>Ga0335085_10000842_pt1 | contig 76363 bp, 74 predicted proteins | sample Lox_Sample_45_FD_206712 | JGI IMG/M metagenome (GOLD analysis project Ga0335085, IMG submission 206712) | Soil microbial communities from Loxahatchee National Wildlife Refuge, Florida, United States - Lox_Sample_4.5 | ecosystem: Environmental > Terrestrial > Soil > Wetlands | place: USA... | reverse complement strand
GGAGAGACCGAAGAAGTCGCTGGGCGGGCTGACACCTGCCCAGTACGCACAACAGATGGCCACAAGGCCGATTACAATGCCGGAAAACTCTAGATCAATCCGCTACTGAAGGCGGGGGGACGTCGCTCCCACCTCGAAGCCCAAGGTCGGGCTTACGCTCTACGTTCACCTGACGTACGACACCGAGAAAGTCATAGAGACCGCCGCGGCTTCCCGCCTTGAGTGTCGGCACGCCACGGTAGCCGGCTGCAAATGCTCTCCTGGCGAGGTTCGGCACTGCGTACCGTTCACCGCATTTCTCGAAGAGGTATTCCTGTGCCTGGTAAAAGGAATCGAAGCTGGCGGTATCGTCCAAGAGTTCGAACACACCCATAGGCCAACCCAGACCAATCTTGACCATTTCATCGGCCTCTGTCGGACCTGCAATGCCGAGTTCAACTAGGTTGATGGCCTCAGCAATGAAGCTATTGATAAATCTCGTCATGAAGAATCCAGGGGAATCCTTCACGACGACCGCTCTCTTTCCGAGAAGTTGCAGGCAGCGCAGAACGCGATCACGCGTCTCGGTGCTCGTCATTTCTCCGCATGCGACCTCGACTAGCGGCATGACATTTGCTGGATAGAACCAATGCGTTCCCAGGATTCGGCTCGGAATGCGCATTTCCCGCGCCAGCTCGCCAATCATGATGGAAGAAGTGTTTGTCGCAAACGTGGTGCTGTGAGAAACCCAACTCTCTGCCATCTGGAGTAGGCTTTTCTTGGCGGAAACCACCTCGGGTGTTGACTCGAAAACGATCTCAGCTCCCTCGAGTCCGGCTGCCAAGTCCGTGGTTCCGCTGAGCCGCGAACGCGCGTCCGCGGCTTGAGAGGGTGACAGTTTACCGCGCTCAACGGCCCGATTAAGTCCGTAAGGCCCGCTCTCAATCAAAGCAAAGCCATGTTCCAGAGTTTGTTGGCGACGGGAGATGATCGTGACCTGGGCGGTTGTGCGCTGCAAGCACGTAAGTGCAATTCCGTGGCCCATAAGACCACCGCCACCAAGAATTGCGATCCGCGTCAGGTCCATCACTCTGTCACCACTACATTCGGCGCGGCCTGCGCCGTCGCCCAGCGTTTCACGAAAGCCACGGCCTCCTCTGCCGATGCACCGGGTCCGAAGATCGCTCTCACGCCCATTTGCTGAAGTGTTTGCTGATCTTCGACCGGAATGACACCCCCGCCAATTAGCAAGCGGCCGTCCATTTCTTTCAATCCAGCAATTACGTCTGCGAAAACGGCCAAGTGTCCACCGGAGGAACTGGAAATACCGATAACCTGCACATCTTCTTGGACAGCAGCGTTTACGACCTCCGACGGCAGAAGAAAGTTCAGGAAAATCACTTCGAAGCCCGCATCTCGGAATTTCGTAGCAAGATATCGCACGCCTCGATCGTGACAATCCTGTGTTGGTTTGGCGAGGAGAACTCTGATCCGGGCGTTGACCACCCGTGTCCAGCTTGCCTCAGAACTCATGCGGAGCCCCCCAGCCCAGTGCGGACTTCAGAACGCCCATCATCTCGCCGGTAGTGGCCTCGGCCCGTGCAGCGTCGATGGCGGCAAGCATCAACTGATCGTCGCGCAAATCATCTACCTGGCGCCTCGCAAAGTCGGTTGCCGCATCTCGGAGCCTGAGCATCGCCTGTGTGAAGCGATTCGTATCTCGAGTTCTCCGAAGCTCGACGAGTCGCTCGATGGCAAGGCGCTCAACTTCTGGATCGACCTTGAAAATTGGAACGGGATCGGGCGTGCTCGTCGTATAGCAGTTGACACCAACGAGGCGCCGAGCTCCTGTTTGAACCAAGTCGCGCCAGCGGGCTGCCGAGCCCTCAACTTCGCGGCGAATGAATCCGGACTGCTGCGCCGAGATATATCCACCTTGCAATTCAATTGAGGCTGCGACCTGCATTGCAGCCTTAGCGATTTGCGCGGTCAGCGCCTCGACGTAGTATGATCCCGCGAGAGGATCGGACACACGCGTTACGTTTGTTTCCTCTTGAATGACCTGCTGGACGCGCAAGGCGAGCGTGGCAGCTTCTTCGGTCGGTATCGACAGTGCCTCATCGTAGGAGGAGACCTCCATCGCCTGTGTGCCGGCTATGGCGGCGCCAAACGCATGCAGAGTCGTACGAATGAGGTTTACAAGCGGCTGCTGCGCGGTGAGACATGCACCGGACGTATGCGTATGAATTCGAACTTGAAGGGCCGCGGGCTTGTTTGCTCCGAAGCGTTCGTGCATGGTCTTGGCCCAAATCTGACGCAAAGCACGAATCTTGCAAATTTCTTCAAAGAAATCGTTCGCCTGAGCGATTTGAAATCCAAAGCGCTCAAGTGCGACCTCGGGCTCAATGCCGGCGCTGTGGCAGGCTCGGATGAGCTCGATCCCAAAAGCTAGCATTAGCCCGATTTCCTGAATCGCCGTGCCCCCGGCTTCCTCGACGCCGTAGCCGAAAAAATTGGTCGTGTTCCAGCGCGGCATATGCTGAGCGCAGTACCGGACCAGTGCGACAGCCAACTTGAGGCCCTGATGCGCGGGAAAGGCACTCATTCCAACGTATGCGGCCTGGTGATACCAGTTCATGGAATTTCCGCGCAGGTCCACGGGACGCACGCCGCGACGTTCAGCATAGGCAATATACTGTGCTAGCGCTGGAATGACTTGGTAGTACGTGATGTGCACTACATTAATGCGTGTGAGGTCGAGATCTTTGAACAGACGCTCCATGTCGCGCACACTGTAAACGGCCATGCCACACTGCCCGACGCGGCCGCGTGACGCTGGATGATCAGGATCCAGTCCCTCGTGCGAGACGAGGTCGTACACAAGGTTGTAAAAGTGGCGTCCTTGATAGCCGATCATCCCCTGCGCGGCTAGCGCGTCCATACGCTGGCGCGTTTGCTCGGGAAGTCCGTAGCCAATGACCGGCTGATTGGCCCAGTTCATCAATTGATACTGGGCAGCAAGATTGCCGCGTGTGAAAGGATACTGGCCGGGCGCGCCGATATCGGCGAAGGGAATGTCCTCTAAGTCGTGTGGGAAATACGCCGGCTTGATCGGAAGCCCCGAATGCGACTCGCTTTGGGTCGGCTCTATGCGCAGTTTCGCTGCGAGCTGCCGGAAGTCTTCCTCCCACGCTCGCGACTGCGTGCGCGATTGCTCCAAGGTCTCGGGTACGAACATCGCTGCGCTTCACATAGACAAACGAACGATCGTTCGGGTACAGTACAAGCGCGCTAGGGCGCTCGTCAAGGGGACGAGCCGTATGCTTCTTATCCGAAGACGCGTGACACACGAGGTTAGTTGATGGCTCGCAACGCATACTTGGCCGCGGGCCGACGGAGTCCGATAGGCGCGTTTGGTGGATCCCTAAAGAGTCTTCGCGCGACCGAGATTGCAACGGGTACCGCTAGTGTTCTCTTGCAGAGTTGCGGTGTGGCGCCATGGCACGTGCAGATTGTAATTGCCGGGATGGTGCTTCAGGACATGACGGAATCCAATCCGGCAAGAATTGTTGCGCTAAGACTCGGGGTCCCAGAAGCCGTGCCGGCTTACACGCTCAACATGCAATGTTGCTCCGGAATGCTCGCGCTCATACAAGCGGCCCAGCAGGTATCGCAGGGTAATGGTGACTGCGCGCTGATAATAGGTCTCGAGTCGATGAGTAATGCGCCGCATATGGTGCCGGGATCGCGCTGGGGTTTCCGGCTTTCGGACGGCTGCTTTGTCGATTCGCTGCGCGAGTGCACCCTCGCGGGATCAAAAATGTGGGGCGATCCGTGGTACATGATCGATGTTGCCGAAAATCATGCGAAGACGGACGGGATCACGCGTAGGGAAATGGACGAATATGCGGTGGTGTCTCACACACGTTCGGTTCGTGCAAGTGATGCGGGGCGGTTCGTATCGGAGATCGCTACCATTGAAGCCCGCGATGCACGTGGCAAGCTCAGTCGTGTGAGCGCTGACGAGCACCCGCGGAGAGACGTGAGCTATGATTCGCTTGCCGCGCTTCTGCCCGTGCGACCGGGCGGGACAATTACTGCGGGAAACGCCGCGGGACTCAACGACGGCGCTGCGGTGGCGCTTATTTGCAGCGATAGCGGCCTGGCCAAGCTCGGACTCACTCCGCTTGCGAAGATCGATTTGTCCGGTACGGCACTGGTTGGTTGCGATCCGCGTCTGATGGGCTATTCATGTGTCCATGCGTTGGAAGCGGCCCTGCGTTCCGCGGGCAGCTCAGTCGACAAGTTGGATCTGATTGAATGCAACGAAGGATTCGCTGTTCAATTGCTCGCGTGCGAACGCATGGGCAAGTGGCCCCGTGAGCGGCTGAACGTCGACGGGGGGTCAATCGGTCTCGGGCACCCTGTTGGGATGTCTGGAGCCAGAATCGCGATTCACCTCGCTCATGCACTTCAGCAGCGTAGGCTACGGTGGGGGGCTGCTACAGTTCCGGCGGGCAGCGGACTTGGTGCGGCGGTCTTGCTAGAGCGCTGCGGCTAACTCCACGGGGTGCTTCACGTTCGTTGAGTTCAGCGCTCGTCCAGTACGATGCTGATGGCACGTTCCGCGGCTGTCGTCAGGTCCAACTCCCCGGTTAGAACGGCATTGCATAATTGGTCGAGAGCGGGATGATGCACGTGCTCGATGCCTTCGGAGACTCGGCGTGCCGCTACCCCCGAAAGGAGTTTTCGGATTCGCTTCCGCGCGGTGCGGCTATCGCTCCCAGGCTCCAGACGCGCGAACCGCGCGGCCACCGCGTTTAGCAGCTCCGGGACGCCCTTGCCGTTTGATGCAACGGTACCGAACACCTGTACGGTGGAGCCTTGCGGCATTAATGAGAGCGCCGATCGCAGTTGACTGTACGTTCGTTCGGACCCAGGTGCATCGGCTTTGTTAACGACAATAAAGTCGGCGATCTCGAGGATGCCGGCTTTGATTGCCTGAATATCGTCACCCAGCCCCGGCGCTACAACAAGAAGCACAACTCGAGCAATGCCCGCGATGTCAATCTCAGACTGACCGGCCCCCACGGTCTCGACGATGATCGAGTCAAAGCCAGCCGCATCAAGCAGATCCGTTGTTCGAAGGGTCGCCTGCGAGAGGCCTCCGAGATGACCTCTAGTGGCCAGAGAGCGTATGAACACGCCCTCATCCATCGCATGTTCGACCATGCGCAGACGATCGCCAAGAATGGCCCCGCCGCTGAAAGGGCTCGAAGGGTCTATCGCTACAATTGCCACGCTTCTTCCGTTCTGTCTGAGCTCGCGTGTGATTGCACTGATTAACGTGGACTTGCCCGCACCCGGGGGCCCCGTTACTCCTATGATGTTTCCCCTGCCCGTACGTCCGTAGATGGCTTTGGAGATCAGCAGCGCGTCGGGCGTATTGTCCTCAATGGCCGTAATGGCGCGACCGAGAGCGAGCCGATCGCCTGAAATCACAGCAGACATCCACTTGGGAAGAAGTTGTTGCATTGGATTGACTACAAGACACTCTGCGTATCAGGTCGACACATTCCCATCCGCAGAACATCGTGTCGGCTCCCGTCAGAACGTATTTCATTGCGTAGCAGGCCTTCGACTATGAATCCTAGGTCTTGGTTCAGTTTGATATTTCGGAGGTTTGTTACGGTAGTACTGATGTAGATCTTTTCAAGATCGAGAACCCAGAATCCGTATTTGAGCCAGAGTTGCGTGGCTTCGCGCGCGTAACCTTTGCCACGAGCCATCGGCTCTCCTATGAGCTTCCGTAGCTCGGCCCTCTTGTGCTGGAGGTCGTGAGCCAAGTAGGCGAGCGACCCGATTGGAGTCCCATTGTGAAGGGTCACCATTGCAATGTGATTTCGAGCATCTGAGGCAAGGCATGCAAGACTCGTGGACTGCAGCGAAGTCCTAGAGCTAAGAAACTCTCGGCTGTCAATTTGCCCGATCCACCGTTGGAGAATCGCACCGTCCTCCTCGGATTTGAACTCTCGGATTTGAATATGCTGTCCCTGAATTGGGTATCTCCGGTGAGCGTCAGAGTCGCAATTCGCTAAATCAGAATCGGGTCCACGGTGCACGACGCTGCGTGAGACGTTCTCATGGATGCACAGGTCCATCACCGCGTTGAGGAGGCGAATATGATCCGCTCGCTCGAACCCATAACGCGAGGCTTCGCGAAATACGGTTCTAGCGACAAGCGCTATCGTCTGATCTGATATATGCCCGTTCATTGGTACATGCAGCTGTCGGCAGAGGTCTTCGTGTTAGCGATTTAGTCTCGTCGCAGATCAACCTTTCGCTGGCGATCTGCTCCAAAGAGCAATTCAAACCGTCCAGGGGGCTGGGGCATCTGGGTCAAGTTTGTAACGTTCGATGGCAGCAGAAACTGTAGCGGCGGGAAGCTCGTCTCGTTGCGCGAGCGTGTGCAATGCGGCTACGGCGATGTGGTACCTATCCACTTCGAAGAAACGGCGCAGGGAGGCCCGCGTATCACTTCTGCCGAAGCCATCGGTGCCCAGGGCGACGTAAGGCGCTTTCACGAATGGAGCTATCAACTGCGGATACGCACATACGTAGTCGGTGGCGGCAATGATCGGTGTCTGTTCGCCTAGGCATTGCGAAACATAGCTGCGCTTGCACACAGTTTGGGGATGCAGGCGGTTCCAGCGCTCGGTGTCACGCGCGTCTCGAGCCAGTTCGGTGAAGCTCGTTGCACTCCACACATCGGCTGATACCTGCCAGTCTTGGGACAGCAAGCCGGCAGCCGAGATCGCTTCGCGGACGATCGCGCCCGAGCCGACGAGGCGCACTGTGGCGGGCGCACCGGTCGCCTCGTGTACACGGTAAAGGCCCTTAACAATCGCCCTCGAAACGTTCAGGGGGAGTGAGGGCTGCGGATAGCTCTCATTCATCACTGTGATGTAGTAGAACTCATCGTGGGCCTCCTCCATTATCCGACGCATCCCGAAATCCAGTATCACTGCAAGTTCGTAGGCGAACGCCGGGTCGTAAGCGCGACAGTTGGGCACCGTGGCGGCGATGAGATGACTTGCTCCATCCTGATGCTGCAACCCTTCCCCCGCCAGCGTAGTGCGGCCGGCAGTAGCGCCCAGGAGAAATCCGCGAGCACGCTGGTCGGCTGCAGCCCAGATGAGGTCTCCGACACGCTGGAAGCCGAACATGGAGTAGTAGATATAGAATGGCAGCATCGCAATGCCGTGCACACTGTAAGCAGTGGCCGCCGCAGTCCAGGACGAAAGTGCGCCGGCTTCTGTTATGCCCTCCTCGAGTAGTTGCCCATCGTGTGCCTCGCGATAGGCAAGGAGCGAGCCTGCATCCTCGGGCTCGTAGAGTTGGCCCCCGGGTGCGTAGATTCCGATTTGCTTAAAGAGGTTCGCCATGCCGAATGTGCGCGCTTCGTCCGCCACGATCGGTACGATGTGAGAACCCAGCTTCTTGTCGCGCAGGAGATTAGCGAGCAGCCGAACAAAGGCCATTGTGGTGGACATGGCCTTACCCTCAGCATTCAGGGCGAAAGTGCCGTACGTTTCAATCGCAGGAACCGGCAGACGCTCCGCAGAGGCCCGCCGCGCCGGAAGGAATCCACCTAACGCCATCCGGCGGTTCCTGAGGTACTGGATCTCACGGCTGTCCTCGGCCGGACGCAGGAAGCGCAGTTCCTCCACGTCCTGGTCGCTAAGGGGAAGTTGGAAACGGTTTCGGAATTCGCGGAGCGCCGACGCATCGAGCGCCTTTTCCTGGTGAGCGGTCATCCGAGACTCGCCGGCTCGACCCATGCCATATCCCTTCTTGGTTTTGGCTAGAATCACGGTGGGTCTGCCGCGGTGCTCACGAGCGGCGGCAAATGCCGCGTATAGCTTGCGGAAATCGTGACCTCCACGCTTCAACGCGTCGATCTCCTGAGGTGACATGTGTGCGACTAGTGCGCGCAGCTCGGGATCCAGCGCGAAGAAATGCGCTTGGTTATATGTACCATCGTGTGCCCCGAGGGTTTGGTATTGGCCGTCGACTGTCCGTGCGAATCGGCGCAGAAGAGCTTGGTTTCTGTCGCGGGCAAACAAAGAGTCCCAGTCTGAGCCCCAAAGTACTTTGATAACGTTCCAGCCAGCCCCACTAAATAGAGCCTCGAGTTCTTGGATGATCTGCCCGTTGCCCCGGACGGGACCGTCGAGTCGCTGTAGATTGCAGTTGATGATGAAGGTGAGATTGTCAAGGCTTTCACGCGCGGCCAGTGTGAGCGCTCCAATGGACTCCGGTTCATCCATCTCGCCGTCCCCAAAGACCCCCCATACATGACGATCGGTTGAGTCCATCAGCTTGCGATGCTGTAGGTAACGTAAGAAGCGCGCTTGATATATGGCTTGCATTGGGCCGATACCCATCGAACCTGTCGCGAACTGCCAGAAATGAGGCATCGTCCACGGGTGGCAATATGAGCACAGGCCTTTACCGCTAGTCTCCCGGCGATATTGGTTGAGGTGCTCTTCACTCAGGCGCCCTTCGAGATAGGCGCGCGCATATACACCCGGTGCTGAATGAGGCTGGAAGAAAATGAGATCCCCGCCGTTGGTGTCAGTAGCGGCGCGGAAAAAATGGTTGAAGCCTACCTCGAAGATTTCAGCTGCGGATGCATAGCTCGCTAGGTGGCCACCCAGTTCACTGGAAGTCCTATTGGCCCGGATAACCATGGTAAGCGCATTCCAGCGAATCATGGCGGTAATGCGCTCCTCGAGGTGCACGTCACCGGGGTGCGCTGCCTGTTGGCTCAGAGGAATCGTGTTCTGATATGCCGAGTACGTTGGCGCGTGCGCTCCGATCCCCAGCTCAAGGGAGCGACTCTTCAGCCTCTTCAACACATAGGCGGCCCGCGCGATTCCAACGCGCTCAACCATGCTTTCTAGCGATTCAACCCACTCTCGTGTCTCTTCCGGATCGGCATCCTCCGAAATGTCATTGACAAACGGGAAGCCCTCGGGTTCTTCCTCGGCAGACGCCCGATGCCTACTCATGGACTAAGTTCTCATCGTCTACGCACATCGGGAGCGGCCGGGCCCGTCATGCACCTTCCTCTCTACACGGAAAGCCGATGGAGCAGTATCGAAGAGCATACCTTGGGCAAACGCACGCAGCCCTATAGTGAGGCTTATAAAACTCACACTAGAGGTCTGCTTTGCAGTTCTCTCCGCCCGTGGTGCATCTGAAGAGGGAGCTGTGCCTGGGTATCGAGGACAACCGGTCGGGCGTTGAGTGCGTGAAAGGACATCGGTGGGGCCAATACCACATTGTAGTGCCGAGCACTATTGTCCTCGCGCTCGTCGCCCCGATGGATATCCGAGCATTCGGTGGTCGCGCGGAGTGGCGCGGTCACTTCGACACTACTTGGCGGATTCACGGCGTGCAGTCACGAGCGCGGCGAAGCGAAAGATGTCTACGGTACTCCTTTCCCGAGATACCTCAGCCATCCGCAAGCCCCACCCTTGATCTATGTGATCACAACATGCACCACGCGTCAAGCAGCGTCGCAAGGAAAAATCAACGGAATGTCGGCGTCCTTTAACGCTTGGTACTGGGGAGTTGCGATGGTTGCGCGGAAAGTGTCTTAAACGTCATGCCGCTCCTGTCGATCGAACACGCGCGAGCGAAGACCGAAGCCTCGCAGATTAGCAACGATGCGCTTCAGGCACGCAGCTAGCTCGGCCATCGAAACCGATGTTGACGCAAAGTGTCCAGGAGCAATGGACTTCAGAACCAATGAGGCACCAGCGCCGAACCGTTCGGGAAGCGGACCCGCGTCAAGGAATCAGAGCAAAGACCCGGCGACAAAATGAGGCAGTGTCGCCTTGACAAGCTTGTGCTACATGTGATCACATTAAAATAAACTAAGGCGCCTCGCGGCCGCCGGGAATAAGAGGCGTTCGCCTGGGTTTTTAGAAGGGATGGCTGTCGCGAATGAGATAGGGGAATCGCTGCAGGCTGGGATAGCGTCCGTACCGGCAAGCATTGGCGCCTCGGGCGGTAGATTCGCGGCTGAGGGCGTCGCTTTGCGCTCCGGAGGGTTCAATGTCAAATGAGTCGCGGCGTTTTCCGTCAACGCGTCCGACTACGCCTCTCGCAATCGGCGTTATCGCGCTATTGGCATCTGGATCGAGCTACGCGCAATTGCGCTGGAGCTTTCTTGACAGCGCCCAGTCTGTGGTGAAGTACACGGAGGCGACAGCGAAGCCGATACGCAGTTGTAGCAGTCTGCTGGGATATGGGACTCCAGACGTCTCGATCATTTCCGTGCAGGTGATCCCTGCTGACGGTGAGGCTCCGGAGCATTGTCGCGTTTTCGCTCTGATACAGCCCGAGATTCGTGTTTGGATCAATTTACCGACGGCATGGAACAATCGGCTGTATGCCATCGGTGAGGGAGATTTCGGCGGGCACTCCTCGGACTTGCCAATTTTTGCGCTTTGGCAGGCGCGCGCGCTGCGAAACGGATTCACTACCGCGTACAACGATACAGGGCATGACGGCCGGTTCGGCGGTCCCCCATTCTTCGGGAGTGAGACCAAGCCGATGTACACAGCCGTTTTCGCCAACAACAACTTGGAGCGGCAGGTCGACTTTGGCTTTCGAGCTGCGCATCTGACGAGCGTGCTGGCGAAAAGGCTCATCGAAGTGTTCTATGGGAAGAAACCGAGCTATGCGTACTTCGATGGCTGCTCCACGGGGGGGCGGCAAGCTATGGTCGAGGCGCAGCGTTTTCCTCATGACTATGACGGAGTCGTAGCAGGCGCACCGCCGTTTGATATGACGGGGCTATTTATCCAGATCCGGCAGACAACCGAGGCTCTACACAAGATCAACATTAATCCCGGTCTGCTTGAGGTGCTGGGAAAGGCAATCTACAAGCGCTGCGATGGCGTCGATGGCCTGGAGGACGGTGTGTTGCGTGATCCACGGCAATGTGACTTCGATCCGGCTCGCGATCTGCCGAGGTGCACTGGAGGTCCCAGTGACGCGTGCTTTACGTCCGAGCAGATCGAAGGCGTGAAGCTCCTCTACGCGCCGGTCGTGGTGGACGGGAAGCGTATCCACCCCGGAGCGCCTCTCGGTGCCGAGCCCAAAGACCCCGACGGTCGTAGCGGATGGGTGCCGGAATTCATGAACGTTCTGCCGGACGGGAGGGTGGGTCCCTCGGTTATGGAGTTGCACTTGGTTCAATGGCTGCGCTACCTCGCGTTCGAGGTCAGCGTTCCGGACATGCAGTGGCAAGATTTCGACTTGAAGCGCGATATCCCAAAGCTGAAGCGCACACGCGAGGTGGAAGACGCAACCGACCCCGACCTGTCACCCTTCGCCGCCGCGGGCGGTAAGCTGATTGCATATCATGGCTGGGCGGACATCGCGCCGAACGCGCTGCGGACAGCGGAATACTTCGACGAAGTGCAAAGGACAATGGGTGCGCACGCTGATTCGACGGCGAGACTCTTTATGGTGCCGGGGATGTTCCATTGCAGCGGCGGATACAACGTCGACCGCCTCGATGCGATGACGGCACTGATTAACTGGAGGGAGCGTGGCGTGGCGCCCAAACAGATTGTCGCTACGCGAATACGGGATGGCAAAGTGGTGCGCTCGCAGCCGGTATGTTCGTACCCAAAGGTTGCAGCTTATCTGGGCAAAGGCGATCCCCTGGCAGCGGAGAATTTCGGTTGCGTTGATCCACCGGCTTCTATTGGGCGATAGTGAAGACGCACTGGTGTGCTCTTTAAAGGAATACGGCCTCACAAATGCCATAGCGTGGACACACGATTAGCATGCACGCCCTCGACAGCCCATTGCCAGACTTCATCGGTGGTCATCTAAACATCCCAAAGGGCCGCTCTCGGCGCTGCGCCGCCAAGTGGATCAGACGCGCAGCGTCGACGACCCTGATATCCAAAGGCAACGAGCACCCGGTGTTCCAGTGAGTTGCATTCGTGCGAAGAATAGGGCGTATGCCTTAGCTTTGCTACAGGTGGCGCTAAGAATCGTGCGTGAAGCCAAGGTGCACAGTGAACAAAGGCGCGTGCGCCCGCTTCAAGTGAGCAACCGGGCTCCAATCCCGTGACCCGCACCAACCCATTCAGTCGGCGGCTACTCGCTTACGAGGGACGCTGATGCGATTATTCGGCACCGCGACTCGATTATCACAACTCGGCCTGGGCGTGATCCTATATGTACTTACTTGCCGCGGAGACTGCGCGGACCTGTCCAATTCGCTAACAACAAGCGGCCTATGGGCGCATGACAACCTGTTCGCATGGGGGGCAGCGCCGTTCGATGAAAAGAAACGTGAGCCCGAAGAACGCGCACAGATGCTTGAAAGATTGGGGTTCAAGCATGTTGCCTTTAACTGGCGTGACAGGAACATAGCGACATTCGATACGGAAATAGATGCGCTCAAAAAGCGCGGCATCCGTCTATTGGCTTGGGCGTTGTATGTGACTGACGACGCCGGTGTGCAACAACCGTGGAAAGACTACACAGTCGAGAGCCCAGGTTCTCTGATGTATGGGCGCAAGCCTTCTGTCCAGAGCTTAACCCTCAAAGGGCTACTGGAGACATTCAAAAGGCATCGCGTTCATCCTCAGCTGTGGTTGATCCAGCCTCTTGTACCGTTGAGATTACCCCCATATGCCCAAGGGATGTCACCTCTTCAATTGTCGCAGTCACCTGAATTAGTGCGATCAGTAACAGAGCAATACACCGAAGAATGGCGTCAAGATCTGGCGAGCATGAATACTCCGCGAGCACAAGAATTGCGGATCGAGAGAGAAGCGAACCGAATTGCTGCTCTCGTCAAACTCGCCGCGCCATACGGCGTGAGGGTAGAGCTGTATAACCACAATGGCTGGTTTGGCATGATGAAAAATCAACTTGCGGTGATTGAACGCTTAAAGGCGATTGGGATTACGGATGTTGGCACGGTGTACAACTTCGATCATGCCCGCGATGAGCTTCACGACGATACCGTGAATTTCGCGACGCTGTGGAAGGAGATCAAACCCCACGTGGTCGCCATCAATGTCAGCGGTACACATGCGGAACCGATTGTGGTTTACCCGAGCCAGGGCGACCGCGAGCTGGACATGATGCGGATCGTCGAAAATAGTGGTTGGAAAGGTCCCGTAGGCTTGAACACCGAGGTCGGCGGAGATGCCGAGGTAACACTCAAGAACTGTCTAGTGGGCCTCGACTGGCTGGTGGCAGAACTCAGGCAGCCCGGAGCCGGGGGTCCTCGTCCTTACCCGCCGGCGCAATGAGGACAGATGACGAACGGTATACGCGGGATCTGGCGCCGGGACTTATGTCGTCGCTGCGAAGCGCAGCGCGTTCACCGCAGCTGCAGCTAGTGCGCGTTGAGGCCTTGTTCGAGAAGTTAGGATCGGGCCCATGGCCGCGTTGATCTCGCCATTTGATCTCTACCAGGATGGCCCGCCGCCGCAGATCCCAATCGTCGATATTGATCCATTCTCGACGGAGTAGCTCGCTGACCCATACCCCGGCCGCGAGCAGCTGCGAGAGGCTGGTCCCGTCGTATGGCTATCGCGTTACCACATCGCAGCGGCGGCTCGCTACGAGGAGGTGCGCCAGGCGTCGCTGGATTGGAAGAGGTTCTCCTCGGCCAGAGGCGTGGGCATGGCCGACTTCGAGCGCCACGGGCGCTTCCGTTTGCCGAGCATCATTCTTGAGGTTGACCCGCCGCAGCACAGTCGCTCGCGCGCCGTTCTCAACAAGGCGCTGTCTCCCGCGGTCATGCGTGGGCTTCGGAGGAGCCTCGAAGCAGCTGCCACCGAGCCTGAGCGCCGCTTCAACAATACGGTGCGGGGCCTTAAACGCCTGCCGGTGCGGCTTGCTACGGACTGATGTGCCCCGAGCGACCCTCATTACCCCCTCCGAGGCCTGGGTGGTAGAAGCGCTTTCCGACACATCGCTGATGCAAGCAGCTGTGAACGCCGGCGTAAGCGGTATCGTCGGTGAGTGCGCCGGCAACATGTCCTGCGGTACTTGTCAGCTCTACGTCGTCGAGGCTTGGCTGGCGAGACTGCCGGAAATGAGCGCGGCGGAGAACGAAATGCTCGATGCGGTGGCCTCGGAACGCTCCCCCAACAGCCGTCTCGCCTGTCAGATTGAACTCCGTGACCCGCTCAATGGACTCGTGGTGTATGCGCCGATGTCTCAATATTGAAGCGACGTGTCCAGGCAACTCCACCTTGGGCGCTTATGAGGAAGAAGGGCGGGCTTCGCAGAGGGGTGTCATCGACTCATGGAGCCATCAATAATAGGAGCTTCCAAAATGTATTCGCGATGGGCTCTCAGGGTATTTTGTCTTGTGGGCTTTAGCCTGGTTGTTCTTGGAGTCTGCTTATCGCCCCCCTGTCTCGCAGATCCAGAAACCGCAGCGCAGCCAGTGATGCTTGCGGAACCTACCCATGAGGGAAGCCTCAAGGTAGCGCCGCCGTATGGCGTCTCAGGAAAGTTCGGCACGTGGACCGTGACCTACACGTTAGGAGAGCACGGCATTCGGCAGGGAGGTGGAATCCGGGTCGAGCTCCCCGACGCTTGGCATTCGGGACCACGCGTCTCGGCAAACCGCCTGCAGGCCAGCGACCCTAGCGACGACTTTTTTATATCCGCGCGCTCGACTTGCCCAGACGTCAAGTTAGAGACCATCGTTGAAGGCGAAACGAACCGCACCTTGGTCAAGGGCCTCAGACGGTCCCTAGACGCTCGCAAGGGGCGTCTTGTGTTCGTTGTACGAGTTCGACTTGTGCAAGGCAACCTTCAGAAGGGGGATCGCATTGAAGTCATTTACGGTGATCGATCACAGGGAAGCCGGGGGTACCGCGCTCCGGTTATATCAATCGGGTCGCAGCCCGTATTGCTTGCCGTCGACAGTGACGGTACGAGCCACTTCAAGCTGCATACGCAGCGGACAGCGACACTGACTTCGGTTCCCGATGTCCCCGTGGAGCTGATGTTTCATCTGCCAACGGATGCAGTAGTCGGTCAACCCGTTGTTGGCACGCTGGCCATCATTGACAAATGGGATAACCCGGTGGCCGTGGGAGCAAGTATTCAGATTTCTCGCCGCGCCGGCGAGGCGTCTATTCCGTCATCTGTCGCTCTGCATCCGGGTCAAGGATATGCGCAGTTCCGCCTGGTTCCAAAGGCTGCGGGCTTGATTCGGTTGCATGCGCAGGCTGACAAGTTGGGGCTGATCGCAGAGAGCAATCCACTGCGCGCGCAAGACGCTGCCCAGCGATTCAAAGTGTATTGGGGTGACCTTCATTCACACACCGCGTACAGCTTCGATGGAGTGGGAAATGAGGCGTTTTACTATGCGCGCTATATCTCTGGACTGGATTTCTACGCGCGGACAGACCACACGTCGGCGCCCGATCCCGATGGCACGACGATCGGCTTAAACGAAACAACATGGAACGCGTATATCGCAGAAGCGGACAAATACTACGACCCGGGGCACTTTGTCACCCTGTACGCGTACGAATTGTCCTTGGAGGTACCGTTCGGAGAGCGTAACAACACCTACGGCCACCACAACATTTACTTTCGCAATCGGCCTGGACTGGTCTTCTATCCGCAGACGGCCACGCTGCCGAACGTCTGGGCCGCGCTTACCCCGGGCGAGGCGCTGACAATTCCCCACCATACGGGAAAGTTCCCTAACGGCATTGTGTTCGCACCTCAGGACGAGACCTTTCGCCGCAACATTGAAATCTACTCCGGTCACGGTTCGAGCGAGGTTTATGACCCCGACGGCCCGTTGGCTTTCGAAAAGAGCGACTTCACATCGCCCTCGAAGAGTCTCAATTATCCAAGCTACGCTCAGGACGCTTGGAAGGAAGGACTGCACTTATCGACGATTGCTTCTACAGACGACCATTACTCTCATCCAGGCAAACCGCACTGGGGAGCAGCGGCCGTATTTGCCAGCAGCCTGACGCGTAATGGAATATTCGATGCGCTCGACAATCGTAGGACGTACGCGACGACCGGCTCACGCATTATTCTGGAGTTCACTCTTAACGGGGAGCCAATGGGCGGCATGGTGCCAGTCGATTCTCCGCCACAGCTGAGTGTCCTCATCGTGGGGACCGATATCATCGGATCAGTGGAGTTACTGCGTTATCGGCCTGGCGACGAACACTTCACGGTTAGCAAGCGCTGGCAACCGGGTGCAATGGAGTTCGCAGCGCGCTTTGTCGACGACGAGTGGCGCGACGGGGCGGTGTACTATGTGCGCGTCACACAGAGCAACCTGGTCCGCGGACGCCCCGTCATGGCCTGGTCGTCGCCGATCTGGACGGTGAAGCCGGAACAGGGGCAAGTCGGGGCTTCAAAGCCTAAGTCTCCGTAGTCGAAGTTCCCCGCGCTGGCGGTGCGGCAGTGTTTCCTATGACGCGCCAAGCGGAAATCGTACTGCGTTCGGCGTCCCGCACATCCAGTCACGGTCGCGCCAGCGCCGCGCAACCCACATAGCACGCTCTGCGATTTCATCCCAACACGCAATGACTCCAAGGATGCTAGTAGACGAGTCCCTCATCCCATAATGCGTGGTTATACGACTAGGTCGGATACCTCATTCTCCACCAACCGCACGAGCGCCAGGGCAGCAAGCTCAGATGATTTCGGATTCGCGAGGAGAGGGCGATTCTCGAGGGTGATGGCCAGAGACCCAAAGTCACCGGCAGCCTGAATTTCGTGCCGATTGGTTGTCGCTGACGGATCGGAGACAAGCTCGACCACCGTGGCGTCAAGGCCGACGCCCGAAAGAGCGCTCACGACGGTAACATTGGCATTGAGCGGATAACGCTGCGCCGCCTCACGGGCAAATCCTCGAAATAGTATGCGCGGGCTATCCTGCGAAAGCAGCGAGGCCCCAGCCACTGCATCCCAGCTACGCGGCGATTTGACGATGCGGTGGCGGACCTCTCGTACGCCGAGGCGGGCAGCCGCTGATAAAGCGTCCATGCCCCCGAGAGCTCCTGGTGACAGCACGAGCTGGCTACCGGCCTGCCTTGCAGCCACAAGGAGACGTTGGAGCACGTGATCCTCGGCGAAAGCGCTTGCGGAGGAGACGACAAATCGTCGGGCAGCACGTAGTGCGACCTCTCCCCATTCCTGTACGGCTTCACGGCTTGCCGCTTCAAGAATCGTGTCTGGCTGGAGCGCGATGAGGTCATCCGAACGGCTGATGATGGCGGCTCCTTCGACGATATCCGCCGAAGGGGCTTCGGGACGTCTCTTAATAACCCCGACGATCCGAACAGCAGATTGTCGCGATCGCAGCAGAGAGACAACCCGGCGATTGAGCGCGCCGAACCCCAACAACACAACGCGAGCTGGGAGGCGGCTAGCTTGACATGAGCTCATTGTCAGGTCGGCTCCGCCATGCGCTCCATTTCATGCATGGTCTCATCAGTGAGGTTGCCACCCGAGACCAGGGCGATGGTGTACCGGTCTCGCTCAACGCGCCCAGAGAAATATGCTGCTGCCGCGACCGCGCCCGCCGGTTCCGCAATGATCTTTGCCCGCCGGCGCAACACTACGTGGGCGGCAGCGATATCGCGTTCTTCGACCAACACAATTCCATCCAAGTATCGTTGCAGATGGGCGAAGGGATACTCACCCGGACGCCGCGCGGAGAGGCCATCTGCAATGGAATTCCAGTGGTCAATCGATACGGGCCGCCCGGCGGCCAAGGATAGGTATGCGGCGTTCGCTCCTCGCGGCTGAACGCCTATAACCTTCACTCGAGGGGCGACTTGCTTCACGGCCGTCGCCACGCCAGCGGCCAATCCCCCACTCGAGACTTGCACCAAGATCTGTTCCACTGCACCTAGGTCGTCCAGCATTTCAAGACCTAGCGTCCCATGCCCCGCAATGATAAATCGCTCCTCCCAGGTGTCGATAACCGTCATTCCAAGCTTCCGCCCCAGTTTCTCAACTCGAGATTGCCGCTCCAGTGCGGGGCCATCGAAAAGATCCACCTCGGCCCCCAGCGCCCGCGCAGCGGCGATCTTATAAGGAGAAGTCGATGCGAGCATCACAACGAGAGTTCGAACACCGAGGTGTCGTCCAGCGAGCGCGAAGGCCTGCGCGAAATTTCCTGAAGATGTTAGCACTATGCCGCGCTCTCTCTGCTCCCCGGTGAGCGCAGAGAGCATCGTGAACGCGGCGCGCACTTTGTAGGCCCCGATTGCCTGCAGGTTTTCGAGTTTCAAAAACAGCCGCTCACGGCCGATCTCGGACAGATCACAAGCAAATGGCCATAGCGGTGTTCGACGGACAACTGCTGGGAGCAATCGCGCGGCTGCGCGGATTTCTTCGATCGTAACGTACTCCACTGCGCTCATATGGTCTGCCGCTCCTCCCAGCGAGAGACCAGTGCCACAGCGATACTGTTGCCCATCACGTTGGTCGCCGAGCGACCCATGTCGAGGAATTGATCAACTCCCAAGAGTAACAGAATGCCGTTCTCAGGGATCTGGAACTGTGGCAGGGTTGCGGCCAGTACTAGCAAAGAGGCGCGCGGTACGCCGGCCATTCCCTTAGACGTCAATAGCAAAGTTCCGAGCAGCGCGATCTGTTGGACGCCCGAAAGTTGAATGCCAAAAAGCTGAGCAACGAACAAGCTTGCAAAAGCGCAATACATCATGGAACCGTCGTTGTTGAATGAGTAGCCGATTGCCAGCACAAAGCTGATGATCTCCTTTCGGTAACCAAGACGTTCCAACTGTTCTAGCGTCTTGGGATAGGCGGCTTCGGAGCTGGCAGTCGCGAAGGCGACGAGAGCCGGATCCCTAATGGATCGCAGTAGGACCAATAGCTCCCGTCCAATGAGAGCTCGTCCGAGCGCGGCCAGCGTGATCCAGAGCGTGAACAGCCCAAGATAGAATTCCGCTATGAAAACGGCGTACGTGAAGATGACACCCGGGCGGCTTTGGGCGGTTGCCGCACCTAGGGCACCGAAGACGGCGAGCGGGGCTAGTGACATGACATAGCCAGTCACCTTGAGCATGACATGGGTCACGGAGTCGCAGACGTCGACCAGCGCAGTGCTCCGCTGGCCCAGCGCGGCGGCGGCCACACCCAATAGCACGGAAGTCAGGACAATCTGGAGGACATCGTTGCGAGCCAGGGCATCCGCAATACTTGTTGGCACTGCTTGGGTGATTAGGTCCCTTGCGCTGAGGACCGAGCCTCCCAGTTTTGTGGGGTGCTGACTTCCTGGTAGGAGAAGGTGCCGCGTGTTGCCGGGTTCGAGGAAGTTGGCCAATAGTAGCCCGATAGAGAGCGATAGAACCGATGCAAACAGGAACCAACCGAAAGCCCTAATTCCCACACGACCCATCACGCGGGGGTCGCCGAGTCTGGCGACGCTGACGACGATGCTCGAGAACACCAAGGGACCGATGATGGTCTTTATCAGTCTGAGAAAGATCGTCGGTAGTAGTTCTATTGTGTTGGCAAAGCCGACAGTGAGCTGTGGGAAGAATCGAGAGTAGAGCAGGCCGGTGACAATCCCGAGCGCTGCGGCAATAAGTATCAGTTGTGTTAGACGTGCCGGTCGCATCGTTGAGGCTGACGAGTACCTCGGGCGGCTCCATGCGAGCTACCGACAGGCCTCAAGGAGAAGTTGGAAGTGTTGGGGCGGCGGCGAAACCGGGGGATGCGGCTTCTGGCCGCAGGCTTGTGGCCAGCGAGAATCGCGCTCCGTATGCGGGTGACGCGCCACTCAGTGGGGCGTTGGACGAAACCGCGGGAAAGGGGTGGCATAGCGGCTCAAGCGCCCCCGCGAAGTAGGTTTGAGTCTACGCCAAGCACCACGTAGTGCGAAACCTCTATGCCCGCGATGTCACCGATCCACGTCAGCGCGGGATCCATCATCTGCGCTCGATGCAGCGCCGAGGGGTACTCGTCACTGCCTTCTGGCGACAGGCAGACTTGTTGTGGCGCCGTCATGTGCTTATCTAAGGCTCGCAATCAACGCCAGGCTTATGTAACGGCAACGGAAGCTACGGAGTCACCGCCTTGAAACTTTCAGCTTTCGTGGGATCACCCTGACCCTTGTATTTCGCCCAAACGGGGTACGGATAAATGGGCCTCGTAAACGTGACTGGGACCTGCGAATCGAGAGGAAATGTGGCCATCAATAAGAACGCGCCAGCAGAGGTCAGTTCGTCATCCGTTGGACTCTCTTGCCCTGTCCGCGGCTGTGGTAGTTCGCGGCGCGCGAGTGATTGCAAATAGGAACTATCGACGTGCGCACCGATCAGCTTGTCAGGGGCCTGGCCTGCTTCGACCCAAGCTTCCAGATAACCTACATAGTCAATGGCGAATGCACCGGCGCCTCCAGTGCAATGCTGCATGCCGGGAATCACGAAAAGTCGAGCAAATTTCTGCGTCGGCTGGCGCCCGCCCATAGTGCGTTCGACCATCTCGTAGTAGTCCATCTCTCCGCCGGGTGCCACGTCCGCGTCACTCAGGCCGTGTGCGAACAGGAGCTTACCGCCCGCGTCTCGGAATTTTCGTAGATCAGGATTCGAGGCATCCCAGAGCGTTTCTGCCACGCCGAGGCGCTTATAATCACGAGAAAAGTCGAAATCCCCCATTGACCAGCGTGCTCCCGGGGGCGGTGTGAAGGCCCAATACCGGAAAACCTCCTGGACCCATCGCTCCTGGGAATTATCAAGCCATCCCAACTCCGTGCCAGGTGGCTCGCCTCGTATGTAGTTTCTAACGTCACCGCTCGCGACCAATGGGCCTTCGTAGATTCTTCTCACCGCCTCAATTTGAGCTTCCTTCAGGCATTTGGTTTTGCCGTCATTTCTGCAGGCTAATTCGGACAGATTGACATGACAGTGGTAAGGATCGGATACGACACCGTCCTTCACTCCATCGTCCAAGTCGCATTGCGCCAGCACTTCGCTGTGGACTAATTGCAGGTCGTGGTGACTCAACAATGGCTGCCCGGCATCGTCACGGAGAGAGCGTAACCACCACAAGATTTCGACGCTAATGTCCGATTTACTCGGCGAACCTGCGATGCCAATTATTCCGTTGAAATCCCAGGGGAATCGCTGCGCCTCTATCAATGCCTGTGTGCCGCCGTTGGAGCAGCCCATAAAGTAGGCGTAGTTGGCCGCTTTGCTGTAATAGCGCTCGGTGATGGCCTTCCCGGCCAGGGCGGTTGCATGTGGAGCCCGCGAATCAAGATCGAGCTGAGCCTGGAGATTGTTATAGGCCCATAGGAAGCTATCGCTGTCATCACTCCGATGTCCCATATCGGAAGCGATACAAGCGTACCCTCTCCGCATGGGACACCAAAATTTCCAGTTGGTACTACCACAACCCCCGCCACAACCTACCTCGAAGAACTTCCCGTTCCAGCTGGATATCGGAAGGCGCAGCTCGAAGCCGATGTGAGGCCAAATATAACCTTCTACTTGGCAATAGGAGGGTTCTTCCTTAGTCGCTGCCACTAACCTTGTGGCCACGATTCGGGTAGGTGCGTCCTGCAGCTGTGAAAAGTCTTGGCGACTGAGCGAGTCGCATTGCAGAGAAGCATCTCGCAGCGCCTGGCCCGCCCTGGCGTAGCCAGGGAAGCCGATCAACCATGTTGCCGCAAAAGCGAAAAGTACAACGATTTGCGTCAGCTTCACGGTATGTCCTCGAGCACTGACCACACCCCGCGCGCCTTTTTTGTCTTCCGCGGCCAAAGACCCACCAATCGGATGACGCAACACTGCGCTCGGAGGCGACGCAATGCATTCAAGTATAGAGACACCGCTCGAAGATATGATTAAGCGATGGATTCATACTGAGTGAAGAGTTGCCTTAAGCGCGAGGGGATTTGGTTCCCGTGAGGTGACACCCTCAGTCGCCTCGGCTCCGAGACTGTCATCCCCGAGTACTTCGCCTTCCAGTTGTAGAAGGTCGACTCGGAGATCCCGTGCTTGCGGCACAGCTCCTTGGTCCTTGCTCCTGCCTCAGCCTCTTTCAGTACCCCGATGATCTGTTCTTCGGTAAATCGCTTCGTTCTCATTGTCCGCTCCCATATCGGCGGACTCTACTCCTGAGCGGTACTATTCGCGGGTGTCACCTCAATGGCGGTTAGGAGCGCCTTCCCGCGGAGAGAACGCGCAGCAGTTGCTCGTAAAGGATCAGTGCGACCCCGCACGAGAAGCCGAACCCGAGCAGGAGCCAGAAGGGACTGCGAGGAGGTGAGGAAGCCAACCGATAGAAGAGGGCGACCAGAATGCTGAGAAGCGCGAGGGTGGTGAGCGCGAGACGAACCAGGGGCGCCGCGAGTCGCAGGACAACAAATGTGGCAAAGCTTACAGCCAACCCAATGAGGTGAAGCGACTGCGCGGCGACCGAGCCGACCCGAGGCTCACCCTCAACCCGGGGCTTGTAGGCAGGATTGTTCAACGTATCTCCTATCTCAAGAGTTCACCCGAGAGGAGCTGCAGCGCGTAGACGTTGAATTCCCCCGTAAGCGTCGCGCTATCCGCGCGGGCGGCCAGCAGGAGTCGCCGCCAGACGGCCGGACGGTCCTCCCAGCGCGGGCGGACGAAGCGGAAGCGCTTCTGCGCGATGCGATCGATCTGATCGAATTTGAGGCTCGCGATGAGATCGCCCACTTCCGGAGTCATGCCGAGAAGGACTCTGGCTGTCCCCGGGTCGCGCGCTGCGCGCAAACTGTTCCAGGCCACGAGCAGCGCCGCTCGCGCGAGTTGGGTGCCTGACCCGGGCGGAAACGATCGCCCCCAGTGGGGGAGTCTCGCATACTGCGAGAGGTGACTGCCCGCTCCCCGCCACCAGTCGGAGTTCCCAAACTCCATGTCCACGAGCAGAAAGCTCCGGCAGGCCGCCCGACGGCGGACGCCCGGGTCGGCGGTCTTTAGCAGCTCCCGGAGCTCGCCCACCAGGCTGAAGGACCCCTTGGACTCCCGGCGGGCGGCGTGGACGAGGAGTTCCAGGCATCGTTCGTTCACCTCGAAGGCACCGGGGAGCAGCTGATCGTCCGCGCCTTCCGCCCACGGGGCGGGGGGCGGGTGCACATAAGGACCGGGTGTCGCTCCCTCGAGCATCACCACCGGGTCCGTCCTCTCGGTCCCGCGGCGTTCATGGGTGCTGGCAGGCATCATGTCGATGGTATGGAGATTTTTATACCGTGTAGGTAAACTTCCTTACCAGAGAGGCGAGCCCTAATCAACCATGTCTTGAGTGCCAGACGGTGAGTGGATCCCTCAAAGCGGCGGTGCACGCGGCGCTCCTCCGGCTGCTCGCGCCCCTCGTGAGGCTCCTCCTCGCGGCCGGGATCGGCGTCGGCGACTTCATGGCGATCGTCAAGGTCGCCTACGTGCGCGCGGCGCGGGAGGAGGGCCGCGAGCGGCGCGGCGAGGTCCGGCCCAATGCCTCGCGCATCGCGGTCGTCACCGGGCTGACGCGCGGAGAAGTGGCCGCGATGCTGGCCACCAATACGGATGAGCGCCGCACGAGTGACCGCGGACGGCACCGGGCGGAGCGGGTTCTCTCAGGCTGGTGGAACGACCCCGACTTTCAGACGTCCGAGGGCGGGCCCGCCATATTGCCGCTCTCGGGCTCGCGAAAATCCTTCAGGGAGCTCGTCAAGCGTTACAGCAACGAGCCCCGTGTCTCGCCGATCCTGGATGAGCTCCTGCGCGTGAACGCGGTGAAGCGGCTGCCGGACGGAGGCTTGAAGGCCGTGAGCCGCAGCTACGCGACGGTGCGCTGGAATCCCGACGGGATCGCGAGCCTCGGGGAGCAGCTCGCCGAGCATTGCGGCACGCTCCTGCACAACCTCGAGCACCCGGGGGAGCCGAAGCTGGTGCGGCGGATCGTGAATGCGCAGTTGGATCCCCTCTACCGCCCGATGCTCGTGCGCGACATCCAGGAGCAGCTCGATACGGTGGCCAATACCCTCGACGATGCCCTGAACGATCGGCGCGCCACCGTGACGCCGGTCAAAGGCGGCCGCGAGGCGGTGCGGCTCGGGGTCGCGATGTACGTCTTCGAAGAGCCGGTGATCCTCGAGCCGGCCGCCTCGGGGAGTCCCCCGCAGCCGGCGGCAAAGCGCCGAAGCGGCAAGTCCCGTCGCACGAGGTCTTGAGAGCCTCAAAGAAGGTCAAGAACCGCTCGGAGTCAGTATGCCGCAAGGGGCACGGGAAGGGCCGAACGACAAGCGCGGAGTGGGCGGACGCGAGGAGGCGTCCGCCGCCCTCCCGTGCACGGGTGGCAAGCACTCATGAAGCGCCCGTCTCGGACAGCGCCGCGCCGCCCGTCCGGGATGGGCATCGGATATTCACGGGAGTTTCTCGAGCACCTCGCGCGCATCCTGGTGGATGCGGGCCATTCGCCGAGGAAACTCTCGCGGGAGTTTCGGGAGATCTGTCAGTCGCTCCCCGAGCCTGCCCGGCACTGGGATCCGGCCGAGCTCAATTACCTGGCGGACCTTCCGCACGTCATTGCCTGCTGGCAGGACGACCCGCAATTCCTCGACGGGAAGGGCGATCCGCTCGCCTTGCCGGTGAGATCGAAGGGCCCATGCCTCGACTCTCTCATTGCCCACGCGCTCCCGAACGAGGAGCCGGGGGCCGTGATCGAGTCGCTCCTTCGGACCCGCGGCATCCGTCGCCGTCGCGGACTCTATCTACCGACGGGCCGGCAACTTCTCTATCGGCCACAAAGCGCCCGGATCCACGGGCTCATGTCGCTCCTCGGGATCCTCCGAACCATCCGGCACAACGTCTCGAGCGCAGGCTCGAAGGCTCGGATCATCGAGCGGACCGCGGTCAATCCGCGCTTTCCCGTGCGCGCCCTGCCGATGTTCCATCGGTGGCTGAAGGACTTTGCGTCCAAGTTCCTCTGGGATGCGGACGGCAACATGCGCCGGCGCGAGTGGGAGTCGCTCTCAGGCCCCACCCTTCGCTTAGGGGTCGGCGTCTTCGCGTTCGAGGACCCGGTGGCCACGGGTCGGGCGGCCACGGGCAAGCCCTCTCGGTCCGCGCGGCGCCGCCGCCGCCCGAGGCGAGGCCCCAAACGAGGTCGGCGATGACGCGTCCGCACAGCCCTCGACGCAAGGGGCACCGAGGGAGGGGACGCGAGTCTCTCCCGCCGCCCCTCTCCGCCGCCTCGGTGGAGGCCATCGGTCGCGTCGTGCGAATCCTGGCGCGCTGCGGAGCGAGGGCTCCGGACATCGTTCGGGCCGTGCGAGGGGCGGCCGCCGAGATTCCCGGCAGCTGGTCGGCCCGCGCCGCCCACGTGACCCGCGAGATGGAGTATGCCCCCCATGCGCTCACGCTCTGGCACACCGAGGCCGAGTATCTCGATCCCCTCGGTCGGCCCCGCCCGCTCCCCTTCGAAGGTGCGTCGAGATCCTTCGCGGCACTGGTCCGAAGGGTCGATCGGCGTTTCGATCCCAAGGAGGTGCTCGACTATCTGGTGCGGGGCGGCGCGATCAAGCGGATAGGCCGGCGATACCTCCCGCGCGGCCGGGGGCTCTCAATCCGCGGGGCAGGGGGGCCTGACTACTTCCATACGCAGCGGCTCCTCGCCAACATGCTCGCGACGCTCGAGCACAATCTCGAGGTGAAGCCGCCCGCTCCCGGCTGGTTCGTCTACGTGACGGAGAACCGGCAGTTCCCCGTGCGGGAAAGAAAAAGTCTCGACAAGTACGTCGCCATGCTCGGCAAGGAGTTCCTCTTTCGCCTCGATGCCTACATGCACCGACGGGAGGTGAGCCGGCGGCCCGGTGAGCCGACCATGGGTGTCGGGATCGGAGTCAACCTCTGGGAGGAAGCCGCCAGGAGCACGAGGGAGGGCCAGGCTCGGCGGCGCTCGAAGTCGGTTCGTGCCAAGCGAAAGATCCGTCGCCGTCGAAGCTCCTGAGGAAGCCTCGTGCGCGTCTCCGAGGATCGCTATGCCAAAGACCTGCGCCGCTTAAACGTCGCGCAGCGTCTCATTCGACACGAGGTGCGCACCCAGTGGATCTGCGCCCTGACGGGGTTCTCGGAGGAGCGGGTGCGGCGGCTCTTTCGCGCCTACCAGAAGACGCTGGGAAGCGTGCGACGGCATCGAGGACCCGCGCCGACGCGCGTCGCGGCCTTCGTCAGGTCTCCGGCGCTTCGGGCCGAGGCCTCCGCGATCGGGGGGCTCGCCCGTGTGCTCGAGGTCGTCCCGTTGCCGCCGACCGCCGGCGGTCGCCTCAACCGTTTCGGGATCGAGGGGGCCGAGCGGCTCTGCCGCGTCTTCGAGGTCTACCGGCAGGTCGCCCCGGAGTCGCGCTTCACCATGGATCAGCTCATTCGACTCGTGATCGCGGTCAGTGAAAGGCAGGAGTTTGAGATCGGGCACTGCCGCCACTGCCACGGGGCACTGCTGATCGATTGCCTGGGCGATGCGCGCCGACTGTGCCCCGCGTGCCGGGAGGATGCGCTCGCGCGAGGGGCGGAAGCCGCAGGCGCAGAAGATCGAGAGGACAACGATTCCCCGTTTGCTCCGGGCGGGGAATCCGCCGACAGCCCACAGCAATCGTTGTTCTGATCTTCGGGGAAAGCGGTCAAGGCTCCGCGTGACCTGCTCGGGGCGTAGCTCGAGGTAAAGCGGGGCTTAGGGCTTACGCGGTGTCCGATCCCCAGCGCGCCCCAGAACCTCGGGGGACGGCGATCGACGGTGGGACAATTCTCGGGCCGGGGACAGTCAGAGAGAGGTGGATAGAAGCACTGGACCCCGCACCTTTACGGCGCGCGCTGGGGGACTTATGAGCGACACAGAACGGAAGGCCGCCGCGGGACGATGGGCGCTGGCTCTCGGATCGTGCCTCCTCTGCGTGAGCCTGAGCGCGGCGGTCGCGCAGTCGCCCCCTGAGAGTGCGAGCGCGATGCAGATTCAGAAGATTCTCCTCGATCGAGAACTTTTCGGTCCGGACGCCCTGGCACTGCTCGCTACGCTCCAGTTCTGGAAGGGCCGCGTGTCCTCTCTCGTCCTTTTTCCCGACTATGCCATGAGCGGAAATCGCTATGACTCCGCCGCTTCGGCCGAGGAAACCGTTGCGGCGCTCTCTGGGGCGATGAAGACGGCGCCCCCGAAGCTGCGCGCCGAGTATCAGACCGACTATTCAGCCACTCTCTCGCGCGTCGCGGCCTTCCAGATCAGGGTCGAGCGGGTCGCCGAGGACGACGCGTTCCACCTCGTGGTGCGCCGCGAGGGCGGAAAGTTCCTCAAGCCCGGCATCGAAGTGCGCACGATCGTCGCGCGTTACGGAAAGCCGGAGCACGTGTCGACCGAAGTCGTCCAGGCACGAGGGGATCGCCGCCCCGCGATCCTGACCCTCAACTCCTACGCGGGCGGGGCGATCCAGTTCGTGCAGTCGGATCTTTCGCCGAGCGTGGGGACGGTCGATCGGGTCGTGGTTGAGGTCGACGCGATCGCTGCGCAGATCTACTGAGTCCCGCCTCGGACCATCATCACTTTCGGGGGATCACGCATGGAACTCTCTCCGCACCTGCCGGGAAGGGGACTGCGGGCCGCCTGCGTCATGGTCGCGTGCCTCGCGGCGTGCGGCTGTGGACGGCTGCACCAGAAGGACATCGCCACCGATGCGCTCGACCCCAACAACCTCTCCGACACGGAGCCCAGCATCGCGGTCAACCCGAAGGATCCGCGCGATATCGCGATCGTCACCTTTTCGGAGAACTGGAGCGCCACGTCCAGCGCGCCTGTCTGGAAGAGCTCGGATCGGGGAGAGACCTGGCGCAAGGTCGCGCAGATCGCGCAGCCATCCCCGGTCCTCTTCGGACCGAGCGATCAGAAGATTGACTACGACGAAGACGGCAAGCTCTATGTCGCAGAGCTCGGCCAGGGCGGCAGCGGCATCACGGACTTCGTCTTTCGACAGACCGGGGCTCCGGATGGCCCACTGACCCCCGGTGCCGGATACGGAAACGACCAGCCGCACCTCTCGGTGGACCGCGGTCATTCGAGTCCCCGCCGTGGGCAGCTCTACTCGCCCTGGCTCGATTTCTCGCAGCCCCGCGAACGCTCAACGGTCGCCTGGTCATCCAACCAGGGCGTCGCTATGAACTCGGTGGGTGCGGGTGATAACAGTTCCTTTCCGGACCGGACCACGAGAATCGCCATCTGCCCGGACGGCAAGGCCTACATCGTGTACAAGGCCCGCGAGGGAACGACTGGCGCGCCGGCCGGATTTGAAAACGTTCACTTCAGGGTGAACCGCTCGGATGATGGGGGCGCGACGTGGGGCGGGCTCGGCGCGGCCGGGGTGTCGGTGCACGGGGCGCCCCAGGTTGCGACCTACATGACGCTCACGTTCGGAAATCCCGCCAAGGGAAAGGTGGCGCGGGCCCGTAGCAGTGACGCGTGGATCGCCTGCGATCCGAGGAATGGCGACGTCTACGTCGCCCATGTGAGCCGGGACTCGAGCACTCTCGCGCAGCTTTACGTGGCGCGCTCGAGCGATCAAGGCGCCACCTGGACTTCCGTTCGGATCACGAATGGCACGCACAACTCGGCGTACCCCGAGATCGCCGTCACCGGGCGTGGCGTCGTCGGGGTGCTGTACATCGACTACGACGACTCGGGGGCCGCCACGCTCTTCCGTCATCACTTCACGCGCAGCTTCGATCGAGGAGCGAGCTGGAACGATGATGAGACCCTCCAGAGCATGGATCCGGGACCGATCGGCAACGCGGCGAGCGGATTCCTCTGGGGCGACTACGAGGGCCTGACGGCTGTTCGAAATGCCTTCTACGGCGTCTACACGGGGGAGTCTTCGGGGCGAGCGGTGCTGCAGCTCGATCCGATCTTCTTCCGCCAGAAGAGCTGCGGCTTCTGGTGGTTCCACTGCTGGCTCGAGCGGGATTAAGCCTGCGGCGCCGGCTGCCGCTGCAAGGCCACCCCGCCTCCGCCCGCCTGTGAAGGGCTCACGGAGCGAGAGCGGGGTACGGCGTGCCGAATAACGAGGGAGGCCACATGCCAAGCGTTCGAATCACCATCGATATCTTCAGCGGAAGGCCCAATCCGGTCGTTGAACTCCGCGGCAGCCAGGCGCGAGCCGCGCTCGCGGTGCTGAGGTCTGCCGGGCGCGAGCGACCGCGCGCTCGTCCACCCGTGCCCACCCTGGGGTATCGCGGTCTGCTCATCGAGCGACCCGGCTCTCGGAGCCAGCCGGTGAGGACGATGCATCCGGCCCTCGAGGACCTCCTGACCGATACCCCGAGCCTCCTCCAAAGGCTCGCCCTGGGGAGGCAGTTCCCGCAGCTCCTGCGTCGCGAGATCGAGCGCTTCCGAGAGCTGTGCGAAGGGTGGCCCCGCCACCCTCATCCCTGGCCGCTGCGGGAGCGGTGCCGTTGTGCACCCCTCTATGAGCCCGCCTGGTGGAACGACGCCGGTCAGAAGCAGTACAACAACAACTGCTACAACTACGCCTGCGACTACCGCACGGACACCTTCGCTCAGCCGGGCCTCGCCGCCGGTGCCGAGTACACTCAGTTGACCTGCGCCTCGGTTCGGCCGGCCGCCGTGGCGGATGATCTGATCGCCGCTCCCGCCGCCCACAATCGCTGCCCGCGCGAGGGGCATCTCGTCGCGCTCGTGATCGCGCCGGGAATCGACTTCCACTGGTACCGCAAGGGACGCAATGGCTACTGGAGCCACAAGCCGGGCGGGACGCCCGTGGTGAACGTCGATAACAGCAATCACCTGATCCCCGACCCCCGCACGGCGAACCGGGGCATGTACACTCAGTTCTGCACGTTCATGGTTGCGATGCACGGGCACATCAAGATTCGATGAGGCAACCGAGTTGCTCGGGCACGGTGTTCATCTATTCGGGGCGCCCCGATCCTGAATGGCTCGTGGCGCCCGGGCAGCTGCGATTGCTGAGGGAGCTGTGGGAGCGGCTTCCTCCGAGCGACACTCCGCCCCGGCGTGCGCCGCTCCTCGGCTATCGCGGGTGCGGGGTGCGGTGCGCCTCGGGTGAGGAATGGTTTGCGTACGAGGGCATCGCCTCGCTCACCCGGCGCCCTCATCGCCCCGACCATCGCCGGGACGTGGAGCGTCGCTTTGAGCGGCAGATACTTAAGAGCGCGCCCCCCGGCACGATTCCCGAGGCGGTGCGGAGCGCCGCGAAGCTCTGAGGCCTCAGGGGCAGTTCGCGTAGGGCGGCGGGCCCAAGGCGAGGGAGCGATTCTGCAGTTGCAGCCGGTAGGTCGCGAGCACGCTCGCGGTCTGAGTGTAGGTGGGATCGGTCTGCGTGAACCCGCCACTTGAGCGGTAGAAGATCGTCGCATCGGTGCCGACGAGTTGTGCCGAGGGGTCTCCCTGGACGCCCTTCCAGGTCCCTTGCGACACCGGACTCGTGAAGAGCGCGGGGTCGATCACCTCCTCGCGCCTCCAGAAGCACCAGTGACGTACGCACAGCGTCGGGGCCACGTGCCAGCCCCACTGAACGAAGCAGTTGGGGTTGTTGCGCGTGTTGACCTTGAGGGCTCCGTAAATCCACACCTTGCGCGGCGTGACGCCGGCCGCCAGCATCAAGCGGCACATCTCGTGCGCCCGACCCCAGCAACCGTCGTCCGGGTAGAGGAAGGGGATGCAGGGAGGCGGTACCGTGAGCGGATCGCACGTGGTGGCGCTCACCAGCGCGAACATCTGCCGCACCCGGCGCGCCGAGATGCACCGCCAGCACCAGAAGAGCCGACGCCACCACGACAGGCGCACGGGTTCCAGGCGCTCGCCGCCCGGCGGCCCGGGCTCGGACGGGGGGCGCCGGTAGGGCCGTGCGTCGATGATCTCGTGATCATCGGCCGCGGTGACCGCGAGCCACACGTCCTTCTTTTCAGCCCCCCGCAGCGTCTCGAGGAGCTCGCCGTAGTACGGGTTGCCACGGCGCAGAAAGTGCCGGGCCTGCGAGATTTCGAGTTCGACGTCGACTCGATCGCCGCGCTCGGCGCTGACGCGCACGATCTTCACGAGGAGCGGAATGAGGAGCCGTGAGATCGCGCCGGTGTCGGGTGTGAGCTCGACGTAGGCCGGGAGCTGCCGGCGCTGGAGTTCCTCGAGGATCCGCCGCACGCCGTCCGCCTGGCGCAGCACCTTCGGGTCCAGGCGCGCGCGCCGCTCGCCCTCGAACTCGATCACCGGAGGGTCGATGCGCGTGATCGCGCCGAGAATGGCGTTCGGATTGGGCATGGCGTCACCTCATGGGGCAGTATCGACCCTCAGCCACCGTCCCTCGGAGCCGGTCTACTTGCGGCCCTTGGGGCGAGGGCGGGCCGAGCGCTTCGATCCTCTCTTCTTATCAGTCTCAACACGCCGCTCCGTGGATCGACGCCCCATGAGAGCGGCGACCACCGCCTCAACGCGGCGCCCGGCCACGCGCTTCACTTCCTTGAGCACCTTCGCCAGGTCACGCCGCCGCGCGGCATCCTTGGTCTTCGCCAGGAGCTCTCTCACAAACGCCTCGGCGTGCCGCGCCGACTGCGCGGTGATTTCCTGACCCTGGTCCTTCAGCAATCCGCCCACCGTTCTAAGGATCTCCTTGGCCTGCTGCGTGAGCTGGCGCGAGGCGATGACCCGCGCCAAGAGCCGGAACTGCAAGCGCTCGAAGAGGGCCACCCACTCCCGACCCGCCGCCGTCGAGGCGAGCACTTCGTCGCGAATGCGCCGGAACGCCTGAAGCCCGCCCGATCCGAACAGATCGAGGCCGATCAGCTCGATCGCGCATACCGACTGCTCGAGAAGCGAGATCATTCCGGCCTTGGCGTCGAGCTTGATCAGCGTCGGATCGGGCGGATGGAAGGAATCGTCGGTCGTGTCCGCCAGCGGCCCGGTCTCGAAGGTAAAGCCATAGGTCTTGTAGAGCTTCGGGTCCGCGATATGCCGCGCATAGGCGTAGTCGCTCTGTGTGCCCGTCGTCGGATAGAGCGCGAGGCCGGTTTCCGGAATGTACTGCCGGCCCCGCACGGCGCGGATGTCGGCGACAATCTGGCTCGACACGCTCTGGAATCGCTGCACGTCGATGGCCGGCATGTACTCCTTATAGCTCGCCGGCACACTCGCCGTGCAGGTTCCGGTCGGTAGCGTCGTAAAGACCTGGCTCGGATCACTGCTCTGGGTCGGCGCATGGCCCCACGGGTAGAGCACCAGCTCCGAGTAGGAATGCACGTCGACGAAAGACACCACCGACGCGCTGTCAAGCAGCGCCTTGACGTTGCGGGTCTCCGGCTCGCTGAACGCGCCCGGTCCGCAGTAGATGTCCGTGCAAGGGGAGCAGGAGGTCTGTCCCTGCGCGACCCCCCAGACGATGTCGGAATTGCGATTGAGATCGACGCCAAGACAGGTGCTGCCCGCGTTCACGCGCATGTTCTTGCGCCAGAGGCTGTCGACATTCATCACCTCATCGCGACCGTCCGGATTGCTGCAAGGGATCATCCAGATATCGAGAGACTCGAGCATCAGCTTGATGTCATCGGCATTCCAGCGACGGTTGCCATACACGATGTCGGTGCCGTTCACGTAGCTCAGGAACAGATCGATCGCGAGTTCGACGATGGCATCGGGATTCATGAGTTCCCGCGCGTGCGTGCCCCCGACGATCAGCACTGCGCGGCGCTCGCCGCCGCCTCCGGCGCGCAGAAGCAGCGCGTAGATCGCCTGCCCCTGGACCGAGTTTTCCGGCAACTGGCGCTGCGAAAAGAAGTTCGGGAACCAGAGCGACAGGATCTGGATCGCCGAGGTGATCTGTGCGGAGGTGCGGTACATCAGGCACCTCCCGCCCGCGGCACACCCTTCACACGCCGCTCGAGGTCGGCTCCCGCGGCCTCATCCGTGAGAATCAATGCGGGACTCAAAGGTGCGACGGGAGTGACCGAGAGCAGCTCGACCCGGGCCCCGTGCTCGAGGAGTCGCCGGGCATCGTCGGGCGCGATCAGCAGATGGAGCTTGCCCTCGCGGTCCGGCAGGCGGTCGAGGCCTAATTCAGAGATCACCCGCATGGCTTCGCGCCGCCCGGGCTGGGTCACGATCGCGGCGAATCGATAGGACGGTCGATTGTTGGATTCCGGCTGTCTGGGCTTTGGCATAGGTCCGCCTCATGAAAAATATCGAAAGCGCGAAGACCTCTCGCAAGCGCACCCGGACGCTATTCCCGGTGCCGATCGGCTGTCAAACCGCGCGCGGCAACCCTCGAACCCGGAACGTCCGACCTACCCGAGCGGGCGGGCGGCGGGTTGATGACCGACCGATACATCTTTCTACTGTCGCCTGCGGGTTCACCATCTCACGGCACGAGCAGGCCGGCAGTTGTACCGAGCGTCAGCAGCAACCAGCGCTCGATTTGACGCCACGCCTCTGGCTGGTACTCAAGAAAGGGGATCTCACCTCTTTTGAGACTGCAGCGTCGGCTTTGCCGTTGCGGCCGCGGCGCAGCATCAGCCCTTCGAACTCGCAAGGGTCGGATTCGACGAGCGGCGGGTCTTGTAACGCCCGGGGGCCTAAAAGAGGTTGAGGATCACGGCAGGCACGTTGATCTGACGTGGGCCCGTGTTGAAATCGAAGGCACACTCCGCTGCGAGAACAAGGCCCGTCAAGATGATTGAAACCACGATTTGAACCGGCGCATCGGCGACCACCGGAAGTTCCATCGAACTGGTTTCAAACGACAGAAACTGATCGTAGAGAAGCATCCCGTCGTCGGTCGAACAGTTGGTCATGCTCCCTGCGCTCACCACTGGGCCGAGCGGCTGGTCGGACAGCGCAACCTGATTGGTGATCCCGGCTGAGGGCTGTTGCAGAACCACCGATGCCGTCCCCTTGGCGAGGGCCAGCGAAAGGACTTCGCACAGCGAGTCCGTGGCCCACTCGACAAAGCCATTCGGTGCAACCCACGCCCACGCGTGCAGGACACCCGATCGCGGCGGCCGGTAGAAGAACGTGAAATCGCATCGCTGATCAAAGGTTGCGCTGTCGCGATCGCTGGCTCCGAGCGTGGTTTTCAGCGTGTTGTTCCACGGCGCGAGGCTGGTCGTGGCATCGCCGTCGACTGAGACATTGTCGGCCTCGTTCAGAATGACAAGTTCCGGTGGCGGTCCCATGGGGCTCGGGGGCGGCGGCGGCAGCAGGTGGGGCGGGCTCTTCGACGCGGCCAGGCTCTTCAGCAAGGCGATACGATCGAGGTGCCCTCGTCTTGTTGAGCGGGCATGTGCGTTGATCTTCGGCATCAGGTCTGCGAGATGACGGAGTGCTGAGCGATGGTCGAGTTCCTGCCGACGGGCGATGGACGCCCTGTCAATGTTGGCCACCTTGAACGCAGACTTGAGAAGGCTTTGTCTGAACTTGCCGGCTATTCGCTCCCTGCGAATTCTGTGGTTCCAGAGCTCCCTTTGGAGGCTGATCTTGAAATCGCGGTCGGCTTGGATCGCCTTCAATCCCCGCGCAAGCGCCTTCTTTTCGGCCCGAGTGAGATCCATGTTGACCCCCGAAAATTTGTGCTGATATGGAGGCTCTGATTTTCAGGGTGGCGAAGAAGATGGAATGATCGCCGCGGTCCGCGTTGCTTCCGTGCGCCTGATCACGTAGACCGGGTCGAATCGTCCTTTCAGCTCCTTACCCGGAAGCATCTCCGCCTTGAAGACGTATCCCGTCGATTTTTGCGGTTTGAGCGAGATCTTGTAGTTGAAGGTCACGCCATTCTCGACGAACGGTGTGCTGAGCCGCTCAAACCTGCCGAGCGGCTTTCCGAGAGCGTCATACACGAGGGCACCACGAAAGTCGTCTCCCAGGTTTATGAAGATGTCGATGCCGCACGCCGGACACTCCAGCCACCACCAGGGATCAAAGACTCCGTGGCAGTCGAGCGGGTGCGCCTGGCAGAAGGTCGGGAGTACCAACGCATCAATCAGATTTCCGTCATTCGGGCTGCCCCATCCGGTGCACAAATCAAACCCTGGCACGGCCGAATACAACGCCGGATTCGTGCTATTGAAGTTGTTTCCCGTCGTGATGTCGTGGAAGGCGATAGGGCTCAGGCTTGCGGCACGGTACAAAGCGGGATTTACGAATCCCAAGGGCGGCCGCCCAACGCTCTCCGCTCGTTCATTAACCAGCGCCATGAAACCCGCCCACAGGGGCGCAGCCGCGCTTGTCCCTGCAAAAAAATAGCTCGGAGCTCCATTGAAATAAATCGCAATATTGTCGGCCACCATCGCGACGTCAGGCGCATTTCGCGCGGACTTCGAGGCTTGCGACGCCGTAAAGTCAATGCCCTGCTGCCACGATGGCAGCCCAAACTGTGGGTCCCCCGCGGCCCACGGGCTATAGCCTCCACCGCTCTTGTAGACGCTCCCGACCCAGTTCCACGTTGTTTCGGACGTCCAATTTCCTTGCGGCCCGCTGGTTTGCAGTTCCGTTCCACCCACCGATGTCACCAGCGGATGGTCGGCGGGAGGCCAATCTCCGGCGCCTGTCTTCTCGTCATAGGACCCGTAGTCCCCGGACGCGACGAAAAAGGCCTGGCCCTGCGTAGCCAGCTGCCGCAACGCGTCGTAGACGTTCTTGTCATAGAAGAAGTAGTACGAAGTGCTCATCTGGCGGGGTAACTGCTCACCCTGCGACGGATTTGCCATCTCGGCCAGGATGTCGTGGACTCCGGTCTGGCCGTACGGCGCTCCGTAGACCAAGAGCTTTGCGAGTCCCGGCGCCATCGAAAGGGCGAGCTCGATGTCCGCTGTCGATTCGGAAATCGGACTGCCGCCCGTGTAGGAATCTACAAAGACATTCTGAATCGGAACGCTGGGCAGGCCGTTCTGGCTTTCATAGGCGTTGATGTCAGATTGAGCGTAGCCTCCGCTCAATTCCAGAATGCCGAGCACCTGTCCCTTGCCCGTGAGCCATGTGCCCGGGACATAGGCTGCTCGAAAGTCCTTTCCCGTGTACTCACCGCCGGAGCCAGATCCCTGGGCGGTTCGCGGGATGCTGTGGGGTCTCTCGCTCGCGCGGTTCAGGAGCCTGCCGGGCAAATGGAGGTCGTCCAGCCCCGTCACGTACGAAATTTTGGTCTTCAACGCGACCCAGGGCTGTCGGTCGGGAGCGTAGAAGAGCCGGTCCTCGGTCGGGTGCCGGTATTGCTGCAGAGTGATGTGAAACAAGTGATTGATGAGCCCGGCCGAAGCCTTGACGTGGAGGAACTTTCGGTTCCTGGCCGCCATCACCACGCTCAGCTTGTTTGCTTTTGCGAAGTTCAGGAGTTCCTGATAACTCTCAACCGTCGGGCTAAACTTCGCCGCGTACTGTTCCGGGCTCAGATACTGTGAATACTCGCGTGCCTCCGGATCGTAGAGATCGCGGATCAGCCCGTTCAGCGCGTCCGAATTCCTCAACTGCAGCCCAATCACCAGATCGATGGGCGTGGCTTCATCGAGTGCCTTCACCGGTTTCAGTTCAGCTGCCGCTCGCGGAACCTGCCCCGCCAGTTGCTGCACCAACGGCGCACGCCGCTCCGCTGAGGCCGGCCCGCCCCTTTCAGAGGGTCCCTGCGTGGTCTGCGCAATTGCTGCCAATGGAGTGAGAACCAAGACCGCCCACAAGGCGTGGGCAGTCGCTCTTGAAGTGGTCACGACATTCCCTCCCGGCGAAGCACAGAGTTCGCGGCTATTTTTCCTGCAGCGTCGATCGAAATCTCGCAGAGCCGGATTTTAGATTCCAACTCACTTGGAGGCGGCCCTGACTTGGTCTCTCTTGAATTCTGTGCTCAAACCCCGGGGGATCTCAGGAAAAGGGGTTGGTGCGGCGCACCAAGGGGCTTCAACGCCCCGTGGGCCTGGATCGGAGCCTGAGGCTACTACGCCGCGCGCGCGGGTGGCGTCGCGCTTTGCAGCAGACGCAGCACGTCCGCCTGTCGCGCTGTGCCAGTCTTGGAGAAGATATTCTGCAGGTGGGTTCGCACCGTTGGCTCGCTGATGCCGAGCATGTCCGCCGCTTCCTTGCCACCCAAGCCTTGCGCCAACGCCAGCAGCACACGGAGTTCGCCACCCGTGAGTCGATAGAGCTTCGCGAAAGCCTCGCCCGGCATCATTGGCACCCGGGCAGGCTCCTGCACGAAGACGGCGACCGACGCCGCGAACGGCGCCATGATGCTTTGCCGGCTTCCTCGATCAAGCCGCAATAAAGTCGCGACATAGCCGTCGCCTTGCGGGTCCGGAATCGGCAGCGAATGCCCGCCCGACTCCCCATCAGGTTTCTCGCTCACTGTCTCCTCGGTGGCTCGAGCGAGCGCTTGACGCGCTTGAAGATCGTTTGCCACAAGCCGATTGCTCACGATGCGCAGCGCATTGCCGGTCTTAACCTGCTGCTCCGCAGCAGCATTCATGTAGACGAGGCGACCATCACGCGCGATCAGATAAACCCCGGCGAGGAGGGTATCGAGCGTCGCTTCGAGCATCTGCGAATTCAACGTTCTGATGTCGAGCGCATCCGAAATCGCGAGGGTGCGGCAGATATGCGGCGACAGCAGCTTGAAGATAGAGATCTCGCGCTGCCCATACGGCGCCGCCGGTACAGTCCGGGTTCCGTGCACTGAGGCCACCCGACCACTGGTTCTCAGCGCATTGATGCCGATGTAGTCGGAGACCCCATAGGGCTGCATCACCTCACGATAGAAACGACTCTCAAACCACTCGTCGTTGTCGGGGCATATGGTGGCGAGGGTAAGGACATCACCGACTTCGTGCACGATGCTCGCCGTTGCAAAGGGGCTCTGCTGATAATGCTTCTGAACCAGCTGCGAAAATTCCTTTGTGTAACCAATCTCAAACAGGTGAACGTCTTCGACATTCCTTAGGTCGTGAACGCACAAGCCGCCCGCCCCGCTGTCGCACAATTCGCCAATCCTTCGAATCGCATCGCTCCAGCGATGTGGATCGAGCGCGCAATCGTAGATTGCTCCGATTGTGTCAGACAGGGCTTGCGCGGAGACTCCGTTGAGCGGGTCCATTGGTCCCCCTTCTCTAAACGGCTGGCGCCGTCTCTTTTCTTGATCCTAGCTGCGCCCCGACCCCCGCGCAATGGCGGCCTCATCGGTTCCGATGATGTTCATCGGCGCCGCCTCCCTACACTAGTGAAGCGAGGGTGACCGTCGTTCGAGCCTTGGCGGGGGGCTGCCGTGGATGCTTCTCACCACTCTCCGGGCTGCACTCATGGCCGAGGCCGTCCGCGCATGTGGGTCCTGGGATTGCTGCGCCCCGGCGCCGCGTAACACCCAATTAGGCCGGATATAAAGTGGTTCGACTGTGGTGAGAAGTGTAAACAAACGGCAAAAAAGGGAGGCGGCCGTGCGCATACCCCTCTGTTCGCGCTCGAAGTGGGTGCTTCACTTGTTGCTCGTTGCAATGGTGGCGGGACTTGTGCCCATCGCCAGGGCGGATACGTGGCGCGGCACCGCGCCTTTCTGCAATGGAAAGTGCCTGAAGGGCGAACGCAACGCAGGCACCAGCGACTACGGTGATGGGGGCTACTGCGTTACCGGCCATAAGGTGTTGTGCACCAACGCTCAGGCCCAGTGCCGCGCGAACGAGACCCTAGCCAGGTGCTATGGCGTCGTTGAGATTTGCGAGAACGGCTACCAAGAACAGCTGAATCAGGTCTGGCACACCTGCAACACGTACGGCTGCGGAGTCTGCATCGGCAGCGGCGTCGTCAGCGCTGTGTCGCACATTCAGTCTGCCAACGGTGGCGGCGCTGGGTACGTTTCAAGCCGCTGCCGGGCCGGATATGTCTGGCGTGAAGCCGTCAAGGGTGACGTCGTCTGCGTGTCGCCGGCAACGAGGGAGCAAGCACACCAAGACAACTTGGCGGCCGCCGGCCGGAAGGTGTCCGGCAGCGACAGTTGTAAGCAAGGCTTTGTCTGGCGCGAAGTCACGCCGGGCGATCATGTTTGTGTGGCGCCTGCCACACGCACCGCGGTTCGGAATGACAACAACCAAGCCGCTACCCGAGTCGCTCCGGCACCAACATCAGTCTTTAATGACACATGCGCGCGAGGCTTTGTTTGGCGTGAGGCCATCAAGGACGACCACGTGTGTGTGACACCCGCCACGCGCGAAGCAGCGCGGAACGATAACGCACAGGGCGAGTCGCGGATAGCTCAGGGGGCAAGCCCTCCTGACTCCTGCAAAAACGGCTTCGTCTGGCGAGAGGTTGTTCCGTCTGACCACGTTTGTGTTGCTCCACAGGCCAGGAGCCAGGCGGCAATTGACAATTCGCTGGCCCCAACTCGGCTGACCCCGCGCTGAGATGTGCCTGTATTTTCTGCATCGCGGCTCGCCGTTGGACGCAACGATCACCCTCAGTATCGTCAAGCGAACAAGCCGCGCTATGCCGCTCGTGACCATGCCATGTGAAGACCAGTCAGTGCGCGCTTGGCGGGTCCCACCCGCGGCACGCATCGCCCGAGATTGCTTCTCATACACGTCCGCTACGTGGCGATGAAATCACAATTTCGTCACCAAGAGGTCAGGATCGCCAAGTGGTTGTCCAACCGGCGCCGGGGCTGCGCGCTGGTGTTGGCAGCTCTTCTTTCTATACTTTCTTCCGCACCGGCGCTTGCATCAGCCGATCCGGCGAACTGGCGCTACCAGGTCGATCTGGGAGCCGTGCCGACGACGGGCGACGAAGCCTTCTACTCACAGCTGACCCGAACTACGGTAGTCACCGAATGGAACGCCTGCGGACAGGAGTTCGAGTTTCTCGACAGTGTTCACGACCACGCCATGGGTGAGGGCATGCTCTGGGCGATCATGGGGAAGATCGGCTGGCTCCAGACCCACGGAAGTACGGAGACCTGTAAGCGCCGTGTACTTTACCCACTCTCTAATCTGGGATCCGAGCACTTCGACGGAGTGACCAACGTCAATGATGAGGTTCGTCAATTGTTTCCAAGCACGGTGGATCGGGACTCACAGGACGACACTTGCGATTCCGTCCTGGCCTCGATGGCTCCGGAGATGGACAGCGACGGCCATCCGACCGGGTATCTTGACGTGGAATTCGAGGTCTCCTGGCACTGCATGCGCAGGCAGGTCAATACCGCCCTCAATGTGCCGGTACAGCCTTGGAATATCGGAACTACGGGCCTTCCCTGCGGCTTTTTCAAGGAGCCCGGCGGCGACCTGTCGACGAAGATTCTGGCGAAAACGGGTAAAGGGGAATTTGATGTCGTGTTGCGCGACCTGATCCGGGTGCTCTACCTGGACAAGGCGGGGCTCGTGCTCTACGCGGGCACGCGCAACCATGTTCTGAACGACTTGCTTACCGTCAGTGGGCCGCTGGAAGAGGACAGCTATTCGATATTCGAGTGCGGAACCCAGGAGCGCGACGTGGGCAGTCCGCAGGATCGCGCCGACGACCGCGCATTCACAGATAGCGGGCTGCTGGGCGACCTGGGCGATCTGCTGGATTGGTTGTGGAAACGCATCGCCCTGTTTGCGGCGGTCGCAGCCGCTTTGCTGGCTGCATATTTCGTCTTTGGGCTTCAATGGTTGATGGCGGCAGTTGCCGCAGCAGGGGCTGCGGGGCTGGCCGCCGGATTTCTGCGCATACCCGAATCGGAAAACCACCTCTACATGATCAACAGTTCACGCTATCTCACGAACAAGCTGATCATCGAAGCGCTTACGGACCAGGACGACAAAGACACCTTCGAGGACGACCAGGAGGACATCAAGGCGTGGCTGCTCGAAAGGATGCAGCGGGCCGTAAAGGAGGACTTCCGCGAGTACAACGCCCGGCCCTATCAGCGCTACACAATCATGTCGCTGCTGAACATCTATGACTTTTCCGGTGACCCGGAGCTGGTGGCAGCGGCGCAATCGGTGCTCGACTTCGCGTCGGCCAAGTTCGCGGCGGGCAGCAATCAGGGTCGGCGGATCCCACCGTTCCGCCGGCTGCTCGAGAGCATTCCGGCCGACTTCATTGGCGACCCTCCGCGACAGCTCTTTGAACTCTCGGGCGGCGCAGATCACCAAATCGCGGCGATGCTGCTATTTGCGGGCCAGACACAGAATGTCCCCGAGGGCAAGGCTGCCATCAACAGCGTCGGCCAGATGATGCCCGCAGCGTCCTCCTCCTACCGGCCCGATCGGGTGATCCTGGAGGTTGCGACAAACAAGACCAAGCGCTATGAGCAGCGCATACGCCACGACGGGGCGGAGAGCTATTTCAGTACACCCGGGTTTCTCCTGAGCGCCGGAGGCATACAGGCGGGCCTGGCGAACCGGCCGATTCTCGGCGTGGAATTTGATCCGCCGAAAGGCCTCCCGTTCGATAATGATCGGGGCGCTGCGATGCCCACCACGTTGATTCCCTCTGCTTCATTACGACCGCAGGCCAGTGTCGTGGACCTGCTTCGCATAGAAGGCACTCGCGAGAAATACGAGTCCGCGGATAAGGATAAGAACCTTCCGACGGTCACTCCCTGGAGCTTTGACCACAACGTATGCGTCTGGAGGGGTTTCGCGTGCGGTACGAATATCGTTGTTCCTTCTGCCATGGACAATCCGCAATGCCTCACAACCACTCCGGGAGCGCCCAATGAATGGCGATTCATCGATTCGGCGGTCTGCCCAGCCTACAGCGGAGCGCCCCACTTCTACGTGATCCTGTATCGGCAGGCTTGTACGGCGAGCAGCAGCCAGTGCGAGGGGATAAGCAACTGGGGATTCTTTGAAGCCGTGGACAATCCGCAGATGCCCTTCGAGCAATTTAAGGCGCAGGTCGTAGCGCGCAACGCCGCTTTCTATGTGGCCGTCCCTAGCGGGCTAGTCGGAAATTATGTGGCGGCGGATGGGACCCGAGTCACTTATGGCGTGCGTGACCATGCCCTCGATAGCGACAAGACCGGCATTTCCGGCATCAACAATCTCGTGGTTCCGCAACTGCCAGATTGGGGCTTCGCAGAGGGCGACATCATTAAGGCGGATGGGACGGGGCGAATGAGCATTCATGCCCCGGGACTGCAGCGGTGGATCGATATCGACTTCACCGATGATGAGCATCCGAAGCGGACGGTGCACCCATGACGCGGGCGACTGCCGCGGCAGTCCTGCTGTGCCTGGTCGCGCGCGCCTGGGCCGGGGGAGAAGTAACGGCATGTGGATCGGATGTGCAGACTCGCGCCGGATTGAACCTGCGGGATGCGGTTGCTGGCGGCGGGGCCGTGACCTTCGCTTGCCCGGCCGGAACGACCTTGCTGGTCACCATGACGCATCAGCTCACCAGCGCAGTGCAGATCGACGGTCGTGGGCGGATCACACTGAAGGCAAGTCCGACCGTGCCCATGTTCCGCGCCGGGCTCTCGGTACCGCAGGTCGTATTCAGCAACCTGGCCTTCGGCGGTGCCGAGGCGGTGCCCTTCGGAGGCGTATTCGAGGGCGTTGCAACTGCCCTGGAACTGCGCAATGTCACGGTGCGGGGGGTCGGCAAGTCTCCGGGGTCCGTCTTTGGATTCGTTGCAGGGACGGTCATCCGGGCCAACAGAATCCTGGCGGACTCCTCGCACTTCAGTGACAACCAGGGAGCCGTCCTGTTGGCGCCGCGCCTGACCATCCGCAAGAGCGAATTTCGTTCCAATCGCGGCCAGCCCTTCATGCCGGATTTCGTGGAGGAGGGCGATCGGGCTGTGGTGGAAAGCTCCTTCTTCAGCGGTAACGGCGTTTCGGTCTGGCGCGGCGACCTCATGATTCGCAACTGCCAGTTCAACGCCAACGGCCTGGGTTCGCCGGCCTATGGCGGAGCGCTGGTCGTGGGGAAGCGCGCAGCCATTGAGAAGAGTGAGTTTGCGAACAACAGGGCACCCAACGGTGCTGCAATCTGGCTGGCCGACGGAGATCTCTCGCTGCGCCGCGTGAATTTCAGCAGCAACCTTGCTTCTGGCGTGGGGGGTGCCCTGGGGGTATCCAGTTCGACTCAGCCGGTGGATGTGACGATCCGATATTCGCACTTCCGCGACAACCAGGCGGCAACGGGCGGTGCCATCGCCTTCCAGCAATCTTCGGCGGTCCGCGCTCTCCAAGGCCTAGCCGTGAATTTTGCCCGCAATACGGCGAGCAACAGTGGTGGAGCCATCGACATGCGCAGTGGCTCAGTTGACCTGACACGAGTGCAGGCGGTGGAGAACAAGGCAGGCGATACCGGCGGATTCATCGCCGCGGGTCTCAGTCAGCAAGGCGTCCGCCTCTCGAACGCGCTGGTAGTGCGCAATGTGGCCCGTGTGGGAGGCGCCTACGCTGGCCCCAGGCTGGAGCTGGTCAATGCGACGATAGCCGACAATCAAGGGGCCGCACTGGCGCTTGTTGGGAGTCATGCCGCGAGCGCGAAGCTGACTAACTCCATCATTTTGAGGAACGCGGGGGGTGGCTGCAGTTTCCCGGTAGCTGGCCGGTTTGCCGATGGGGGGTACAACATCCAGTTCCCGGGCAACGATTGTGGCGGCTCCATACCCGTGGTCGACCCCGGCCTCGATTCAATGTACGTGCCCGTGCCGGACAGTCCCGCCCGTTTCGCGGGGAACATCTCTGTCTGCACGGCAGCTCCCATTTCCGGTCGCGATTTGCTCAATGAGGTGCGGCCCAAGATCCCCGGTCGATGCGCCGCGGGCGCAATCGAGAACACGATTGAGAATCACGCGCTGCGCGCATTGAGACGGGCAGAACAGCCAGGGCGGCTCGCCGGCCTGCTCGGCATCCTGAATGAAACGCGCGACGGACGCGGTACCGGCAAGCGCTCAGATCGATAGGGGGACGGCGCCATTGCCGAGTAGCGATGTCCTTGGCGCGGTTCTTCCGCAGGTGGCAGCGTAATCATTCCCCCACAGGAGAGGGCGTCTCATGCACGCATGGTATGAGCTTGGGGTCAGCGGAATGCAGGACTCGAGTCAAGGAAAGGGTGCTCTGTGGCTTGTGGGGGAGAACGGGACGATTTGGCAGTTTATCGCAGGCAACTCTCCGCCGACGCGGCAGACCCAGGAGTGGGTCTTCGATCCAGCCACAGGCAGTCGACTAAAGCCAACCGGCGGGTTCCGTCGGATCGCCGCAACGAAGATGGCGATTGAATACGCGTGGGCCGCGCAGGGCAGCAGCGCACTCTATGTCTGCAAGGAGCGCGACGGCAATTTCTCGCACGTCACAACGACGGGCGGACGGTTCGACAGCGGGATTGAAGACGTGGCGGTCGATTATCACGATGCCGCGTGGGTGGTGAGCCACAGCGGCTACATATACAAGACAGCAGACGGCGTCAATTGGGAGTCGCACAGCATAGGCTTAGGAAGCCGGCGAATTGCGATTGCGCCGGACGATATTGTTTGGGCGATTTTCCTGGATGGCACCGTCTGGCGTGGCACGCCCGATGGTGCTTGGTATCCGACCAAGGGCAGCGGGATGGAGGATATTTCTGTTGGGGTCGATGGGACGGTATGGTTAGTCGGCACAAATGGAACCGTTTGGACCACTCGCGACGGTCAATCCTTTGATCGCACTGAAGCCTCGGGGATGCGCGCCGTTTCGGCCGTAACCGCAGATACCGCCTACGCAGTCGGATCGAACGGCACTGTTTGGTATTCGGATCGGCCTCCCACAACCTCGACGCCAACGGGGACCCCTACAACCACCACGCCATCTCCGCAGCTACGCCCGCACATCGACGTGCAGCAGAGCGGCCCGCTTACAGCGACCAAGTACACCATCACGGGCACTGGTTTCCTCCCCAGTCTTTCGTCGAGCCCACAGACAATTCAGATTCGAGGGGTGGACGGTGTCAATCTTCAGGATCGGGTGACTCTGCAAACAAACTCCGACAGCGCGGGGAAAATCAGCGTGACGACGGGAGCGATCGACACAACGCTCCTGCAGCGTAATTCGTTTGGTCAGGCGATTGTCAATTTTTCGGCGGCCGACTCACGAACTGACCCGGCCAGCACGCCAGCGAATCAACCTCTCTGGAGCAACACAGTTCCGTTTCTATACTAAGTCGCAACACTCGCCACAGATCCATATCGTTTGCGCGGTGGCTCTCGATCTACTCGGCGAGGGCCTTGTGGACGCTCGGCGCACTCAACCGGTCAGCGTGATCCCGACTCGCTTCAATCGACCTGGACGCTCTTGGCGGAAGCGCTCCGCGAGCTCGGAGATTTCGCGTGAATCGGTCCGGAATGCTTCGTGAATCATGCGGGCCGAATCGATAAGAAACCGCAGCCCATGATCTAGGCGTCCACTCGTGATCCTCGGATCCATCACGCCAAAAAATGAAACCTGCGGCGTCCCTTCCGGGGACTCGCTCACGTGCCGATCACCGAGCGCGGCACTATTGCTGTGCACATCGAGGCTGAAGATCCGATATAGGCTTTGATACTCGGGCAGCCGGTTGGCTGTCTCGCAGCGACTCTCAATGGATAGGGGGCGTTTGCCAGCCGCCTTCAGCTGCCTGATCCGACCCTGGAACTCGTCGAGCCGGGCGCCGTGGAGCTCGTTGAGGCCACGCAGAAGGGGATTGGTGGTCGCCGCGTCCAGCAGCTTTACGAGCTGCGTGAGGTTCGCAGCTTCGATGTGCTCGATGTATCCCGAGACGTGCAGCAGATTGTCGAGGTCGACGAGTGCCTCGTACATTGATCGCAGCAGGATCGGAATACCCGTCGGGTGCTCATTCAAGGCGAGAACGATGCACCCCGACAGCAGCTCGGTGATGGTGGCATGCAGCGCGACGGCGTGCAGGTGCGAATCGCTGTCGGACGGCCCCAGTAGCCTGGTTGCGCAGTCGAGGACGGTGTCTACGCCCTCTGAGGCCGCTTCGATAAATTCCATGAGTGCGGGGTCGATGTTCACCATTCGAGAAGAGCATGCCCGGTTCCTCTGGCGGTGAAAAGCTCCGAGAAGTGGGCTTGGCTGCCTCTTACTGGCGTCCGCTTGATAACCCGATCATCCGGGAGCAGGGTGCGCGAGGCTCGACGCCCGTCGCCTGGAATGCTGTTGATTCTTCGAGGACAGGTGCACGACCTCGTCCGAGTTTCTGGGTCAAAGTGCACGATTCTCAACGTAACCCCGCCGGGTAACTGCGCAAAGAGACGAGATACTTGAGTCGCCGATCCCTGGGGTCGCGTGTTGGCATAGGAACCCAAGCCCAACACGCCATCGGGGGTTAAGGCGATGAAGACAGGACTTTTACGGAGCGCGGGAGCCGCGCTCGCGGTGCTCGTCACGGCGCTTGCGCTCTTCGCACCGGAGTTCGCGTTCGCGCAGGCGTCACCGTTTCTGACCGGCGCGACCGCGCTGCAGTCGAACATCCTGGCCTGGCTGACTCCGATCGCCATCATTCTGGTGATGGTGCTGGGGGCCATGGCGATGGCCAACCGGATCTCCTGGGGATGGTGTATCGCGGCCGTACTGGGGATCGCCATCTCCTTCGGATCGACCCAGATCGTGACTTGGGTTCGCGGGATGTTCGGGGTTTGACCTCCCATGAGCGATCGGAACCTGGGGCTCACGGCGGATCCGCTCTTCGTCGGGGCGACCCGCCCGCCGATGCGCTGGGGGGTGACGTACTCGGCACTCCTTGCGAATGCCGTCGTGACGATGGAGATTTTCCTCCTCACGCGCAACCTCCTCGCGCTGCTGCTCGCCGCGCCGATTCACGGGGTGTCGGCGCTGCTTTGCGCCCGGGACCCCCGTTTCTTCGATCTCGCGCTCCTCTGGGCTCGTACCCGAATTCCGGCGCTGCTCGCCAACGCCCGGCACTGGCGATCGAGCAGTCACTCGCCGATCTCGATCGATCTGCCGAATGCGCGCGGGCGGCGCCGGACCGATGCGCCCATCGTCGCCGCCGTCCCTGTTCCGGTGCGACGGCGATGAGTGCCGTTCCCCGGGAGGCGCTGGCCAGGCGCGAATCGTTCGCGGCCGCGCGGATCCCCTATCTGGCCCATGTCCGTCCCCACCTCGTGAAGACCGCGTTCGGGGACTACGTCCAGGCGTTTCGCTTGAGCGGGGCCAGCTTCGAGTGCGCCGACGATGACACCCTCAACACCTGGCACGAGCGCCTGAACGTCCTCTGGCGGAACATCGCGAGCCCGCAGGTCGCGGTGTGGACGCACGTCATCCGCCGGCGGGAGGTGATCGAGAGTTCCGCGCCCGCGTCGGACTTCGCCGGCGCGCTCGAGCATCGCTACCGCGCGAAGCTTGCAGAGCAGACGCTCATGGTGAACGAGCTGTACTTGAGTCTCGTCTATCGCCCGACGACGGGCGTCGCGACGGGACTGGTTTCGAGAATCCTCCAGCACACGCAAGCCGACGCTTCCGCGTGGGAGCTCGCCGACGCCATCGAGGCGTGCGGGAAGCTCCGCGATACGGTGGAAGCCTCGCTCCGTCGCTATGACCCCGAGCCCCTCACCGTCTACGCGCGGGGCGGGCGGGCGTACTCGGGGCTGTTGAACTTATTTTCCACTCTTATTAATGGGGACGTGCGCGAGGTGCCGCTCCCCTGCGCCCCGATCCACGAGGTGCTCGCGACGTCGCGCGTCTCCTTCGGCACCGAGGTCCTGGAATACCGTCTTCCGACCGCCTCCCGCGCCGGGGCGATCCTCGGCATCAAGGAGTATCCGACCCCGACCGTGGTCGGGATGTTCGATCGGCTCCTCTCCGCTCCCTTCCCGTTCGTTCTGAGCCATTCCTTCGCGTTCCTCTCGAAGGCGTCCGCCCAGGCGCTGCTGCAGCGCCAGTACAACCGGATGGTGAACGCCGGCGACTTCGCCGTCAGCCAAGCGGAGGAACTCAAGGACGCGCTCGATGCGCTCACGAGCAACGAGTTCGTGATGGGCGATCATCACTTCTCGCTCCAGGTCCTGACGGATGAGAGCCTGAGCGGGGAGGGGGCCGAGGCGCTCCTCCGGCGCGCCCGGGCCTTGAGTGACTCGGTCGCGATCGCGCGCTCGTTCCTGGCCGACAGCGGCATGACGGTCGCGCGGGAGGACTTGGCGCTCGAGCCCGCGTTCTCGGCGCAGCTTCCCGGGAACTTTCCGCTCCGGCCGCGCAAGGCGCCGATCACCTCGCGCAACTTCGCCGCGATGGTCCCGTTCCACAATTACCCCGCCGGGCGCAAGAGCGGCAATCACTGGGGGGACGCCCTCACCGTGCTCGAGACGAGCGCCCACTCGCCGTTCTACTTCTCGCTGCATGCGTCCGACCCCTCGGATCCCGACGGGGGCTCGAGGAAGGACACCGGTCACACCTTGATCTGCGGCCCGACGGGCTCCGGGAAAACCGTCTTCATCGGCTTTCTCCTCTCGATGCTCGCGCGCCAGGGCGCGACCCAGGTGGTGTTCGACAAGGACCGGGGGCTCGAGATCCTCATCCGCGCGCTCGGCGGCGCGTACTGTCCACTCAAGAACGGCGAGCCGACGGGCTTCAACCCCTTGAAGCTTAGCCCCACGCCGCCGAACGTCGAGTTCCTGAAGAGCTGGCTCCGGGTACTGCTGCGCCCGCCGAGCGGGGTGCTCTCGGTGCGCGAGCAGGCGGATCTCGACTCCGCACTCCGCGGGACTCTCGCGCTGGACCTCCCCGCCCGGCGTCTCTCACGGCTCGCCGAGTTCCTCGACTCCACCGACTCCGAGGGGCTCTACGCGCGCCTCACGCCCTGGTGCGGTGCGTTGGGCGGCGATTACGGCTGGGTGTTCGACAACGACGTGGACCTCGTGCTGCCGCGCCTCTCGCAGAGTGCGACGGTCGGGTTCGACGTCACGGACTTTCTCGATCACGAGCTCACCCGCACGCCCGTCACGCTCTATCTCTTTCATCTCGTCCGCCAGCTCCTCGATGGGCGGCGGCTGGTGTGCTGGATGGATGAGTTCTGGCGGCTGCTCGCCGACCCCGCCTTCGAGAGCTTCGCCAAGGACGGGCCGAAGACCTGGCGGAAGCTGAACGGCGTCATGGTGCTCGCCACCCAGAGCGCGAGCGATGTGCTCGCATCCCCGATCAGCCGGACCCTGATCGAGCAGACGCCGACCAAGGTCTTCTTCCCGAACGCGGACGCGCACCCCGGCGACTACCGCGAGGGCGGGCTCGATCTCTCGGCGCGCGAGTTCGCGCTGGTCAAGACCCTCGAGCCCGGCTCCCGGCGGTTCCTCGTCAAGCAGAGTCACGAGAGCGTCGTCTGCGGGCTCGATCTCAAAGGGTTCGATGCGGACCTCGCCGTGATCTCCGGGCGGCGGAGCGCCGTCGATCTCATGCACCGCCTCATCGCGGAGTTCGGCGCGAGCCCGGAGAACTGGCTCCACCCGTTTGCCCGGAGCGTACTGCATTGATTGTCAGGAGGTGTCCCATGGGGCGCAGATTCTCAGCGACTCTTGTCCTCGTCAGTTTCTTGAGCTTGGGCGCGGTGCGCCCGGCGGCGGCCCAGTGGGCCGTGATCGACGTCGCGGCGATCCAGCAGCTCGTCACCGAGGTGCAGACCTTGAGTCAGCAGCTCGCGACGGCACGGAGTCAGCTCTCCCAGGCGCAGAGCGAGTTCGCCTCGATCACCGGCAACCGCGGGATGCAGGGGCTGCTGTCGGGGACGGTACGGAACTATCTCCCGACCGACGTCACGACCCTCGCCCAGGTGATGAGCGGCTCCTCGGGAAGCTACCCGGCGCTCGCGGCGTCGGTCACCTCGCTCACGAACTCGAATGCGATTCTCACTCCGGCCCAGGTCGCCGCCTTCTCGGTGGCGGAGCAGGCGCAGCTCGCCGCCGCGCGGCAGTCGCCGGCGCTTCTTTCTGCGCTCGCGCAAGCCGCGCTCGCGACATCCAGCAGCCGCTTCGCCTCGCTCCAAACCCTGATCACCGCCTTGGGAACCGCCTCGGACCAGAAGGCGGTGCTCGATCTCAACACCCGGATCGCCGCCGAGCAGGGGATGCTCCAGAACGAGGCGACGAAGCTCCAGGTGCTCTACCAGCTCGCGCAGTCGCAGGAGTGGGCGCGGGTTGAGCGCGTGCGTGAGCAGGCGGTCGCCGGTCAGGGATCCTTGCGGACGCTGCCGGCGATGGGATTGTAGAAGGCCACGCCGCCACCATGGGCTTCTTCGCCGAATTCAACACGTGGCTCAACGCGCTGCTCGCCGGCTACATCGGCGACGCCGTCGCGCGGATCGCAGCAAGCCTCGAGCCCGCCATCGTGACGCTCGGGATCGTCTACGTGATGGTCTGGGGCTACCTCGAGCTCACGGGATCGATCGAGGAGCCGTTCATCCACGGGGTGAAGCGGATCATCACCCTCTCGGTGATCCTGGGGTGCGCCCTTAAGCTCTGGCTCTATAACGCGGTCATCGTCGATACGTTCTTCACGGCTCCCGCCGAGCTCGGTGCGGTGATCGTCGGCGCCTTCGATCCGGTCGGGATCGTCGATCAGATCATCTTCACGGGCGGGGATGCGGCGAACCTGCTGCTGCAGCAGGGGGGACTGCTGGATGGGAACTTCGCCTACTACCTGGCGGGGATCGGCGTGTACCTCGTCGTCGGGCTCACGGCGATCTACACGATCTTTCTCCTCGCGCTGTCGCGGATCGCGCTCTCGGTGCTCTTAGGTCTAGGTCCCCTTTTCATCGCGCTGCTCCTCTTCAATACGACGAAGCGCTTCTTCGAGGCCTGGCTCGCGCAGCTCGCGAACTACGCCTTCATCGCCATCCTCGCGGTGCTGGTCGCGGCTCTCATGCTCCGCGTCGTGACGGTGGCCGCCAGCCAGGCGGTGAGCGAGGGCGGATCGATCGACATCGCGAGCGCGGTGCGGGTCTGCATGGCCGCCGGGCTCACCTTCCTCGTCATGCGGCAGGTCATGCCGATGGCGGCGGGATTGGCGAGCGGGCTCGCTCTCTCTTCCTTCGGCGTCGTGAGCGCGGCCTTGATGTGGGGGCTGGGATCGGCGATGCGCGGGAGCGGCCAGTTCGCCCGCGGGCTCACCGACTCCACCACGAATCCCAGGGATCCTTTGACGCGCGCCGCCGGGCAGCAGGTACGGGCCGGGGTCCTGCGGCTCGCCTCCTTGCGGTCCCGTGAGAACACGGTGCGACGGAGTGCGTGAGCCATGAAGACTTGGCTTGGAGCCTCCTTCCTGATCGTGCTGCTTCTCCTCGGCTGCGCCTCGCACCCGAAGCAGGCCGACTGCGAGGGGCGGCTCAAGCCCATCAACGCGCCGGCGCCGGCGGAACTTGAACGCCCATGAAGCCCGATCCGGCGCTCGAGGGGTATTTCGCGGAGGCCGCCTCCTGGGACTTGGATCGCCGGCGGCAGGGCGCGCGCACGGTGCGCCTGGCTCTATGGGTCGCCGGCGCCGGCTGGCTCGCGGTGCTCGCCCTGAGCGCGGCGCTCTTAGTTCTCATGCCGCTGAAGCGCGTCGAGCCCTTCGTCGTGCGGGTCGACAACACGACCGGGATCGTGGATGTCGTTCCGGTCTACGCAGGCAAGGGCGCGCTGCCGGAGACCCTCACGCGGTATCTCCTCACCCATTACGTCACGGTCTGCGAGCGGTTCAACTTCTCGACCGCCGAGAGCGACTACGAGGAGTGCGGGGCGTTTCATACCGCGCAGCGGAACCAAGCCTGGTATGCGCTCTGGAACCCGGAGAATCCCTCCTCGCCCTTGAACCTCTACAAGGACGGCACGAGCGTCCGGGCGGAGGTGAGCTCGGTGACCTTCTTCAAGCGCGCGAGCGGGATCACGGATCTCGCGGAAGTCCGCTACGTAAAGTCCAAGCACACCGCGGGAAGCGCGGCGGTGGAGACGACCCACTGGCTCGCGACGCTTCAGTACGCCTACGCCGAGCCCTCGACGGACGCGAAGACCCGGCTCCTGAACCCTCTCGGCTTCAAGGTGATGGATTTCCACGCGGAGCCCGAGGTTCTGAATGAGCCTGCACCCCCCGCGCCGGCGACGGCGAAGAGGTAAGGATCCGTGAGAGCCGCGCTGTTTCTCCTGCTCTTCTCTGTCCTGGCCGCTCGGGCGCTGGCGGAGACGGCCCCGATGCCCGGGCTCCTGGACGCGCGCATCCGGACCGCCCCGTATAGCGCGGATGAGGTCTATGTGCTCAAGGGCTTCGTCGGCTACCAGACGGATCTCGAGTTCGAGTCCGGCGAAACGTTCGTAGGCCTCGGCGCCGGGGACATCGAGGGACTCTCGTTCGTCGCGGAGGGCAATCACCTCTTCCTCAAGCCTAAGGCCGCGAAGGTCGGCACGAACCTCACGATCGTGACGTCCCGCCGCACGTATCAGTTCGATTACTCGGCGAGCGCCTCGAAGCCCGATGCGAGCCTGCCCGTCACCTACGTGCTGCGGTTCGCCTACCCCGCCAGGCCCAGCGAGTCGGACGCTTCGGACCGCGCGCTGGAGAGTCCGTCGAAGCGCCTCCGGAACATCGACTACTGGTACTGCGGAGATCCGTCGCTTGAGCCGGTCGCGGCCTCCGACGACGGCGTCCATACCCGGCTCACCTTTGCCGCGAAGGCCGAGCAGCCCGCCATCTTCGTGCTGAACGAGGATGGCTCGGAGTCGCTCCTCAATTTCTCGATGGATGCGGGGGATGTGATCCTGCACCGCGTGGCGCGGCGCCTGATCCTGCGGCGCGGGGCACTCGCCGGCTGCATCGTGAACCGGGGCTTCGCGGGGTCGGGTGAGCGGTTGACCTCGCACACGGTGTCGGAGGCCGTCGAGCGGACGATCCCGGAGGTGCGGCCATGACCCGCGAGCCCGAGGTGGGCGGACCCGCGCCGCGCGGCGCGCCGCTCGAGAACCGGGCCTCCGAGGCGGAGCCTCCGATCGCGGGCGACCGCGGGATCCCCTCCGTCAACCGTGTGCGCTCGGTCCAGTCGCGGGTCTCGAGCCTCCTCGCCTTCGCGCTCATGTCGGCGCTCGGCTTAGGTTTACTCACCTGGTACTACGCGCGCACTTTAAGCCGCCCGCGCGAGGCACAGCACGCGGCGCAGGCCGCGGTGAAGAGTCGCGCAAAGAGCGAGATGGCGCTCCCGCGCCTGGGTCCGATTCTCTCGCCCTTCGACCGCAAGGATCCGCCGCCGGCCCAGCCCGCGGCGCCGGCCTCCGATCCTCCGGCGATCGAGCAGGTCTTAGGTCCCGCGCCGCCCCTGAACCCCACCCTGACGCCTGCGATGGCGCAGTCGTTAGGCTCCGCGTCCGGGGCCCCCGCGCCGAAATCTCCCGGCGAGCTCGCCTTCGAGCGTCGGCTCGCGGGACCCGCGTTTGCGCGGAGCTCGCAGGAGGAGGCTTCGGGCGCGGCGGCGCCGCTCTTATCGCAGCCCGCCGATCCGGTTGGAATGCCGACCGCAGGTCCCCGGACGGGCCCCGCCGCGGCCGATCCGCCGCAGGCACTGAACGCCTTGCTGCGCCCGACGGTGACGCCGGCCGTCGCCGCCTCGGTGCTGCCGACACGGCGGTTCCTCCTGCCAAAGGGCGCATTTCTTGACTGCACGCTTGAGACCGCGATCGATTCCACGCTCCCCGGGATGACGACCTGCATCACGGCGACCGATACCTTCAGCGCCGATGGGACGGTCGTGCTGCTTGAGCGGGGCACGAAGCTCGTCGGCGAGACGCGCGGCGAGGTCGCCCAGGGCGCGGCGCGGGTGTTCGTGCTCTGGACCGAGGCGCGCACCCCGACCGGCGTCGTCGTGCCGTTGAGCTCCCCCGCGACGGATGAGCTCGGTCGCTCGGGGTTGCCGGGCGAGGTGAACCGGCATTTCTGGGAGCGCTTCGGCGCGGCGATTCTCATGACCGTCATCAATGGAGCGGTGCAGGGACTCGTCAACTCCCAGAACGCGAGCGGGTCGGTCGTCGTGAGCCCGGCGACGACCACCGATGTCATGACGGAGGTGCTCCGCGGAACGATCAACATTCCGCCGACCGTGACCAAGGCGCAGGGCGATCGGATCCAGGTGTTCGTGGCACGGGACGTGGATTTCAGGCCCGTGTATGCGCTCCGCATGGCGCAGGTCTCGCCCGAGGCCAGGCCGTGAGCGCTGCCGTCACGGTCGTCGACGCAGGCGCCGCCTCGGCGCTCGAGCTCAACTTAAGGCCCCTTCGACCGCACCTCGATGACCCGCAGGTCACCGAGCTCTGCATCAACCGCCCGAAGGAAGCCTTCGTCGAGACACGCCGCGGCTGGGAGCGCCGGGCGCTCCCGTTTGCGGACTTTGACTGGTGCCGGCGGCTCGCCAAGCTGATCGCGAACTCCACCCGCCAGAGAGTCGACGAAGAGGCCCCCATCCTCTCCGCTTCGCTCCCGAGCGGAGAACGCGCGCAGCTGGTGCTGCCGCCGGCCACCACCGCCGGCACGGTCGCGATCACGCTCCGCAGGCCCTCGGAGGCCGTGTGGACCATCCGGCAGCTGAGCGAACGCGGGATCTTCCGCGCGACGCTCCGCTCGAGCACCGCGCTCGATGAGACCGAACGGGAGCTCGTCCGGCTCCTGGGCTCGCAGCAGTACGAGGCCTTCATGCGCCTCGCGGTGTCCTCGCGGAAGAACATCCTGGTCTCGGGCCCCACGGGTTCGGGCAAGACCACCTGGACCAAGGCGCTGATCCGCGAGATCCCGCCGAGTGAGCGCCTGGTGACGATCGAGGACGCGCAGGAGCTCGTTCTCGACTCCCACCCGAATCACGTCCGGCTCTTCTACTCCAAGGACGACCAGGGGCTCGCCAAGGTGACACCGAAGCAGCTCTTGGAGTCCTGCCTTCGGATGAAGCCCGACCGGATTCTCCTCGCCGAGCTTCGGGCGGAGGAAGCGTTCGACTACCTCCGGAACGTCAACTCCGGTCACCCGGGATCGATCACGAGCATCCACGCCGGAAGCTGCGAGCTCGCGTTCGAGCAACTCGTACTGCTGGTGAAACAAAGTGCCGGCGGACGCGAGCTCGCCCGCGCCGACATCAAGAGCCTGCTCTATCTCCTCGTCGATGTCGTCATCCAGTTCGGCGTCGACCGTCACGAGCGCTTCATCAAGGAAATCTGGTATGAGCCCGAGCGGCGGCGCCGCGGCCTGGCCGAAGCCGGGTAGGCCGGCCTCGCGCCTCGCGCTCAAGGCGCTGCTCGGCAGCGCCGGTGCACTCGTCCTCGCAAGCGAGCTGGCGGGCGTACTGTTCCTGTGGTCGATGCACGCGGATCCCCGCCGCGCGACGCCCCTCACGCTCACCCAGTACGGGTACTACTACGGGGACCGGGAGGAAGTGCGCCGGCGGCTCGTCGGGTCCTCGAGCATCGCGCTCCTTCTACTGGTGGCGAGCCTCGCCGCGGGGCTCCTCCCCCGCCGGCGACCGCTCCACGGCGATGCGCGCTTCGCGAGCCGCGCGGAGATCAAGGCGGCGGGGCTCTTAGGCGATGAGGGGATCATCCTCGGCAAGCGCGGCCGGCGCTGTCTCATGCTCGCAGGCCAGCAGGGCGTCGCGCTCGCCGCGCCCCCGAGAGCGGGAAAGGGCACCGGGGTGGTCGTCCCGAATGCCTTGAACTGGCCGGGGTCCTTGGTCTGCGTCGACATCAAGCGCGAGAACTGGTCGGTGACCGCGGGTTACCGCAAGCGCTGCGGCCAGGCGTGCTACCTGTTCGACCCCTTCGCGGAGGATGGGCGCACCGCGCGCTGGAATCCCTTCTCCTATGTCTCGAAGGATCCGGTGCGGCGGTTGAATGACCTGCAGCGGATCGCCGAGATGCTCTATCCCGATCCCCCGAACGTCGATCCCTTCTGGACGGCCTCCGCCCGCTCGCTTTTCTTAGGGATCGCGCTCTATGTCTTCGAGACCCCCTCCCTCCCCGCCACGATCGGGGAGGTCCTGCGGCAGGGCATGGCCAGTGACGATGAGGGCTTCGGGCAGCACTGGAAGCGCCTGATCGCCGGCCGCAACAGCCACGAGCATCCGCTGTCGAGTGAGTGCGTGCGCTCGCTCTGTGACGTGATCGATCTCGCGCCCGTCACCGCGAGCTCGATCCGCAAGACCTTCACGAGCCGGCTCGACCTCTGGCTCAACCCGATACTGGATCGCGCGACGGCCGAGAGCGACTTCGATCTCCGGGAGCTGCGGAAGTCGCCGATGTCGATCTACGTCGGGGTCAATCCCGATGACCTCCATCGCCTGCGTCCTGTGCTGAATCTCTTCTTCCAGCAGGCGATCGGGCTTCAGACGCGCGAGCTCCCGGAGCGAAATCCCGCCCTTCGCTACCAGGTGATGATGCTGCTGGACGAGTTCACGGCGTTAGGCCGGATCCCGATCATCGCGGAGGCGATCAGCTATCTCCCGGGCTACAACGTGCGGGTCGTGCTCGTCATCCAGACGCCGGCGCAGCTGCGGGAGGTGTACGGCATGCATAACGCCGAGGTCATGATGAAGAGCCTCGCCGCGCGGATCGTCTTTGCGCCCAAGGATTTTCCGGATGCGCGGGAGATCTCGGAGGAACTGGGGTTTCAGACGGTCAAGGTGAAGACCACGTCGAAGCCGGTCGGTGGGAGCTTCAGCCGCCGGGGGTCACGCGGAAGGAGCGAGAACCTGAGCGAGCAGCGCCGGGCGCTGCTGCTCCCTCAGGAGGTGAAGGAGCTCGGGTCCGAGCGCGCGATCATCTTCTACGAGGGCTGTCGCCCCATCCGCTGCCGGAAGATCCGCTACTTCGCGGATCGGAGATTCCGCAAAAGAGTCTTGCCGGCGCCCGAGGTGCCGCTGCCGCCGGCGTCGCCGGCTGCGGCCGCTCCACGCGCACGACCGATGCCCAAAGAGAGCGCCGATGCGTCGGACAACGCCGCGCCGCGCACGCCAAAGGAGGACGTCGTGATACGGGAGGGGACTGTGGCGGACATCGACAGACTCGAGTCGCTGACGCTCGAGGATTACGCCGCCGACTTCTCGAGCGTCCAGCTCCCGACGCATGAACGACCGATGTCGGATGCGGAGAGGGACGTCGCGGTCGACAGCTTCATGGCGACGATCAAGGGAGGCTAGGAGGCGGCCATGGCGGAAGAGAACTCGCGTCCAGGAAACGGACAGGACACGACGGAGGCACCGGCGGGCACAACATCGAAGGGGAGTGCTGATTCGCCATCCCGGACGCCGCTCGGAGCCGTACGCGCGTACCGGAAACCGTCGACAGCTAAGAGGAGCGCCCCGCGCGAGCCGGCGGTGAACGCGATCCAGGCGAGTCGCAAGCCGAGGAAGGATCGAGTGCCCGAAGGCGGGCCGGCGGCTGCCGCCGAAGGCGAGGGCACGCCTTCCGCAGGCTCCCCGGCCGCCGCGAGTACTTTGAGGCACGCGGACTCCGACCCCTGGACCGTGCCTCAGTCCGTGCGCGATCGCTTCGTGCAGGACGGGCACCGGTTCTTCTTTCCGGATGGGGCGCCGGCGTTTCAGGATCGCGGCCGAAGGCTCACGACGACGAGTGAGAACACCCAGGTCGTGCGGAGCCTCATCGAGATCGCGCACTCGCGGGGGTGGACGGAGGTCACCGTCACCGGCACCGAGCGCTTCCGCCAGGAAGCCTGGCGGCAGGCACGGCTCGAGGGGCTTCAGGTCAAGGGCTATCAACCCACCGAGGAGGAACAGAAGCAGGTCATTCGCGCACTGGCGCGCCGCCTCGCGCGCCCGGTCGACGCGGTCTCGGCGGACCCGCACCCCGCGACGCCTTCGGTGCCGGCGTCGCGCGAGCTGCCGCGGCCTGGCGCGGAAGAGCGCTACGCCGGGCGACTCCTCGATCACGGGAAGGATACGTACCGACACGATCCGGACGCGGAGCCTTCGTACTTCGTGAGACTGGGGATCCCGGGCGGGTATCGTGAAATCTGGGGCAAGGATCTCGAGCGCGCGGTGGCGAAGTCGCTCACGCAGCCCGAGATCGGCGACGAGGTGGTTCTGCTGCGCACGGGGCGGGAAGCCGTGACGGTGAAACGGGCCGAGAAGGATGCGCAGGGGCAGGTGACACACAAGGACATGGAGACCTACCGCAATCGATGGGTGCTCGAGAAGCGGGAGTTCTTAGAGCAGCGCGCGGCGACGGCTCAAGTCGTGAGAGATCAGGCCGTCGGCCCACGTGAAGCCGTGCGGCAGCACCCCGAGTTAGCCGGAACCTATCTCAATCTCCGGGCCGCTGAGCTCGCGGCCCAGCGCCTGCGAGATCCGGAGGATCAGAAGCGGTTTGTTGCACAGGTTAGGGATGCACTCGCGGGCGGCATCGAGCGGGGAGACCCGCTGCAGCCGGTGCGTCTGCGCGAGCGCGCGCCGCAGAGACGCGAGACGCGCCTCGTGCCGCTCGAGCGGGAGTGAAGCGTGGGAGTCTCAGGACTCCTCTGAGCATCGACCCTCAGCGGCACATACACATAATCCCGCCGCCGGTCCCAGTCGCCGCAGGATCCTTGCGGGTCGAATCTCAGAGACCGGATTTGCTTTGAAATCGACCGGAGTCAAGGCGGCGTTGCCGGACCCCCAAGTGCTGAAGGCACACGGGACGTTACGCGCTGCGAGACCAACCTTTGACGTAAACTGGTCAGCACATACACGAGGGGTTTGGGGGCAACGATGTTTGAAGACGACGGCCACATCGACTATTCGAGCTACGACCGCGCTCAGTTGGAGGAAGCGCTGAGCGGCATCGACCGCGATCAATACCCGAAGAACTACCAGAACCTGGTTCACGAGCTCTCCACTCGGCCAGCGCCTCCTCCTGGACGAGATCCCCCTAAGCGGATGCCTCGGGCCGACGGGTTCGACATGAAATCCGGTAATCCCGCGCTCAGAGCGACGACCTTCGACGGTCTGCCTGTCTCCGACAACCCGATGACCCTGTCGGGGACGATCAACAAGACCGCGATGCTCCTTGCCCTCGTTCTGGCGGGCGCTGGATGGGCCTGGAACGTCTACTTCACCTCTCAGCGCATTGAGGATGTCCTGCCTCTCGTGTGGTTCGGCTCGTTGGCCGGTTTCGCGGTGGCAATCATCACCATCTTCAACAAGCAGATTGCAGCGTACACGGCCCCCGGTTACGCATTCCTCGAGGGACTGGCCCTCGGGGGGCTCTCTGCCCTCTACGAAGCGCGTCAGCCCGGGATCGCCATTCAGGCGGTTGGGCTTACGTTCGGCGTTTTTGTCGTCATGCTCGGCGTCTATCGCTTCAAGCTGATCAAAGTCACCGAGCATTTCATCGCAGGGGTGACGGCTGCCACGGGTGGGATCGCCATTCTGTACTTGGTGGATTTGGTCCTGATGTATTTCGGGCATCCCGTTGCGATGATCCACGAGGGCGGTGTCTGGGGAATCACGTTCAGTCTGTTCGTGATTGCCATTGCAGCCCTGAATCTCGTGATGGATTTCGACTTCATCGCCAAGGGTGTGGCCCAACGCAGTCCGAAATACATGGAGTGGTATTCGGCGTTTGGTCTCGTCGTCACACTCGTCTGGCTATACCTCGAGATTCTGCGCCTGCTCGGAAGGCGTCGATGAATCATTGCATCCGGACCTTCCCCGCTGCGACCAGGTAAAGGAGGAGCCCGGCTATGAGGGTGTCCAACCCGAAATAGAGCCAAAATCGGATCGGGCTCGTTTCGCGACGGACGGTGCTATCGCGAAAGGTAATCTCTCCCGTGTAAAGCCCGAACAGTGACATCGAGGCGAACGGGACGACGCACGCGAGAAACTCCAATCGGGTGAATGGGACCAGGCGCAGAACCGAGGCCAGTATCCAAATCGCGAGGGCGAACCCGTAGTACAACATCCCCAATCGCCAAGGCCGTTCGAAGCGCCGGGGCGGCGGTGCGGGAGGCTCGACGGCTTCCTTACCGCGTTGATCTTGTTCGAGTCCTGGACCCAGTCTCCAGAGGAGATAGACGACTCCAGCAACCAGGGCTGGAACCAGGAGAATTACGGCGATCCCTCCGGTCAGGTCATTCATCAGATCGCCTTGCGCCAATTGTCAGGGGAAGTATCTGGTATGCCTAACGCTGAAGTTCTGGAGAAGTTCCGCCGGTCTGCACCGCCTTGATGTGTACTGCAGGCCCGCCGATCCGCGCGGACGCCCAGGTGAACACCGGCTGATATACATGAACCGAGGCAGCGCTCGCGTAGCGTATTTCGAGCTGCGATGAAGAAGGCCAAACCAGGGAAACAGGCTGAGGCCCGCTATCCGCACTCAGCCCGCCCAAATATGCAACCTCCGTGCAGGCGAGAAGCGCGCGAGCCTTAGGCTCAGCGGCTCGCTGGATGCACACTTTATAACCGCGAGCGCCCGCTGCGTCGTGCTGAACTTCCATCAGCACGGCATCGGCGGCTCCATCGGGCGAGCGTTGCCGTGCGATCTCGTGGTTCTGCGTCCGTGGGACATAAAGAAAGAGGGCGCCGAGCAGTCCGATTGCGACCAGGGCGATGAGCCAACCGGCGGATGTTCCGGACGTTCGGACAATGGGGTCTGGGGCGTGGCTCTCGGGAGCCCGCGGTTCGCTCTTGGGGATCTCGAAATCATCGGGTGGAGGATCCTTCAGAGCAAGGGCCGTCAACTCATCTTCCGGAACCGCCGGCTCTGCGAGAAGCTGCTTCGCCGTGTCCAGGGATTCCGGAGGGACCCAGACGTAGCATTCGCCCCCGGATCTTGGCGGCGTCCAGATTCGGTTGGGAACGCCTTCCTCAGTCAAGCGCTTCGAGACGATCTCAGCCGACAGCGGGTCGGAGAACTGGCCAACGGTGACCCAATCGTCTTCTGTCATGCCGGTACTACTGAGCCTCCACTTGAGTCCGCCGGTCCGCAGGGTGCCGCAGCCTGCTGATCGTTTCTATACGCGCAGGTTCAATTCATCTCATGAAGTCGCATGTGGAAGGTCAGCGGTAAACCACTCGCCTCGAATTCTTTCGGCGGCTTGGGAAAGGGCGCGCGGTCCATGCCGTGGGAAAAGCACGCGGAAACATCCGTCAGTGGCTGAACTTCGACATCGACGAGCTTTCCATCGGCGGTTAGGGTGCCGAGCCAGACAAAGGATCTCGCATCCGGCTTTTCCTTCCCGGCCAGGCACTCTTCCACCAGCCGTGAAATGAACGGCTTTACCAGCGGCCACATTTGATCCTGGTATGCCGAACCGACCGGGGTGTCCTCTATGGCCTTCGCGCGCTGGACTCTGGCGTCAAACGCTTCGTCAGCCCGGGCACTAGTCGATATCGGCAAGGACAAGAGCATCGCTATCACGCCTGCGGCACCCATGAGATCACGCATTATCCTGGCCCTCATATGAAGATCTGCCCAATCAACGCTAGCAGGAAAGCCGGCGGCAACGTCCATAGTGTGAGCCGGACGAGAATGGGCTGCTGCACACCGTACTCAGTCCCGGGGAAGGCCTGGTCTTCCGCGTCCATCGCGCGGAGGGCGGGCGGAACCAGGTAGTAAACGAAATAGTTTACCAACACCATGGCCGGGACAATGGTGCCTAGGAGCAAGGGGAAATAAGCAAAGAACGGCGCGATCGCGCTCGGCCATATCCAGTCAAACAATGGATGATGAGCTAGTAGAGCATTCTTAAGCCGTTGGGTTAGCCACACGCCGCCAAACCAGAGAGCGAGCCAGAGCGGCAGGGCGAGAATCAGCAAGAGGTTCCAGGGCGACTTTCGCCTCGTCGCGCGATCCCGAGCATTTCCATACCAGGTGCCGGACTTGAACTCGTGGAGCATCGCCTTCAGCGAGCCGGGCTCGGATTTGTCAGTGACGGACCGGGCTTCATGGCTTCCGGGAAGGGTCGGCCGGCGAGGCCTGCGGTGACCGAGAAGGCTGACTTGCAACTGCCTCATCCATTGTCCTGCTCCGAATCCCAGAACAACGTAACCGGCAGAAAGCGCACCAGCGGCTGTAAATGCGAGACGCCAGTTTCGGAACAAAGCCTCTACGAGGAACCTCACCCCGACTACGATGGCGGCAAGGGCGAAGCCTCGAAGCGGGATCTGCCAGAGCACTGACCACTCGTGAAGCATGGCAGCTCCAACCGTCAGTATTACGGCTCCGATGGTGAGTGCGATGAGCAAGCGGGGTTGCACGGGTGAAACGGGCGGGATGAGCGCGACCAAGAGTGCCGCAAATATCACCAAGGAAAGAATGGAGGCTATGAGAGTGAGACCGGCACCGGCCAGAGCCCGCATGTCGGAACCTGTCACGGACCCCTCCGACGATCATTAGATGTCGCGTCACGTGCCCCCAAGAAACGCTCTCCGTTTGTCGCCACACGCGTGCGGAATTCGAAGTGTCAACTCGGGGTCGTTGCTTTTGGTCTTCGCACAAAAAACAATCCCGCAAGCGAGAGGCAGAAAGCAATCGCGATATAACCCTCTAGGTCCTCTCGACGGACGTAGGCAGTGGCCTCTGACATCGTCAACACCTCAACACCATCCACAGTTATCTCGATAGCTACCCACCTCGGAGTGATCGAGCGCAGAACACATCGAACCGAGATCGTTTTCCCGTGAAATATTGCTGCGCGCACGACAGCATAGTCAGGAGCGCTAAACTCACAGTTCTCTCCAGAGGTCGCTCGGAATTGAATGGTATTTGTTGAGTACCGACCATGCTGCACGATTTCTCTGGCGAAATCGGGTTGCCCGCCGCTCAGAAGCCGATATGGCCCTTCCATGTTGTTGGCGCGTATCATGAGTAACAGGACCCCCGCGATCACAATCAAACTAATTGCGCCGGCAGTATTTGAGTGAGCCTTGATTGCGCTTCGCATACCGTTACCAACGAGCAACAGCCTCCGGTAGGTGGACCCGAGAGCGCGGAGACTGGCATTGAGTCAACAGCGACATCTAACGATGAGCTTGAGCGGCCGCGCGCAGGCGCATCCAGGGCGACGCGAGCGCACACTCTCTTCCCGCGCTCGCGGCGCCTACCCGCAGGCGCTTCACGGCCCGCTCCAAGCGATGGTTAGAGGGACTTGAGTTACCGCCAATCGAAGCCACCTAAGTTCCCTGGCACAGCGCTACCGCGCGCCGGCGCGCAGCTCCGGCGCTGAGCGAAGGTCGCCAACCGAAGCTGCCGAGGCCGATGCTACGCCTCCGCCAAGCGAAGGGTCTCACGTCCAACGAAGTGCTGAGTCGCTCTTCACCCCAGCCCACAAACAAGTCCCTCTAACTATATTTAGGCGACACAATTGTCGCCTAATACCTCACTCTGTCGCCTCACCCGCCGCGGTCCCATCTTGCCTTTAGGTCCCGGTCGGCTTCGTCCGGAGCCTCCCCGTGAAATCGCGCTTCCCGATCCGGACACCCTTCCAGCGCAGGATGTCGTACGTCGTCGTTGCGTGAAAGTAGAAGTTCGGGAGCGAGAAGGACAGAAGGAAGTTCTCGGCAGTGAAATCGAGATGGCGCTCGCCGCGCGCGAAGCGCATGTCGCGGCCCACGAAGCCGTCGACCTCGGCCGGCTCGATCACCTCGAGTGCCGCGAGCGTCTCGGTGATTCGACCCTTGAGCGCCGCGAAAGTCTCGGGAGGAGGGGTCATATCCGGAGAGAAGACACCCCGACGCACGCCCTCGATCGCACCGAGCGAATGCACCGCAGTAGACTTCACCTGATAGGCAAAGGGCAACATGTCCTCGGCCAGGCGTGCCTGAATGATCTCTTCGGGGGCGATCCGTTTTTCCGCGCAAAAGGCCTCGGCGGTGCCGATGAGGCCCGAAACCGAGCCCAGAATCTGTTGGTAGGTGGGAATCGTGGCGGCGTAGAGCGAGAAGGCCATGGAATTTCCTCAGGAGCAGTCGCTGCGCAGGATTCGGATCTTAGTCTGCGCGTTGAGAGAGCGCACTCATCCAGTAGTTCGGCACTCCATGCACTGGATTCACGTGGGCGAGATAGGTCCGCTAGGCTTTACCCGCGATGGGGAGAACGACCGACCAATGGAAGTGCCGCGTCTGCGGCTTTGACCGCTGGCACGTCGTGAGCGTGAAGCGCAAGAACGGCTCCCTGTACGAGACGAGCTTCTACGCGTGCTCCGGCTGCTCGGTGATGTTTCTCAACACGGAGCAGTTCAACGCTTTCGGCGATGCGGCTTCGAACATCGAGATGCGGAAGGTCATTTCGCTCGCTGTCCGAAGGTGAAATGAGCGCGGGGCTACTTGCTGTGCGAAGCGTTATAGGCCCGGAGCTGGCTGTTGAATTGATCGACGTTCTCTTTCTCCTTATCAATCGCGACATTGTGTGCCTCGGTGCCGAAACGGTTCAGTGCCTGGAGGTCCGATTCCGCGGCGACGCCTGCAAACTGTTTGGCAATGCGAGCGACCGTCGAATCGACGCACTCGGTGTAGGTGCGCGTAGCGGCGTCGTATGCCGCAAAGGCTGCGTGGGCCGCTTCCATCTGATCACGCGACACCGTGGCGCCGTCCGGCACCGCGGGTGCGGTTGGGAGGGGGCACGCCTCGAGCGCAGCGCTCGCGGTTCCGACCAGATCACGCGCGGATGACGTGGCGAGAGGCGCGGGTCCGGCGGCGGGCTGCGTGCGCGGAGGGAGGTGGGACGCCAAAGCCCAGGCCATCAGGGCGACTCCACCCACAGCGATTGCCGTTCGGGCAACCCTCCCGAGAGTCGTGCGAATCATGTTGGGCAGCAGGATGCCGGCGAGGACGGCAGCGAGGAGCAGGACCGCACCCAGCACCAGGACGGCCATTGTGAAATCGGGAGGAATCACAGCAATTCCGGGGGTAAGTTTGGAGAGAGCCTAGCAGGGAAGGGCGGTGAAGGGGCAGCTTCGACTGTGCTCGGATGTCGGGAAGGAGCGGGCTTGCCCTCTTCGCGCAGTAGCTGCGTCGCCCTGCGTCCGATGGGTCTACGGCGCTGGTTCACGAGCCAAGCGCGGGTGGTCGAGCTCTCTCATCTCCCCGCTGAAGTTGCCGACGGCGAAACCTCGCACGGCGCGGCCTCCGGTTCAAGCGCTTTCGCGGCATAAACGGTCTCCGCCCCGCTCGCGCGCTCGCGGGTCCCCTCCATTTATTCCACGGTCGCTTGACCCGTCGGCCTGCTGCGCCGTGCGGAAGAGCCGTCGTCAACCTCATCTTGGGAGACGACGATGGCTCACACGCTCCTTATCCGCGATGGCGACCAGCTCCGTGCCGCCTCAGCTCAGGAGGTCCTCGACCGCGCCGCGACGCTCATGGCGCAGAGCTTCCGTCCCGGTACCCCGGTCCTCAGCGACCCCGAGCGGACGCGCCAGTACCTCCGGCATCAGGTTGGGACGCTCCCTTACGAGGTCTTCGGCCTCCTGCTCCTCGACGCACGCCATCGGCTCATTCGCACGCGGGTCCTCTTTCGCGGCACGATCGCCGGCGCTTCCGTGCACCCGCGCGAGGTCGTGCGCGAGGTCCTCGAGTCGAACGCCGCCGCCGTGATCCTGTTCCACAATCATCCGTCGGGCGCCGCCGACCCCAGCCAGGCCGACGAGCTCATCACTCACCGCCTGCGCGAAGTGCTCTCGCTCATCGACGTGCGTGTACTCGATCATCTGATCGTCGCCGAGTCGTTCTTTTCGTTCGCGGAAGCGGGGCTTCTCTAGGCGCGGCCTGACGCGCAGGGCGGCGCACCGGGACGGTGCTGCCGCCGCTGCGTGTTACTTCGAGCTGAAGTATCGGTCGCGGACCACTGCGTACCACTGTGCGGCAACGAGCAGTGTGCTGCCCGCGATCGAGAGCTTGATCAGTTCCATAGGGGTACTCCTGATGTCATCTCGGACGGACAGCGGCGAAATTGGGGTCGGAAGCCCTATTTCAAGAGGGCGGGTTCCCTCACAAAGCGCCACGGGCGGGAGCGAGAAGAGGGCGGGCTTGCCGGACTCGCGCAGGGTATCACGCCGTTCTCGCCGTCAATGGCGGCGCGCGAAGCGCGCTTGCGTCCGAAGCCGGCCGGCTAACGCCCATTGACGGCTGCGCTGCGGCGTGAGGCGCCCTGCGCGGGCAATCCCGCCCGGTTCCACTCCGCTTGAGGAGTCCTCACATGAACACGACCGCTACTTCACTGACCTCCTTCCGGCCCTCGCACAGCAGCGCCTTTCAGGGAGCGCTCTCAGCAGAGGCGCTCCGCGAGCGAGCACCCGCTGCCTTCGCGGCGAACGCTCACGAGCGCACGAGTGCGGCGTATGCCTTCATCTCGACCGAGCGCGTACTAACCGCGTTGGCTTCGGCCGGCTTTGTCCCGGTGGAGGCTCGGCAGGCGGTGCGGGCTCGCAGTCCTCTCCACGCGCGGCATCTGATCCGGCTGCGCCGGAGGGTCGAGACGATCGCGCTGCGCGATGCGATTCCGGAGATCCTGTTCCTCAACTCCCACGATGGGACGAGCGCCTACCAGCTGCGGGTCGGTCTCTACCGGGTCATCTGCACCAATGGGCTCGTGGTTTCCGCCGGGGTGTTCCCCACCTGGCGCGTCCGGCACCGGGGCGATGTGATCGCCGATGTGGTCCAGGCGGCCCTTGAGATCAGCGAGCGGTTCGACGTCCTCGCGGCGGCCGTGGACCGCATGGAGCGTACCCACCTCGACCGGCTGCAGCAGCTCGACTTCGCGGCCGAGGCGGTGGCGCTGCGCTTTCCCAAGGATGCGCCGGGGTCAGTCGAGCCGTCTAAGTTCCTGGTGGCCCGTCGCCCGGAGGACGTCGGTAACGACCTCTGGCACACCTTCAACGTGGTGCAGGAGAACGTGCTCCGAGGTGGGATCCCGCGCCGCTCGGCTTCCAATCGCCTGAGCCGAACCCGCCGAATCACCGCGATCCGGGAGGACGTGCGACTCAACTCAGCCCTCTGGGAGCTGGCCATCGCCCGGGCCGCCTGAGGGCATCCAGGAGGAGGGGACGCTCGGGGTCCTCTCCTCCTTTTTTTGCCCGCCAAAGGGAGTCCGAACCGAGGGAGTGCAGTTTCCCCAAGTGCCTGAAGGGTCTCGGGGAGGCCCGCGAGTCGGTCGGAGTTTCTGGTGTTTTGCGGCCTGATCGCGCGCGGATCGCGTGAGGTTTCTGCGCAAAGAGAAGACAAACGCAGGATAGGCTTCGCGCTGCACTTGTCACACGATTACGGCCCATGACCGCTGAAGCATTCGTCCAGTGTCGCGTGACTCCGGAGGTGAAGACGCTCCTGCGGATGCTTGCAGATCGCGAGCAGATCACCGAATCGGCGCTTGTCCGGCAGCTCTTGGAAATCACCTTGCGCAGGTCGGTCTTGGAGGGGCTCCCGAAGCTTGAGGCGCTTGAGAAGGTGAGTCGGGATGCCCGCCTGAGCATCAGCCTGGCTCCGGAAGATCGAATGCTCCTTTGTGAGAGAGCCACGGCCCGCGGGATGCGCTCGGCGACCTACATCTCCGTCCTGGTCAGGGCGCATCTGCGGAACCTGACACCGCTTCCGAAAGAAGAGCTCGCGGCACTTAAGCGATCGGTGGCGGACCTCGGAGCCATCGGTCGGAACCTCAATCAAATCGCGAGGGCCGCCAATCAGGGCGGTAAACCGACGGGACCAGGCCGGCAGGACCTGCAGGCGATGCTCAGGGTCGCGGAGGGGCTTCGTGACCACGTGAAGGCCTTACTCAAGGCGAACCGAACGTCGTGGGAGCAGGGGTATGCCGAGACGACTCATTGACCTCGCGGGTGGGAAGCCGCTTCTCGACATCGCGAGCTACGCCCGTCGCGGGCCGGGTCGCCGGGACCGTCTGTCGCAGGAGGAGGTCGAACTCATTGAGCGCACCGTCCGCCGCACCCCTGAAGTGATGGTCAAGGTGCTCAGCCGCGGCGGGCAGGACCTCAAGGCCGTCGCTCGTCACGTCGAGTATCTCAACCGAGGCGGCGACTTGGAGTTGGAGACGGACGACGGTCAGCGCCTTTTGGGTCGGGGCGTCGAAAAGGAGTTACTTGAGGACTGGGATTTGGACTTGGAGGAGCGTCGCACCGGGGGCCTCGAGTATTGGTCGAGACGGAATCCTCCGAAGCTTGTTCACAAGCTCATGTTCTCAATGCCGGCGGGGACGCCGTCGGACAAGGTGCTCGCGGCGGTGAAGAGCTTTGCACGGGAGGAATTCGGGCTCAAGCACCGCTACGCCCTAGTGCTTCACACAGACGAGCCGCATCCCCATGTGCACATGGTCGTGAAGGCTGTCAGTGAACGAGGAGTGCGGCTGAATATTCGCAAGGAAACCCTCCGCCGATGGAGAACATCGTTCGCGAGAAATCTGCGCGCGTGTGGGGTAGAGGCAAACGCCACCCAGCGAGCCGTTCGGGGCGTTACCACTCCCCGGCAGACAGACGGTATCTATCGCGCCGCCCTACGTGGCGCATCTACCCATTGGAATCAGCGGGCCGAATCGGCTGCCCTCGCCCGCGATGGGGAGGAACGGTTTCCAACGGAAGCATATAAGGCCCGGCTCCGGGAAACGCGACGCTTGGTCAGTAATGGCTGGAATGAAGTTGCGAAGGATCTGGACAAACAAGGTCAAGCGTCCCTCGCGCGTGCAGTAAGGCAGTACGCAGTCGAGCTTCCGCCTGTACGGACAGAGCTGGAGCATACTTGGGCTCAGGAGAGCCGACTAGATCGGATCGCGATTCGAGGCGCAAATGACGCGCCCACCCGATGACTGTATCAGAGCAAGCTATACCATCACTTGGAACACTCGACGCGCGCTAGTGTCATCCTCGGATACCGAGCAGCCTCAAGAGGCGACCGAAGGACCTGGATCGTCTAAGGAAATGCATAATTCCTGAAGACGCCTGAATCTCTTTGTTGCGTAACAGACGCCGAACGTCTTCGGCCGCGACGTGAGCACCGATTCCCGAGGGTTCAGTGTCTCCCTTCGCGACAAGATCCGAGAACACGCAGTCGGGCCGGCAGGCAGTTAGCCCAATGTCCGTCAATCCGGTCAGCATATGATAGTTCTGAGGCCCCGGGGGACCTATGCCAGCCGGGGTGACGACCATCATGAGGCATTGCAGCACCTCAAGTGATGCAACAGCTAGGCTGAACGCAAATACGTTCTCATTTGCGCGAGCCGGATGATCTGTTGGGAGAGAATCCAGATATCTTGGATCATCCAAGTCCCCACAGCGGTCGGCTTCCACGAACGCCGGATCATATTGCTCAAGGCACAACATACAGCGGTTACTGGGGCCCACAACGTGTGCTTTCCAGTCTGCGCCGCGCAGGTTCGCCTGCTTGGTTCGCGACACGTGAAGGCCCCCGTCGACGATCGGAATCAGATGGGCGTAGGCAATATAGTTGAGGACGCTGCGAGCCCATGGCCTATCAACACAAGAGAATAGAAGGTCACAATCGAGGGCGCGCTTATAGCCAGGTTCCTCGCAAACACTCCCAACGAACGCTTCAGCCGAGAAGCCCTGGGCGGTGGCGTGGTTGCGAAGTGCTTGCTCGGCCACCACTACCTTTGGGCGTCCGACATCCCTTGGCGACGCATTCAGCGTTCTGTCGAGATTCAGTTCTTCTAGGAGCTGATAGTCGATCAGCGTAATTCTCTGAATACCTGTACGGGCCAGTGCTTCTGCGACGATGCTACCAACACTACCAAGCCCGACAACACCGACGCGCAAACGTGCGAGTCGCGCCTGCGTGACTTCTCCCCAAGATGCCACTGTCCTGACCTGACTGGGGCGGTGTCGCGGGGGCGGGAGCAACTGATCGGCAAAGTGCACAATATAACGGTCTCCAACCTCTCGCACAGACTGCGCCCAGCATCGTTCATACTTCCTCGGTCCCGTCTTGATCCAAAATCGACCACTCCACGTAGCGTCCAACGCGCCCAGCGTTAGACCGATGAGGGGAAGTCCCGTCGCACCCATGGCGGTTGGGGCGAGAAGTTCCTCCGCTCGCACATCATCTTCACTCATGCCTTGCCAACCCGGTGCCGGATGACTATGCAAGAACGCGATGCCACTTCCAGCAGCAAGCGCCAGCTGAATAGCGCGCTCAACGTACTGAGATGCAAAGGACGCATTTCCGTGCACTCGGCGATCGCCAGCGCCGGGAAGTATTGGATCCGAGATTAGAGCGGTGAGCCGGGACAACCCTTGACTAGGATTCCATAGTGCGAAGCACACATCTTCTTGTCCGTCGGCGCGCGAAAGGTGATCTCGTAGGCGATTACCAACTCCTTCCGGCATCGCGACCGAGTAGTTCATGTGGTGACGAACAGGTGATCAATATGAGCTAGGTACTCGGCAGCACCCTGACGACCAGTCCAACGTCCCCTAAAAGGTCGACTCAGGTACTGCCACTCAGCACCTAGAGGGCTCGGTGCAGCCCGGTGGGGGTGATCGGCTGCATTTGGATTCATAGGCAACAAAGCGGGGCGCACATGCGGACCCCCGGGAGGATTTCTGGGGAAATCCGGCGGGACAACCAACCCGATGGTGATCTGTTGTCCGTGGAATCGTCCACCGGGCACACGATATTGAAAGGTTAGCTGCCCCTCGGCCGGACCGATTGAAGACTCGATACCTAGCTCCGTCAGCTGCCTGCCGAACTCCTCGCGCCCGTTCGGCACGTCACGATACCGGAACTGGCCCCACGAAGACGGTAACAAACTTCATCCCGTCATGCATTTGAATTGGGTCATTCGGAGTGTCCTTGAAGGACTTTCGTTCCCGACCCACGATCTCAACGAGATAGTTTTCGTCCGGATTTATTCCAGCATTAGTCATGATCTGACGCGGCGTCAGAGTCGGCTCGGTCGTAGTCTGATCTTCGTCTCCAACCTTATAGTGGATAACGTGCTGATGCTCGCTCATGTGTACCTCCTCTACCGTCGGCCGCGCTTCAAGTAATCTCGCAGTGAGGTAGAACCAGTTCGGCCGAGAAGCGTGTCCAATTTCATGTCCCCACGAACACCCGACCCGAAACTGCTTCCGTAAGTTTGGCGCAGAGTGTCGATCCTGGTGTTGCCGTTCTTTCGGCGAATCTCACCGGAGACATCGCGACAGCGATTGTCGAGTCCGCAATGGCAGTGCTTTGACACAATCGTAATCCTCCGTGAAGGATTGTGAGTTAAAAACCCGCCGCAGCCTTGCTTGCAGCCGCGCTTGAAGTATCGGCTACTCGAAATATGTTTTCAATAGCAACATCTGGGTGTGTGTATCACGCACACTATGTGCGTGACGTTGACAACAATGTGTCATTGAAGGATGATTTCCGTTAGATGAAGCAGATTGAACCCGTTTATCGCACGATCGGCGCAATCGTTAGATCGAAGCGAAGGCAATTGGAGTGGACTCAGGCGAAACTGGCGCAGCACCTTAGGGTGTCAAGGGCCACTCTGGCCAACATCGAAACCGGCCGACAGCGGATTCTTGCGCACCAGCTCTATGTGTTCGCTGCTGTTCTCGGAGCAAGGCCTGAGGATTTTCTACCTCCTTCGTCTGTGAACTCACTTCCCAGCCGAGCGCGCGTCCCTATTCCGGAGAACCTAAAGCCTGAACAGAGGGAGCAGATTCTCCAATTAATTGAGGCTGCCACGGGGAGTGCGAGTTCGGCGGAAAGGACTCATGGCAAGACGTAGTACATCGATGGAGTCCAAGGCTCGGGAGTTACTTGAAGAGCTAGCGATACGGTCAATCCCAGTTCCGGTGGAGAAGGTCGCTCGGACATTGGGCGCGCGCGTGTACTACTCACCGCTCGACGAGGAACTCTCGGGCATGATCTATGTTAAGGATGACGTGCCTATCATTGGCGTTAATTCCCTCCATCATCCGAATCGGCAGCGATTTACGATTGCACATGAAGTGGCCCACCTAAGGTTGCACCGCGAGCACATCACGCGAACAGTTCATGTGGACAAGCGGTTCTCCGATTCGGTACTTCGCAGAGACGCAACTTCCACCCAAGGAACGAAATTGTTGGAGATTGAAGCAAACCAATTCGCGGCTGCACTTTTGGTGCCACGTCACCGGCTGGAAGAAGAGCTTCGAGCTCGAGAACTTGATATCGAAGACGAGGCCGCTCTTGAGGCTCTCGCGCGAACGTTCCGCGTGAGCAAGGCTACTTTGCAATATCGGATACGGAATCTGCCAACTGGAACTTCCACAGCTCGGACGCTAACTCGCAAGATCGGCCTCAGCGCGAAGTAGGGCGGTTAGCGAGGTGTGCGATTCTTCCGGGTGATGTTGCTCTATGACTGCCGGAGCTGGCGCCACGATTCTTGTCTTTGGGATCTCGGGAGTGGGTAAGACCAGACTTATTCAGTCTTTAAGCTCTAACACCTCAATGGCGCTTCGATGGCGGGCGAGCGAAATAATCGCAGAAGCCCGGGGCACAACGGATACGGATGGTTTGCGAGTGTTACCACTCTTCGAATTGCGACAAAGCCAGGAGATGCTGTTAGCCGGGTTCAAAGCGCGACGTGAGAGGTTCCCGAACGAGTTAGTGCTCCTGGATGCTCATAGTGTGATTGACACGGATAACGAGTACTTCGATGTACCAGTTGAGGTCGTCGCCCAGTTGGATCCCGTCGGGATGATTCATCTGACGGACAGCGTGGATCAAATTGAGGAGAGACGGAGGACTGATCGTGAACGGCTGCGTCCATATAGATCCTTAGCCAGGCTCGTGGAATATCAGAGACGGTCAATAAAGGTATGTGAGCACTATCGTGACGCGCTAAAGATCCCACTAATGCTCGTGGCATTTTCGGATGAGGTGACATTCGCTACGGCAATCGAGTCCATCCTGGCGATCAAGTTGCGGACGAGCGGTTAATTAGCCTGACCTATGGAGGTCGCCGTAAATCGTTCACGTACAGTAATCCGCAGATTGCCGACTGTATGTAACCGAAGTTGGAGTCCCCTGAAGAAAGGGCAGAGAAGGTCTTGGGATTCCAGCAATTTTAGTGCCTACCTATTTCTCACGAAAAGTCTGCTCCCAAAGCTGCTTTACACGATGCCCGAGCGTGAGATGATTCGCGCGTAAACTGATAAGTGATGAATGGATAGCACTAACTTAGGACCGCGAAGCCAGATGCAGCAGAGCCTTGAACTCTCCCATGATGTCCTCCGCCTAGTCCGTATCGGGAAGGTCGAGGGACAGCAACGGAACGACGACTTCATTTCGTTGCGCAACCTTGTCCTTCGGAACGAAGAGGCTTACCCGCGAATAGCGCGCTGGTTCGATTCTAAAGTCGTTGGCGGCTTGTGTTCTGGCGAGCGTATGGGAATGGTGGCGCTGCTGAACGAGCTACCGATTGCTGCAGCTATTTTGAAGCGCGGCCCAGCCACGAAATTTTGCCATTTGAAAATCGAGGAGTCGGCTCGCGGCCGGTCTATTGGCGACCTTTTCTTTACTTTGATGACTCTGGACGTACGTCACAGCGCGCAGCGCGTTCGGTTTACGCTACCGGAGAGTGTTTGGGAGGATCGCAAGAGGTTCTTTCACAGCTTTGCATTCTCACGAGCAGAGCGTGCCGGCAGGCAATATCGTCTTTTTGATACCGAGCTGTATTCGGAGGCTCAATTCCCGGAGCTGTTCCGTGCCTGCAAACAGAAACTTCCCCAGCTCTTTGGGCAACTTGCAATTGGAGATCACGCTTTACTTTCAGGTGCCGTGCTTGCCATACAACCCAAGCCGCTCGAGAGAATTTTCTCTGGTGTAAAACGGGTTGAGATTCGCACCCGCTTCTCAAAGCGGTGGGAGCATCGCAAGGTATCTCTGTACGCGACCTATCCAACGTCCGGATTGGCGGGTGAAGCGACCATCTCGCGCGTGATCGAGGGCCACCCGAATAAGATTTGGGATTATTTTGGAGGCTCAATTGGTTGCACGCGACCGGAATATGACAGCTATGTAGGGGATCATGAGCGCGTCTTTGCCCTCGTGCTGACCGATGTGCGTTCTTACTCAGACCCCGTTCCCTTGGCTCAGCTGAATCACCTATTGGGCGTAACGCTACCGGCTCCTCAGTCGTATCTGAGCCTGGAGAACAACGACGGTTGGCTATCAGCCGTGGTTCTTGCAGCGGCGCTTCAGGGTTCAATTAGAATGAATTCAACAGCAACCGCCCGTGTACCAGTCTATCGGACAGGAGCAGATGGGGAGTTTTGTATGAACCCCATCGGTATCTGACTAGGTCCCTAAGAAACGCCAGAGAATGACGTGGACTTTATTCCAGAAGGCGTTCTCAACAGTCAGCAGCTACGCAAGCTGACCACGCACGGAGTAATAAGATGTGGGAGCAGCGGCCTGGAGGCAAAAGGAAGTGCATTCGACCTTCATTTGAGCAGCCAAGGTTGGAGGCTTGAGGGATCAATCAAGCAGATCGCGGGTCTCGGCGAAACGGTGGAGGCTGTCTGCACGAAGTTTGGATCAGCGTTTGCTCTGACTACCAAAGGCACCCTTCTCAAGCGTGGTTCAGTTGCCGTAATCCGGCTGCAAGAGGAAATCGATTTCTCCCAGCACCCATGGCTGGTCGGTGAGGCTACGGGAAAAAGCTCAATCGGTCGTTTAGACATCCTCACTCGCCTACTCGTAAATGGATGGCCGGAGTATGAGTGTGTGCCGGCGGGACATGCTGGTCCTCTATACGTCGAAGTCGCGCCTATATCGTTCGACGTTGTGATTTACCCGGGGACTAGCCTCAACCAACTGCGCATTCATTGCGGTCCGCGCATGCTTCTGACCTCTTTGGTCGGCCGAAGACTCCTATTCAGATCAGATCGTGAATTCTGCGCGGGAGCGCAAGAGAACAAGACTCTAAGCTTGAATATCTCGTCCCAGGGCAGCGAGACTTCCGGCTTGGCAGCTTATGTGCTGCGGCGCGGAAAGCTTCCGCCGCTTGATCTTAAGCTGAAAGGCAAGATTGATGCATCGGAATACTTTGAGGCGGTAAGAAGTATGGATGATTCTCTGACTCTCAAGGTGAATCGTTTCTACATTCTCCGCTCGGTTGAGCGTCTCGCGCTCCCGGATGACATCGCGGTTACCGGAATGGCCTACTCAGAGAGCCTCGGCGAGCTTCGCATCCATTACGCTGGGTTCGCGCATCCTTGGTTCGGTATGCAGCGCGAGGACCGGAGGAAAGGAACACCGCTAATCTTCGAGGTTCGAGCCCACAGCTTCCCCATAATCCTTCGACACAACGAGGTTTTCGCCAAGATTCTGTTCTACAAAATGGCAACCAAGATTCCGGCGAAAGACAAGGAGCCTGAAGCGCGGGACTACACGAATCAAGAACTCAAGGTGTCGAACTATTTTGCAAAAGGTTCGGAACCACAATTATCGGGTTGAATCTGCCGTCGACCTTCAATGACGCTCCAGATTGCAGGATCTGATTGAGTGGACAGCAAAGAGAAGAGAGAACTCAGCGAGTCCGACATCTGTGATCTTTTCATCACGCCGGCGGCAAAGAACGCTGGCTGGGACCCGATGAAACAGATCCGACGCGAAGTAACGCTCGCGCCAGGCCCCGTCATCGTGCGCGGCAACATTTCCTCGCGCAACAAGAAAAAGAAGAAGTTCGCGGACTATGTACTCTCTTGGGAGCCAGGAGTGCCGATCGCGGTTATCGAGGCAAAAGACAATAATCACATCGTCAGCCACGGTATCCAACAGGCGTTGGGATACGCGGAGATACTCGAAGTTCCCAGCGCCTTCAGCTCGAACGGCGACGCATTCGCATCTCACAACAAGGCACCGGCAGTCGGCGAGGCCATAGAAACCGAGTTCCCTCTCCAGTCATTTCCATCGCCCCAAGAGCTCTGGAAGCGATACAAGAAATTCCGAAAGATCGCCGACAAGGCGGAGGCTCTCGTCACCGAACCGTACTACGAGGACCCGACCGGTAAAGAGCCACGTTACTACCAAGTGGACGCTATCAACCGCGCGGTCGAAGCAATCGGCGGCGGACAGCGCCGCGTCTTGCTCGTCATGGCGACTGGCACGGGGAAGACTTATACGACCTTCCAGATCATCTGGCGGTTGTGGAAGGCGGGTGTAGTCAAGCGCGTACTCTTTCTTGCCGACCGTAACATCCTCGTCGATCAAGCCCTCGTCAATGACTTCAAGCCCTTCGGCTCGATCATGACGAAGATCAAGCACCGCAAGATAGATCCGTCCTACGAAGTGTATCTAGGTCGACGTCCCCCCGCCTTCAGTAGCGGATTGATCTAGAGTTTTCCGGCATTGTAATCGGCCTTGTGGCCATCTGTTGTGCGTACTGGGCAGGTGTCAGCCCGCCCAGCGACTTCTTCGGTCTCTCCTC
>Ga0335085_10000841_pt1 | contig 76386 bp, 67 predicted proteins | sample Lox_Sample_45_FD_206712 | JGI IMG/M metagenome (GOLD analysis project Ga0335085, IMG submission 206712) | Soil microbial communities from Loxahatchee National Wildlife Refuge, Florida, United States - Lox_Sample_4.5 | ecosystem: Environmental > Terrestrial > Soil > Wetlands | place: USA... | reverse complement strand
CCGGCCCGAAACCGGTCAATCCGCCCAAGTCGTGAACGCCATTCATGAGCGCCTCACCCGTGCATCTGGAACGCTGCATGGACCGGGGTCACCGGCCGGAAACCTTGCCGATAGGTTGTTCTGTCCGCATTGTATTCCAACGGGCCAGTCTCCCACCGCGTAATTCTCGGCGGTATTCGTGCTCGTTCGTGGCAGGTCACCGCATCGCGACCAACGCGAGCCCGCTGCCCCTTGACCTTGAGCACGCTCGCGCCCATCCTTCCGCGGCTCATCCGAGCGCCGCAGTAATCAGAACCAAGAAGCTAAAAGGGGAATCACGTGAACAAGATTCTTGCAGTTGCCACATTCATCGCCGTGCTGGTTGCCGGCCCTGCGCTCGCCGCAGATCCGGTTCTGGGGACCTGGAAACTCAACGTCGAGAAATCAAAGTTCGCTGGTGCGCCACTCACGGCGGCTACCCGTGTCTACACGGAATCGAAGGGCCTTTACACGCTCACTCAAAAAATAACCAGCGCGGACGGCAAGGAAACCTCGAGCAAGACGACCTATCGCGAAGGCAAAGAAGAGAAGCAGCCGGCCGGCGGGGTATCAGACGCGACCGTTGCGAAGAAAATCGATTCTCATACCTGGAATTTCGAGCTCAAGAAGGACGGCAAGGTTGTGGGCCATGTGCACCGTGTCGTCTCGACCGACGGCAAGATGCTCACCGTACACAACTCCGGCGCGAAGCTGACAGGGGCAGAAGGCGACGAGACTCTCGTGTTCGACAAGCAATAAACACTCGAACCTTGAGTCAGATCGAAGCGCACACGGACGTGCGCTGTGGGCTGCGCCCAGCGCTCCACTTGCCGGTTCAGTCTGATCGGCGACGCCCATGTTATTGTGCGGCCGCGATGGCACTGCTCAATTGACAAGCCAAAGCTTGCCGTCGGACTACCCGGTCCACACCTGGCATGCTTCGAGAATGCGGGAGCCGACGATGAGCGAACTAAGATACCCAAACGAAAGCAAAGAGTACCGTGACGCGCGCGATGCATTGCTGAAAGACGAACGCGAGCTTGTCGAAAAGGTGAGGGCCGTCGCCGCGAAGCGCCGCAATCTCCCTCGCGGCGGGCAGTTGAAAGAGGACTACACGTTCCAATGGGCGAACGATGGGAAAGTCGGAGAAAGTGTCAAATTTTCAGAGCTGTTCGGGGACAAGAACACGCTCTTGATTTACTCCTTCATGTTCGGTCCGAACTGGGATCACCCCTGCCCTTCCTGTACCTCGCTCGTCGATGGGTTTGACCGCAGCTCATACCAAGTTAGCCGCGATGCCGCATTCGTCGCCATTGCCAAAGCCACGCCCGAGCGCATCAACGCGTGGGCCAAACAACGTCAATGGTCACAGATCGGGCTACTTTCCGGATTCCATTCCAGCTATCAGGCCGACTACAGGTGCCAGGGAGACTCGGACGACATGCAATGGCCAGTGATGCATGTGTTCATGAAGCGCGACGGAAAGATCTTCCATTTCTGGGGAACTGAACTCGCGGGCAATCACGTTGACACGGTGTGGCCCTATTGGAATCTCATGGACTTTACGCCAGAGGGTCGGCCAGACATCGCCACACCGCCACAGAATTTCCGCTCCGAATTCTTGGAAAGAAACTACCTCAATAAGAAGTAGTAGCAGCCAATTAACGGCGGACGTGCGAAGTTCTGTCTCGCCTACCGTCGTACGGCGGCGCTAAGTTTGGCACAGTCTCTCGGGAGTGCGCGGCATTCGGGCTGCCGTGCGACCTTCAGCCGATAGCCCAGGCACGCGATGTACTGCGGTACTGACCCGTTACTCGCCTCGGGGCCGGATGGTCAGGTGATTGAAATCGAAGTGTGCTGGTCCGCGGATCGTGCCCAAGGCGAAGCTTGGCTCAAGAAGCTCCGTGCCTTCGGCAAACCGACACATGACGGGATCGCGCCGATGCCCTACGTGAAGCTACAGACCAGTGGCGACGAGCTGCTCAAAGTCGGCGGATACTACTACATGAAGAGCGGCATGCTGACGCAGCTCAAGGATGAGGGCATTGACATTATCATCGACTCGTTCAGACGCATGCCGAATTGGTACCTGCTGTTCTTTGATCACTGCGGCGGCGCGTACCGGCACCAGGCGCCGGCAGCCACAGCGTTCCCGAATCGCGACATGCTGTTCACGCTGGGCGCACACAGCATCTGGCCGAGCCGGGATTGTATCGAGGAAAAGACCGCGTTGATGCGCGCGAACTGGGAAGGAATTGGCGCCGCTTACGAAGGGCTTCTATACCAACTACGTGGACTCGGACGTGACGACCGCCGGGTATCGTGAGAACTACGGCTCGAACTTCCAGCGGCTCGTGAGCCTGAAGGCCAAGTACGATCCCAATAACCTCTTTCGGCTGAACGCGAACGTGCCTCCGAAGATCAGCTGAAGCCCCGTATACGCGCGTCCTCTCTCAGTACTCCAGATGCGGGGTCGGGGTGGAACGGGGCGCGAAGGGTCGCTCACACGGCAGGAAGCGTCCTCGACCCGCCGTAGAGAGTGGACGGCGCTGCTCGACCACGACCTCGCCGCGCGAGATGACGGTCTCGGGCCAGCCTGTCACCTCGTAGCCTTCGTACGGAGTGTGATCCACGGCATGATGGAGCGCGGCGTTGCGAATCGTGACCTTCATCTGCGGATCCCAGATGGCAAGGTCCGCATCCGAGCCGAGCGCGATCACGCCCTTCCTGGGATACAGCCCGTAGAGCTTTGCGGGCGTTGTCGTCGTGATCTCGACGAAGCGCTCGAGACTCAGGCGGCCATCGGCCCGAGAGGCGGAGAACAGCAGCGGCAGTCGCGTTTCGATACCGGCAATGCCGATCGGCACCTGGTGGAAGGGCGTGTGAGGCCCTGCTGCAATCTTGTCGGTGTAGTTGAACGGCGAGTGGTCCGAGGAGTACACCGAGAGAGTTCCGTCCAGGAGACCGTTCCACATGGCCGGCTGGTTGGCGCGCTCGCGCGGCGGCGGACTGCAGACGTACTTGGAGCCACTCAAATCACAAGTATCGATGTCTTCAGCGCTCAGGAACAGATAGTGTGGGCAGGTCTCCCCGTAGATCGGCAGACCGCGCGCGCGCGCGCGCCGTATCTCATCGACCACGCTCCCCGAGGAGACGTGCACGATCAGCAGCGGCGTGTCGACGAGCTCGGCGAGACTGATCGCGCGGTAGGTCGCTTCGCGCTCTCCGATCGCGGGATGCGCCACTACGTGGTATTTGAGTTGCGTCTTACGCTGCTCGAGGAGCCGTTCCGTGAGCCAGCGGATACAGGCATCGTTCTCGGCGTGCACCATCATCATGAGGCCTTCGCGACGTGCGATCTCGAAGACTGTGAGCACCTCGTAGTCATCGAGCTTCAGCCCCTCGTAGGTGAGGAACAGCTTGATCGATGTACAGCCCTGCGCGATCAGCTCGGGTAATTCGCGCGTGAGCACGTGGGGGGTCGGATCTCCGATGACCAAATGAAAGGCGTAGTCGAGGTGCGCCTTCGGGCGCGCGCGCTCGTGGTAGTCGCGCACGATGGCCGCGAGTGACTGGCCGCGCATCTGCATGGCAAACGGGATAATGGTGGTGTTGCCACCGCAGAGTGCCGCGAGGCTCCCCGAGCGAAAATCGTCCGCGGTCGAGCGGCCCTCCCAGGGCTGCTGGTCGAGGTGGCAATGGCTATCGATGCCGCCCGGAAGCACGAGCTTGCCGCGCGCATCGATGCTGCGCCGTGCGCGCATCGGCTGGGTGCCGATCTGAGAGATGACGCCCCCGGTCACGCCCACATTGGTGACGGTCGCACCGCTCGGCAGCAGCACCGTTCCGCCGACGACCGCCAGGTCGAAGGCCGATGTCTCGTCAGTGTGGGCGGTCATCGTCACGGCGGACCGGCACGCTCTGCAATGAGAGCGTATTGGTCGGGTCGTCGATAGAGTGCGAAGTCGAAGTTCACCTGGCGACAGATGTCAATCAGGTCGAGATCGATGCGATGCACGATCACCTCATCAGCAAGGCTCGTGGCGAGTGCGACGAGCTCGCCCGTCGGTGCGATGATGCACGACCCGGCAAGCAGCGCCTGCTGCTCTTCGAGCCCCGCCTTCGCGGCCGCCGCGATCCACAACGTATTCTGGTACGCGCCCGCCTGCATCGGCAAATGGTTGTGGAACATGCGCAAATGCGCCAGTTGCGGCGCCTCCTCGAGAACCGCGGGAGTGTTGTAGCCGATGAGCACCACTTGCGCCCCGTTCAGACACAGCATGCGATAGGTTTCCGGCCAGCGCCGGTCGTTGCAGATGGCCATGCCGATGCGCACACCGCCGCAGTCGAACACCGGGAAACCCAAGTCGCCCGGCTCGAAGTAGCGGCGCTCGAGGTGCGTGGTGACGCCGGGACGCACGCTTGGGGAACCGGGAATATGCATCTTGCGGTAGCGGCCGAGCGTGCGCCCGTCGCGGCCGACGAGATCCATGGTGTTGAAGCGGCGCTCCATCACACCCTCCCCAAGCCGCTCCGCGTAGCCGAGCGCAAACCCGATCCCGAGCCGCTTGGCAGTCTGGTACAGGACCTGCGTCCGCGGCCCCGGCATTTCGCTCTCGAAGAACGAGACGATCTCCTGCGGGTCATCGAGAGCCCAGCGCGGAAAGAAGGTCGTCAGGGCCAGCTCCGGAAAGACCGCAAGCTCCGCGCCCTGCGCGGCGGCCTGCTCGAGCAAGTGCACCAGGCGTGCGACCGTCTCGGCGCGCGAAGCACTGCGCGGCACGGGACCCATCTGACACACGGCAAGCGTGAGAAAGCGGTTCATGGACGGATTACCTCGAAGATCGGCTGCATCTGAGAGAGCTCCTGGGCCGGCAGATGGCAGGCGATGCGGTGACCCGGTGCGAATTCACGCACCGGGGGCTCCTGCACCTCGCACGTGCCGCGAATGCGATAGGCGCAACGGCTGGAGAATCGGCACCCGGTGGGCGGGAGCGATACCGAGGGCGCCTCGACGCTCGGCCGCATCTTGCGCCTCGTTACGCGCGGATCGGCGATCGGGATCGCAGCCAGAAGCGCCTCGGTATAGGGGTGATACGGCGGCGCAAACAACTCTTCAACCGTGCCCTGCTCGATGACCTTTCCCTGATACATCACGATGACGCGATCGGCCAGCTGGCGCACCAGAGCCAGATCATGACTGATGAAGAGCAGCGTCGTGCCGGACTCGCGCTGGATGTCCCTCAGCAGCGCAACCACGGTCGCCTGTACCGAGACATCGAGTGAGGATACGGGCTCATCCGCCACGACGAGCTGCGGCTGCCCGGCGAAGGCGCGCGCGATGGCGACCCGCTGCTTCTGACCGCCGGAGAGCTGTCCCGGGCGGCGGCTCGCGAGCTCCGCGGGCAGCTGGACCTGCGCGAGGAGCTCCTGCACCCGCGCGTCGATGCGCGTCTTGTCGCGCTCGATCCTGAACTTGCGGATGACGCGCGCAATCTGCGCACCGACGGTGTGGCTGGGATTCAAGGTATCGAAGGGATTCTGAAAGATCATCTGCAGCGCGCGGAGGGTGGCCGCCGGGCGCCGGCCGACAGGCAGTTGGGCGAGCTCCACCCCATCGAGCGCCGCCGAGCCCGATGTCGCCTGCGTCAGGCCCATGAGGATGCGTGCCACGGTCGACTTGCCGCTTCCCGACTCTCCGACCAGGGCGACGGTCTCGCCCGCGCGCACGTCGAAAGTCACGCACTCGTTGGCCGATACGGGGCCGTAGCTCTTGCTGAGCGAGCGCACCTTGAGCGCCGTGGCGCCGGGTGACCTCGTGGGCCCATCGATCAGCTCGGGCGGGGAGACTTGCCAGGCGATCTCGCCGGCGCGCAGACAGCGCGTTTGCCGCCCGCCTGACTCGACTTTCAGAGGCACATCGCTCGCATCGCACCGTCCGGCCACGAAATATCCACAACGGGGTCCGAAGGCACACCCGGGCGGGCGCGCATCGGGAGCCGGGGGCTGTCCCGGAATTGCTCGTAAGGGCTGTGCGTGCTTGTGCACGGCCGGCTGGGGCATCGCGGCCAAGAGCTCACGGGTGTACGGATGATGGGGGTCGGCAAAGAGCGCCGCGGTCTCCGCCGTCTCCACGACCTGACCCGCGTACATGACCGTGATGCGCTGACAGATCGTGCGCAAGAGTGCGAGGTTGTGCGAGATGTAGAGCATCGACATGCCGTACTCGGCCGAAAGGCTGCCGATGAGATCGACGATACCCGCTTCGACGGTCACATCGAGTGCCGTGGTCGGCTCATCAAGCAGCAGCAGCGATGGATTGGAGAGCAGCGCCATGGCGATGACGATGCGCTGTTGTTGTCCGCCCGAGAGCTGATGCGGATAGGCCTCCATGATGCGCAGCGCGTCCGCGAGCTGCACGCGGTTCAACATGGCGAGCGCGCGAGCGCGCGCCGCGCGGTGCGAGACACCCTCGTTGTACCTCGGAACCTCCGTCAACTGCGCGCCGATGCGCATCGTCGGATTGAGCGAGGCCATCGGCTCCTGGTAGATCATCGCGACCTGCGCCCCGCGGGTTCGCCGCAGTTCATCTCCCGAGAGAAGGCGCAGGTCCCGGCCCTTGAAGAGCAGCTGACCCGAAGTGATCCGACCCTGGCGTCCCAGCCACTGCATGATGGCGAGCGCGACGGTGGATTTGCCGCAGCCCGACTCGCCCACCAGACCGTGCGATTCGCCCGGCAGCAAGGTGAGGTTGAAATCCATGACGACGGGTAAGGCTCGCGCACCGAGAGAGTAGGCCACCGACAGATGTCGCACCTCGAGCAGGGGTGCCGTGGGCGCAGCGCGCGGTGCGGCTTCCAGCGGCATCTCAGGACCGGCCGCTCAGCTCGCGCATTCCATCGGCGATCATGTTGAAGCCCAGAATCAAGCTCGACACGGCGAGCGCTGGAATCGTGATGAGGTACGAGTACTTCCACAGGAGTGCCGCGGTGGCGCCTTCCTTGATCATGAGTCCCCAGTCCGGATCCGGCGGCTGCAAGCCGAGCCCGAGAAAGGTCAAGGTGGTGATCGCAACCGTCGTGTAGCCGAGGCGCAGACAAGCATCCACGATCAAGGGGCCGCGCACGTTCGGCAACAGCTCGACTCCCATCACCCAGAGCGGATGCTCGCCACGGGTTTGTGCGGCGTGTATGTAATCACGGTTCTTGGCCTCGAGTGTCAGGCCGCGCACGATCCGCATGATCATCGGCGCGGAGGAGCTGGTCACGGCGATCACGATGTTGAAGCCGCTCTGCCCGAGTAGGTTCAAGATCAGGATGAAGAGCACCATCACCGGAAACGACAGGAGCAGATTGCCGATGAACGATACGACATCATCGCACCAGCCCCCCAGGTAGCCTCCCAGCAGGCCCAGCACCACACCGACCGCATAGGCGGCGGCGGTGGCCGTGATACCCCAGACGAGGACGCGCTGGCACCCCCAGAGAGTGCGCGAAAGCATGTCCCGGCCGCGCGCATCCGAGCCCAAGATGAAATGCACGCCATGCTTGGTGGTACCGGGCAGTGCCAGCGCCGCGATCGGCTTGTCGGGATCTGTGAGAGGCAAGAACGGCACAGCGACCGCAATCACAAACCAGAAGCAGACGAGCGTGAGTCCCACCGATGCAACCCACGAGCCCCTACAGCGCGCAAGTCCGAGGGCATACAGCGCCACCACGGCCGGCACCGCGGGCAGTAGCACGTCGGATGCCGCACCACCCAGCGCCGAACGAAACATCACATAGGCGATGAGCGGCAGCCAGACGAGGAGGACCAGCAGCGTGGCCCAACGCCCGGGCTGCACCAAGGCGCGCGCAAGCATCCCCTGCCTTCTCAGCAGCGTGCTCATCGGTATCAAAACTGCACCCGCGGATTGAGCGCCACGTACGCCGCGTCCGAGAGGAACTGGGAGAGCACGGCGACCAGCACCGCCACGAGCGTTGCGGCCTGCAGCACCTGGATGTCGCCGAAACTGGCTGCATCAAACAGCATGCGCCCGAAGCCCGCGTACTGAAAGAACACCTCGACGACGACGATCTGGGACAGAAGGCCGTTGAGCTCCTGACAGATGAGCGTGACGGGGACGATCAGCGCGTTGCGCAATACGTGTCGGCTCACCACCCGCGACCAGGGGAGGCCCTTCAGCACTGCCGTGCGCACGTACGGGGCCGCCATGACCTCCAGCGTCGCCGCGCGGGTCATGCGCGCGAGGTAGCCGACCTCGTAGATCAACAACGTGAGGAGCGGCAAGATCAGCTCGCGAAAGGACCAGCCCTCGAGCATCGCGGACTTCGCCGGCACCCAGTTGAGTCCAAGCGCCAACACCACGGTGAGCAGCACCGCGGTGGCGATCTGCGGTGTCGAGGTCGTAAGCACCGACAGCAACGAGATCCCGCGATCGAGCAGCGATCCTTCGTTCACTCCAGCCAGGAGTCCGAGAAGGAGAGCGAGCGGGATCATGAACAGAAAGACGAAGAATCCGAGGATCGCTGTGTGCGCGATGCTCTCTTGCAGCAGGGTCGCAACCGGCACGTCCTTCTCGAGTGATTCGCCCAGCTCTCCGTGGGAGAGGCGAGCGAGCCACTGGCCGTAGCGCGTCCAGAACGGCTGCTCGAAACCGTTGCGTGAGAGCCAATGTTGATAATCTTGCTCGGAGAGTGTCGCCACGCCGAAGCCGCCGAGCTCCGCCACCGCGACCTTGCGCCGGAACTGATCCGTGTCAAAGACCGCAAAGAGCAGCACCGACGCCGCGAGCATGATGAGCAGCATCTGCGCCAGCCGTCTCGCAATGAGTCCGCGCATACGGGGCAGTGTCAGGCGAGCCACACCGGAGCGAGGTGCAGGTGACGCGCCGGATGCGGCCGAAAGCCGTGCACACGCTCCGAGGCCAGGCCGAACACGGGACGCCACAACGGCTGGACCATGACGGCCGCGTCGCGCAGCCGCTGCTCCACGTGCTGCATCTTGATGCGGCGCTGGGCCGTATCGAGCGTGGCCTCCGCCTCCGACAAGGCGCGGTCAAACTCTGCATCGGAGAAATGCGTTTCATTCCAGGCGGCCCCGGTGCGGTAAGCCTGCGACAGGACCATCGTCCCGAGCGGCCGATGGGACCACGATGTCGCGCCGAACGGCACCTTGTTCCACACTTCCCAGAACTTGGTCGGGGGCAGCACCTGCACGTGCAGGTTGATGCCGACCTCCTTCAACTGATCGCGCAGCGCCTCGCAGATGGCCTGATGCCACGGGCCGTCGTTGTTGCCCACAGTAATGGTGAGATCGAGAGCGCTGCCGTAGCCGGCATCCTTCAGCAGCTGCCGCGCGCCCGCCACATCGCGCGCGGCAGGCGGCAAGGGGAAGTACTCCGGATGAATCGGCGCGACGTGGAAGTTGCCGGCGACGCTCCCATGACGACCGAAGACCAACTGGCGGATCGCCTCGTTATCGGCGCCCTTGACGATGGCGCGACGCACACGCAGGTCGTCGAACGGCTTGGCGTCGACTTGCATGCGCAGACAAATCGTCTGCGCACTGTCGACCGAGGTGATGCGCGCCCCGGGGATGGACTCGGCCAGCTCGAGCTGGTCGACGTTGAGCTCGTAGATCACATCGACGCTGCCCGAGGCGAGCGCGGCGACCTGATTGTCCTGCTCGAAGTTGTAGAAGTGAATTTCATCGACGAACGGATCCTCGCCCCAGTACTTGAACGCTCCACCTTCAGTCGTGCGGGTCACCCGCCGCAGGATGCAGCGCTCCGCAACACGCAGGTCCACGAGCGTGTAGGGGCCGGTGCCGAGAGGCCGTTTGGATAAAGGCGGCCGAAAGGTCGGATGGACGATGTGCGTGGTGTATTCGGAAAAATCCTCCGGCACCGAGAGCACTGGCTGGCCGAGTTGGAGGCGCAACGTATGAGTGTCGAGCACCTCGACGCCCTGCGCGAGGGCCCGGCGCTTAGCTCTGCCGTGGCTGTCCTTCTCACCCGTCCATTCCGTCAGCGCCGCGAAGGTCGACAATCCGAGGTTCGATGAGCCGAGCTCAGGATCGGTCCAGCGGCGGATGTTCCAGGCGATGTGTGCCGCAGTGAGCTCCTCGCCGTTGTGCCAGCGCACTCCGGGGCGAACTCCGAGCGTCCAGGTTTTCAGATCGGCCGACGGAGTCCAGGACTCAAGCAGTAGCGGACGAAGCACATTGTCCGTACCGAGAACGGTCAGACATTCGCAGATCGGTCGGGTCTGATTCGACATCTCGACCCAGGCGTAGGTCGCGGGGTCGCCCATGCGGGCGACCATCTGGCCGACGCGCAGGATGCCGCCCTTGCGCGGGCTCGATGCCGCTCGAGCATGTGAGGGAGCGCTGGCCAGCGCCGCGGCGCTCCAAGCCGCAGGCGCATAGGCGCCGCTCGCCGACATGCCCATGAAAGCGGCTCCGCGCACGAACTCTCGTCGGCCGATCAGCCCGCGCGACGGGCGGCGCTTGAGCTCCGGCCGCAAGGGAGGATCGGCGGTGCCGCGCGTACGCCTCACTTACGTCGCCGCGATCACCATGATCTCAACCCGATAGCCATCGCCGGCGAGTCGAGCCTCCACGGTCGCCCGCACCGGCATGGCGGACTTGTCGATCCAGGCGTCCCACGCCAGATTCATCCGCTCGAAGTCCGCGATGTCCCGCAGCCAGATCTGCGCGCTCAACAACTTGGACTTGTGGCTCTGCGCCTGCGCGAGGTAGCCGTCGATCTTCCTCAGGATCTCCGCCGTCTGCTGCTTCGTGTCGCCGGACAAGTCGTCGGCCACGATGCCGGCAATGTAGACCGTGCCGTTGTGAGACAGCACCCGGCAGAAGCGGGGTCCGTTCTCGAAACGTTCGATGCTCATGCGAGTGTTCCCATCAATCAGGAAATCAGTGCACCCGCGGCGGGCGCGGGCGAGGTGCGGCGAATTCGCGCTGGGGAGAGCTCGTGCTCGCCGATCCCGAGCTCGAGCAGATCCTCCGGCAGGCGGCCCTCACGGATCAGCGCGGCGCACGCTCGCGCGAGTGCGGGCGAGGTCTTGATGCCATAGCCCCCCTGAGCGGCCAACCAGAAAAACCGCGCTGCCGAATCCTCAAAGCCAACGACGGGGCCTCCATCTGGCACGAAGCATCGCAAGCCCGCCCAGCTGCGCGACACGTGCCGGACTTCCAGCGTGGTCGCGCGCTCGAAACGCTCGACGCCCTGCGCAACGTCGAGGTCATCGGCATAGGCATCCACCGGCTCGCTGGGCGTGGCATCCGCCGGCGACACGAACAGTTGTCCGGCATCGGGCTTGAAGTAGAACTCCTCGGCGACGTCATCGACCATCGGCCAAGCACGCGCATCGATTCCCGCCGGCAGCGGAACGTGAAATGCCGTGCGGCGCTTGGGAACGAGTCCCAGTGGTCGCAAGCCGGCCATCTCGGCGAGCACGTCGGCCCACGCGCCGGCGGCATTGACGAGGATATCCGCATCGAACCGGCCCTGCGAGGTGCTCAGGAGCCAGCGGCCACGGGACTGTTCGATCGAGGCTACTTCCGCGCGTGTCAGCACGTGGGCACCGCGACGCCGCGCAGCCTTGATAAAGCCCACGTGCAAGGCGTTTACGTCGACGTCACGCGAGTCGGGCTCGAGGAAGGCACCCGCCACGTAGTCGCGCCGCAGAATGGGCACACGCGCAAGCGCGGACTGAATATCGATCGCATGGATGCTGGGTACGAGCGCCCGCCCCTCCTCGAGTTTCGCGGACAGCAGCGCAAGCTGATCCGCACGTGCAATGGTCAGCATGCCGCGCGGTGACAAGAGCGGATGCTCGGCGAATCCTGAGGGGGGCGACTGGAGGAACGGGCGACTCGCAATGGCCAAGCGACGAATCACCGTCGCACCGTAGTTCTCGGTAAAGCTTGCCGCCGAGCGCCCCGTGGAGTGGTAGCCCAGCTGACTTTCACGCTCGAGCAGTGTGACGGAGGCAAATTCGGCCAGCTCGTATGCCGCACTCGCCCCAGCGATGCCTCCCCCGACCACCACGATGTCGGGCCGGCCGCTCATGCTCGGTTGCAGCCGGCCTTGCGGCCTGCGACTCGACGGGCTAAACGGCCCGGAACGGCCGGTTTCCGCCTCCGACTCCTGACACCGTGAGCGTACGCTCGGGGCATAACTCGATCATAGGCGACGGTGTGGTTTCCGACCAATCGGGGGCACCGTTTCGGGGGCGCGCCGAATCCCACCGGGATCCGCCCGGGAAATCCGGCCGTCACGCGTCTCGTCGGCAGCGTTCGCGAGCTGCGTCTCTCTAGTTTATGCGGTCGCCAACAGTGAACGCAGGTCCACTTCCATGCGTGCCAGCCGATCGCGCAGCGCGGGCCATTCTTCTTTGAAAAAGTGAGCGCGCTCGCGCTTCAGCACCGTGGCACGCGCGCCCGGCTGCACGATGAGACCCTCGCCGCGTAATGTCTGCACCAGTCCCTCGCGCGCGAGCTCGCGATAGGCCTTCGCGGCCGTGAGCGGATTCACGTCGTAGCTCTCCGCGAGCGAGCGTACGGAAGGCAGCATCTCGCCTTCCGGGAAGCGTCGCTCGAGGATGCCGGCTACGATCTCGTCCATCAGCTGCCGGTAGATGGACTGCTCGTTCTTCCACTTGTGAGGACGCTTTTTCAATTCACTCACCCATCGATCGAAACAGGCTGCGACAAGGATAGCTTGACTCGCCGGCCATTCCAATGTACTAATTATCACTGTATTACGTCACTAATACGGTAAAGAGAACTCGTGACTGGGCTCAGGCAAGCGGCAGCGGCCGAGAAACGGGTAGTCCGCGAGGGTGCTGCGATCGAGGACTCTGCGCCGGCCGAGGAACAGGCATCGATCTACCGCATGGATCGGCGCATCGCGGTGACGCCGCGGCGCGCACGCAGGCTCGCCGCCGCCGCGTTCGCAGTGCTGCTGCTGGCGGGCGCAGCCGCCATCTACGTGCGCTTCGGCCTCACGCGCACTGTCGTCGTGAATGCGGATCAGGTGGTGGTGGCGAGTGTCGCGCCGGACCTGTTCAGCGAGTATGTTCCCAGCACGGCCAACGTGATGCCACGCGTGACCGCCTACGTCGATGCTGTCGAGGGCGGCCAGGTCGCCGAGCGCCTGGTTGAAGAGGGCGCAACCGTGAGCAAAGGACAGCCACTGGTGCGCCTGAAGAACACCAGCCTCCAGCTCGAGGTGCTGGGCCGACAGGCGCAGCTGATGGAGCAGCTCGACCGCTTGAATTCGACCCTGCTTTCCTTCGAGCAGGCGCGCCTGGGACACCAACGCGAGCTCAATGACGCTCAAGCCGAGGTGGAGCAGACCGCGCAGCGGCTGCGGCGCCGTGAAGCGCTGCGCCCGTCCGGGGCGGTTTCGCAGGCCGAGATCGACGAGCTCGCGATCGACCTCAATCGCTACCGCAAGCTGCAGGCGACGATGAGCACGGCGCTCGAGGTGGACGAGCGCTTTCAGACCCAGGAAGTCAAGCAGCTCAGGGCCGCAATCCACACCACACAGGACAATCTCACCCTGGCCGGCGAGACACTGCAGAGCCTCACGCTGCGAGCGCCGATCAGTGGTCAGCTGACCGCCCTCGATGCGGAGCTCGGCGCGGCCAAGTCGCCAGGCCAGCGCATCGGTCAGATCGATGATGACCGCAGCTACAAGGCGGAGGCCGCGATTGACGAGTTCTACCTGGGACGCGTTGCCGTCGGACAGCATGCGGTTGCCGAAGTCGGCGGCCACGACTATCCACTCGCGGTGGCGAAGGTCTATCCGCAGGTTCGGGAGCGACAATTCAAGGTCGACCTCTACTTCGGCGAGCCGACGCCCCCCGCGTTGCGCCGCGGTCAGACTCTTGAGATACGCTTGACGATCGGCGCAGCGCGGCGCGGCCTGGTAACGGCGAACGGTCCGTTCTATGAAGATACCGGCGGCAGCTGGGTCTTTGTGCTGTCACCCTCGGGGGACAAGGCGCAACGCCGCGAGGTGCGCTTCGGGCGGCGCAATCCCGCGCAGATCGAGGTCCTCTCCGGGCTCCGCTCGGGCGAGCGCATCATCACCTCCAGTTATCAATCGTTGAAATCTTTCGATCGAGTGACCATCCGCGGAGGCTCTTAGAGAGCTGCCCGCATCAGGGGAAGCAACATGATCCGGCTCGAGCGCATCAGCAAGCAATACCGGGCGGGCGAGATCGAGACCGCGGCTCTCGCCGACGTGAGCCTCAAGATAAACGAGGGCGAGTTCGTCGCCGTCATGGGGCCCTCCGGCTGTGGAAAGTCGACGCTCCTCAACGTCATCGGAATGATCGACACGCCATCGAGTGGCCACTACTGGTTCTGCGACGAGGACGTGACCGCCCACCGCGAGCGCGACCTGGTGGAGCTGCGCCGCCGCAATCTCGGGTTCATCTTTCAGAACTTCAATCTGCTCGACGACCTCACGGTGTATGAGAACGTGGAGCTGCCGCTGCTATACCAGAACGTGCCGCGGGCGCAGCGGCGGGCACGCGTGCGCGAGGTGCTGGAACTGGTGGACTTGAACGCACGCGCCAATCATCGTCCGGCTCAGCTCTCCGGCGGCCAACAGCAACGCGTCGCAGTGGCCCGCGCCGTGGTGGGCGACCCCAAGCTTATCCTGGCGGACGAGCCGACGGGCAACCTCGATACCCGTAATGGCGATGAGGTCATGGGCATGCTCGAGACGCTCGTCGAGCAGGGTGCCACCGTCATGATGGTCACGCACTCCGAGGCCTACGCGGCTCGCGCTCACCGCATCGTGCGCATGCTCGACGGCCGCATCTCCGAGCACGCCGTCCAGGAGCGGCAGGCGTGCAATGCTTAAGCACTACCTCATCCAGGCGCTGCGCAATTTCGGACGCTTCAAACTCACCGCAGCGGTGAACCTCTTCGGTCTATCGCTTGCGCTCGTGTGCTTCATCTCGACTGATCTGGTCGTCGAAGGGCTGCTCACGACGGATCAGCGCTTCCCGAATTCTTCGCGCATCTATGCCCTCACGCAGGACCTGTGGTCGAGCCCCACGCATCTGATGGTGCCGGCGTTTCCTCAGGTGGGGCCACCGGTTGCACGCGCGCTGAAGGCCGATCTGCCCGGGCTGGAAGCGGTCGCGCGCGGCGTCGCGCTCGGCGAAAGTCCCGTGGTCGCTGGCGACCGCAAGCTCACTGTGCAGGCCTCCGCGGTCGATCCCGACTTCTTGAAGATCTTCGACCTCCCGTTCGTCGCGGGCGCATCGCCGGGCGCGCTTGCCGCGAACAGCGACGCCGTCATCACAACCGACGCAGCAATGCGCCTCTTCGGTACGACGCAGGCGGTTGGCAAGCACTTTCTGTTCAACGCTCACCAGGATCTGACGGTGTCCGGCGTCCTGGGTGTTTGGCCATTGCCCTCCCATCTGGGCCCCAACCCGGTCGCCTTGTTGCGCTTCGACGTCCTGCTGCCGATGGACGCGCTTCGGCAAGCCGGGAGTCAGAAGCTGGGGTTCACCGACCCGGATTCGCCGATCTGGGGTGCCGACAGCTTCGAGACCTACGTGCTGCTGCCGGCGGACGGACGCGTCACCCGAGGCGATCTCAATGCCACGCTTGCGACCTTCGCCGACCGTCACGTGCCCAAGGATCAACTCATTACCCACTTCGCCGCGGTGCCGGTATCGCAGATCTATCTCGCCATGCTCGAGGCCGTGTTCGGCAACAATGCGATCTCGGTGACCACCAGCGTTTTTCTTCTCAATGCCCTGCTGCTCGTGATCGCCTGTCTCAACTATGCGAATCTGGCGGTTGCGATCGCCACCACCCGCGCTAAGGAGATCGGCATGCGCAAGGTGATGGGCGCGTCACGATTGCATCTGGTGCGTCAGTACCTGGTCGAGGCGGCGCTGATCGGCGGCGCGGCGCTTGCGCTCGTGCTCACCGGCGTCGCGCTTGCGATTCCACTCCTCGACAAAGCGTTCGATATCGCACTTCCGCTCAGCACTCTGCTGAAGCCACGGCTGTGGCTTCTGATCGTCGGACTGCTCGCCGCGATCGTGCTCATCGGGGGTGGTTTTCCCGCGCTGATCCTGTCACGCCTGCGGCCGGTCGAGTCGCTGCGCGCGGGCACCGTGCGCGCGGGTCCCCGCTTCGTGCCCACGCTGCTGGTCGGCATTCAGTTCGCGGCCGCGAGCTTTTTGCTGCTGGCCGCGGTACTTATGCTGATGCAGAACCGTGCCCTGCAGCGCGAGGGCCTGCGCGTGGACCGCGACCCTACCCTCGTGATCCTCAACAACCTTCCTCAGCTCGGCGTATCGTTCGACACGCTGCGAGCGGAGTTGCTGCAGGATCCGCACGTGCGCTCCGTAGCAGGAGCGGGCGCACCGCCCTGGCGAAACGGCGGTTGGCATTACGTGCTCGGCCGCACCCCACGGGACTTCGCATCCACCCACGTGACGATCATCAATCAGGTGACCGTCGATATCTTCTCGACCCTAGGGCTTAAGGTACTGGCCGGGCGCGTGTTCGATCGCGAGCACCAGGATGAGTTCAACTATGTCGGGCAGAAGGCCCCCGACGGCACTCCGCTGCTGCAAGTCCCCAACGTCGTGCTGGACCGCGCGCTCGCGCGCGAGCTCGGTTGGTCGAATCCCGCCGATGCAGTGGGAGGCGCCGTGTACGACTACGAATCGAATGCACCCACCTCACGCGGGCGTGAGCTGCGCGTCATCGGCGTGGTGGAGAACGGCTATCCGCGCCTCATCGGACCGAGCACGACGTCGAATCTGTACGTCCTCTCCCCGCCCGTCGCTACCGTGCCCGTCGTGCGCGTCGCGCGGGACGGCATTTCGGCGGCGCTCGCTCGCATCGATGCAGTCTGGAACAGACTGTCACCCAAAGCCCCGCTGCGGCGTCAATTCACCGACGAACTCTTCGGCGAGGCTTATCAGACCTGGACCGTCCTCAGTAGCTGCATCGTGGGGCTCGCGATCTTCGCCTTCGTGATCGCGATCATGGGCCTGGTCGGCATGGCGATCCACGTGACGAACAGGCGCTACCGCGAAATCGGCATTCGCAAGACGATCGGTGCCACCGTGCGCGCCGTGCTGGTGATGCTGGTCAAGGATTTTTCGCGCCCTATCGTGATCGCGAACCTGCTCGCCTGGCCGTTCGGATTCCTGTTCGCGCGCAACTATCTGAACCTTTTCGTGCAGCGCGTGCCCCTGTCGGCCTGGCCGTTCATCTTGAGCTTCTCGGTAACGTTGCTCATCGCCTGGGCTGCGGTGGTGCGCCAGGCATCGCGCGCCGCATCGGTCAGACCTGCCGAGGTGCTGCACGTCGAATGACACACCGGTGCCTCATTCGCAGGCCGCCGAGCACGTCTCAGCGACCCGGCAAGGCCTTCTGCAGGTCGCACGCAGTGTTGTCTTGTCGGGGCGGGTGTAGAGTCCGCCTATGGATACGAGGGCACACTGGCCGGGAGGAGACCATGCGCCGAGCCTATGTTGGTCTACGATCAAATCACCGCTGCTCTTCCTTTCGCCCAACGATTGCGACTCTGTGCGCGCCGATATTCCTTGGATTGACTTCGGTGCTCTGGGCCGCATCCACGGATGGCGCGGCGTCGCAGATCTCCGCCCAGCTCAATAACTACCTTCGCTCGATAGACGCAGCCGATCTTGGCTTGGCTGCGACGGTCTGGGATACAGCAGATACCGTCTCCATGATTCACCCGCGCGGCCACCAGCGCGGGTGGCAGCAGATCTCGCAGGATTTTTACATCAAATCGATGGCTGCGCCTTTCCGCGAACGAAAGCTAAAATGCGTGGGCATTCCGGAGATCCAAGTCTATGGTGACAGTGCCGTCGTTACGTTCTATTGGGAGTTCGCTGCAGTGCTTAAAAGTACCGGTGCAGCAGTGAATGAAAGGGGCCGTGAGACGCAGGTCTATGTCCAGTTGCCGAAAAAGGGTTGGCGACTGGTTCACGTCCATTACTCCGGCCCGCCACTGGGACGATAGGCTGCATCCGCGCGGCGCGGCTTGGTGCGGGAGTCTGTCGCGCGATTTGAAGCGCGTCGCTGGTACGCTCGGATCCAAACTCTGGGCTTCTGCTGCGTCCCGAACACCAACCATGAAACCGAGCTCAATCCCGATCGACGGTTCTGCGCACATCACGGCGGGACGCGACACTGGGGGCCACGTTAGCATTCCTCGGCATCGCCACGTCGAACCGTACGCCGCTCTGATCCTCTCGGGAGCGGCTACGAGGAGTGCGGCAGCTTCGGAGCTATCGCGTGCACGCCGGCCAGGTCTTGCTCCTTCGGATGTTCGATGCGCACCTCGACCATTTCCACCCGAGTGGCGCTTGCGTCTTGAATCTAGGGCGTTGCCCATCGCGCTCAGCCAGCAAGTGTAGACCTCATGCTCGGAGGTTCTCTAGGCGTACTGGCTGGAAAAATCGAAGAGCGTTATGGCGCCTAGCATCAGCGGAGCTCGAGCCACAAGCTGTCCGTCCTCACCCTGGTCATCTCCTTGCTGCGGACCGCGTACGTTGCTCATCTGCTCCGGTCCTGAGGCGCTAACAATGCTTGAACAAGTGCGCGTAAGGGGCGCTCACGGGTAGCAGTTCGCGGCAGTCCTTCAACTGCAATTCAAGTGTGCCGCGAAGCCCACGGCGAATCGTTTCGATCGCGCTGACATTGACGATGATGCCGCGATGGATCTGCCAGAACACTTCCGGGTCGAGCTTCTCCTGCATCTGCTTGAGCGATGAGTTGAGCAGGTGCGTCCCAGTACGCGTAACGATCGTCGTGTACTTGTTGTCGGCACGCAGGTACAGCATATCGCCGACCGCCACCACACGCCGCTCGGCGCCGTGGGGGACGGTTAGCCACTTGAGATAGCGAGCAGGCCCGAACCCGGCCTTCATCATTGCGAGCAGGTTGCCGAGGTCGGCAGGCGGTTCGCGTAGACGCTGCTGCAGGCGGGCGACCGTCACGCGCAAACGCTCCGCCGTCACGGGCTTTACAATGTAGTCAAGAGCGCCACGCTCGAAAGCGGCGACCGCGTACTCGTCGAAGGCCGTGACAAATACCACGTGGACTCTGCCGCTCGCATGCTGAGCGACGTCTAGACCACTGTCACCGGGCATCTGGATATCGAGGAATGCGATGTTCGGTGCATGGCGCTCCAAGGCCGCAACTGCCTGAATCCCGTCCCCGACCTCGGCGCTGATGTGCAATTCCGGCCAAAGCGCGTGCAGCGCCTCGCGAATCTCGGCACGCAGCAGCGGCTCGTCTTCCGCGATGATGGCCGACGGAGAATTCATGGCTGGGTGATCTCAGCTTCGCTGGCCATCATGGTGCGCGCCATGGCGCGGCGCAGCTTGAGGATCAGTTCGTCCATTTTCCCATCGGCGCTCGATCCAGACTGCGCCAGGTCGCTTCTTATTTCCGCAAGGGACCGCAGCAGTGCCGCCGGATCCATCCGTGCCTCCGCGATGGCGAGGCGTGAATCGGTCAGCCGGCGCTCCAGTGTCGTACGTCGGTCTTCGGCATGCTGAAGGTTGACGGCGATCTGGCGGGCAAGGTGCTGATTGACCCGACACAGGAGCACCAGGCCGCCGGCAAAACAAAGGTCCATCAGGGTCTTGACGTACAAAGCCAAGAGAATGACCGGTGACACACTCTGCGTATGAGACCAAAAGCGCCCGTAGCCGAGCGCGAGGCATGCGAGCACTGTCGTAATCGATAGAGCGATCAGAACCGCGCCCGTCATCCCTCCCAAGTACGCCCACAACGGGCGTGCTCCCCGCATGACCGCCTGGTCCGCGCGCAGAGTCGCCGGCACGATGAAGAAGCCGCTAAGTGCCCAAAGAGTGAAGTGTACGACTACCCACGTAGGTGGAACGAGGGCGCTGAAGTCAGGGTTATTGCTCCATTCCAACACCGCCAGTCCGAGCGCAACCGCCTGAGCCGTCAGGAGCTTTCGCCAAGTGACGCCGGCCCATATAGACCGCGCGACCCTCATGAGGAGCCCTCAAGGGGAATCGACACAATCGCAACCGTACCGACTGGCTCCGCATCCGCGAGTGACAGTACGGCGCGGTCCCCATAAAGCATCGTCAACCGGCGCCTGATGTTTGCCAGACCCATGCCAGGCCCCTCGTTGGCAGACATACCGTGGCCAGAGTCGGTGACTCGCAGCACCAGCGCCGAGCGCTCGCGTGCAGCGCTGACAGAGACGCATCCTCCTTCCAGCTTCGGATAGATTCCATGTTTGAGTGCGTTCTCAACCAGGGTCAGAAGCATCATGGTCGGAACCGATTCGCGGGCCAAGTCCGGCGGCATGGTCAGTTTGTATGACAGCCGCGATCCCATGCGGATCTGGTGAATGCGCAGATAAGCCTCGATCAGCTCAAATTCGTCGCTGACCGTCCCCTCGTCCAGCCGCAGCTTGGGGAGCGCTTCGGAGAGGTAGCGTGTGAGGCTGTCGATCATCTCCAGCGCCGCGCGGCGATCGACGCGAGCAAGCGTGCGAATCGTGGCGAGCGTCTTGAAGAGAAAATGTGGCTCGATCTGCGCGGACAGCAGTTGCAGTCGGGCGTGCTTGACCTCGGCATGCAGTGCCGCTTCGCGAATTTCACGCTGCATCAGTGCGCCCGTGGAGGTGCGCGCCGTACTGCGGTAGGCACAGGCCACGATTGACATGGTCCAGGTCAGGAAGTCCACGATGCCAAAATCGGTCGGCGGCTCTCCCAAAAACCGGTCGGCCATCCGCCACCAAACCAGCGCGAGCGCTCCTGCGCCAGCAAAACTCAGATAACGATTGAGTCCGGAGGCGGGCGCCAAGTTCGCGACGACGGCGCAGATTGGTACATAGGGGAAGATATGAATGGCGGACAAGAGCCCGATCACCGCCCCATCCGCAGCGCGCTGTGCTGCGGGTCCGCCAATGCGAAGAACACACCTGCAATGACGAACGTTGCCACAGCGGCCAACGAGATCGCACTCATGTAACCGAGGTCCGCGAGTAGGCTCGGCAGGCGCGCCTTCCAGAGCCACCCAATGCTCAGTTGCGATGATGCAGCGGCTCGCATGCGACGATGCTAGCAGAAGGTCGTCGTGAAATTGCACACCTTGCGAACGCAAGTCCCCAGCCGATGCGCGATTGAGGTGATGGCATGCAGCAGCAGAGCAAATTCGCTCCGGCTTGCAACGATTTCGCACCGCGAATAGCTAGATCCGTCGGAAAGCCGAGCGACACCGTAGCGAGTGAGCGTATTTCTAGGCGACCCGATACGTGGGCAAGCGCCTTAACGATCGTGGGGTTGCCTCACTTGCGAACCCTGACCGTTGAATCGCGAGAGTCCAACCCGGAACAAACGAGACCAACCCTAACTGGGAGAAATGCCATGAAGCTCATCGTTACAAGCACTTTGGCTGTTGCGACCCTGGTCATGGGATCCGCAGCCATGGCGGACGGTCACCACTACAAGGATCTTTACGAGCTGAAACAGCTCCACGTCGCCTTCCATCAGGCTATATCGCACGCGGGAGTCAACGCGGCCACCAAGGCTGAGCATCTCACAGCGATGCTTGCTCTGTGGGCGGACGACGGCGTTCTCATTGCCGGGGGTGCCACCTACAGCGGCAAAGGCACACTGGGCACGGCGAGCTGCGCGCTCGGATCGCTGACCTTATGCGATTTTTTTGCCAATCACGCAGGCTCGTTCGTGTTGACTCACGACTGGGTCTCGCTGACCCCGATCTTTACCGAGGCCATCACAGTGCATGACGGCAACACTGCGGATATCTATTGGCAGTGCATTTACCTCGATGTCAACCAGAACGATCTCAAAGTCTCCAATGTCACCATCGGCCTTCCAGGGCTGCCAGAGACGGGGCAAGCGAAAAAGGTCCATGGCCACTGGCTGTTCTCGCACGTGGAGAGCGAGTCGATCCCGCCGCCCACCGTCGATGTCGATGAGTAGGCCGGCGATCGGCGAGTGATTGATCGTGTCTGGCCCGGAGCACGGACTCCGCTTGCTCCGGGCCAGTGACCCATCCTCGGCGAAAGTGCGGGATCAAACGGTGACGATGCCAATGGCCGGAAAACTGCAGTGGCTCAACTGCACGCTGCGAGCCGGAGAATCGCAACGAACCCTACGCACCCCGGCATAGAAATTTGAAAGGGAGAATCCGGATCGCCGAACACAAGGACCCGATTCCCTTCATTCGGCGCGGCGCCAACAACAGAAGCCCCCCCAAAAACTGCTCCCGACGCGACGCGCGCGACTACGCTTGAGCTACGACTGGTTGGGCTGAGCTCGGGGGAGTTCACCCGGGCTTAACATAATCAACGACCCGACGCGGTTGCAGCCCTAAGCGGCGAGCTGTATATCGGCCGCAGAAATAAGCTCCAAAAAGCACCTCTGCCCAGCGAGGCATCACCAGCCTGCGTACTGCCAGGACGTTCGAACGTGTAGGGCTCGATTCGATCAGACTCAAAGCTGAGCAAAACGACAATCAAGAGTCGTTCGCTCTGGGGAGAACAGCCATGAAGAGCCGGACTTCAATCGCGGTTGCAGGATCTGTCGTTCTCTCGGTCGCCCTCGCCCTATGTGCAACAGCGGCCCAGCAGTCGGGCGCTACGGGTCCAACCGGACCCAGCTTTGAATCGACGGGCATGATTCTCGATCATCACTCGGGCCGTGCATACCGCATCTCCGGTGACAAGTTCAAAGGCGACGAGCAATTCACGACACCCGTACCGGCCGGATATACGCCGGAGCAAATTCGCCGTGCGTATGGACTCGACCGGGTGCATGAGAACGGTCGAGGACAGATCATCGGTGTCGTGATCGCCTATGAAAATCCCAACGTCGCGCACGACCTGAAGCACTTCATCCGCACCTTCGATCTCAAAGAGATGCACGGGCTCTCGGACTCGGATTCATGCACGGTGGCGGCCGGGCCTCATCCATGTTTCGAAATTCGCTACGTGACGGGCACCCAACCTCCCGTGGACGAGCATGCTGCCGCCGAAGGCGATCTTGACGTCCAGTGGGCCCATGCAACGGCTCCGGGTGCCGACATTCTTTATGTGGTGTCCGCGAGTACTGCGATTTCAGACATCGTCCAAGGCATCGACGTCGCCGGCGAAAATGCGTCGGTAGTGTCCATGAGCTTCGGCGCCCCGGAGTTCAGCGGCGAGACCGCGCTTGATCACCATTTTAATGTGCCTGGTGTGAGCTTCGTTGCCGGTGCCGGCGATACAGGCAATCCTGGCATATACCCCTCGGCATCCCCTCTCGTTCTTAGTGTTGGCGGGACGACGCTGACCCTTGACCACAAGGGTGAGCGCACCGCGCCCGAGACTGCCTGGAGCCTCACAGGCGGTGGAATCAGTCCACTTGAAGGTGAGCCTGCGTATCAGATCCAATTCCCCATCCCGAGAACCGGTGGCCTCCGAGGATTTCCCGACGTAGCTTTCAATGCCGATCCAAACACCGGACAGGCGTTTTATGACTCGACCGGGTACAACGGGCAGAAAGGCTGGCTGGTTGCCGGTGGCACCAGCGTGTCCACCCCGCAGTGGGCAGGCATTGTGGCCCTGATTAACGAGGGGCTTGGTTACAATCTCTCGAGCGATGAACTGCACTTTCGCTTATACGATGCGGCCGAGGCTCGCGAATACCAGCGCACCTATCGGGATATCACCTCTGGCAGCAACGGCACATGTGGTGCGGTTTGCGAAGCAGGACCCGGGTATGATTTTGTGTCCGGCCTGGGAGCGCCGAGAGCCAAGCACCTGGTGCCGTTCGCGGCTGAACACGAACGGTCTGACTGAAGCCTAACTCACGTGAGCTGTACGATTCTCGGAAGCCGGGGATCCCATTTCTACTTCAATGCATTAGTGCAGCCGCGAGCCTCCCGGTTGCAGACAAGCTTACAGCCCAGGCATCCTAGGCCCACGAGAGTCCCCTCGACCGCCCGGTCGAGCGGTGTGTGGGCTCCGCTCCTATAAGAGCCTCCAGGCGCGCGTTGTCCATGCGCAGCGGACCGCGCCAAAGATAGTGCGCGCCTGGAGCATTCTGCGAAACGTGGACTTGGGTCTGCCAGCGCGAGATGCTTGTCGCCCCGGTAGGCCGCGAATCGACTGCAACGGAGCGGTTCAGAGTGAATAGGATGACGGATGTGTGTGCCATTGCTTGCGCTCTGATGTTGTCGTCCGCTGCGCTGGGCGAAAATGCAGCGGCTGTCGATGCGAAGAGATTGACGCACGCCGACCAGGAGCCTGGCCAATGGATGCTCGAGGGCAGGACCTACGACGGTCAGCGGTTCAGCCCGCTCAAGCAGATCAACACGGAGAACGTCTCCGGGCTGGGTCTGGCCTGGTACGCGGATTTCGACTCTAACCGTGGTCAGGAGGCCACTCCGCTCGCAATCGACGGCGTCATCTATCTCTCCACCGCATGGAGCAAGGTGAAAGCGTATGACGCACGTACCGGTCGCCAGCTCTGGGCCTACGATCCCAAGGTCCCCGGCGAGTTCGCCGGGCGCGGCTGTTGCGATGTCGTCAACCGCGGATTGGCCGCGTGGAACGGCAAGATTTACGTTGCGACTTACGATGGCCGCCTGGTCGCGCTGAATGCGAGGACCGGTACCCCGGTCTGGCAGGTGCTGACAGTGGACCACGACAAGCCGGTGACCAGCACGGGCGCTCCTCTTGCCTTCAACGGCAAAGTCGTGATCGGCAATGCAGGCGGAGAGTTTGGTGTACGCGGGTATATCACGGCATACGATGCCGAGACCGGCAAGCTGATCTGGCGTTTTTATACGGTTCCAGGAGATCCGGCTGGCGGGTTCGAGCAGCCCGTGCTCAAGCGGGCAGCCGCGACATGGAATGGAATGTGGTGGATCGCCGGCGGCGGCGCCACGGTATGGGATGCAATCCTCTACGACCCCAAGCTCAATCTGCTGTATTTCGGTACCGGCAACGGCTCGCCATGGAACCGGGAATACCGCGGTTCCGGCGGCGGCGACAATTGGTTCGTGGCGTCGATCATTGCCGTGAATGCGGATACCGGCGCGTACGTCTGGCACTATCAGGAGGCGCCTGGAGAGGAGTGGGATTTTGATGCCACCTCCCCTTTGATGATCGCCGACCTCAAGTTCGGCCGCGACGCATCATCCCGCCGCTCCCGGCACGTGCTGCTGCAGGCTTCCAAGGACGGATTCTTCTACGTGCTTGATGCCAGAACTGGCCACGTCATCTCTGCCAAACCGTTCGTCACGGTGACCTGGGCCAACGGCATTGATCCAAAGAGCGGCCGCCCGATTCTCAATCCCGAGGCGCGCTACGACGTGACGGGAAAGCCTGCGCTCGTGCAACCGGGGGGACAGGGGGCCCATTCCTGGCACCCCTTCTCTTTCAATCCGCACACGGGCCTGGTGTATTTCTCGGGCATCGAAACGGGCGGCGTGATGACAAGTGCCAAGAGCTTTACGTATCAGCCGATGGGCCCGAATACCGGGATCGCCTTTACACCGCCCGATGCGCTGGCTTCCGAGCAGCGCTCCAAGCTGCCGCGCGGCGGGCAATCGACTCTGGTGGCGTGGGATCCGGTGCGAAACACGCAGGTCTGGCGCACTGGGGTGTTGGGGAACATCGGCGCCGGCACGCTCTCCACTGCGGGCGGCTTGGTTTTCCAGGGCACGACCAAAGGTCAACTCGTGGCTTATCGCGCTATCGACGGAAACGTGTTGTGGTCGATGGAGGCCGAGACCGGCGTCGTCGCCGCGCCCTCCACGTTCGAGGTGGACGGGCAGCAGTACCTGGCCGAGGAAGTCGGCTACGGACTTGCGCGTTACGGGACGAGCAACCAGTCACGTCTACTGGTTCTCAAACTCGGCGGTACTGCCAAACTGCCTCCCGCGCCACCGCCACCGCCGCCGCCAGTTCTAAGTCCGCCGCCTTCGACGGCCTCGAAAGAGCTGATCGAGGCGGGCCATCAGCAGTTCCTTAGCCACTGCGCGATGTGCCACGACACGCAGTACGCGAACCGCGCCATGTTTCCCGACTTGCGCTACTCGCCCTTCTTGAACAGCGCGCAAGCGTTTGACGCGGTCGTAATGGAGGGAGCGTTGCAGACATCCGGCATGGCTTCGTTCAAAGATCGGATCACCGAGGAGCAGGCGCAGTCGATTCGCGCTTACATGATCGAGCGTGCCAACGAGTTGAAGAACGCGCCGCCGGCCCCCGGGGAGATTGGAAGGTAGCCGGCCCTGGGAGGCTCAGCTTCCCGCGGATCCTCCCCGTCGTATCCGGAAGCTTCAGGGACTTGAGCTTCGCGCAGACGGCCTGCGCATTCGCCGTCGCGATGCATCCGATCGCAATGGCTCCCAAGACGATCGCCGAGGGACGTATTGCCATGGCGTGACGAATGAGAAGTCGTCACGTCTTCGGTTTCTGCAGAAACGAAAGCCTAGCAGCCGTGCACAGCCACGAACGACCGGTATCGAGTCCATCGGACGCTTACGCGACGGGCCGCAGTCGCCGTGAGCGGCCCGTTGTGTCCGCGAACGCCGGACGCGGTGCAGTGCGCAGCGGCTCGCGTTTCAGTGTATTGGATAGGGAGGGAGCCGAATCGCGCGAACAAGTGTCGTCGCAGCCGCACACGACTCGCTCAACGAGCATCGGACTCCGAGGGAAGCACCCAAGTTCCACGATTTGGATACTGCTCGTCGCGGAGCGCTCTCAGTCATCGATGTGAACGATGCCATTTATTCGTTCGTGACGATGGTGGTCACGCTCGAGCGATGGCATCATGCTCAATCTGCGCGAGCGGCTGCGCTCCAGGTCCGGTGATGTGCGGGTAACTGTGCGAAATCCTACGGTTCGGGGCGTCTCGGATGCACTTTCGCAACTTTGATTTGAATCTGCTCGTAGCGCTTGACGTCCTTCTCAGCGAGAAGAACATCACACTCGCGGGGAAGCGGCTGCATCTCACCCAATCGGCGATGAGTGGTGCATTGGCGCGCCTGCGCGAGTACTTCGGCGATGAACTCCTGGTGCAGGTGGGTCGCAGAATGTTGCCGACCCCTTTGGGTGAGAGTCTGGTCGAGCCGGTTCGCAACGCGCTTCTCAATTTCCAGTCGACCCTAGCGACGAAGACCGCCTTCGACCCGGCAACCTCGAAGCGTCATTTCCGGCTCATGATGTCGGACTACGCAGCGACCGTGCTCATGTCCGCCGCCGTACCACGCATCGAGACGCTGGCGCCTCGCGTACGCCTCGAAGTGATCTCGAACGACGTAGAGTCCCCGTCGGATGAGCTCGAACGGGGCTCGGTCGATTTTTTGATCATACCTGAGCAGTACCTGCTCAAGAGCCAGCCCAGCGAGCGGCTGTTCGAGGACGAATACGCTTGTGTCAGCTGGGCGGAGAACCCGCTGCTTGCCTCCAAGGGCCGATTGTCCCTGGAGGACTATCTCTCGCTCGGACATGTGGTAGCGCAATTTGGGACGGCGCGCGGTGTGATGTACGACGAATGGCTCGTCGAGCGAATGGGACTCGAAAGACGCGTTGAGATCGTGGTGATGAACTTCACATCGATCTTCTCCTGCCTCGTGGGCACACGACGCGTCGCGACCACCCACCGGCGGCTCGCTCAGTTCTACGCCAATTATCTACCCCTCCGGATCTTTGATCTGCCGCTCGAAGCACCGCCGTTTGCCGAGGCAGTGCAGTGGCACCGCCATTTCGACGGCGACCCAGGAATGCTGTGGATGCGCCGCCTGCTGCACGAGACAGCGCAAGCGATGGAGGCCCGCGTCAACGCACTATCGTCCGCGCGGGCACGGGGGAAGAGCCGCCCATCGCTGCCGCCGATGAACGCGAATCCACGGAAACGATTTTTCCGCGCCTAGTCTGCCCCCTTACCCTTCTCGAGCATCGGGGAGGGCGCGGCGCCTTGTCGTTGTAAACCAACCCCTCCGCTGGACAGCGCATCGGGGGGAGCAGTGGCGCTAAAGACACTTCATCCGTGGGCGCTCGGCCTGGCGCTCGCGACGGTGGCAGCGGCTGTCTCGATCGCTCAAGAGCAATCAAGCACTGCGCAATCATCCACTCAGCCCCAGCCGGTCGCAGCGAGCGGCCCGGCGCTGGAGGAGGTCGTGGTCACGGCCGAGCGGCGCGCGCAGAACCTCCAGGAGGCTCCGATTTCCGTGACCGCCGTGAGCGGGGAGGAGCTTGCCAAGCACGACGTGACGGCGATCAGCGATCTGACGCAACTCGTGCCGGCGCTGGAGGCCTACCAAGGAGTGGGTCCGTACTCCTACCTCACCGTGCGCGGCGTGAGCAGTCTCGTGGTGAACGCATTCGGTGATCCGGCAGTCGCCGTTAACCTGGATCAGGTCTATCTCGCCCGCACGACTTCTTTTCAGGGGCTCTTCTACGATGTCCAGCGTGTAGAGGTACTCAAGGGTCCGCAGGGCACTCTCTACGGCCGCAATGCGACCGGCGGCGCCATCAACGTCGTCACCAATTCACCCACCTTCGATGGTTTTTCCAGCGAGCTGACGCTGCAGTTCGGGAACTACAGCGACATAAGGAGCACCGGCTACATCAACGTGACGTGCCCATCGCCTCGAACGTCGCAGTGCGGGGCGCCTTTCAGACGGTCAATCACGACGGCTATTTCGACGACGGCACGGGTGACCAGGACCAGCAGTCGGGCCGTCTCTCATTCCGAGTGGATCCTACGACAGACCTCTCGATAGTCCTGCGTGCCGACTACACAGGCCAGGGAGGCAAAGGTCAGGGTGCCACGGGCGTCGCCGCGGACGGGAGCTTCCTCGGCACCCCTTGGACCAGCATCGTCACCCAGTCTCACTCGCTCGTTGCCGGCACGAGCTGTCCGCTGTTTCCGTTCCCTGGTGCGCCGACCGAAACGTGCCTACCCTTGCCGAGCGATGAGTTCCAGGACAATCGTTACTGGGGCGTTGCCGGCGACCTGGAGTGGTCGGTTCTGGGCGGTCGCTTTAGCTTCATCCCGGCGGTACGCTCGGACCATTACGAGTATGTGAGCGCTGCGGCGGGTTTCATCGACGGCGAGGCCAACAATGCTCGCCAGACTTCGATGGAGGCGCGATTCGCCTCAAGCCTCGAGCATCCTCTCAGTTACATCCTCGGCCTGTATTATTTTGACGGAACGCAGTCCGGCAACGCGCAATATGACGCGCAGGCCAATGGTGCGACGAGCGTGCAGCACATCGCGACCGGCGATCGTAGCTGGGCGGGTTTCGGACAGCTCACGTGGGCGCTGAGCAAGAGCGTGCACCTGACCGCAGGTATCCGCTACACCTACGAGCGCAAGGATACGGATTCTCAGGAGTGGGTCTACTCATTCTTCTATCCAAGCAAGGCCACGCTCGCCGCGCCTCCGCCAGCGAACGATATCGGGATCACCTTTCCAACGATCGACGCAAAGAACTGGGACGCAACCAACTGGAAGGTCGGCGCAGATTGGCAATTCGCTCCTCACTCGATGATTTACGCAAACGTGGCGACGGGCTTCAAGTCCGGGGGCTTCTTCCTCAACGTACCGGGTGATCCGCGTGGCAATACCTATGACCCCGAGCACATAACTGCCTATACGCTGGGAACGAAGAATCTCTTCTCGAACGGGCGTCTGAAGCTCAATCTCGAAGTGTTCGATCTCGAGTACAAAGATCAGCAGATTGCGGCTCTGGAGCTCGCACAGTTCGGACCAGGATTTCTGCCGATCTTCCCGAACCAGAATGCAGGGCACTCAAGAAACCGCGGCGCCGAGCTGGATTCGCAGTGGCTCGCCACGCCCACCACGCTCTTGCTGGCGGACATTCAGTACATGAATGCCCAGTACACGAACCTGCAGTACATCAGCAGCGTCCCCGCTGCGGGACAGTCTGCATGCTCATTCGCTCTGATTCCGCCAACCGCGCCTGGCCCACCGAACTTCCGGATCGACTGCAGCGGGCTGCCCATGTTGCAGGCACCCGATTGGGTCGCCAATCTCGGCATTCAGCAGACTGTGTCTCTCGGCCGGGCCGGAGAATTGGTCGCGGACGTGAACACTCAATATCAGGGTGCCCGAGAGACGAACCTGGACTACATACCCTCGACCCGGGTCGGTAGCTCCTGGATTACCAATGCCTACGTTACCTACAACACTTCGGGAGGGCGCTGGAGCATCACGGCGTATTGCAACAATATCTCGAACAGTACCGTCCCGGATACCGTCGGGCCCTCCACGAACTATCCCGTCATTCCGACCATTGCGGCGGTGCTCAAGCCGCCGCGCACCTACGGCGTGCGTGGCACCGTTCACTTCTAAGAGGTGTGCTCCGAGCCGCAGTCGAACTCGAAGCGCGGTGGCTGACCGCGAGGTTCACCCAAACCGGGCGGCTCGCGGACCCTGGCCGTCGCGTGACGGAATGCAAGAATTTCGCTCAGTACGGGTTCGCAAGTGTAGCGGCGGCAGCCTTCTGAGCTTCCGCCATCTTGGGCTGTCCGTGCGGTTCCATCTGCGCCTGCGAGATCGTGACGCTCGCCTCGACGATCGAGCGCACGCGCTCGTAGCGCCGCCGCATGAAGGCATCGAGACTCACTGCTAGATCATCCGACTGTGCAGCGCATTGGGCGAGGACGACCGCGTCCTCGAGGCCCATCGCGGCTCCCTGTGCGAGGGTCGGCGGCCCGGCATGCGCGGCATCGCCGATCAGGACGACTCGACCCGAGTACCAAGGTTTGCTCAGCCGCACGACCACGAGCGGACGGTACGTGACGTCACCCGGGCGATGAGATAGATGGGGCAACAAGCGAGCCGGGAAACCCCGCACGCTTGCGATGCGCTCTATCAGGCGGGCCGCGAGCGCCGGTTCATCGCGTGCCGGTGCCATGCTGTTCCGGTCGACGACGTAGAGATAGGTATCGCCCTGCAGCGGACAGTAGCCGATCGTTCCAACCGGTCCTCCGAACATCATGCACACGTCGTGAAGCTGAACGCCCTCGATCAGGCCACGCCACACGCCCTCAGCGAGTGAAACGACTTGTGCCCGGTCCGGAACTACGACGGCCCGCACCCTCGAGTGGATGCCATCGGCTCCCACGAGCAGATCGGCCGAATATCTGCGCCCGTCGCGAAGGACAGCGGTCGCGCTCGTTCCATCCTGTGTGACGTTGAGGACTTCGGCATCCGAGACGAGCGCCGCACCCGCAGCGGCGGCGCCCTCGACGAGAATGGCATGGAGCGTCGCCCGGCTGATGCCGGTGTACCCGGGCCATGGAGAGTTGCAGTACCGCTCCGTCGGACGTGACGAGATCGGGGAGCCGTCCGGGGCGCAGACCGTGATCATGTCAACCGGCACCCCATTTTCGAGGCAGGCCCGCGCGAGACCGACCTCTCCCAGGGCGTTCATTGCGTTCGATTGCAGGCCGATGCCGATGCCGCCCTCATCGGTAATCACGCTCTTGCGCTCCAGCAGGACGACGCGAATCCCTTGCAACGCCAGGGCGCGGGCGCACACGAGCCCGGCGATGCCACCGCCCACGATCAGAGCCGAGGAGATTGCGCCGCTCATCTTGGGATGATGGTTCGACATACACGCGCGAGCGCTGCGAATGCGGTCAGGGCAAAGACACAGGAGGTGACGCTCAGCGCATCAGCAAGCGAGCGCGGCCCGCTGAACAGCGTTTCGCTCACTACAGCAACGAGTGTTGGCCCGATGCCCGCAGCGACCAGCCCGATCAGGAAGAATTGCAATCCGCTGATGCTTCCCATGTTCTCGGCGGGCGTGATGCTCGCCGTGACGGTCGCATTGATTGGAAAGACAGTGCCGCTCACCAGAAACAGTCCCGCCAAGCAGAACCAGAACGAGCCGAGCGTCGGGGCAAGCGGTGCGGCGGTCGCAGCAAGGCCGACCAGCACCGTCGCGGCGAGTCCCACGACGACCGGTCCGCGCAACCCCATACGCGCCGCAGCTCGATCCATCAGATGCCCCACCGTCCAGAGCCCGAGCGGCGGCAGGAATAGCATCAAGAGCCCGACGCGCGTACCGATCTGAGCATACGACAAATGCCACGTGCGCCCAACCGTGGCGGCAATCCAGGCGGCGTAGCCGAGGCTGAGCATCGTCATGGCGAGCTGATATGCGAGCAGCGGAACATAGACACTCGAGCGGCTGAGGAAAAGACGCAGTGCTCTGCGCAGGTCAGCCCCGGGACCGGCGCCGATTCGCACGCCGTGCGGGGGCTCGCGGATGGCAACGAGAAGAAGTGGAATCAGGAGTCCCGGAAGGCCAACGAAGATCAGTGTCGCCTGCCAGGGCTTCACCGGACCGACCAGAGGAAGATTATCGAGTCCCGCGCGCTCAATCGCTCCCATGGCGAGGCCGCCCACCATGAGCGCGAGCGCCGAGCCGCCCATTGCGCCCATGGCCTGTACGGCGAAGCCGCGGCCGCGCCGCTCGGGTGATAGTGCCGCTCGCAGCATCGACAGCGCGCATGGCTGGATCACGCTCTCTCCGAAGCCTACCCCGACGCGGCACAAGAACAGCCGCGCGAGCGAGCTCGCCACACCGCACGCCATGGTGAAGGACGACCACACGATAACGCCGCAAGCAATCAGCCCGCGGCGACTAATGCGATCGGCGCAATATCCGGCGGGCAACGTGAAAAGTGTGTTCGACAGTGCGAAGGCGGCCCCGACAACGAGGCTGATTTGCACATCGCTGAGACGCAGTGCGTCCCGGATCGGATCCACGAGCAGCGTGATCACTTGGCGATCCACCGCACCGAGAGAACTCACGGCCAGCAGTACGAGCACCAGCCGCCACTGCCGCCGGGGATTTGCCGCGTACCAGCCGCCGGAGGGTGCCGATTCCCTCGCTCGGAGGAGCGCGGCGGTCGCCGTCATCCGCTCGGACACGTCACCCGCCCGGAGCATTCTCCGAAGCCGATCGCTACGCATCCCGCACGCACCGCGCGCCCTGTGATGCTGAGCTCGTCGCCGTCCTCGAGCCACAGGCGGCGCGCCCCATCCGGCAGCTCGAGCGGCTTGGTGCCCCGCTGATTGATCTCCGCAAGGCACGCACGTCCCTGTGGTTCGGGACCGGAGACCGTTCCGCTCGCAATGAGATCGCCGCTTTGCATATTGCATCCATTACTCGTGTGGTGTGCGAGCATCTGCGCGAACGTCCAATACAGATGACTCGAATTCGTGCACACGATGCGCACCGCCCGCGCCTGACTCGCTCGCATCGCGGCGGCCCGGATGTGAGCACAGAGTTCGATTGAGAGTCCCCCCGCCGCGGCGTCGCGCTCCCCCGCGAGATGCCGCGGCACCGGCGGCTCGCCTGCGCGGCGCACCGGCCGCGACGCGCGAAACGGCGCGAGCGCCTCGGCGGTCACGATCCACGGGGAAATCGTGGTAAGGAAGCTCTTGCCAAGAAATGGACCGAGGCCGCCCATCTCGAGCATCTGAATGCCACGCGCCGACCAGTCGTTGAGGAGGCAATAGCCGAAGAGATGCGCCTCTGCTTCCTCAACGGATAGCGCGGTTCCGAGATCGTTCCCGGGACCGATGAACGCAGCGAGCTCCAGCTCGAAGTCGAGTCGCGGCTCGAGGCCGAACTGAATCTCTTCCGCAGCGCGCGCGGCGCCCGCCCCCGCGCCGAGCGACCACTGACCGCGGGGTCGCCTCACCTCGAAGCCGCTTGGCCGGATGGAGGACGCACGGCCGTTATAGCCGATCGGGAACTGAAAGAAGATTGGCGCGGGCTCGCCGCCGCGCATGCCACCCATGTGAGTATAGGAACAGGAAAAATCCGTGTAGCCACCGATTGTGGCCGGCAGCTCCATCTGCACCGAGTTGCTCGGAATGAGAAGCTCCGCCGCGCGTTCGCGCACGCGCGCCGAATCCGTGCCGTCCACGCGCAGCAGATCCGAAAGCCGCGTGCGCAGTGCCGAGACCTGACCGCGCGGCATTGCCATCAGGCGATTGAGCGGCGCGCGCGCGGCCGCCTCGGCAGCCGGGCGCGCGGCCCCTGTGAAGGCTCCTGTATCAAGCGCGGCGCGCAGATCGAATATCTGATCGCCGATCGCAATGCCGGTGCGCGGCGCCTCGCTCGCCTCGCGCCGGTAAACCCCGAACGGCAGATTCTGGATCGGGAAATCAGTCGCGGGATCGTTGGCCGACGCGATCCAACTACGACGGCCGGGATCGTGCGTTGCGTTGATCTCGGACACTGCAAGTCTCCCGCGTGTGCGGCGGCCAGGCTCTAGCGCCTGCGAATGCCGTCGACCACGTACTGTCTGAGGAACTCCGCGTACTGGCGATTCACATCCGCCGGGTCGAAGCCCTTGCCGAACGCCACCTTGAGGATTGGCCCTCCGGTCACGAAGAACTCGCACATGCCGATGATCGCGAGATACAGGAAGACACCATCGTATGCTCGGGCGGACCCCACCCGCATCGTCGCTGCCGCCATGTCCCGAAAGGTCTTGATCCCCTGCGCCGTGAACGAGCGGAAGAAGGCCTGGGCATCCGGTTTGGGTGAGTTCACCACCTCGTCGATCATCAGTCGGTGGAAGTAAGGATGCGCGATCTGAAACTCGAGCAGCGCGGAGGCCATTGCACGGATTCGTGTCTCCGCATCGTCGGCGAAGCGGGATTCGGCGCTCGCGAGCCGGCTCCGCAGCAGCCCGAACAGGTGACGTGCCGCGGCAAGCAGCAGGCTCGAGCGGTCCTTGAAATAGTAGCGGATCAGGGAGCGGTCCACTCCCGCGGAGCGCGCGAGCTTGAGCAGCGAGAGCTCGCGCGGCGGGATCTCACCCAGCAGCTCGCAAGCCTCAAGCACGATAGCGTCTGCGCCGACGCTGAGTCGAGAGCTCGACGGCCGTCCACGCGCGCGCCGGCCTCCTGTTGGTCTGTGCCGTGGCTTGAGCTTGCGCGCGGGGCCGAGGTGTTCCGTCGCCCTTGATCCCATGAAGGGCCGCCTGTCAGATCGGTTGCGCAATCGTACGGGCGAGCGCGGCGGATACGGCCTGATGCTCACCGATGCTGGCGTGCGCCATCTCGAGCTCGCCGAGCCTGGCCGAACCCTCGACCACCGCCCGGCAGCGCTCAAACCGGCGTTGCATGAAGCGGCTGAGTGCGCGGTCGAGCCCTGGCGCAGCTCGCAATTCCTCTGCGAGGACGATGGCATCTTCGACCGCGAGACCGCAACCATAGGCGATGTGCGGAGTGGTCGCATGCGCAGCATCTCCGATCAGGACCACCCTGCCTCGATGCCAGGGCGCGGGCAGCAGCAGCTTCTCGAGCGGCCGGTAGTTGATTTGCGAGCTGGCACCGAGGCCCGCGCGCAGCTCGGGCCAGATCCCACCGAATGGCGCCAGTCGCTCGGCGAGCAATCCTGGCCATTGCTCCTCGGGCATGCGGCGATTGTCGGGCACGTGCTCGAGCAGGAACATGTACATCTCCTTGCTCGAGACGGGATTCAGGCCGGCCTTGTGAGCCGTGTCCATGTACATCCGCACGCAATCAAGCTCCGCTGGACGGGCGAATACTGCTCGCCAGCACCCCTGGCCGGTGAACTGCGGCTGCGGCGCGTGCGGGAAGATGAGCGCTCGCATGCGCGAATGCAGCCCGTCGGCGCCTACCACGAGATCGTAAGGTCGCTCCTCACCGTCCGTCGTGCGAACGAGGACTCCTGAGCTCTCCTCGCGGAGCGCCGTCACGCTCACCGCGAGGCGGATCCGGGCACCCGATGCGCGTGTGTGCTCGGCGAGGATGCGATGCAGAACGGGACGGAGAATCCCGCCACCGCTCGGTGCGCCGTTTGGATCCGGGGGAGGTGCTGCACGATGCAGAAGCTTGCCGTCGATGGCGTAGAGCTCGAACGCGGCGTGCAGATGCCCCTCCGCCTTGATACGCTCGAGCACACCGACCTGCTCGAATGCCTTGAGGCTCTGAGCGTTGAGCGAGAGTCCCGCGCCGATGGGCCGCCAGTCGGGATCCTGATCGATGAGATCGACCTCGATGCCGTCGCGCCGCAGACAGATCGCGAGCGCCATTCCGCTCGGGCCTCCTCCAACGATCAGAGCTCTACGGACGCTGCTCAAGAGGTGTTCTCCGCTTGTCTACGGCGCGGGTTTGCGGGAGCCGGCCGCGGGATCTCAAGGAGACGCTCTGGCGCTGGCCCGGCTGGGCAGCTGCCGCGAGCCGGAAGAACGGACACGCCCGCAGGAGCGGCATCTGCCGGCTGATCCACATGCGGCGCCCGCCGGGCTCGCCGTCGGGAATGCGCTGCAGAGGCTCACCGAGCGCGCGGCCGCAGGCGCGAGATACCTCCGTGCCGCTCGGCAGTGCGATGCTGCCGAGGAGATGAACATGCTCCGGCACGTAGGTCATGCGCGGTCCTCATATTCCCAGGGCAGCGTAATAATACTATGATCGCCACGTGAGCAGATGGCCTTTCACGCGTGGTCTGCACGACCTGGGCAACGGCTGCTTCGCCTATCTGCAGCCCGATGGCACCTGGGGTTGGAGCAATGCAGGCCTCATCGAGAGCCGCGGCGAGACACTGCTCATCGATACTTTGATGGGGCTCGACATCACGCGCATCATGCTCGATGAGATGAAGCGCCAGGTGGCCGCGGCCGCGCGCATCGACAAACTGGTGAACACCCACGCCAATCCCGACCACGTGCTCGGTAACGAGCTCGTCGCCGGGGCGCAGATCATCTCCGGCAAGGCGGCGGCCGAGGAGATTGCGCGCATGAATCCGGCGGCATTCGTGCGCATGAGCCGGGACTGGCAATCGATGGGCGACGGCGGGGAATTCTTCCACGAGACCATGGGTCGGCAGTTCGATTTTTCCGGCATCACGATCACACCCCCGACTCGGACTTTCGAGCACGAGCTGGCGCTGCGCATCGGCGACAAGGAAGTCAACCTCCTCGATCTCGGTCCCGCACACACGAGCTCTGACACGATCGTCCACGTTCCGGCCGATCGCACGGTGTTCACCGGGGATCTGCTCTTCAGCGAGTCAAGCCCGATCATGTGGGCCGGGCCGCTCAAGAACTGGGTCCATGCCTGCGACTACCTCCTGGGGCTCGATGTCGAGACGATCGTCCCCGGCCATGGCCCGATCAGCGACAAGGCGGCGGTGCGCGCGCAGAAGCGCTACTTCGAGTATCTGCGCGAGGAAACTCACCGCCGCTACCAGGCAGGACTGGGCTGGGAGGAGGCAGCAGCCGACATCGGCATCGGCGAGTTCGCGCACTGGTCGGACGCCGAGCGGGTGGTGGCCAACGTCTACGCCCTGTACCGGGAGTTCGGAGCCGCCCTGCCGGCGGGCACTGCGGCAGAGCTTTTCGGTGCGATGGGCCGCTGGCGCAAGCGCCGCGCAGCGGCACGCGGCCCAGGCAAGGCCCGCGGCTAGTGCGCTCGGCCCTGGCTCGAGGGATCGACACGACCATGCATGTCCCCATTCTCCGGAGGCTGGTGCGATGTCGCAGTTGACGAGCTGTGCTCCCGCGCCTGGTGTTACAGGCTCGCAGGTGCAAGTCAGGCATCGCGAAAATACCAGGGTCATCGATATTCACGCGCACTTGAGCATTGCGGCGGCCGAGACCCTGCTGCGGCAGTACGCACCTCAGGCGGCCGCCCTCGGCTTCTCCTCTCCGCAAACCGATGCCGTCAATCGGGAGCTCTTCGCCCGCATTGGACGCAAGCTTGGCTCGATCGAGGCGCGCATCGCTGACATGGACTCCCTGGGCATCGATATGCAGGTGATCTCGCCCCTGCCCGGACAGACGATCTACACCGTCCCGCCCGAGGTGGCGCGCGACGCGGCGCACCTCACCAACGATGGCATTGCGCAGGCGGTCGCCCGATATCCCGACCGGCTGGCTGGCATGGGCCTCGTGCCGCTTCAGGCGCCGGAGCTTGCCGTGGCGGAGATGAAGCGCTGCGTGCGCGCGCTCGGCCTGCGCGGCATCGAGATCTCATCGCACGTCAACGGTGTGGAGCTCTCGGCGCCAGAGTTTCGGTCCGTGTTCGCCGCCGCCGAGGAGCTCGGCGTGCTCCTCTTCCTGCACCCGCTCGGGTTCACTCACGGTGAGCGGCTGCGTGAGCACTACCTCAATAACCTCCTCGGCAATCCGATTGACTCGACGATCGCCGTTGCGCACCTGATCTTCGATGGCGTGCTCGAGCAGCTGCCCGGCCTCAAGATCTGCGTTGCGCACGGTGGCGGGTACAACGCTGCGTACTGGGGTCGGCTGGACCACGGCTGGCGTGTGCGCGCCGATTGCCGGCAGCACATCCCCAAACCGCCGAGCCATTACCTGCGCAAGCTGTATTTCGATACGCTGGTGTTCGACCGGGCGCAGCTCAAGTTTCTGCTCGAAACACACGGGGCGGACCACCTGTGCCTGGGGACGGACTACCCGTTCGACATGTCCGAGCCTGATCCCTTGGGATTTCATGCGGAGCTCGGCGATTCCGACCGAGCCAAAGTGCTCGGTGCGACGGCCGCGGAGCTTCTCGGCTTGAGCGTCCGGCCATCATGAGCACGCCCGCGGCACCACTTTTTCGACTGGGATCGTTCTCTGCCGCTGGAGAGCCACCCTTCCCGGGCCTGCTCCTCGGTGAGCGCGTATACGCCCTCTGGGGTCTGGAGCCGCTCGCGCGTGACCTCGGACTGAATTTTCAGACGAGCCCATCGGTACTCGGCCTCATCGAGCGCTGGGACGACCACCTCCCAACGTTGCGCGCCCTCGCTCGGGCGCTCTCAGAACGTGAGGCCACTGCGGACGCAGCTTCGCAGTTGCCGCCCCTCCCAAGCGGCGCACCGCTCGCGCTGCTGCGGGCGCACGCTCCGATCCTGCCCAGGCAGATCTTTCAGGCCGGAGCCAACTATCACAAGCACGTGGTCGATCTGATCGTCGATGGTGCGCTGGCACGCGATCCGGGGACCGATCGCGAGCAGCTGCGTGCCAGCGCCTCGGAAATGATGCGCAAGCGCGCCTCGAGCGGAAAGCCCTTCGTGTTCACGGGACTGGCCTCGAGCATCACCGGACCCTACGATCCGATCATCGTGCCCCACGACGTGCAGCAGCCGGACTGGGAACTCGAACTCGCGGCCGTTATCGGCCGACCGGCGCGGCGCGTGCCGCGCGCGCAGGCGCTCGACTACGTGGCCGGCTACACGATCGCCAACGACATCACGGCGCGCGAGCGTGTGGCCCGCCCGGACGTTCCCCAGATGGGTATGGATTGGATGGCGAGCAAAGGAGCCCCGACGTTCCTGCCCATCGGCCCGTGGATCACCCCGGCCGAGTTCGTCGGCGATCCGCAGCAGCTGCAGCTGACTTTGAAGCTCAACGGGAAGCTCATGCAGGATGAGTCAACGGCCGACATGATCTTCTCCGTTGCGCGCCTGATCGAGTTCATCTCCGAGCACGTGCTGCTGATGCCCGGCGACATCGTGCTCACGGGATCGCCTTCCGGCAACGGCACCCACTACAACCGGTTCATCCGAGCAGGCGATGTGCTCGAGGGCAACATCACCGCTCTTGGGCAGCTGCGCAATCCGTGCGTGGCGGAGAGTCGCTGAGGCCGCGAGCCGTTACGCTCCAACGCTCATTACACGGGCGGTGGGCTCCCCAGTCCCGGGTCCGGCTGAGGCGCGCCGAGACGCTGCGGCCCGCCGCCGTAGAGTGATCCGGTGCCCCACTGATCCGTGATCTCGGGGGAAGGCTCATAAATCGTCGGCTTCCAGGAGGACTCATCAATGCGCTGCACCTCGGCGGTGTACTCCATGACGTTGCCGGACGGTGCGAGGAAGTAAGAGAACGTATTGTTTCCGGCAGTATGCCGCCCCGGCCCCCATCCGAGCACGACTTTGTCCTTCACGAGCCGTGACACCCCGCGCATCATCTCATCGAGGTCACGCATCTCGAAGGCGACATGGTTGAGGCACGGCGGTCCGGGCAGGAACGCCAGACAATGGTGCACGCTGTTACAGCGCAGGAAGCACATGAACCCCCCGAGCCAGTCGCTCACCCGCAGCCCCAGATGCTGCTCGTAGAAGGCGACGGACTTGCGAATGTCCGGCGTGTGCAGCACCACATGGGAGAGCGTTGCCGGAATGGATTCGCCGCGTGCGAGCGCACGCGGTGTGCGATCCGCGACGCCGCTTGAGATCTCGAGCGTGCGACCGTCGCAGTCGAAGAAGCGGAAACCATAGCCGCCGCCGGGTCCTTGAAGGCGATGAGGCTCGCAGATCAGGCGCACGCCCGATGTGAGGAGCTGCTGCGCCTTGGCGTCGACCGCCGAATCACTCCGGACAGCAAATGCGATGACGTCGAGCTGGCGCTGCGGGGCGGCTCGCACGCGAAAAACATAGGCGCTGGCAGAGCCCTCTGCGGCGAAATACGCCGTAGCGCCATCCGAGGCGATCTCGGGCAGTCCCCAGATATTCGCAATGAAACTGCGCTCCGTCCGAAAGTCCGGCACGGCCAGCGCCACATACCGCAAGTTTGTAATGTTATCGGGCCCCAAGACCGCCTGCCTCCTTTAGGTTACCGGGTGCTCGAATCCAGCTTAACGCGGAGCGATGAGCTCTGGGAAATCGGACCCGCCGATCGATCTGCATCGGGCTCTCCCATGCGACGCAAAGACCGCAGTTTATGGGGCCCTCCACGTGCAAGACGCACCAGGTCCGTGCGATCGGGCTCGCCGATCGGCTGCCAATGCGCTAGCGTCACACGAGCTTCGCCGCGTGCTAACCGGGAAGTGACGGGAAGCGCCGAATGATTGGAACGTGTCCGACTGCGCCCGCCAGCATGCGTCAATCCGCGTAGCGGAACCTAGTTAGCGAGCGCTTGCAAAGCGCGTCGACCTGTGAGCCGCAGCGCAGGAACTGGCAAGGGACGGACGCGAATCTCGCGTGCAGCTTGTCTGTCGCTTCAATCCGAACGCTGGGGCTCGTCGAGGTTGCCCCCAATTCTGCCCCGCGATGAAACGCGCCTGCACACGCCACGCTGCGACCCATGAACGGCCGAGATGGGCCGAAGCGGGCTCGCGACCTTGGATGGTGGTCGCCCCCTATCGGTCACATTCCTGAACGCCAGCCCATAAACCTGCTCAGGGTTCAGTGAGTGCTTGGGACCTTCGCGGTCGCCTGAACCGACCATCCCTTCGCCAAGTCTTCCGGCGCACGCTTCTCGCCACGTTCAGCGCCCCCGATGCGGTTTACCTTCACGTCCGGCACGACACGCTTCCCTGAAAACAGCCTGCGGGCTGGTTGGCCTTCGAGTCTTGCTCTGAGCACCGTTGTCGACTACCTCGTCGGTCTCGAATCAAACTGAGCCGTGCTTAATCGTTGCACGCGTAGTGCGCTGCTACAGATTCGCCATTCCTCCGTCGACGTTCAGCTCGATCCCAGTGATGTAAGAGGCATCGTTGGAGGCTAGGAACGCCACCGCGCCTGCGATCTCCTCCGGGCGGCCGATTCGCCCCAGTGGCACTCGAGCGGAAATGTCCGCCTTGAAGCCTTCGATCTGCTGCTCGCTCATGCCGCTGCGTCCGAAGATCGGTGTCGCAATCGGCCCCGGTGCCACGGCGTTGACGCGAATGTTGCGGCTGCGCAGCTCCGCCGCGGCCGTGCGAGCGAAGGACCGCACTGCAGCCTTGGTGGCCGCGTAGATTCCCATATTCTCAGTGCCCTTGGTGGAGACGACGCTGGTATTGAGGATGACGGATGCTCCATCGTTAAGATGAGGGATCGCTCTCTGCAGCGTGAAGTACACGCCCTTCACGTTGATCGCAAACAGTTCATCGTAGAGTGCCTCGGCCGCCGCACTGTAGGGGGCGAATTTCCCGACGCCGGCGTTCGCGAACAACACGTCGACCTTGCCGAGCTTGGAGGCGACCGTGGAGAACAGTCGCTCGATGTCGGCCAGCTTGGAAACGTCGGACTGCACGGCAAGTGTGCGGGGACCGATGGCGCTGACGGCGGCGTCGAGCGTCTTAGGGTCCCGACCGGAAATCACCAGCCGAGCACCTTCCTGGTGCAATCTTTGGGCGCTTGCGAGGCCAATGCCGCTGTTCCCGCCGGTCACCACGGCCACCTTGCCTTCGAGTCTCTGCATGAGCGTCTCCGCGTCGAATTACTATTGTTCAGTATTATTGAACTATGGAATAAGCGCCAAGACCATTCTAGAATGAGCATATGACTCGTTTCGTACACCCAGCGAAAGAGGACATCACCCTGGCGGGCGTGTTGGGCGCACTGAGCGATCCGATGCGACTGAAAATCCTTGGAAAGCTGCTCGACAAGCCTCACGGCACCCTGTCGTGCTCGGACGCGGCGCCGTGCGCGGAAATGGCGAAATCGACGCTTTCACACCATTTTCGGGTGTTGCGGGATGCGGGGTTGATCCGGACGACAAAGCGGGGTGTGGAGAATCTCAATAGCGCACGGTGGAAGGATGTGAACGAACGCTTTCCTGGCTTACTGAAAGCGATCATGAAGTTCCAATCGTGACTCTCCCCTGCCGCTCCACGAAAGGACGGCGTGAACATGGCGGGCCGCGCAAATCTCCTGCATCTGGCGCCGGGACACGAGTGACGACGGCCAAACTCGATACTGCATATAGGCAGGCAGCAGAGCGCGGGACGGGACTGCTCTCCGATCGCGACGCGGCAGCGGAAGCGTGGTTGGGCGAAGCGCAGAAAGGGTGTCATCGAACCAACGAACAAGAGCGTCAAATCGCTGCAGGGACTGCAGCTTGACACCGGGCGGTCAAACGGCTCGGCGTGTACGCTTGTTGCCCGAAGAGATAAGGACTGCCCTGGGTCAGTCACTACGTCGCTCAGGCGCTCGACGCTTCGGTGTGCCGGTCAGCGCTTCGAGCTGAATACTCAGCCTTCGAAAACCTGCAACGCTGATATCGGTATGTTGTGCTTTTACGCGCGCTATTTGGCGCTGCTGTCGGGCGCGACGTTCGGCGGTGCGTTCGTCACCTCGACGTCGGCCGCGGGCCGGGGCGTCAACGCCTCGCGACGCGCCCGCTGCTCGTCACGTAGCTCCGCAATGGATAACGCCGTCGCTGCAGATATTACCCGCAGAATGGGGTGATCCGGACCAAGCGGGAGTCGCAAGCCATGTAGCTTTTCCCAAGCCCGCACCCGAACCGCCGTCGAATTGAGCTCCGAGCGCGCCTCTTCGTATTGCAGCGCTCGCAGCCGGTCTTGCTCCTTCCGTTCAAGCTCGCGTGCTTCACGGTTGTCTGCAATGAGGTCCGCAACCGCATTACCTCTGCCCGCCGAACTTGGCGGCACGTGGCCTGAGCTCATTCGGGCTCAATTGCTCGGGTGGTGGGTGCGACGCCGTGCCGAGGATGACCAGCGCGACGCTGCCGCAGGACGCTCTCTAGCGCCTCACGTTGCACGGGCACGATCAGATACTGCTCGAAGCCCGCTGCGAGGGCGCGGTTACGGTCACCCGGTAGAATGTCGTTAGTCATTGCGATCATACGCGGGAAGGGGGTGCCGGATCCCCATCGCAACGCCGCCGCAAGGTGGTAGCTCGCCAGATCAGGCAGATCCGTAGTCAGCAGCACGATGTCGGGCAGGAACTGACGGCCGAGCTTGAGAGCCGTCTCGGCCGAACAGGCCATGCGCGTCGCGAACTGTCCGATCGAATGAATCAGCGCCGCGACTCCAATACATTCGACAACTTGCGAAACGATCAGAACGCGCACCGGACTTGCTAGGAGCACGTGGGGGCCACGATATCGTGTTTTGCCAGAGGAGAATTCCACTACATCGGCCGTCGTCAACGCGAAGCTGGCGGTCGGTGCGGCTTGCACGGGTAGCACAGGAACGAACGCTTCTGGGTTTCGTGTTGAGCGCGGATGGCCGTCTAATTGTGGTTGCATCGTCATCTCCCTCCGGAATCGCCGGCATGAGGCGCCCGATCGCCGCCTACCGCTTCGAACCCCACGTACGTCGCCTTGATCATGTATCGGACCTGGGCCTGGCACGGTTTGCCCGTGGTCCGGTCGGCCGGGCGCACACCCGTGCAGCCTAGTGCGGAGGCAAATGAGCCCTCGCGGAATTCCACCAAGCGGCGCACCGGCTCATCGAGCTCGAACCATCCGGTGCAGCCGGCGAAGGGGCACGGATAGCGAAACGAGGCTCGGGCCGCCGGTCGCAGGATCCGCAGTTGATTCGATGGCATCCAGCCAGGTTCCCACACGAACTCGAGCTCCACCCGCAACTCCTCGACACAAGGAAACACCGCTCGCACGGCAGGGCTAGGTTGGACTAACGCGCCTGCACGCATCAACTTGGCCGCGGCCAGTCTACTACCGCGCACAAACGTGCCGAATGCTCGGGCAGGTGGCAGCGCGCCGCGAGTGTCGAGAATCAGTTCGTCTCACGGCTCGCCTCTCCGCGACGACTCACGCCTGCAAGCCGGGTGACTGGGAGTTGACCATCGGCCTTAATAGCGGCGCGCACCGCCATTGGGCCTCTCCGGCCGATTCTTGGCCTGCGCTTCGCTGACGCGCAGCGCACGTCCTTCGAAGTCCTTGCCGTTCAACGCCTGAATGGCTTTGGCGGCATCTGCGTCCGACATCTCGACGAACGCGAATCCGCGCGGTCTGCCGGTGTCACGGTCCGACATCAGCTTGGCGGACTCAACCGTTCCGTGCTGCGCGAACAAGGTCCGAAGCGAGTCCTCGGTGGTGTCGAAGGAAAGATTGCCGATATGGATTTTGGTCATGAAAGAGATCCTAGAAGAATAGAGAATAAGGAAATCGCTCAGGCAGCCAGCGCCGCCTTGGTTCGAAAAACTTCTGAGGTGTCAGGCTTGGCCGTGTTGAATGCCGAAGTAGGCAGAGGCCAAAAACGGGCAGGACGAAAGATTCGAGCCGGCCTGCACCATACACTAAATCGGCGTCTCGTGCGCGACTATCGCCGCAGCGATCTGAGCTGCAGGTCGCAAAGCCGAGTCGTGTCGCGTTACGCGCAGAGCCGCAATCACTTCTCACCGCTCAGGGTCCCTCCCGGCGCTACCCTGGAAGCCGATGCGCAGGGACGAGAGAGGCTTGCGACGTCTTAGCCCGCTGTGGATACTTGCTACGCACCAGCTGAGATTGGCTCACATCTCAACACCAGCACCGCGGGCCGCCTCATCAGCCCGAATCGGGATGTGAGGCGGCCTACTGCAGTCATCACTTCGCCGCCACCTGCGCCGGCAATTGGATTCCGTGACTTGCAGCTTCCAGAGACGCGTGAGTCTCGAGGTAGAACTGCGTGAGTATCGGTCGCCTGGCGGCACGGATGGCACCTGCTAGCGCTGTCTCGTAGCAACCCTTCAGATCATCGGCCGGTAACAAGTCGACCCGATTGCCGCGCGTGCAGGCTACCCACGCAGCATTCGTGAGGCGTGTATAGAACGTCCGCGCGTCGGGCGCCTGACTCAAATCGAGCCCCTGGGAGCTGACTTGGATAGCGACCGTGACGATCTTGTCCTCGGCGGCGACGTTGCCAGTGAACAGCGCGTACGCAACGGCAGCGCCACCAAGTAGGGTCCAGATCCCCCTGCCAGCTGACTTAGTATGCATGTCAATCTCCTCGCTAGATCCGCGTTTGATTTGAAGCACCATTGGCGATCGCTCCCGGACGAGTCCACGTCTTGGTGTCTCTTCCCGTAACGATGCCACCTGTTTGGTAAGAGCCAGCTGTGGGATATTTGGGCACCCAGGTACCCAAATTCGCGGAAAATGACTCATAGCTTGTAGCCGCAGCTTTGCAAACGAGGGTTCAAGGCCCTCACGTCGCGATGGCCGAGACCAAAAAAACGCTGGTGGAACGGCTGTTCACGGAACACTGGGGCGCCCTAGAGGCATTCCTGTATCGGCGCGTGCGCCGGCGTGAGCAGGCCGCCGAACTCGCTCAGGAGGTCTATGTGCGCATGTTGCGGGTGGCGGATATTGGCGGAATCCGCAACCCCGAGGCGTACCTGTATACCGTCGCCGGCAATCTCGCTAAGCGGCACGCCCGTGATGAGCATCCGGATGGAGCCGTCGTCGACATAGAAGATCCACTCGTGCAGGAACAGCTCGCGGAATTGCCGGCTTTCTCCGGACAGCTTGATATGGAGCAAAGCATCAGATGGTTAAGTGAAGTATTGGGCGAGCTATCCCCAAAATGCCGCAGCGCGGTGGAGCTGCAGTACTGGCACGGGTTGAGCTACAAGGAAATCGCGCAACGCCTCGGGGTTTCTACGAATATGGTCAAGAAGTACCTGAGCCAGGCGCTCGTGCATTGCCGCGACCGCATGGACGCCAATAGGGCGAGCCTATGAGCGACATGAACGAGCGCGAGCGCAATCTCATTCGCCAGGAAGCGGCCGACTGGTTCGTGGCCAACCGCGCAGGCCTTACGGCGGCGCAGCGAGACTCGTTCACCACTTGGCTTCAAGTCTCGCCGCTGCATGTGGAGGAGTATCTGGGACTTGCGGCTATCGCGCACCGACTTCGCCGCGCCTGCGCCGCCTCTGCGCGCTCAGTCAACATCGCCACCGCACGGCCCGCAGACACCGAGTTCCCACCGCTCTGGACGCGCGCGATCGCGGCACTAAGGTCAATCGGTGCGCACAGCTGGCGACCAGCCGCGGTGGTGATGGCCGCGTTTGGCGTGGTGAGTGTTTGCCTGCTCCTGCTGTGGAACCTCCGGCCCGGTGCGCCCGTATCAGTGCCCGCCGGCACTACGGCGCTGCGTTTTGAGACCGGACACGGCGAGCAGCAGACTCAGCGCCTTGCGGATGATTCGCTCCTCCACCTGAATACCGACACCGTGGTCACTGTGCAATACAGCAAAACCGAGCGGCTAGTCCTGCTCACCGCTGGCGAGGCAGATTTCGAAGTCGCGCACGAATCTTCACGCGCGTTTCGGGTGCTGACTGGATCTGCGGAGGCCGTGGACCTCGGAACGAAATTCGACGTGCGGTTGGAACGCGACTCGACCGTCGTCACTGTGGCCGAAGGGCGCGTCGCCGTTCGACCGTCCTCGATGACAGGGAGATCGACCGCGAACTCGCACGAACTGCCGCGATTTGTCCAGGTTGGCGCCGATCAACAGATCCGGGTCACCGGGGACGAATGGCCAGCTGCGCCGACGGGTGCCAACGCGCAACGGGCCACCGCCTGGCTGCACCGACAGATCATGTTTGAGCGGGAGCCGCTCGAGCGCGTCGCGGGCGAATTCAACCGCTACTCTGGGAAACCGATCGAGATCACCACCCCCGCACTGCGGAGCCTGAAAATCAGTGGCGCTTTCCGCACCGACGACACCGAAGGATTCATTGCCTTCCTGCGCAGCCTGGACGGCGTGCGGGTCGAGGTGACGCCAACGCGGATTCGCGTGTCACAGGACTAAGCGTTGATGGCCGGATGAATTTCGGCTCAAATCACGCAAGCCGGTCGGCAGGTGCATCGGGGAGGTCGCTTGCGGCGCGCACAGGCCGAGATTGCAAAAGCCGTCTCCAGCGTGCTGCGGGGCATCTCGTTGTGCGCGCCCGTGTTACTGCTTGAGGCCCCCGCCACTCTCGCCCAGAGCTTTGAATCCCCGCCGCTCACGCTCGGCATCCCCGCGCAATCTCTTTCACAGGCACTGGACGAATTTGCGCGCCAGACCGGCCTGCAGCTCGTCTATGTCTCTGACATCGTGGCTGACAAGAGATCCCACGCCGTCTCCGCCGGGCTAAGCCCAAATGAAACGCTCGCCAGGTTGCTGAAGGATACGGGCCTGAGGTTCGAGTATCTGACCCCGGATACCATCCGCATCCTTCCCGTCACGTCACCCGACCGGAGGTCAGTCGAGGAAGGCGAGCCGTTCCAAGTCATCGTTACTGCTACCCGCAGGGAGGAGCACGTTCAGGACGTACCGATCACGATCCAGGCAATCACGGGTGAGCAGCTGAATGAACTGAGTGTGACGAGCTTCAATGACCTTCAGAAGTACACAACCAATATTACCTACAGCGGTAACGGCCCCGGGACGGGCAACGTTTTCATCCGTGGTCTGGGTTCGTACGGCAGCGGCAACCAGAATCAGTCGACGATCGCTCCTTTCCCCAATGTCGCGCTGTATCTGGATGAGCAGGCGATGCAGTTTCCGGCGCGCAACAATGACGTCTACATGGTCGACTTGAAGCGCGTGGAAGTCCTCGAAGGCCCGCAGGGCACACTGTTCGGCGGCGGCGCGCAGGCCGGTGCGATCCGTTACATCACGAACAAGCCGAAGCTCCGCGTCACGAGCGGCGATGTCAGCGCCGCCTACGGCATCACAGCCGGCGGCGACCCGAACACGACGGTAAACGCGACTCTCAACGTTCCCTTCGGCAACTCCTTCGCGCTGCGCGGCGTGATCTTCTCCGAGCGTCGCGGCGGCTACATCGACAACGTCTTTGGGACGATCAGCTACGTGCCAGGCGCGCCGCCCGGCATGCTCCCGAACGGCAGTTGGACCGCCAACAACGCCTCCCTGATCGAAACCAACACGAACCCGGTCGACTACCAGGGAATTCGCCTGTCGGCACTCTGGAAGATCAACGACAGTTGGGATGCGCTGCTTCAGCAGAACTATCAGGACATGCAGGCGGATGGTTACTTCTATGCCTATCCGAACGGCGTGGACGGCGCCCCACTCGATCCGTACCAGATCCAGGCCTTTACGCCTGCCTACACCAAGGACCGTTACGAAAGCACTGCGCTGACCGTCACCGGCAAGATCGCCGACATGCTGACCCTCGTGTACGCCGGCAGCTACATGGTCCGCCACATCGAGGGACAGCAGGACTACTCGAACTACATATCCAGTTACATCGGCGCCTTTTACGCCTGCATCGGCACCGGGGCCGCCTATTTCAATCCGGGGAATTTCTCAGTCCTCACGGGCAAGCCGCTGCAATGCTATCCGCCCGTAGCCCCCTGGCACGACAATGTGAGGAACACCCACCAGAGTCACGAGCTCCGCATCAGCACCGATTCGCACCATCGCGCGCGCGCGCTCGTCGGCGCCTACTGGGAAAAGTTCGTGATCGACGACCAAATGGATTGGAATTATCTCGGCATTCCGCAGTGCGACCCCACCAACCTCGCGACAGCCCAGGCTGGCGGCCCGGACTGCCTCTCGGCCGTGGGACCCGTGCCCGGCGCCTGGGCGAGCGATCCCAGCCTTCGTGAAAACATGAACAGCGCCTTTGGCGAGGACGTGCAGCGCGGCTACAAGCAGCTGGCGTTTTTCGCATCCGTCGATTTCGACATCATCCCGAAGGTATTAACCCTGAGCGCTGGCACGCGCCATTATCACTACGATGAATTCGAGGCAGGTTCGGTGTGGTACACCCAGACCACCAGTCCGCTCATCGTCAATCACCCGAACGGCGCGTGCACGGCCGCCGGGGCGTGCGGATTCCCGATCAACCTGGCCAAGAGCGAAAGCGGCTTCCGTAGCCGCGCCAGCCTGACCTGGCACCCTGGCACGGATCTCATGATCTACTACACCTTTTCAGAGGGCTTTCGTCCGGGCGGCTTCAATCGTGTCGGGCCCGTCTTGACGGGTCGCCTGCGGTGGTGCGGCCCAATGTCGACGGGTCCCGAATGCCCCCCTCTGCCGTACCGCCCCGATACCTCACAGTACATCACGCCGGCAGGTTATGAGTCCGACAACTTGATCAACAACGAGCTCGGTCTGAAGAGTGAACTCCTGAACCATCGGGTGCTGATGAATGCATCTGCGTACCGAATGTCATGGAGCGACGTGCAGATGCCGTTGTACGTGCCCGTGAATCTGCCTAGCGTCAACGTCAACGGCCCGACCTATAGGATCGACGGCGTTGAGGTGCAACTGGTCGTGCGAGTGACCGACGCGCTCACTCTGCAGGGGTCGAGTTCGTGGAACAGCTCGACCCAGACGACCGCGCCATGCCTGAGATCGGTGGGTGTCACACCTACAACGCCGCACAACCCGACTCCCGCCGGTCAGTGCATCACGCAGGTTGCCGGCGCTCATTACACGAGTCCGTTCGACACGCTCAATGCCTCGTTGCCCTTCTCGCCGCCCGTGCTATTCAACATGCGGGCGCGTTACGACTGGGCCGCCGGCGCCTACAAGCCCTTTGCCTGGGCTGCCGCGAGCCATGTCGGCTCCATGCACAACGAGCCGGCCAATTTCCCGGACGGCCTCAGCCCGGCACAGAATCCGCCCACTACGACGTTGGTCAGGTACACGATCCCCGCCTACACCACCTATGACGCGGCGGTGGGTGTGTCGAAGGACAACTGGACCGTGCAACTCACCGGCAGCAACCTATCCAATTCCGATGCAGTCACAAACGTCTCATCCGGGCAGTTCATCAAGGCGACGATTCCGCTTCGTCCGCGCGTCCTGATGCTGGAGTTCGGCTACCGGTTCTGACCCAGAACATCAGGGGTTCGTCTCGGTGGCCAGGCGCGGAATCGAAGCACCCACAAGCGGATTTTCAGGACGCTGAGTCACATAAAATTATTAGAAAAATCAGCTGCATAAGGAACTGGCAGTGAGGCAAGTCCACGTCACAAACGCCCGTCGCCCGGCAGGCAGGGATTAAACTCGGTGTCGCGAAACCGGACAAGCGTAAGACGGCCTCGTCGAAAAGCGATAAACCGCGATGAATGAGCCCTCGCCAACCGCGCACTCGGGACACAAGGTAGACGCATTCCCTCCTTCCCGTGTGCTGATAAGTCCATGGGCTCGCATCAAAGAGCACAAGGTCTTGCAGTGGAGTCTCGCCTACCTCGGAGCCGCGCTGGCGCTGGCTCATGGGCAGGAACTCCTAGCTCACAACTTCCGTTGGCCTGAGCTAGTCGGTCATGTCCTCATCGGCACCCTTATCGTCGGATTCCCTGTTGCGATCGCGCTTGCCTGGTATCACGGCCATCGCGGTATGACGCGCCTCAGTGCGGGTGAGATGACGGTCGTCTCGCTGTTGCTCGTGATCGGTGCGGGCCTATTGATGGCACTCGTTCGACCGAATGAAGAACGGGCACCTACGTCATCCAGTCAGTCGGCTGCGGCGCCCACAGCGTCAGTCGCGGTGGTGCCCTTCGTGAACCTCACCGGCGACCCGAGTAAGGATTACTTCAGCGACGGTATGGCGGAAGCGCTCATCGATTCGCTTACTCAGGTTCCCAACCTCAAGGTTCCATCGCGCACCTCCTCCTTCGCGTACAAGGGCCGTAGCGCCGATATTCGCCGCATCGCCCAGGATCTGGGCGTCAGCAGCATTCTCGAAGGTAGCGTTCGCAGCGCCGGTGATCGCATTCGCGTTACCGCACAGCTCGTCGACGCGAGCACCGGCTATCACCGTTGGTCGCGCAGCTACGACCGCCAGTTCGGGGACATCTTCGAACTGGAAGACGAGCTCGCTGCGGCGATCGTGGAGGTGCTCCGCGGCAGTTTGGATTCGGCTCACACTTCGCAGGCTGATCGATCGCTGCCCACCCGCGACCCGCAGGCGTACGACCTGTTCCTTCAGGCGCGTTCGATGTCAAGGCTGGGTAACCCAGAAAACCTCCGACGGGCGGTAGCCATCTTTGACGAGGTACTCGCGCGGGATCCCGGATTTGCCAAAGCTTGGGCGAGCCGTGCGATCACACTGACCACCTCGTGGCTTCTCGGGACACCTCTGCCCCAGTCCTTGGAGAGGGCAGAACGCGACGCGCGCCAGGCGTTGGCGCTTGACCCGAGCCTGCCCATGGCGCACACCGCGCTCGGACAACTGAACGCAGTTCGGGGCAATTGGCTCGCAGCGGAATCGAGCCTGCTCGCGGCGCGATCCGCAGCACCTAACGACCCGCTGATCCGAACCACACATGCCGCCCTGGTGCTTATTCCGGGCGGGCGAATCAAGCAAGCTCGTGCGGAAATGGTAGAGGCCTACCGTCTGGCGCCGGCTGATCCTCTAGTCTTGGCGCAGAACGCCTACGTCGAGGCCGCCTTTGGTTCCCCGGCCCAGGCCGTGAAATTCGCCGACTTGGCCGTCACGCTCGGCTATCCCCATAGTGGGGTAATTCAAGCTACTTACGCGCTCGCGGCAGAGCGCAATGGACGGTGCCCAGAGGCCGATGCACAGCCTCCGCCGCCGATCGGCGCTGCTGCCCTCGCCGACGTCTTGCATCGGGTCTGTGTCGCGAAGCGGGTAGCCCCTGCCACCAAAGCTGACGCGCGCAGCGCCCTCCGTCAGCTGGCGAGCAAGTTGAATTCCACGGCTCCCACACCAATTTGGGAACTCCTGACCCTTGCATTCGTAGCTCTTGATGACCTCGACGGCGCGTACGGACTACTCGATCGAGCCCCTCAATTTGGCCTATCCAGTGCCGTCCTTTGGCGCCCCGAGACTCGGTCATTGCGTCGCGATCCACGCTTCCAGGCTATCGCCGCCCGAACGAACTTCACCGACTACTGGAAACAGTACGGACCGCCGGACGACTGCGACCTTCGCGGTAGCGCCTTGATCTGTCAGTGAGCGCAACGGAATGTGACATCTTCGCGCTCCAAGACGAGATCTCACAAGCGATCGTCAGCGCACTGAAGCTGAAGCTCTTCCCCGAAGAAGAGCAGGCGATCGAGTCGCGCGGCACGAACAACGTCGATGCGTACGACATCTTGTTGCGCGCTCGCGCGGCGAGCAACCTTCAATCCGGCACCGAGGTGAGGCGCTCGATCGACCTGGAGGAGAGCGTCTCACGCTGGTGCGGTTCCGTGAGTGTAATCCGAGGCCGGCGCTCCTTCGCGCGTCCGGTGGGCGCGGACGATTTCGAGCTGTGGTGAGCTCTCGAAACACTGAGTCCGTGCGTTCAATATTTTCCCGAGACCCCGGCAGCTACGCCTGAAACATCGAGATACCGCAAGCGATTCTCCTCTCCATAGCTGCCAGGGCGAATGCGTACGTCTATACGGCGTCAGCCGCAGCCGTCTGCGGTCGCGCCCCGATGGGTAATCCGCACGCGCACGCCTCCACAACTGGTCGGCCCTGTTATGGCTACATAAAAATCAGGTTCCGTGCGCGTCGGTTCGACCTGTCATGCCATCTTTCGAAACTCTCTCGCAACCGTTGTTTGTGTACCATTCTCGTCCTAGGCGGCCCGGCGATAAGGCTCCTCACGCCTGAGAACCGCCCAGATCACTCTAGCGTTCTTGTTGGCGACCGCGACTCAACAGCGCGGTTGAAGCCGCGACGATCACGTAGCTGATTTCACCTCGCAGATGCGACGAACGCTGAGCGAATCCTGGCAAAGCTTCAGACCGTTTCGGCACCGTTCGGCACAAAGATCGAAACTGATGCCGGCCGACGCGTCTTTGCGTTGGACGGCGGTAAAGCCCTGGTCACTGTCCAGCCACCGAGTCGGCGGCTCAGTGCAGTGGCGCGAACCACCCAGGTGGCGGGCAACGTCACACTCGCTAGACCGGTCCCGCCACGTGTCCGGACCCGCGGGCACGTGCGCGCGTGAGCATGTGTTAGTCGGAATGCGTGGCGGCCGCTTCCGTTACATCTGTCGCCCGAAGGTGCGCGAGCTGATGAGCGTTGTCTGCCGTTATGCGATCGCGCCAGCGCACGAAGCGCGGGTCCCTGCGCAGCGCGGTGAACACCGGGTCGGCATCCAGGGGATCGACGTACAGGAATGACTGCGGGCGCAGGTCGAGCGCCCAGGTCGTGCGCAGGCCGAGCTCATAAGCGTGATCGAGCGTGCGCAGCGCCTCGTCGGTTTTACCGGCGAGCGCGTACACCCGTGCGCGCTCATAGGTGAACAAGGGCAACTGCAGAGCGCTGGGGCCATCGAGATATGCTGCAATTCGCGCCAGCAGCCGGTAGCCGTCTTCACCCGCGCCAGTGCGCAGCTGCGCCGTGACCAAGTCCAGCGCCGGAAGCACATTGCGGGCGCTGATCGGTTCGACGCCGCTCACGATGTCAGGCAGCCGATGTTCCAGGATCTCGCGGGCCTTCGCGGCGTGGCCGGCGATCAGGGCGAAGCGAGCGGTGGGGAAATCCAGCAGATGGCTCATGGGGTAGTCCGCACGATGCTGCTCGAGAACCTCGAACGCCTGCTCGTAGTGCGTCTCCGTCGCGAAGCGCGCCGCATCCGAGAGCACCTTTTCAAAGGCGTTGGGACCGAAGTCGAGCCACTGCTGCGCCGCCGCTCGATCGCCGAGCGACATGTAGACCGCCCACAACTGAAGGCGAGTCGCTCCGCCGATCGATTTCTCACTCGCCCGCATCAGGGCGATAGTGGGCTTGAAGTTGCCGTAATCGACGTCGAGCGTGGCAATCGCCATCCGGCATGGCGCCCCTTCCGGAAAGCGCTGAATCATTGCCTCGCAGCGCTCGCGTGCGTTCTGCAGGTGACCGCGGCTCCCGAGTACAACCGCAATCATGACGTTCGGACCAGTCCACAACAGGGGGTCGAGCTGGTTCGACTGCTCGAGCAGGGCCAAAGCTAGGTCAGGGTCGTTCCACAGCACCGCGCGGCCGAAAGCCGCGAACGCGCCGGCATTGGAAGGATCTATGTTGATGGCGCGTTGTATATCCCTTTGCGCGGCGACGAATGCCTCGTAGTCGCCCCCGAAGCGGTAGCGCCAGAAGCCGAAGTTGGCGCGCGCTTCGAGTGCTTCGCTTGAGTTGGGGTCGAGCTCGACGGCGCGGTCGGCAGCCGCAATCCCGAGCCGCGCGCCTTGTTCCGTGTCGGTGAGCGTGCTCCACGCGCCCTGGAAGTAGTAGCGAGCCAGCGCCGCATACGCCGCGACGAACTTCGGGTCGCGCGCTAGCGCGGCTTCCAGGGCACGCTTAGCGACGGTTTCGTCGCCGGTGCGCGCGCTTCCGAGCAGGTGCGACTGTGCGATCAGATACAGCCGATACGCCTCCAGATCGCTGGTGCCGTGACTGCGGAGGGCTAAGGAAGGATCCGCCAGGGCCGAGCCTGACGGCGCCGGCGGCGATCGCCAATGTCCCGCCCAGACGATCAGCAGCACAGCCACTACGCCTAGCAGCACGAGCGCGGCGCTCAGCGGGCGCGCCCTACGACGCCACCTGGTAGCCGCGCTAACCGCGGTAGGGGTCGGGAGGACTGCGTGACCATCGGGCGCTGAGCGTCCCTCGTTGCGCGCGGGCAGTGCTTGCGTCTGGTCAGCGGGACAGAGGAAGCGGTAGCCGATGCGGGGCAGCGTCTCGATATAGCGGGGTGCCTCCCGGTCATCGCCCAGGGCGTCGCGCAGTCGTGCGATAGCGTTGTTCAGCCCATGGTCGAAGTCGACGTAGACACTGGAAGGCCAGACCCGGCCGCGCAGTTCCTCGCGCGTCACGACCTGGCCGGCGCGCTCGAGCAGCAGGCTGAGAATCTGGAAGGGTTGTTCCTGTAGCCGGATTCGTATTCCCTGCTTGCGCAGCTCGTGCGCGGCGACGTCCAACTCGAATCCGTCAAACCGTCGAACGGCTGATGTCTCGAGCGACATACGCACCCTAGGGGTTGGTGTCTTGCCTCAAGCCGGTACAGCGATTCTGCCACCTACCTGAGGATTCGGGCGGGTAAAATTAAATTTTAGGCATTTCAAAGGCATGCCAGAGGAGAAATATTGGAGATGCGTACCTGCGTCGCGACGCAGGCATTTTTTCAAGACGAGAAACAAAGGCGGCGGGGTTGCGCGTGCCGCCAAGCTCGATCTTGCACTTACCGAGAGGTGTGCAAGGCGTGCCGCTCGCAAGAGAAATTGCCTTTCCAATATGGCCCCGGGTACCTCATCACTGCGATCCAGCAGGCTTGTCCGTGCTATCAGAGGGGAACTGCAGTGGATGGGGTGATGCGCAGATCCACTCGAAATTTTCGAGGTATTCAAGCATGCCGTTTGGAGTAGCGACCTGCCCGCTGCAGATCATGCGACCGTTATCCGATAGCGTGCACATCTCGGTAAACGTACCGACGCCGGGAAATGTCCCCTCGGTCCGTATGCCCTCGGAAGCTGCACCGGTGAGCCGCGCCTCTATGTCGGTGCCATTGCACTTCGCCGACGGTCCATTGTAAGCACCCCTCCAAGAGATGACCCGTGCATCGTTGTGCGCATCCGACTCCACGGCAACCCACGCCAACTCGGCATCCGTGTTCTTGATGATCCAGAGCGTCATCGTCTTTGCTGCAAGGAGCTTTGAGCGAGTTGCATCGAGTCTCCAGATTCCAGTGGGGATCGGACGTTTGCCATTTGCCTCATCACCGGCTCGCATCGCTCAAGCCCTCCGCTTCGCCAGATTCATGCACCATTCGCTCGGATTCAAATAGGTTCAAATACCTCGGGCGGAGGCCGCGGAGCGTGCTGCTTGCTCGTAAACGCCCGAAAGCGCGCGCAGCAATGTCGTGAGCGACTGTAGATCGTGATCGTGCGCGATCAGATTCATCGCGGGTTCCAGGTATTGCTTGCGATACGCAAGAAAATCGAGGTAGTGCTGCTTCCCGATGCTCGTCGGCTCGTGGAACACCTCCTTGCCGATCCGGGTGCTGGTGATCAATCCCAGCCGCGCCAGCTTCTTGAGCGAGTAGGAGACCAAGTGCATGTCATCGATCGACAGGGCGAACGCCAAATCGATGCCGCGTAGTTGCTTATTGCGGTAGACAAGCAAGTGCAGCAGAAATACGTCCAGATCGGCGAGTCCGCTCACCGCACTTGCCTTGCTGTGTTGACTGAGCCAGCGGCGGACTGAATTCCAGAACACCGTCAGGGCGAGCTCGAGCTCGGATAGCCGCTCGCCCTCGCTCGCTTCGGCCCGGCTCCGCGGCCTTTTCCCGTCGCTAGACATAGTTCCAGTCCGCTAGTTGCACCCAACTTGATTATACATCACATATAAACCATTGACATTTTACAGATAACATATATATATTAAACTGACAATTAACAATCATCACTCCGAGACTGTCATTCGACCCGGGGGCAACAACGATGGGCGCAGGAACATTGTCGAGCGAGTTCAAGGCCCTGCACGACCAGTGGGGCAAGGCCATTGCCAACAAGGACTGGGCCTGGCTTGAACGTCACTTCGCGGAGGATTTCCTTGGCACGGCGCAACCCTGGCCCGGGCTATCGGTAAACCGGGCGCAGATGCTCGAACTCGATCGCAAGATCGAGACCATGGATGTGGAATGGCTCAGGGTGGACGCACAGCGATACGGCAATACCGTCCTTGTCTCGGGCGTGGTGCGTTACGCCAACGAAGTCTTCGAAGAGGGTACGACGATCGCGGAAGGCATGCCGACCGGCGGTCAGTTGAGTGCCCTCGTCAACGGCAAGATGGTTCTGTACATCGGAGCATGGCGTCACAACGGCCAAAATTGGCAAATTTATGACCATCACATGGTCGGTATCGTGGACGCGATCCCATGAGACTCGCCGGAAGGTATCGAGTCCTGCTCCTGGTCGCCGTTTCCGGCGGGTCCGCGGTAGGCCAGGCCCAAGCACCGCCCGCCAGCACGCCCGAAGAGCAGGAAATCATCGTAACCGCACAGAAGCGGGCAGAGCCGGTTCAGAATGTTGCCGCGATGGTGAGTGTACTCACCGGCGACAACCTGGATGCCCTGCAGATCACGAAGGCGCCCGAGATCGTCGCAACGGTCCCGAACCTCATCGTTGCCCAAAACGATACCTACACGAACTCGACGATCGTCCTTAGAAGTATCACGCAGGCGAACAACTCCGACGTTCCGGTGGCAGTCATCGTGGATGGCGTGCCGCAGGATGACTCGAAGCAGTTCAACGCATACCTGTACGACATCGCGCAGGTCGAGGTATTGAAGGGGCCCCAGGGCTCGCTGTACGGTCGCGACGCGGAGGCTGGAGCGATCATCATCACGACTGCCCAGCCGACCAACCAGCTGGAGGGGTTTGGCGAGGTCTCCTATGGGAACGGAGCGACTGTACAAGGGCGCGCAGGCGCATCGGGTGCGATCGTTCCCGATGAAGTGCTCTTTCGCGTGGCAGGCAATTACGTACGCAGCGACGGATTGATCCGAAACGCGTTCCGCGACGATTACTCGGACTACATCAACCACGATGCCAGCATCCGGGCGGACTTGCAGTTCAAGATCGGCAGCGCGGTGAAGATCGACCTCATCGGACAGTATCGGGACTTCACCGCCGGCACGACTTACTTCGCGCCTGTGTTTTCCGGGAATCCCAACGACCAACAGCCTCCGCAGGGCAACTTTCCCGGTTACGATTCCGGCAACCAGACGTTCGCAAGCCTTAAGCTGGACGCGGAACTCGGATTCGCTACCCTCACCTCGGTGTCTGGCTATGCCAGGATCCAAGAGCATCAGGTGAGCGACGTCGATTTCACGAATCCCGTTCAGCACCCGGAGGTTTTTCAGGTTGGGGATAACCAGCCGTCAAATAACCGCATCGTGAGCGAGGATCTGCGGCTGGTCAGTCCGAGCTCGCCGGGGTTTCGTTGGCTCCTGGGCGCGGACTATCTCGACTCGAGTGCGCTCCTGAGCACCAACATCTTTGCCGATACCGGACACTACGCCACCGATCCGAGCGATCCCGCGCTACTGCTGGTGTCGAGCTCGGCCACTAACAAGCGCTCGGACTACGGCGTCTCGGGACAGATTGATTACGACCTGATGAGTAGCCTTACCCTGACGGGCGGTGTGCGCTACGACGACGATCGCCGCAAGCAGATCAACCTCAACAATGGCGTGGAGCGGGAAGCGGACTTCGACGCCGTCCAACCCAAATTGACGGTGAGCTATCGGCCAGCCTCGCGGCAGATGATCTACGCGACCTACGGCGTCGGATTTCGTTCGGGGGGCTTCAATCAGCCTAATTTCTCGGTGCCTATCTTCGGCGAGGAAAAGCTCAAGACCTTCGAGATCGGCTACAAGAGCCAGTGGTTCGATCGTCACCTCACGGTCAATCTAGCCGCCTACACCGGCAACGTCGATGGCTATCAATACTCGTACATCGACTTCAAGACGGCATCGCCCGTAACCGGAAACATCGACCGCGTTCGCCTCTCCGGCGGAGAGCTCGAAACCCGCTGGAGCAGCGCGACCGGCCTCAGCGTCTTCGCCAATGTCGGCGTTTCGGTCCCCACGATTGCCACGTTTCAGACTTTTCCGCAATACGTCGGCAATGAGACGCCGCGAGCGCAGAACTACAACTTTCAAGCCGGGTTCGACTATTCACACAGACTCTCGAATCGTCTGTCCTTGTTCGTCTCCTCCAATATTCGCTACTACAGTCCACTGTATTGGTACATCGACAATCTCGATGTCCAGAACTCGAAGACCTATCTCGATGCACGGCTGGGGCTGCAGAGCGGCCCATGGACGGCTACGCTCTGGGGAAAGAACATCACCGATACGCGCTCGTACGAAACCTATGATCCGAATCAGGCGACCGGCCTCGGTCGTGATGTGGGCTTTCCCAATCAGCCGGCCTCTTACGGGATTCAGCTTGCTGTGAGGCTCTAACAAGTGAATACCAGCGACTTCGCGCAAACGGACAACTCGCTGATCCTCGGTGAGGCTCGTCGAGATCATTACCGGCTGAGTGCAGGCACTGTCGACATGACGCGCCCGGCGACGACGCCGTGTCGCGCCGCGATCGCGGCCCAGCCGCAGAATATCTGTGTGGACTTGCACAAGTGCGCGCTCATCATCGTCGATATGCAGAACGACTTTTGCAGCGAGGGTGGATGGTTCGCCTCGCTCGGCGTCGACCTCGGCGGAGTGCGCAAGCTCTATCAGCCGATCAATGCCACGACCGCGGCGCTTCGCCAGCGCGGCGTTCCGATTCTGTGGGTTAACTGGGGAGTGCGTGGCGACAAGGCGAACCTGTCGCCGGCAACGCGCTATCCGTTCAACCGAGTAGGTTGTGGAGTGGGGCTCGCGGATGCACGGGCCAGGAAACAGTCGGCAGAGAAGGCAGAGCCTGGTGGGGTGCTGCAACGGGGCACGTGGGGTGCTGCTGTCGTGGACGAACTCGCGACCGGACCCGGGGATATCTTCGTCGATAAGCACCGCATAAGCGGCTTCTGGGATACGCCGCTCGACTCGATATTGCGCACGCTGAGTGTGAAGACCCTGTTCTTCGCCGGCATCAACGCCGACCATTGCGTTCTCGCTACGCTGATGGATGCGAGCTTTCAGGGTTACGACACGATCTTGATCGAAGATTGCACCGCCACGAGTTCCCCGGAGTTTTGCATGCTAGCGACGCTTCACAACGTGCGCTTCTGCTTTGGCTTTACGGTACGATACGAGGACGTCATTGCTGCGATGGCACAAGCCAAGTGACGTGAATTCCAACATGCAGTCCGAGGATCCCTACCAAATTCAAAGCGAAGCCGCGCTAGAGGGCATCTATCGTCAAGCCTCTGAGCACGTCCGAAAAGCAACGCTGTCTTTCTTGCACGACTTTCACATCGCGTATCTCAAGGTCGCTCCGCTCGTCTGCATCGCATCGGGCGCGGCGGAGGGTTATGACGTCTCTCCCCGAGGAGGACAGCCGGGCTTCGTTAGTGTGCTTGATCGGCGTACGCTGGCGATCCCGGATTTTCCGGGCAACAACAAGATCGAAACGTTGCGTAATGTGGTCAGAGACGACCGCATCGCGCTACTCTTTCTCTTCCCGGGGTTGGACATCTTCCTGCGAATCACAGGCCGGGCAGCGGTGACGCGCCGGCCGGACTTGATCGAGAAATTGGCGTGCGACGGGAGGCCTCCTATCACGGTGATCGTGATAACCACGGAGTCGGTGTACTTCCACTGCGGCCGCGCAATCAGTCGCTCGCGAATCTGGGATCCGACGACTCACATCGCTCGATCATCGGTCCCGAGTCCCGGTGTGATGATGAAGATGCTGGCGGAAATTGGGGAGATGAGCTCCGAAGAGCTCGATAATCTCTACAACCAGGGTATGACGGAAAATCTCTACTAGGTGGGATCGATGGAGGCAGAGATCCTTATCGCGCGCACGAATACCTGACTCCCGTCGTTCGAGGCGCTGCAAGCAACAGAAGGTGCCCCCAGATCTAGCAGCGATCATTGACCCTGCCAACATGGCGGCCGGCCGCGCGAATCTCATCGCGTCGCCAACTCAGAGGCGCTGGCGCCGCGAGCTGTCGGCGAGGTAGCGCACGAGATGCTCGACGAGATCGCGCGCATCGTCCTCCGCGCCATGGATGAATGTCGACTTGCGACGCCGCAGTACCGGCAATCCGATCGCATACACCCCGGGAGCCTCGCTCACGACGCCGCCCACGTGGCGCAGCTGGCCCTTCTGATTGATCACTGGTACGTCGAGCCAGTGATAGTCGGGACGAAAGCCGGTGGCCCAGACAATCGAGCGGATCGCCCCGCTGCGCAGGTCAAGCGACAGCCGCGGAGATGACGGTGCGCCAGTGGGCTCGAAACGCTCAGGTGGGCCTACCGCGAGATCCGCCGCGGAGCTGCGCGCCCATTCGTCGAATGTGTCGAGCAGCCGCGCCATCTTCAGATCGGCCAGTGCGAACTGGTTGGCAAGTCCGCCCGAGAAGAGTGCTTGGCCGTCGCGTATGGCGGCCAGGCGGCCTACGATCTCGACTCCTGAGCTCCTGAGTACGTTGAGGTCAAGCGTTATGCGCGCGGGTGTGCCGATGAGTTGGGGCGAAGGTAGCCTGCGGGCACGCTCGAGATCGTCGATCTCGTCGTAGCGCTGGTTCCAAACGCCGGAAGCTTCCATCCACCAAAGTACATCACGGCCCCGGTACGTTCTGGGCAGTCGCACGTGCTCGCCCACCGAAAGCGTCACGGGCCGCCCAGAGCGCTGGATCTCATCGGCGAGCTGCACACCGGTCGCAGAGGCGCCCACGACGAGCACGCCGCCCGGGGGTAGCTGCGCCGGATTGTGATAGTCGAACGCGGTGATGCTTTCCACCCGATCCGGGACGGCTTCACGCACGGCAGGCACATGCGGAAGGTTGGCGGCGCCGCTCGCGATCACAACGCTGCGACACTGGATTTCCCCCTCGGGGGTCAGCACACGATAGCCCCCAGCGCTGCTCCTGAGCGATGTGACGGTCGTGTGTGGGCGCACCGGTGCAGAGATCGCTGCGGCAAACCCGGAAATGAACCTCACGACCTCGGACATGCTCATGAAGCCGTCGGGATCGCTGCCCTCGTAGCGATAGCCGGGCAGCCGGCTTTGAAAGTTCGGTGTCAGAAGTCGCAGCGACTCCCAGCGCTCTCGGCGCCACGAGTTCGCCACCTCGCCACGCTCAAGCACCGCATGATCGATCGAATGCTCACTCAGGATCCGACTCGTCGCGAGCCCGGAATGACCCGCACCGACGACGACCGTGGTGATGTGTTCTATGGCGAGCCCCGGCGCCGACGCCGCGGCCGGCTAGATGACTTCGACGGTGACGTTGGTCGGATTCGTCACGATGTCGAATACCGCCGAGCGCTTCTGCGATTGTGCGACGAGCGCCTCGATGTCCTTCTTGGACGCATCGGCGTCGATGTGAAAGGTCACCTTGATGTCGTCGTAACCGTTGCGCACGTCGGCATCGATGCCGAGGATCCCGGCAATGTTCATCTTGCCCTCGAGCTTCGCCTCCACCGAGCGCAGCTGGATGCCGCGATTCTGTGCGACTGCAGCAACGCCCGCCGTCAGGCAGCTCGCAAGGCCGACGAGTACCAGCTCAACGGGCGTTGCGCCGCGGTCCTCGGAGGCGAAGACCTCGGGATGGTCAGTATCGAAGGAGAACTCGGTCTTGTGTGACTGCTCATCCCCCAGCCCACGGAAGCCGCGCACTGTCGACCGGGCGTACGTTCCGTTCTGCCACTTGCAGGATGCGCGCCAGGTGAATTCGGCAGCCTCGGGCGCATTCTTCAGTGTTTCCCGGGCGGCAAGCAGCGCCTCAACATTGACACCATTGTTCACACTGGTCTGAGCCATGTTCAGCCTCCTTGATGATTACGGAGCGTCTTGTGGGCAGCGTTCGCGCGAGTGCGCTCACATGAGCCTACACGCGAGTGCTTGGGCCTACAAGCTGCAGCGCTCGTTGACGGGACAAGCCCGGCGATACGCTCCCAAGGCGCATGCCATTGGAGCCGGCGCGGGAGCAGCCTATCATTCGCAGTACGTGGTGATAGGGGCATGTCCGTGGAAGAGTCACGTCATTTCGGTTTCGAAACCCGCCAGGTTCACGCAGGCCAGCGTCCGGATCCGAACACGGGGGCGCGCGCGATGCCGATCTTTCAGACCACGAGCTATGTCTTCGAGGATCCGACGGCGGCAGCGGCCTATTTCAATCTCCAGGAGTACGGTAATACCTATACGAGGATCGTCAACCCGACAGTCGCCGCCTTCGAGGAACGCGTAGCGAGCCTGGAGGGCGGATGCGGCGCGGTGGCCTTCGCCAGTGGTTTGGCTGCACAGGCCGCCGCACTTTTCACGCTGCTCTCACCAGGCGACCATGTCGTCTCGTCGGCGCGTCTGTACGGTGGTACGGTCAACCAGTTCAAGCACGTGCTGCGCAAGATGAGCGTCGAGCTCACCTGGGTGGACCCCGACGATCTGGGTGCGTGGAGGTCGGCGGTTCGCAAAAACACCAAGGCGTTCTTCGGCGAGACGATCGGCAACCCTGGCGGCAACGTGCTCGATATCGAGGCGCTTGCGGCGATCGCGCACGAGCACGGACTGCCGCTCCTCGTGGACAACACGTTCGCTACGCCTTACCTGTGCCGCCCCCTCGAGTGGGGTGCCGATATCGTGCTGCACTCCGCGACGAAATACATTGGTGGACACGGCACGAGCATAGGAGGGGTAGTCGTCGACTCCGGGCAATTCAATTGGTCGAACGGCCGTTTCCCCGTGGTCGCCGAGCCCTCGCCGGCCTATCACGGTCTGCAGTTTCACGAGACCTTCGGCACCTACGGCTACCTGATGAAGCTGCGCGCCGAGACGCTGCGCGATCTGGGCGCCTGCATGAGCCCGTTCAATGCCTTCCTGTTTCTGCAGGGACTCGAAACGCTTTCGCTGCGGATGGCTCGTCACGTTGAGAACGCGGTTGCGATCGCAAGCTACCTCGAGTCCCACGAGCGCGCCGCGAACGTGAAGTACGCCGGCTTGGCGAGCAGCCCATATCACGAGCTCGGTCAGAAGTATCTGCCTCGCGGCACCGGCGCCGTGCTCTCCTTCGACATCCGCGGGGGGCGCCAAGCAGGACAGGAGTTCATCCGTGGCGTCACTCTGTGGTCCCACCTAGCAAATGTCGGTGACGCCAAGAGTCTCGTCATCCATCCGGCGAGCACCACTCACCGGCAACTCGACGAGCAGGAGCTGAAGGCCGCAGGCGTCGAACCAGGGACTATCCGGCTTTCAGTGGGAATCGAGGACGCTGCAGATCTGATCTGGGACCTCGAACAGGGCTTTGCGCGCGCGGCCGCATCGAGGGAGATCCCAGGATGACCAAGTTCGACCTCGCACGCTATCAGGAGCCAGCCGCGATTCAGCGCGTGCTGCGCAGCGCCAAGACGGTCGCGATCGTGGGTCTGTCGGGTAACCCGCTGCGCGCCAGCAATTTCGTCGGGTTTTATCTCCAGCGACACGGCTACCGCGTCATCCCCGTGAATCCGCGCGAGCCGGAGATTCTCGGGATGCGAAGCCTACCCAGCTTGCGCGACGTGCCGGGCGGGGTGGATATCGTCAACGTCTTCCGCGCGCCCGCTGCGCTGCCCGAGATCGCGAGGGATGCCGTTGCGATCGGCGCACGATGTCTGTGGTGCCAGTTCACAGTGATCAACGAGGAAGGTGCGCGCATCGCGGAGGATGGGGGACTGTCGGTCGTCATGGATCGATGCATCAAGGTCGAACATGCCCGCTACGCTGGACGAATGCACTGGTTCGGCTTCAACACTCAGCAAATTACGTCCGTGCACGGGGGCCTGCAGTAGCCGCTGCGCTCAGCGGGCGTGCGAGCAGGCCCCGAGGCCTGCACCGTCTGTCCGTCCATTGTGAGCAGAGGCCAGTAGAGGTGGGGGCGCCGGTCGCGAAACACACCCCAATTGGCGCGCCTCTCACGGATCTCCTCAAGATCGAACTGTGCGGTGATCACTTCTTCCTTATCAGCACTGGCCTTGGCGACGATGGCTCCGGTTGGCCCGGCAATGAACGAGCGCCCCCAGAACGTCGTCGAGCCGAATTCGCCCGATTCGCGGCCGATGCGGTTCGCAGCAACGAGCGGTGTGATATTGGCAGCGGCGTGCCCCTGCATAGCCGTCTGCCAATGGTCATGGCAATCCGAGCCGATGCCGGTCGGATAGAACAGCAGGTCCGCACCTAGAATACACATGCAACGTGCCGCTTCCGGGAACCACTGATCCCAGCAGATGCCCACACCGAGTGCACCGAATCTCGTCTTCCATACCTTGAATCCCGTATCACCCTCGGCGGTATAGACCTTTTCAAAGCATCCGGGCGGGCCGACGGGAATGTGCGATTTCCGGTAGATGCCCAGCTGGCTGCCATCCGCGTCGATGATCATGACGGTATTGTAGTAGGCGTTGTTCGCGCGCTCGAAGAAGTTGACCGGAAGCACGACCCCAAGCTCGCGGGCAAGCCTGCTCATGCGCTCGAGTATCGGGTTGCCGTCGATGGGGTACGCGTATTTGAAGTACTCCGCCTTCCAATCCATGAACGCGAAGAAATGCGTGGCGAACATCTCCGGCAGCAGGATGACGTTAGCGCCCTGTCCAGCGCCGCTCCTGATCAAGCGCTCGGCCGTCGCGAGGTTCTCTTCGACGTTCCACGAACAGGCCATCTGCGCTGCGGCAACGCTCACTTTCACGATCTTGCCCCCATTTGTTTGAGCCATCGCGATCAGCGTGCAGCGGGTTGAGCGCGCGATCGCTTCGGGCGCGTTGTAACTATACGGTGTTCTCGCCACAATCCAAGGCGATGCCGATGCGTGCGGATCGCATGCTTCGCAATTGGTTCAGCCACCAGATGCCTTGATGGGTCACGAGCTCGCACGCAATGGACTTGCGGGGTTGCGCCTGATCGGCGCCCCAGCAGCAATCCTCGCGGCAGTGCTCTTCTGTACTAACGCCGCCTCTGCCAGTCCTGCGGCGGTGGACTGGGCGGCCTACTGAACAGACGCACTATTCCGCGCTAACGCAACGCTACCGGAAAGCTCAAGTGGAAGTTCGACTCCGGCGTGATTGCGCTCACCACGCCCGGCGTTGTGTATCGGAATCTCGTGATCATCGGCGGCCGCGAGCCCGAGATCCTGCCTTCTGCATCCGGCGATATACGCGCATTTGACGTCCGCACCGGGCGGTTACGTTGGTCCTTCCACACCATCCCGCATCCGGCGAGCTGGGCTATGAGACTTGGCCGCCTGATGCCTGGCGCAGCAGCGGCGCCGAGAATAGCTGGGCCGGCATGGCGCTCGACACCGAGCGCGGCATCGTCTTCGCCCCGACCGGTCCGGCCGCGGACTACTACGGCGCCAAGCGGCTTGCGACAACCTTTTCGCCAACTGCCTGCTTGCACTGGATGCCTGGACGGGGAAACGTCTGTGGCACTTTCAGGCCGTCAGGCACGACCTGTGGGATCGGGACCTTCCTGCGCCGCCGACATTGCTGACAGTCACTCGGGGGCACCGCAAAGTGGCTGCTGTAGCTCAGGTCACCGAGCAAGGTTTCGTGTTCGTCTTCGATCGCACGACCGGCGCACCGCTCCGTGAGGTGCTCAGCGCCGAGGGCATCGCCGTGCAGAGCATCGGCCGCGAGCCCTATCGATCCTGACAGAGCTCAGGAATCTGCAAGCGGTCGACTAGACGTTCATGAGGCCACGAAGCCGATCCGGCGCAGGTACGCATAGCTTTGCCGCAAGCTCGCGAGCGGATCATTGCTGTAGTCCTGTTCCACGAAAAAGTGTCGCGCGCCTGCAGAGACCGCGGCATCCAAGATCTGTGGAAGGGGCAGATCCCCATTGCCCAGCTCTAGGTATGCAGTTTTCGGCACAGTGGCAATGTCGTAGTGGCGAGGAGTTCCGGGTGCGCGATCCTTCACGTGCACGAGATCCACTCGTCCAGCATTCGCCTTCAAGAACGTCACCGCATCAACCCCGGCCATGCTGACCCAGAAGGTGTCGATCTCGAGCCTTACGAGCCCAGGATCGAGGTGCTTGAGAAGCACATCGATCGTGCGCTCGGAGCCTCTCGGCTCGAATTCGAAATCATGGTTGTGATAGGCGAAGCGCATACCCGCATTGCGGCACTTGACGGCCGCCGTGTTGAGCTTTTCAGCCAGTCCGCGGTAGAAGTCTGCGTCACCCACGCGCTCCTCAGGCGTCAAGTAATTGAATACGAGGTATTCCACCCCGTGCTTGTGTGCAAGTTCGATGACTTGCTCGAAGCGAACTCCGGCGGGCACGATCGGGGGCATCTCGGCACGCGTCCAGGCGCCCCAGTTCCCTGTGATGAGGGGAGTCTCGAAATGTAAGGCGACAGCCCGTAGTCCCGTCGCTTTCAGGTGTGGAGCGACCACTTCGAGTTGATCCCGCAGTACTTCCACCTCGCGATAGCCCATTGCCGCGATCGCACCCAGAGTCTCGCCAGGCCGCGACAGCACGATGTCGCGCACGGTGTATAGCTGCACACCCACGCGTTGGGGCGAGCGGGCGGTTGCGGGCAGGCAGGCGGCCAATGCGGCGCCCACGAAGGAACGTCTGGACAGGTTTACGCTATTCATGTGTCGCCAGAGAGTTGAGACTTGTAGCGGGTCAGTTTGACTCATGCACAGCCTCTTCGTAAGCCCGGGGCATGCGGGGCGCGGGTTCCTCGATCTCGCACGCACTCCGCGGACTAAAGCGCTACCATGAACCCACACGCCGGCATCGCAAACGTCGGACGCTGTAACCGTGCCAACGGAGGCTCATGGAACGAGGGCACCAAGACCGATCGCCGCAGCTTTCTCGCACAGTCAATCAGCGCATGGCGCACCGATTGGCGCCGCGGCATGACCGAGCCGGGCTTCGGAGCAGGCTTCAAGAAGGCACTTCTCACCAAACCAGGGCCGTGGCAGTTCTGGATCGGCGGCTGGGGCGAATGTCTGCCGAGATCTGACAACCGGGTCACGCTGCATCCGACCCTCAAGGACAAGTGGGGCATCCCGGCGCTGCACGTGCAGTGCACCTGGGCCCGAACGAGCTCGAGATGCTCAAGGACATGCAGGTCTCGGCCGTGGAGGTGCTCGAAGCCGCCGGGACGCGCGACATCCGCACCTGTTCGGCAAGCTGAGAAGCGCAACATGATTGACGCCGTTGCATTCGCGGCTTCGCTGCCGCCTGAACTGATCTCAGGCAATTGCAATCCGCGACCTCCCGGTGACGACCGGCCACACAGCTCGATCAAGCGGATCCGCGGAAAGGGGACTTTGGCAGACGCGATGGATTTCCAGTCGTTCCGACAACTACCACCTCTGCTGAAAGACCGGCCTTCTCGCAGCAGCTGCGGTGGGACGCGGCATCCCTAGGTACAGATGCGAATACCACGAAAGCCGGCTGAGTTGTACACAGAAGGGGCTGTCAAGAGCAAACTAGAGAAGGAGGGATTTATGAATCTCACGAAACGGGAACCCTTCTATGCGATGGACAAGATGCTCAGCCGATTCCCCGCCTTCTTCGGACCGCGATTTGGAAGCGGCGAATATCTTGACTTCGACTGGTGGCCTCAGGTCGACGTTAGCGAGACCGAGACAGAATATCTAATTCGGGCCGCGTTGCCGGGCGTAAAGAAGGAGGACGTGCGAGTCACGTACGAGGACGGCATGCTTACACTGAGCGGGGAGCGCCGTAAGGAAGCGGAACATAAAGGAGAGAAGTTCTACAGGGTTGAAAGCGTCTACGGGAAGTTCTCGCGCACGTTCGAGCTTCCGGATGCGATCGACGCTGCGGCGATCAGCGCTGAAGCGAACGAGGGTGTATTGACGGTTCACGTTCCAAGAACGAAGGCTGAGACGAAGAAACTCAAGACGATCGCCGTCCAGTAGAAAGGTTGCATCGAGCGATGCCGCGGGCAATGGCGATCTTGCCCGCGGCGCATTGTGCGCATGCAACGGCTCCTCAAGCTACGCTGTCGCTCTCTGCAGGGTGACCTTCGATCACCTGGGCAAGTGCACGGCAAGCGTCGGTGACGGTGAAGATGCCGACCAGCTTGTCATTCTTGGTGACGATGGCCGAGCCAATGTGGTGCTCCGCCATTGTCCGTGCGACCGTCGCTAAGGGCGTGGATGCCGGCACGACGCAAGGCTTGTCCACGTAGGCGTCATCAACCCTTAGCTCCCGCTCGTCGGGGTTACCGAAGTCGGGGCCAAGCAGGAGGTTAATGTCCCGATCCGTCACTATGCCGACGATGTCCCCGCCGCGCGTGACCGGCAAGTGCCGAAACCCACCCTGTCGCATCATCTTGCGCGCCTGAGTAAGCGGCGCATCGGCATCGATGGAATGCGGAAACGGTGTCATGAAGGCAATGACTTGTGGATTACGCTTCATTGAAAATATCGCCTCAGAGTCGCGACATCCCTAGTGCTGGAGTCTGTATTTCTCGAGTCGCTTCGTTGTCACGCCGCTTGCGCATTCGCATGCAACCATCCTGTGCCGGGAGGTGTAAGATCCTAAGACCTGGCGCAACGCTAGCCGGCGCCCAAGAGTCAGAGTCGATTTGCGGATCCTATGGCCTCATCAATTCGAGAGGCACCGCACCCAAAGCTCACCCTATGGGGGCAGATTCTGCCTTGTTCGCGGTATCAAGGGCAGTCGTGGCGAGCCGTGACACGGATATGAACTTGTGCGTAGGACAACCAAGCGTAGTGTGCGATCGCATGCATTCCTAGACACCTAAAAAGAGTCTGGCAAGCTGTGTCGCTGGCAAGAAGCTGATTGTAAATGGAAAGGGAGGGACTGTTTTCCGTTGTTCCTCTGCCTAAGCCCTTGATCCGGCTCGGTCCCGAGAGGTACCTCAGGCGACTTTAGTAGTACTTGTGGAACAGCTACGGGATGCCCTCCGGGCCAGGCCAGGAGCCCTGTCGCACCGCCACCGTTCTTCCGGCTTGCCCCTCCGGACTAAGCCAATCATCACAGAATCGCTCACTCAAAACTGTAGCCCACCATCACACCCACCAAACGCGGCCTCGTGCGATTGGCGTTTCTCCAAGCGTGTTCCGGATCAACCCATGCATTCTGGTTTGTCAGGTTAGTGCCATATACCTCCAAGTCTAACTTGCCCCAAGTAGCTCCGAGTCTCCCATTGAGTAGGTCCAGAACATCCGAGGTTTGCGGGAGGTTCTCTGGAGGGAAGCTCGTGCGGTCAACGTAATTCACCTTGTCACGGTGCATATAGTCCAGCCGAATATACCCTGGTATTTGCGAGGCCCAGTGGAATGAGTAATTGGCGCCTGCAGTCAGCGCGAACTTCGGAACATAGTCAACGGGGTCTCCCGCTATGTTGGTCGCATCCTGCGCATTGACCTCGACGATCTTGCTGTCGATATACGAGGCCGTCGTGTTCACGGTCAGCTGCCGCGTGGCGCGCCAGGTTAAGCCGCCTTCGACCCCCTTTATATGTACCTTGCCTATATTGCTGACAAGCTGCTGAAACAGCCCACTCGATGGAATGAATAACAAACCCCTGCGCAGCATGTCCGAGTAGTCACTGTAGTATCCGGAGAGCTCAAAAGCCAGCCGGCCACCCGCTGTGGTTCCCTTGGTCCCAATTTCGTAGTTGATCAGCGACTCCGGGCCGTAGTTTGGCAAGTCCCCATAGTTGAATCCGCCGGAGCGGAAACCCTTGGAAACGCTCGCGTACGTGTTCACGTTCTCCGAAATTTTATAGGTCGCATACACTCTTGGATCAGTTGAATGGAAGTGACCGTGTTTCTCACCCACCCCGGAGTTGTCCAAATAGCCCTGATTATCATTGAAGTAGCGCACGCCCGCTCCCAGCGTGAACTGGTGAGTAATGTCGTAGGAAACATCGGCGAAAATCGAAGAGGAGTTATATGTTTCGTTCTCTGAATAGACCTGATCGGTAAAAACGGCACCCGCGTACTCGGTGTCGTAGAGTTCGTAGTACTCGCGTTGATCATTGCGATAGAAGCCACCCACTGTCCACTTGAACGGGCCAGGACTAGTAGAGACCAGCCTAAGCTCCTGCGAAAACTGGCGGTTGTCGACGTGTCGGGCACCGTTCCCCGATAGAGCGCCAGCGTAAATAGTCTCTGGCCCTCCCTCGTAAGCATCCGGGTAATGGTGATTCAGGAAAATCTCTGAACTAGAACTTACCAGCTCAAAGCTGCCAAAGTTGTACTTGATATCCAGATTGTATAGATCATAGTCATATTGCTTGGGGATCAGTTGAGTCGCGGGATCTATCGCGACATAGATTGTGCGATCCGGATTCTCGTAGCCCTGCCCAAGCTTGGATTCATTGCGATGAACGATGGCCATGAGTTTGATGTCCAGCGCGTCACTGACCTTCCAGAGGGTCTTGAGCTGAAAGATCTTCAAGTCCTGGTAATTGCCGTTGTAGATTCCTGCGGGCGGCTGATCCTGCCAACCTCCGCCGTGTTGGAACCAGACCGCAAGTCTCACCCCCAAAACATTGTTGACTACCGGTAGATTCGCGATCCCTCTGAATATCTGCTGCCCTGAGCCCGAGTCGATCGTCGCGAAATCACCCTCGATACGCCCTGCATACTCATGCAGGTCAGGAGCTTCCGTGATGTATCGGACCGTGCCCACTACCGATCCTTGGCCGTAGAGTGTACCTTGCGGGCCCTTCAAGACCTCCACCCGCTCCAAATCCAGGGGTCGAACGTCGAGCTGATCGTAGCCGGTGAGCGTCACGGGTACCTCATCGAGATATTGGCCGACAAGCGCTCCGGTTCCGTAATCATTGCTGACGCCGCGCATGAAGATGGTGTAGCTTCCTGGACCGTCCTCGCGTGTTGTCATGCCTGGCACGGCAAAGGATAGATCCTGCATGGACTGTAAGGTTTTCTGTGCCAGCTCAGGTCCGCTCACCACGGTCAAGGCCATGGGAACGTCGACCAGCCTCTCCTGACGCTTCTGGGCAGTGACCACGACTTCTTGCAGCTCCTCCTCGTCAGCCTGCACCAATTGAGGAACCACGCAAGTAACGATCAACAGCCACAGAATGGATGCACTTCGCATTGTCATTCTTGCAACTCTCCCCCGCCTTCTAAGCCGGCCGTCTGAGGCTACTGGCATTCATTGGCTCCTGAACAGATGACAAAATCGGGACCTGCGGTGCGCAGTGAGCACCAGAGGAGGAGTTGACCCCACGGCCGTTGCTTGGGTGTCAGTCGCCGGATGCCGAGCCACCAAGGCTCTCGGCCTACGCCCCAGATCAGCGGGAGTCGAGGAGTCAGTCGCGCTGAGGGGGTACATCTTTCATTGCGCGGGGCAGAGCCTCTGGGACCCAATAGCGCGATGGGTTCATTGGCACATTCGTCAGGGATTGCCGCCACCGGGCGGCTAACCACTGACTCCTGCTAAATCTCACGACCCGCTCGTGCGATTGAGATGCCGGGTTCCACAAGGGACTCGACGCGCGTCGCATCTTGTCACTATCGTGATGCCCTCAACTTGTACTACGTCGGGGCGAACACTAATCGCAGCCGGTGGGACTTGGGTAGATGACAAAAAGGCGCGCGTCGGTGCGGCGTGGGCACCACTTCAGCCCCCCTAGTGCCTTAGCGCGGGACCTCCTCATGCAACCGTCACGTATCGCTGAACAGCGCCCTGCACCACTTGCGGGAGTTTGCACAGGCCGCTCGGTGATGCGGACGCACCATAGGCTCCTGTTTAGGCAACCGTACGGGCTACGCCGAACGCGTATAAGAACAGCTCGCTTCATCAAGCACTCGTAAGGCGGCATTTTGCATCTCGAGGATGAACTTGAGTCCGGCGATCGAGCCGAGTCAATTAGGCGGCTGTATGAAGGACGGCTGCTCCCACAGGCTCAAATCGACGCCTTCCGCAACTCCGAACGACTATTCGCGACGCGTTTGGTTCGTCGCGGCGAGCACACGCACGTTCTTGCTTACCATCCTGTCTCGATGTCTGATCTTCGCTTCCGATCGCGCAATCAGCAATACGACTTCTTCGACTACCTCTCGAGCAATCGGGTCGCCGGACTCCTGATCCTCAAGAGTGGCCAAATCTTCTTCGAGCACTATGAGTTCGGCATCGACGCGACGACCCGCTGGTTGTCGATGTCCATGGCCAAGTCCGTGAGTACCGCTCTGGTCGGTGCCGCGATTCAGGATGGCTATATCGGCAGCGTGGACGATCCAATTGACAAATACGTCACTGAACTCGCGGGCAGCGGATATGACGGTGTATCGATCCGGCACATCCTGCAGATGACCTCCGGTGTGCGATGGGATGACAGCCACACCGACCCCGCTTCCGAACGTCGGAGGATGTTGGAGCTCCAGATCGAACAGGTACCGGGAGCGATTCTGCGGTACATCGCACAGCTCCCCCGGGTCGCGACGGCCGGCGCCGTTTGGAATTACAGTACCGGGGAGACCCATATCGTCGGTGCACTCCTACGCGCGGCGACCCATCGCTGGCCTTCTGACTACTTGTCCGAAAAGATCTGGTGCCCCTGTGGAATGGAAGCGAACGCCACCTGGTGGCTGGAGGCTCCCGAGGGACTCGAGGTTGCCGGCAGCGGTCTCGGCGCAACCTTGCGCGACTATGCTCGATTTGGTTTATTCATGATGAACGACGGAATCGTGGGTGGTCAGACCATCCTGCCGCCTGGATGGGTCGAGGAATCAGGGGCATCACGTGAGATCGGGGGTAAGCGCGTCGATTACGGCTACATGTGGTGGGCCGTACCCGGAAGCGATGGGTCGTTCGCGGACCGAGCTTTCGGCGCTCGTGGCATCTTTGGGCAATTGATTTACGTTAATCGCGCTCAACAAGTGGTCATCGCCGTGATCAGCGCCCGCGCGAAGCCAAAGAACGCGGAGGTCATCTTGGACAACGACTTCTTCAACGCAGTTGTGTCGGCGCTGCGCTGAGGAAACGCGCGGCGCTTTCCACAAGACCATGAACTCAATTCCAAGATCGATTTCCGCCAGTCAAGTGTCTGCAAGGGATAGCGCAAGCGAGGTTTGGGGGCACCCTCGAGGTCTCGCTTTCATCGCATTCACGGAGGCTTGGGAGCGGTTCTCTTTCTACGGCATGCAGGCGCTACTGATCCTGTACATGACTGGGCACCTGCTAAAGCCAGGCATGATGGAGCACGTCCGCGGCTTTGCACAGTTCCGTGCTGGGCTCGAATTTGTCTTGGGACCGCTTTCCACCCAAGCATTGGCATCAACGATATTCGGCCTCTACGTCGGACTCATTTACTTCACACCGATCTTCGGCGGGCTTGCGGGCGATCGTCTGCTAGGGCGAACAAGAGCCGTACTCGCCGGAGCCACGCTGATGGCGGCCGGCCACTTCATGATGGCATTTGACACGACGTTTCTCCCAGCTTTGGTTTCTCTCGTCATAGGCTCGGGGCTTCTGAAGGGCAACTTGGCAGCCCAAGTGGGCCTACTCTACCGAAGAGACGATCAGCGACGTGACAGCGCTTACACGGTCTACGTCACGGCCATCAACATCGGCGCCTTCGTTGCTCCGCTAGTGTGCGGCACATTGGGCGAACTTTATAGCTGGCATTACGGCTTCGCTGCGGCCGGCGTTGGTATGCTCATTAGCATGGGCATCTATCTCAGTGGAAGACGCTATCTTCCACCGGATGTTGTGCGCAGGAGCTCAACTGACCGACCGCGGCTGCACGCAGGCGACGGTCGCACTATTGCAGCACTTCTCGTGGTGCTTGCGATCACCTCTCTTTTCTGGACCACGCAAGCGCAAGTCTGGAACGTCTATCCTCTCTGGCTGCGGGACTCCGTCGACCGACGAGCATTCGGGTTTTCAGTTCCAGTTACCTGGTTTCAGTCGATTGACTCGCTCACCGTCTTGATGCTCGCGCCCGTGATCGTCCTGCTCTGGCAGCGACAAGCGCGACGCGGCATGGAAGCGTCGGACCTTTCGAAAATCGCGCTGGGCTGCGCGTTTTATGGCATTGCATTTATCCTGCCTGTGGCCGGACAGCTGACAGCGAGCGGGTCGCCCGTCGCCCTAGGTTGGCCGCTCGGCTTGCATGTTTTCACTGCACTCGGATACCTCTACGCGGCACCGACTGCGCTGGCCCTGATGTCCCGCTGTGCACCGCCCGCAGTTAACTCGATGATGGTCGGTGCTTACTACCTCGGCATTTTCATCGGGGGGCTTGGCAGTGGCCATCTGGCGCGCTTTTACGAGCCACTCGGACCCGCCGCCTTCTGGAGTCTGCACGCGCTCGTGGGGCTGAGTGGAACTGCTTTGATTGGGTTGCTTCGGAGACCCCTCGGGCGTGCACTTCGACTCGACTCGGTTTCGCCCGCCAAAAGCGTAGCTTGAAGGACTTTCGCACGAGTTGTAGGTTTGTGTGCACGTGCCACAAGCTGCTGCGCCCGTGAGACCCACGCGCTTAGAGCATCGACAGGACGTTCATACATTTGATTCGCAGAAGGGCCCACCCGATCAACCCGTACACCGGAATACCGAAGCCATGATGTGCCGAGTCCCTTGGCGAGCGTCCCGTTGCGATTGGTGGATCATGCTGTTGGGGGGACTCGCTCTTATCGCCCCCGCTTGCGCAGCGATGGCGGCCGACTGGCCCGACTGGAACATCAGCGACACTGGACAACCCTATCGGGACGTGACGTTCTCGACTACGGAGGGCACATGGATGAGTCTCGATGTCAGTCCTGATGGCAAAGCCATTGTCTTCGATCTGCTGGGGGACATTTATTCCATACCGACGAGCGGCGGAGAGGCAAGGCCCATCCAGGGCGGCCCCGCCATGCAGCGCACCCCAACGTTCAGCCCGGATGGGCGGCACTTGCTCTTCGTCAGTGATGCAAGCGGCACTGAGAACGCATGGATTTCGGATCCCGACGGTACACATGCGCAGCAAATTACGCACGAGAGGACAAACCTCATCATGAGCGCCGCCTGGGCGGCGGACGGCGAAGCGATCGCAGTCGAG
>Ga0335085_10000840_pt1 | contig 76407 bp, 80 predicted proteins | sample Lox_Sample_45_FD_206712 | JGI IMG/M metagenome (GOLD analysis project Ga0335085, IMG submission 206712) | Soil microbial communities from Loxahatchee National Wildlife Refuge, Florida, United States - Lox_Sample_4.5 | ecosystem: Environmental > Terrestrial > Soil > Wetlands | place: USA... | reverse complement strand
GATACGTGGCGGCGACCCCGATCGCGACGACGGCGGCCCCGGGGAAGTTCATCCGGGCCAGCGGGTACGCGATCATGGTTCCGAGCACCAGCGAGGCCGCGGTGGTCACGACCGCGACCAGCATCGTGTTGTAGGTCCACGTGAGAAAGTTCGTCTGCGTGAGAAGGTCGACGTAGTGCTTGAGGGTCGGGTGGTAGACGACCAGCGGCATGATCCGTGCGTTGTACAGCTCCGAGTTCGGCTTGATCGAGGTGATCAGCATCCAGTAGAACGGGAACAGCATCGCGACCAGGCAGACCGCGAGCGGCAGGTAGAGCCGGAGTATCCGGGAGCCGAGCCCCCTCGCCTCGATCATGCCTCGCGTCTCATGTAGAGCGTGAGGGCCACGATCATGACCGCGAGGGCGGGCAGCATGCAGAGCGCGGCCGCCGCCCCCATGCCGAGCTGCCCGCCCGACATCCCGAGGTCGAAGGCGTAGGTGACGAAGACCTGGGTCGCGTTGGCGGGCCCCCCGTGGGTGAGGGCGTAGATGATCTGGAAGTCGGAGAAGGTGAAGATCACCGAGAACATGGTCACGATGATCAGGATCGGCTTGATGATCGGCAGGGTCACGTGCAGGAACCGCTGCCGGATGGTGGCGCCGTCGATGGCCGCGGCCTCGTAGAGGTCGGGCGAGATGGTCTGGAGCCCGGCCAGGATCGTGATGCCGTAGAACGGGATGCCGCGCCAGGTGTTCACGATGATGATCGACACCATGGAGAGGCTCGCGTTGCCGAGCCACGAGAATCCGCTCGCGATCAGGCCGGTGTGGACGAGCACCCAGTTGATGACGCTGAAGGTGGGATCGAAGATCCACATCCAGGCCACCACGCTGAGGATGGTGGGGACGATGAACGGCAGGAGGAGGAAGGCCCGGACGAGGTTCCTTCCGCGGAAGCTCTGGTTGATCACCAGGGCCATCGCGAGGCCCCCCAGGAGCTTCAGGACGGTGGTGACCGCGGTGTAGATGAAAGTGTTGCGGGTGACCTGCCAGAAGACCCCGTCGTGGGCGAGCGTCATGAAGTTGGCGAGCCCGACGAACACGCCCGGCTTGGCCACCGGTCTGTCTTGAAGACTCAGCCAGATGCCGTAGAAGAACGGGTACGCGACGAACGCGAGCAGGAAGAGAACGCCCGGCGTCAGCATCAGCCAGCTGAACGCCCCTTCCCGCTCGAGCACGCCGCGGAACGTGAGCGAGCGTGCGGCGACCGGGGCCGATCGGGCCAGCGGCTCCGGCCTTACCGCCACGGCCTCACTTCGCCTTGTAGATCTGCTTGAGCTGCGCCGCCGCGGTGGCGATGACGTCCTTGGTGGAGTCGCCCCGGCAGGCCTTGGCGAACATGTCGACCAGGACGTACTTCGCGTTGCTCTCCGACAGCGCGTGGCCGGAGGGACCGGGCCACCCGTGAAGCCGCGAGGTCTTCAGCGACTCCTTGAAGGGCATGTAGCGCGGGTCCACGTTCCACATCGGGTCGTTGTCGTAGCCGTGCAGGTACGGCGCGTAGTAGGCGTCACCCGCCACGAGCCAGCGCGAGAGCTGCTTCTGGTCGTAGAGCCAGCTCAGGAAGGCCTTGGCCGCGGCGGGGTCGGCCGCATGCGACGCGATCGCGTGTGACTGCGGGTTGTAGAGATGGAACCGCCCCTTGGGCCCCTGGGGGTTGAGCGCGTGGTCGGTGACCTTGGCGATGTCCGGGAAGTCTCGCTTCGCCACGATCAGGATGGACATGGCGTTGTTGGTGCAGGAGATCTGCTCGGCAAGGAACGCCTTGTTGTTGTTGACGTCGGTCCAGCCCAGCACGTCCTCGATCATCGTCTCCTGGTAGAACTTCCGGCAGAAGTCCACCGCCTTCGCGGTCTCGGACGAGTCGATGAGGACGGTCTTGCCGTCCTTGTCCACCTCGCGCCCGCCGTACGACCAGAGCAGCGGGTACATCCAGCCATGGTTGTCCCCGAAGCCGTGCCCGATCTCGAAGCCGAAGGGATGCCCCTTCTTCTTGAGGAGCCGACCGGCGCTCAGGAGGTCCTCCCAGGTGTCGGGGAACTTGGTGACGCCCACCTCCTTGAACCAGTCGGTCCGGTAGACCTCGAGCTGGCCGATGTTGCCCCACGGAATCGCCTTCCACTTCTTGTTCACGACCACCGCGTCGAGGATGTTGTCATGCCAGGGTCCGCTCTTCTTGCCGATCTCGGTTGCCACGTCGGTGACGTCCAGCAGACCCTGATCGAACAGGTGCGGCCAGTTGAGGCCGGTGGCGACGATCTCGGGGCCGGACTTGGTCTCCACGATGGTGGTGAGGCGGGTCAGCATGCTCCCCACGCTCACCGGCTCGTAGTTGACCTTGATGCCGGTCAGCTTCTCGTACTCGGGGGAGAGGGTCTTGACGAAGAAGTCGTCGAAGCCCTTGATGAACGAGCTCTCGTGGACGACGGTCATCGACTTGACCGCGGCGCTCGCGCGCCGGGAAGTCAGCGCGGCGGCCGCGCCGCCGACCATGGTGGTAAGGAACTCTCGTCGCGTGCTCATGAGACCTCCTCCGGGGGTTGCGGATGGGATGAGGAACGGTGTGCTGCTCGTGGGGCAAGAAGGGGGGGACGCGCGCGGCCCGCTGCGCACGGACAGGACCGATCAAGATCAGGCACTAGCCACATCCACGCCTCCGAGACGCTTGCCGGTCTGGCGTGTGCGGCACTCTAGGCCCGGTCGTAAATCCTGTCAAGGGACCCGGCGCGGTTTCCGGGGTTGACCCCGGGCCCAGTCGGCGCTAGGGTCAGGCGCCCGGCCCGCCCGAGGGCGCGTCGGCGCATGGCCCGGACGCCTTCCGCTTCCACGAGGAGGACTGGGATGCCGGATCAGAGCCGAGTTGCCTACCTTCGCATCGCGCTGGTCGTGGTCGGCCTCATCTTCGTCCTCGGTATCTACCCGCTGGGCAAGGTCTGGCCCTCGGGGTGGACGTGGGGCACCGAGCCTTCGCACTACCTGAAGATGATCCTGGGCCTCTACGCGACGCTCGGCGTGTTCCTCCTGATAGCCGCCCGCGACCCTCTGGCCCACCGCAGCCTGATCTGGTTCACGGTGTGGTCGAGCATCGTCCACGCCGGCATCATGGCGGTGCAGGCCTTCCGTGATTCCGCGGAGCGGGGGCACCTGCTGGGGGACGTGCCGGCCCTCCTGGTGGTCGCCATCGCCCTCGCCGCCCTCACGCCGCGCGGGCAGACGACGGGCTGAGCTCGCCTACCCGGCGGGGGGACGGGACGGGGGGCTCACCACCTCCATGAGGGCACCCAGCCCACGGTGGAAGGTCGGCGCGCCCCCCGGAACCACGCACGCCTCGAGCACCTCGAGCAGCTCGCCCGGGGTCGCCCCGAACTCGATCGCGCGCCGCATGTGCGCGACCAGCCCCGGTCGCTCCGAGCCGCGGAAGCAGAGCAGCGCGATGGCCACGAACTCGCGCACCTTGGCCGAGACGTGGCGGCCCTCGCCCAGGCCGAGCTCGTAGAGCCGGTTGTAGGCGGCGACGAACTCGGGATCCTGCCGCGCCGCGAACTCCCACTCCGGGTACATGTAGCCCCGGGCCCCCTTCATCTTGGCGATCAGCGCCTCCGCCTGCTGCTCCCGATTGTCTGCGGTCATGACTAGTCCTTTGGCAGGCCCAAGACCCGCTCGCCGATGATGTTGCGCTGGATCTCGCTGGTGCCTCCCGCGATCGTGTACTGTCGCGCGCTCAGCACGCGGTTGTACCAGCGCGGACCGTCCGGCACCTGCTCACTCGGCCGGTTGACGAGTGCGTGGGGCCCGAGCAGCTCGCCCGCGAAGTCGGCGATACGCACGCCGAGCTCGGAGCCGAAGAGCTTGAGGATCGAGCCCTCGGGTCCCGGGGGCTCGCCGCGGAGCTGCCGCGTCAGGTTGCGCATGCGGGTGTAGCGCTGGCACTGCGCCTCGATCACGAGCTGGGCGAAGCGCTGACGGATCACCGGATGCTCCCAGGCGGGGCGGCCGTCGAGCGGCACCGTCATGGCCAAGGCGCGCAGGCGCGCGAGCTGCTCCTCGTGACCGCGCCCGCCGCCGCCCTTGCGCTCGTACATGAGCGTGGTCATCGCGGGCTTCCAGCCCTCGTTCTGCCGCCCGATGAGGTTGGCCTTCGGCACCGCCACGTCGACGAAGAACACTTCGTTGAAGTGCCGGTGGCCGTTCAGCAGCACGAGCGGGCGCACCGTGATGCCGGGCGTCTTCATGTCCACCAGCAGGTAGCTGATGCCGCGATGCTTGGGCGCGGCCGGATCGGTCCGCACGAGCAGGTAGATCCAGTCCGCGAACTGGGCGCCCGACGTCCACACCTTCTGCCCGTTCACCACGAAATGATCGCCTCGATCCTCGGCGCGGGTGCTGAGGCTCGCGAGGTCGGAGCCGGCCCCCGGCTCCGAGTAGCCCTGGCACCAGATGTCGTCGCCGCCCAGGATGCGCGGCAGGTAGCGCTGCTTCTGCGCCTCGGTGCCCCACTCGATGATGGTTGGGCCCGCCATGCCGATGCCGGAGTAGCCGGGTAGCACGGGGGCGCGGGCCCGGAAGCACTCCTCGTCGTAGATGACCTGCTCCATCAGGGTGGCCCCGCGCCCGCCGTACGCCTTCGGCCACGAGATGCCGACCCAGCCCGCCGCGTACATGCGCCGCTGCCAGTCGCGTCGTCGCTCGAAGGTCTCGCGGTCCGGGGCCACGCGCTCGTCGGTCGGGTCCTCGATGCGGAGGTCGTCGGTGAGGTTCGCGGCCAGCCACCGGCGGATGTCGGCACGGAACTGTTCCTGCTCGGGTGTGTAGGTGAAATCCATGGGCCTCTTCTAGCACCGGTGCGCGTCCGACTCAAGGCATGCTACATTCAGCGGTGTCTCGACGCAGCATCCCCTGGCCACGGAGGCGGCATTGGCTCACAAAGGCATGAAGTTCGGCATCTTCCTGGCGCCGTTCCACAAGGTCGGCGAAAACCCCACGCTGGCCATGAACCGCGACATGGAGCTGATCGAGTGGATGGACTACCTCGGCTACGACGAGGTGTGGATCGGCGAGCACCACTCCGCGGGCTGGGAGACCATCGCCTCCCCCGAGATCTTCATCGCGGCCGCCGCCGAGCGCACCCGCCACATCATGCTCGGCTCCGGCGTCACGAGCCTGCCCTACCACCACCCACTGATGGTCGCCAACCGCTTCGTCCAGCTCGATCACATGACGCGCGGCCGCGCGATGCTCGGCTGCGGTCCGGGCGCGCTGGTCTCCGACGCCTACATGATGGGCATCGAGCCGGTGACCCAGCGTTCACGGATGGACGAGTCCCTCGACGCGATCATGCAGCTCCTTCGGTGCGAGGAGCCGGTGACGCTCAAGACCGACTGGTTCGAGCTGCGCGAGGCCCGGCTGCATCTCGCGCCCTACACCGAGCCACACTTCCCGATCGCGGTGGCGAGCACGATCACCCCGGCCGGAGTGATCACGGCGGGCAAGCACGGCGTCGGCGTGCTCTCGATCGGGGCGGGGCTGCCCGGAGGCCCGGAGGCACTCTCCAACCAGTGGAAGATTGCCGAAGAGACCGCGGCCCAGCACGGCAAGACCATGGACCGGAAGAACTGGCGGCTCGTGGTCAACGTGCACGTCTCCGACGACGACGAGCAGGCCCTCCGGGAGGTGAACCGCGGAGAGCGTCACGAGACCATGACCTACTTCGAGGATACGCTCGGGCGTCCACCCGGTCGCGCCGACGATCCGCTACGCGAGGGCGTCAAGATGGGCACTACCCTGGTCGGCACGCCGGATACCGTCATTCGCGGCGTCGAGCGGCTGCAGGAGCTGAGCGCGGGCGGCTTCGGCGGGCTCCTCTTCCGCGCGCACGAGTGGGCCAACCGCGAGCAGACTCTCAAGAGCTACGAGCTGTTCGCCCGCTACGTCATGCCCCGCTTCCAGGGCTCGCTCGCCAGCATCCGCGACTCCAATGATTGGGCCCGCAGCAACCGCAAGACGATCTTCAGCCCCAACGTCGAGGCGGTGCGCCGGGCATTCACGGACGCGGGCCGGGCCGTCCCCGCCGAGTACCGGAATCGCACCGTGGGGGCGCGCGACGTGGACGAGTCGAGCCCGCGCTAGCGCGGTTCGAGCGCGCGACCAGGACTACCGGTCCGCTGGCCGCCGGGTCATGGGTCTCGAGCTGCGCGACGCGCGAAGGTCGCCCGACGATCGGGAGTGGCTGACCAACGTCTACCCGTTCTACCTGCACGACCTCTCCGAGTTCGACGACGGCTACTACACCCTCGACGCTCGCGGCCGGTGGACGCCGGATCACCTGCCGAGCTGGCTCGATGACCCGGCCGATCACCCCCTGATCCTCGTCGACGCCGGCCGCCGGGTCGGCCTGGCCCTCGTCAACCAGGCCCCATCGCGCCACCTCGGCCCGGGGGTGGATTTCCGGATGGCGGAATTCTTCGTGCTCCGCGCGCATCGCGGGCGCGGAATCGGGCGGCGCGCGGTCTTCGCGCTCTTCGACCGGTTCCGGGGGACGTGGGAGATCTCGGAGCTGCCGCGGAACGAGCGGGCCATCCGATTCTGGCGTCGCGTGATCGGCGAGTACGGGGGCGGCCGGCATCGAGAGACGAGCGACGTGGCCGGCGTGCGCCAGGTGATCGATACGACGCGGTAGATCCTTCCCCGTCGGCCCTACCAGCGTCTCGTCTCACCCGGCTTGAGTACCCACGCCGCCGCCGGATCGAGGTGTCGTCGCTCGATCTCGGCGACGAGCCGCGTGGGCGGCTCGTCGTAGGGCTCGCGCGCGAGCGCGAACGTGCGCCAATGGACCCCGACGAAGCGGACAGCCCGCGCGAGCTGCGCACCACCTGCGACTGCACCGTGCCCTTGCTCTCGATCGGCCACGGGAAGTAGTCGGGGCCACCGAGGGCGGCGCCGGTCGCCTCGAGCCAGTTCTCCGCGAAGGCGCCCTGGAGCTGGCTCACCACCGGGCCCTCCACCCGCATGTCGGTGTCGCGCCACTGGCCTTCCTCCCGGCCGTTGCCGCTCCACTTGCCGCTGGTGCCCGAGCCGCCGGTGATGTCGACCCGCCCGTCCACGACCAGGATGCGCCGGTGATTGCGGTAGTTCACGCGATCGATCGTCCACGGAGTGAGCGGGCGATAGGAGACCACCTGGCAGCCGGCCCCGGTCATCCAGTCCCGATACTGCGGCGGCATCAGGAGCGAGCCGACCGCATCGACCAGCACGTGCACCTTGACGCCGGCCCGGCAGCGCTCCGCGAGCGCCTGCGCGGTGTCGGCGGCGGGCGCCCCCTCCTCGAAGACGTACTGCGCGTAGGTGATGGTCTTGCGGGCGGACCGGATCATCTCGAGCTTGGCCGGGAAGACCTCCTCGCCATTCAGCAGCACCTCGACGCGGTTCCCTCCGACCACCGAGCCGCCGGTGAATCCGACGAGGGTGGACCGGAACGAGGCCTCCGAGATCCGCAGACCGGGCAGATCGAGGTGAGGCTGGACGTGGGTGCAGCCGGCCAGGAAGACGACCAGGCAGGCGGCGGAGATGACCCGCCCGCCCCTCCGCCGTCTCATCGGGCTCACAGCCTGCGCAGCACTTCGATGCGGTCTCCCGTCGCGGGATGCGTGCTGAGGAAACCGCCGCCGCCGTCACCTTCGGTGTTCATCAGCCAGGTGAGCGTGCCGATCATGACGTCCTTGTTGCGGCCCACCCGCTGGAGCAGCTCGACCCCGTGACGATCGGCCGCGTACTCCTCGCTACGGCTGTACTTGCTCTGGATCAGCGCGCCCGCGATCGGGGCCACTCGGCCCGCTCCGGGGATGAGCTGATCGAGAATGACCGCGCCGATGCCGAGGCCGGTGCCGAGCGCCTGGGTCTTCGCCACGTGGCCGAGGTCCTCGTGGGCGACCTCGTGCGCCATGACGGCCAGTAGATGATCGTCGCTGGCCTTCTCGAGGAGGCCGGTCGTGACGTAGAACTCCCCGTTGCCGGCATTCGCCGCGTTGATGGAAGGATCCTCGATGATGCCCACCTTGACCTGGCTCGGCGGCTTCGGCTTGTTCATGACCTGCAGGAGCGGGATCATCGCCTTCTTGAGCCTTTCGACCTGGGTGGCGTCGACCGTCTTCTGCGAGGCGGCCGGCGGCTTCGCGGTGGAGGGGGGCCGGGCTGGCTCCGAGGTCCGGCCGGAGGTGGCGGTCTCGACCGCGCACCCGCCCAGCAGGGTCGCCGCTACGAGCGCGCCTGTCACGAGCGCCCGCGTGCTCATCGGCGATTCCGGGAGGGCCGGATGACCTCCTGTCCCGCCTCCAGGGTCGACGTCACCTGGTCCCGGGCCGAGTCGATGATCTGCTCGGCGGTGGATTGCACGGCCTGCAGCGTATCGGCCGCGGCCAGCCGCGCGGTGCGGCCCTTCGTGCTCATGAACTGACGAATCTCCTCGCCCCATACGTATTCGGCGATGCCTCCCACGATCGCGCCAAGCACGAATCGACTCAGCATTGCGCTCTCCTTCTCCCCGCGCTGGCTACGCGGCTCTCCGAATTGGCCACTCGACCCCCGCGCTCCGACGGAGCACGTGGCCGCAGGGCTCGAGCTCGATCACGAGCGCGGCGCCGCGCTCGTGCCAGTCCTCGATCGCCCGAAACGCACCGCATGTTCGGCAGTAAAGTGTCGGCGTTCCTTTCATCGCGCGCCTCCCGTGGTCACGAAGGGTTGTACTGCCTGGGTCTTGGCGCAATCGGGACAGATCTCGAGCTCGGCGTCGTAGGCGACGCCGTGGATCGGACAGCGCACGACCGGAACGGAGGTGGGGTGGCGGCGGCGCCAGCCGAGCGCCAGGGCGGCGCCCGCGGCGGCGATCACCGCGGCCGTCACGACTCGTCCGATCCGCGAGTACGTCGACGTCACAGCCGTCCGGTCAGCGCCAGGATGATGAGCACCAGCAGGACGAGTCCCACGACGCCGCTGGGATAGGGACCCCAACCCGAGCTGTAGGGCCAGGCGGGCAAGGATCCGACCAGGATCAAAACGAGTATGACGATCAGGATCAGCGACACGGTGTGTCCCCCCCTTCGCGTCTCCGGTGTGGCTTGTGATCATGGTCTGCGCCTAAGTCCAGCCGTCCCGCGATTCCTAGCGGTTCTGACCGCCCTGGCCCGGCTGCGGCTGGCCCTGGCGATCCCGGTCCCGGTCGTGGCCGGGCTGATCCTGGCCGGGCTGGCGCTGTCCGGGCTGACCCTGCCCCGGCTGTCCCTGACCCTCCCGCTCCTTCTCCGTGGTGCCCATGGTCGTTGCTCCTTTCTTCCCGGCCGCGTCAGCGAGTCCGGGATCTCGGCCGCCCCTTGCGCGGGATACGAGCGCCGGATCTCCGGGCCTCGCTCAACGCGATGGCGACGGCCTGCTTGCGCTTCCGGACCTTTCGACCGGACGACGAGCGGAGCGAGCCCCGCTTGTACTCTCCCATCACCTTCTTGACCTTGAGACGGCCCCGGCCCTTGTGCGCCCTGGCCATCAGCGGTCCCCGCCCTTCGCGTCGCCGCCCAGCCGCTCGATCAGGTGGCGCAGATCGTCGGCGCGCTCCTCTTCCTTCGCGAGAATCGCTTCCATCATTCGCCGGGTGGTGCAGTCGTGGTTGCCCAGGTGCCGCACGATGTCGGCGTAGGCCCCGATCGCGATTCGCTCCGCCACCAGGTCTTCCTTGATCATCTCGAGCAGCTCGTCGCTCTCGATGTACTCCGAGTGACTCCGGGTGACCAGGTCCGGGTTGAAGTCGGGCGCGCCGCCGAGCTGCGTGATGCGCTCCGCGATCTGATCCGCGTGCGCCTGCTCCTCGGCGGCGTGCTCCGCGAACTCGGCGGTCACCGCCTGGGCGTGGATCCCGGAGGCCATGTAGTAGTGCCGCTTGTACCGCAGCACGCACTCGAGCTCGGTGGCCAGAGACTCGTTGAGCAGGCGGGCCACGGTCTGCCGGTCGGCCTTGTCGCCGGCGGTGATCGGACCCTCCTGCATGTGCGCGCGGACGCGGCGGCGGATCTCCATGATGTCGCTCACGAACTCACCGGCCATGTGATGTGCGCTCCGCCGTTCGGTTCCTGCGTGGCCTACTTGTTCGCCTGACGGACCGTCAGCTCGTTCTTGACCGCCTTGACGCCGGGGATGCCGCGGGCCATCTCGGAGGCCTTGGCGGCCGCGGTGATGCTCGGCACCTCGCCGGTCAAGGTGACGACGCCGTCGTCGGCGCGGACGTCGACCTTCTTCAGGCTGGCGTCACGGTGAATGCGTGACTCTGCCGTCTTGGCGATGTCCTTGTCGTTGGCGTCGACCGCCTTGCGGGCCGTCGGGGCCACCACCTGCAGGTCGTTCTTCACCGACTTCACGCCCTCGATGCTCTTGGCGACCTCGGCCGCCGCCTGCTTGGCCTCGTCGGAGTCGACCTTGCCGCGCAGATGGACCACGCCGTTCGCGGTGTCGACGCTGACCTGGGTGCCCTTCACGCGCTCGTCGCTGAAGAGCGCGATCTTGGTCTTCGAGGTGACCCAGCTGTCGCTGACCGCGGTCTTAGCTTCCTGAGTCGTGCTCTTGGCCTTCTCCTTCGTCTCCTCCATCGAGTTCTCGATCTTGTCCTTCGTGGTCTGGGCCTGTGCCGCGAAGGGCGCCGTCGCCACGAAGGCTCCCAGGGCCGTGATCGTGATCACCTTGCCGTACCGCATGGAAGTTCCTCCTTGATGTCGAGTGAGCTGTCGGTTGTGTGACCGCTACCGTCGCGGAAGCGGCGGAGGCGGAGGGGGAGTGGTGCCCGCCGGCACCCACACCCAGTAGTGAGGCGCCGCGCTCGTGCCGTCGCCGTAGAGCATCCAGCGGCCCTCGGGATACGTGACCACGCGGTCGGCGGGTACCTGCGCCACGACCGCCGGCGGAGCCGGCGGAGCCTCGACCACGCGCTCCTTCTCGCTGCTGTAGATGCAGCCGCCCGCGCTGGTGGCCACTAGGGCCATCGTGGCCACCAGCAGGGGGATTCGGGACGTCGTTCGGTTCATGGCGATGCTCCGTTACCTGGCGGGCGGTGTGTCATCGCTGGACCGCGGCGAATCCGAGTCGGGACGGCGCGAACGGCCTTCTTCGTCCAGCCGAACCGGCCGGCCCGCCCCGGCATCGCGATCGCTTCGCTCCGGCTCGCGATCCGGGCGCCCCTCGCGCGGATCGCGGGAGTCGCGGTCGGGATCCTGCTGATCCTTGCGCCCGATCCGCGGCGCTGGCTTTCCTCTCGGTTTTTCTCTCATGACGTTCCTCCCGTGTCGGTCGCGCGACCACCGCGACACTGCAGGGACAGGGAGCAATCGATGTGCCATGCCGGGAAGTAGCCGAAGAACAATGGCGATCACGCTATTCCACGAATCGGCCTTGCGCTTTCACGGAAAAGAGACCCGCGTAGTTTCTTCCGGAGGATTCGCGGGGTCGCGGCAGCGGATTGGGGTCAGGTCTTGCATTACGACATTTGCATCCGCCGAGGTGGGTCGAGCGGGGAGGAAATGTCGTAATGCAAGACCTGACCCCGTTTGGGCGACGGCGTCAGGCGATCCAGACCGACTTGATGTTCACGAACTCACGGATGCCGTACTCGGAGAGCTCGCGGCCGTACCCGGACCGCTTGATCCCGCCGAAGGGCAGCCGTGGATCGGACTTCACCACGCCGTTGACGAAGACGGCGCCGGCCTCGATCTGGGCGGCGAGGCGCTCCGCGCGCGCCCGGTCCCGGGTCCACAGGGCGGCGCCCAGGCCGAACGGCGAGTCGTTGGCGAGCCGGATCGCGTCGGCCTCGTCCTTGGCGCGGATGACCGCGGCCACCGGCCCGAACGTCTCCTCGTCGAACGCGGGCATCCCGCGGTCCACCGCGGCGAGCAGGGTGGGCGGGTAGAACGCGCCCTTGCCGGCGGGGACCTGGCCGCCGAGCAGCGCGCGGGCGCCACGCTTGACCGATTCCTCGACCTGACGGTGCAGCTGGTCGCGAAGGTCCGCCCGCGCCTGCGGACCCACCTGCGTCTCGCGTGAGGTCGGATCGCCCATCCGCCGCGAGGCCAACGCGATCCGGAAGCGCTCGAGGAAGCGATCGGCCACCGGCTCCACCACGACGAAGCGCTTGGCCGCGATGCAGCTCTGCCCGCTGTTGATCAGGCGGCCCTCCGCGGCCGCGCTCGCGGCGGCGTCCACGTCGGCGTCGGCCAGCACGATGAACGGATCGCTGCCGCCCAGCTCCAGCACCGTCTTCTTGATCTCGCGGCCCGCCTGCTCGGCCACCGCGCGGCCCGCCCGCTCGCTGCCGGTGAGGGTGACCGCCGCGATCCGCGGATCGGCGATGAGGCCAGCCACCACGCCGGCGTCGGCCAGCACCGTGCGGAAGAGGCCGTCGGGGAAGCCGGCGCGCCGGAACACCTCCTCGATGGCTAGCGCGCAGCGGGGAACGTTCGAGGCGTGCTTGAGGATGCCCGCGTTACCGGCCATGAGGGCCGGCGCCGCGAAGCGGAAGACCTGCCAGAAGGGGAAGTTCCACGGCATCACCGCGAGCACGACCCCCAGCGGGTCGAAGCGGACGTAGCTGCGAGCGGCGTCGGTCTGGCGCTCCTGCTCGGCCAGGAACGCCGCCGCGTGCTCGGCGTAGTAGTCACAGGTGCCCGCGCACTTCTCCACCTCGGCCTCCGCCTGCACGATGGGCTTGCCCATCTCGCGGGTCATGAGGGAGGCGTACTCGGATTGGCGCGCGCGCAGCTCCTGGGCCGCCGCCCGCATCAGCGCGGCCCGCTGGGGGAACGAGCGGGTGCGCCACTCGGTGAAGGCGGCCTGCGCGCCGGCCAGGATGTGCTCGACCTGCGGCGCCGACGTGGCCTCGATCGTCTCGAGGACCTCGCCGGTCGCTGGATTCACAGACTGGATATTCATGGCGTGCTCCTTCGGTGGGCTCTCATGACTTGAGATCAGCGTGAGCCTCGCTTGGATGCACCGCAATCGGCCCTCGACTGGCCGCGTCACGGTCTCGGGCGTAGACTGGGCCCGGAGGACGGCCATGAAAGCCTCGGATCTGATCGTGCGCTGCCTCGAGAACGAGGGCGTCCGCTACGTCTTCGGGCTGCCGGGCGAGGAGATCCTCGACATCATCGACTCGCTGGCCGACTCGCGCGTGCGGTTCATCACGACCCGGCACGAGCAGGGCGCCGCGTTCATGGCCGACGCCTACGGCCGCCTCACCGGCCGCGCCGGGGTCTGCCTCTCCACGCTCGGGCCCGGCGCCACCAACCTGGCCACCGGCGTGGCCGACGCCAATCTCGACCACGCCCCGCTCGTCGCGATCACCGGGCAGGCCGGGCGCGACCGCATCCACAAGGAGTCGCACCAGTACATCGACATCGTCGAGCATCTCCGTCCGCTGACGAAGTGGAACGCGCGCGCCGAGATGCCGGTGGTGATCCCGGAGGTCATCCGCAAGGCCTTCAAGGTGGCCGAGGCCGAGAAGCCGGGCGCCTGCCACGTCGAGGTGCCCGAGGACGTGGCGGAGGAGCGGGCGGAGGGCGAGCCGCTCTCCACCGAGCGCCCGCGGCGCCCCTCCCCGGATCGGCCGGCCCTGCAGGCGGCGGCGCGGCTGATCGAGGCCGCGGCGTTCCCGCTCATCTTCGCGGGCAACGGGGTGATCCGCGGCGGCGCCTCCCAGGAGCTGCGCGACCTGGCCCGCGCCCACGGCATCCCGGTGGTCAACACGTTCATGGCCAAGGGCTGCATGCCGTACGACGATCCCCTCGCGCTGCTCACCGCCGGGCTGCAGGCGCGCGACTCCGTCTCGTTCGGCTTCGAGAAGGCCGACCTGATCATCGCGGTGGGCTATGACCTGGTCGAGTACGCGCCCAAGTTCTGGAACCCGGAGCGCAAGAAGCCCGTCGTCCACATCGACTTCACGCCCGCCGAGGTCGACAGCCACTATCAGCCGACGGTCGAGGTGGTGGCCGACGTGCGCGAGGCTCTCGAGCTGCTGAACGGGCTCGTGAAGGGGCAGAAGGACCCCGCTCCCTACCGGGAGCTACGGCGCTTCATCCTCGAGCAGCTCGCGGAGGGCGCGGACGACGACACCTTCCCGATCAAGCCGCAGCGCATCCTGCGGGACCTGCGGCGCGCGATGGGCCGCGAGGACATCCTGATCTCGGACGTGGGCAGCCACAAGCTGTGGATCGCGCGCACCTTCCCGGCCTACGAGCCCAACAGCGTGCTGATCTCCAACGGCCTCGCCGCGATGGGGTTCGCGCTGCCCGCGGCGGTGGCGGCCAAGCTCGTGCACCCGGAGCGCAAGGTGGTGGCGGTGAGCGGCGACGGCGGGTTCCTCATGAATCTCCAGGAGCTGGAGACCGCGAAGCGCCTCGGCCTCTCGATCGTCAACGTGATCTTCCGCGACGGCGGCTACAACCTCATCCAGTGGAAGCAGCAGACCCGTCTCGGCCGGGAATCCGGGGTGGAGTTCACGAATCCGGACTTCGTGATGCTCGCCCAGGCCTTCGGGGCCAAGGGACTGCGGGTGGAGTCGGCGCGTGGTCTGGCGCCGGCGCTGGGCGAGGCTCTCGCGCATCCGGGCCCCTCGATCGTGGACGTGCCGGTGGACTACCGGGAGAACCCGAAGCTGACCGAGCGACTCGGTCACCTCGTCTGTCCGATCTGACGGCACGCGTCTTGCCGTGTCCTGGATCATGCGCGTGGTCTGGGAGCGAGGGGTCTGGACGCTGGTCAAGCGCGCCGCGATCAAGTGGAGCGAGGACGACTGCCTGACGCTCGGCGCGGGTCAGGGCCCGGGTCTGGTCGTTCGCGGCGGTCCTGGGGATCGGCTTCCTGCTGAGCGTCTCGCTGGTACTGAGCGCCGCCGTCGCCGCGCTCGGTCGCTTCGGGTGGGCCTGGGTGCCCGGGATCAGCGGGGTGCTCGAGCTCGCCGACTTCGTCGGGTCCATGATCGTGCACACGCTGCTATTCGCGATGATCTTCCGCGTCCTCCCCGACACGGTGATCCGGTGGCGCGACGTGTCGGTGGGCGGCGCGGTGACCGCGGGGCTCTTCTTCATCGGCAAGCTCGCCATCGGCCTCTATCTCGGGGGCAGCGAGATCGGCGCGGCCTACGGGGCCGCGAGCTGGGTCATCCTCATCCTGGCCTGGGCGTACTACTCGGCCCAGATCGTTCTCTTCGGGGCCGAGCTCACCCGCGCCTACGCCTTCCGGAGTGGCGGCCCTACATCTCCACGATCCCGTCGCCTACCTTCTTGAGCCGCTCGAGGACCAGCGGGTCGTGGCCCGGTAGCACGAGGTCCTCGGATGAGGCCAGCGCGCGGATCTTGTCGAACGCCGCGTACATCCGCGGCAAGTCTTGAAGGGTATTGAACGGGATGCGCTCCTCGAAGTTGCGGTAGTAGTGCGAGGCGTCCGACGCCACCACCGCCTGGCCCCGCGCGTGTGCCACCGTGACGATCTGCATGCCCGCGGTATGGCCCCCCACGTGGTGCACCGCGATGCCGGGCACGATCTCGCGCGAGCCGTCCACGAACTGCATGCGGCGGTCGTAGTTGAGGCGGATCAGCGCGCACACGTCGTTCACCTCGACCGAGTGGCGGAAGGCGGGCAAGGCCGCGTTGCGGCCGGTGTAGAACGCCATCTCGGAGTCCTGGACGTAGAAGGTGGCGTTGGGGAACAGCCCGTAGTTGCCCACGTGGTCGTAGTGGAAGTGGCTCAGGATCACGTGCTTGACCGAGGCCGCCTCCACCCCGATCTCGGCGAGGCCCTTGCCCGGGCAGCGCAGGAACTGGCGGCCCCGTCGCGTGCCGACATCCTCCGTGAAGCCGAGATCCACCACCACCGTCTCGGTGCCGTTGGTGAGGGCCCAGACGAAGTAGTCCATCGTCATGGGGCCCTTGTGGTAGTCGCCGTAGAACGCCTCCGAGGTGGTGCAGGCTCGGTGGGCGTAGCGGACGGCGTAGATGCGGTATGGCGCATTGGGCATGGTCAAGTCTCCTTTCCCGTGGCAGGATTCTACGCGTTTCCGGGGTCCCTGGAAGTCCCACTCGAGAGGAGGAGTATCGATGGCCCTACCAGCCGCGGTGTCGGCGTCCCGCAACGAAGTCCGCACGGTCGCCCCCAAGCTCATCGAGCTGACCGAGACCCTGGTCTACCCCGACATCTGGGAGCGCCCGGGTCTCTCCAAGCGCGATCGCAGCCTGGTCACGCTGGCCGCCCTGACCGCTCTCTATCGTCCCGACCAGCTGAAAGGTCACACCGAGCGGGCGCTCGTCAACGGGGTGACCAAGGAGGAGATCGGCGAGCTGATCACCCATCTGGCGTTCTACGCGGGCTGGCCCAGCGCCATGTCGGCGGCCAAGGTCGTCAAACAGGTCTTCGAGGAGAAGAAGGCATGAAGGTCGGGTTCATCGGGCTGGGCACCATGGGCGCCAGCATGGCGTCCAATCTGCAGGCGGGCGGTCACGAGCTTCAAGTGAACGACGTGCGAAAGGACGCGGCGACCCCGCACCTGAAGGCGGGCGCGATCTGGAAGGACACCCCTCGCGCGGTCGCGGAGGGCGTGGAGGTTGTCTTCACCTCGCTGCCCGGGCCGAAGGAGGTGGAGCAGGTCGCCCTCGGGCCGGACGGCCTCATCCACGGCATGAAGAAGGGCGCGGCCTACTTCGATCTCAGCACCAACTCGCCCGCGCTGATGCGCCGACTCTATCCCGCGTTCAAGGAGAAGGGCTTCCACGTGCTCGACGCGCCGGTGAGCGGCGGGCCCAAGGGCGCCAAGTCGCGCAAGCTCGCGCTGTGGATCGGCGGCGACCGCGAGGTCTACGATCGCTTCAAGCCGGTGCTGGACGCGATCGGCGACCAGCCCTACTACGTGGGGCCGATCGGGGCGGGCTCGGTGGCCAAGCTCGTACACAACTGCGCGGGCTACGCGGTGCAGACCGCGCTCGCCGAGGTGTTCACGATGGGCGTGAAGGGCGGGGTCGACGCGCTCACGCTCTGGAAGGCGGTGCGCCAGGGCGCGGGCGGGCGGCGGCGCACGTTCGACGGGCTCGCCGATCAGTTCCTACCCGGCACCTTCGATCCTCCTGCGTTCAGCCTGCGGCTGAGCCACAAGGACGTCTCGCTGGCCGTGGCGCTGGGCCGGGAGCTGGGGGTGCCGATGCGGATGGCGAACCTGGCGCTGGAGGAGCTGACCGAAGCGATCAACCGCGGCTGGAGCGAGCGCGACTCGCGCGTGGCCATGCTGCTGCAGGAAGAGCGCGCGGGCGTCAAGATCGCGGTGCCGGTCGAGCAGATCCGGGAGGTGCTGGACAAAGACGGCCGCTAGAGCGAACGACGGCCGCCAGGGCGGCCGAATCACGGCCGAACTGGGCGTAGCTAGGCCTTGCGGAAGAAGAGCGGCTCGATCTTGGAGAGGTCCTTCGAGATCGCCATCGTGAGGAGGTCGGCGAAGCCCTGGAGGATGATGAGGGCGTTGAGGTCGGCGTCGTTCAGGACCACGCCCTTGATGCGCTCCAGGATGCCGTCGTTCACCTTCTGGATGTTCTCGTAGTGGGTCTCGAGCTGCTCGAGGCCGAGATCGGGTGAGCCGCCGCGCTTCGCCACGAAGTACTGGCGCAGGAGGTACATCGAGACCGAGCGCACGATCGTCTCCTCCGCGGTCGAGAACGGGAGGTGGAAGCGGGCCATCGGCTTGAGGAAGTCCATGTAGGGACACGAGCTGGTCGCCATGACGAGGCCGAAGATGCCGAAGATCCCGCGCTGCAGCGGGATCTGCTTCACGTAGGTCCGCTCCTCGGTGGTCACGGTGACGGTGGCCTCGGAGCAGGAGGCCTTGTCCTTGAAGAACTCCACCAGGGAGGCGAGGTTGGTGGCCACCGGGCAGTAGGGGTGCTCGGCCGGCTCGAGTGGGCAGTGGCCGCACTGGTGGTTCTCGAGCCGGGCCCACTCGGGCGGCCGCTCGTTGGCGGCCGGGAGGAAGGAAAGGGTACCCCGGTCGAGATCGACGGCATAGGACTTGGCGCCCCCGTCGGGAAACGCAAAGTCGTAGACGATCTTGATGGTGTCCACCGCTTACTAGCGAGGGTAGCGAGGCGGGGCCGGCCCCGTCAAACTCTGTGTGGGCAGCCACATGCTCTATCCTCGGGCCGTGACGTTCGTTCCCGAGCCTCCGGCGGTCGGCCAGCCGGCGCCGCTCGTACGCGCTCACCCACGGCGACACCGGCCCGCAAGTGCGCGGCGCGTGGCTCGACGGGCTCACCGTCCGGGAGAGGCCGGGGCCCAGATCCGGCCCGCGCCCAGGCACCGTAATCTAGGCACGGGTTTTCCATGCGGGATGGTATGAGTTGACTCGACCGATGCCAGCCTTCGACCTCGATTCGTACGTGGGTCGCTCGCGGGCCGTGGACATGTCGGCCATCGCCTGGGCCGAGGTCCCCCGGTACCCGGTCTCTCCCGAGATGATCCGCACCCTCCGCTACATGGAGGACGTCGAGAGCCACACGATCATCTATCTGCGGAGTCTCCTGGCCACCCGTGCGGTGGACGATCCGGACGTGGCGACGTTCCTGGCCTGCTGGGTCTACGAGGAGACGTTCCACGGCCTGGCCCTCGCGCGCTTCCTGGAGGCGGCCGGCGCGCCGATCGGCCCGCGCGCCCGGCCCCGCGGGCAGGAGACGCTCGCCAAGCGCATCGAGGCGGCCGGGACCGCGATGGCGTCCAAGGCGTGGCCCGATTTCTGCGCGGTGCACATGGCCTGGGGCGCGATCAACGAGCTGACCACGCTCACCGGCTACCGGCGCTTCGCCGCGATCGCCGACCATCCGGTGCTCACCGACCTGCTCGAGCGCATCGCGCTGGACGAGTCGCGCCACTTCTTCTTCTACTACCGCCAGGCCGAGATGCGGATGCAGCGGCGCTCGGTGGCCCGGGTCGCGCGCTTCCTGGTGGATCGTTTCTGGGCGCCGGTGGGTAGCGGGGTCGAGGCCGACCCGGAGGTGCGCTTCATGGCCACCTACCTCTTCGGCGGGCCGGAGGGACGGGTCGCGGCCCGCAAGGTCGACGACACCATCCGGCGTCTACCCGGGTTCGAGACCGTGCAGCTCCTCGAGGCGTGGATGGACCGGCACGTGAAGAACGGGGAAGGAGGACGCAATGGGCACGGCAACCACTGAGCGGGCCACCGAGCATCGAGCGTCGACCGGTCACTACCCGGCCTACGTCCCGAGGCCCTTCACGCGCGCCGAGCGCGATTCGGTGACGATCCTGTTCGGCGGTCTGCACTGGCGCGTCGAGCGAGTGCCGGTCCAGCAGATCGTGGAGCGCTCGGGCACGCTCTTCTTCTCGTTCCAGGATTTGGACTCCACCAAGCCGGCCGGCTCCGTGAAGATCCGGGTGGACACCATCACCCACTACCTCGAGCGGTACGCGAGCGACATCATCGAGAGGAAGCAGGTGACGATGGGCCCCCGCTGCCCGTTGCTCCCCCGGGCGGACCGGATCCTGGCCCCCTGATCCAACCGGCCCATACCCCGCCTTCGGGTGTTTTGACAGGAGTACCCGCGCCGCCTACACTCGCGAGGATGACGCAGAAGCGCCCGTCCCGACGGGGTCCCCGTCGAGGGACCCCCAGGCCCCGGCCGTGAAGGGCCGTCGCCGTCTCTTCTGGAAGTACGTCGTCTTCTTCTCCCTCCTGGTCACCGGAGCCCTGCTCGCCAACGGCCTCATCGAGATCTACTTCTCCTACCAGGAGAACAAGGAGGCCCTCGCGGCGGTCCAGCGGGAGAAGGCGCAGGCTGCGGCGACCCGGATCGAGCTCTTCATCCTGGAGATCGAGCGACAGATGGGCTGGGTCACCCAGCCGCGCGCGGCCGCCGCCGCGCCGCTCGAGCAGCGGCGGTTCGACTTCTTCCGCCTGCAGCGCCAGGTGCCCGCCATCACCGAGATCAGCTACATCGACGCCTCGGGCCGGGAGCAGGTGCGTGTCTCGCGCCTCGCCATGGACGTCATCGGGAGCCAGACCGACCTGTCCAGCGATCCGCGCTTCGTCGAGGCGCGCGCGCACCGCGTCTACCGGGGGCCGGTGTACTTCCGCAAGGAGTCCGAGCCGTACATGGCCATCGCCATCGCGGACGGCGGCCAGGGGGCTTCGGACAAACCGAGGACACCAACGGGCGTGACGGCGGTGGAGGTCAACCTCAAGTTCATCTGGGACGTGGTCTCCCAGATCAAGGTGGGCAAGGCCGGCCAGGCCTTCGTGGTCGACGGGCAGGGCGCCCTCATCGCGCACCCGGACATCAGCCTGGTGCTCCAGAAGACGGACCTGGGCAAGCTCGATTACGTCAAGGCCGCCCTGGCCGCCTCCGCGCGACCAGGGGACACCCCGGAGGCGGTGACGATCGCGCGGAACTTCCGCAACCAGCAGGTGCTGACCGCCCACTCCACGATCCCGTCGCTCCGCTGGACGGTGTTCGTGGAGCAGCCGCTCGAGGAGGCCTACGCCCCGCTGGAGGCGTCGATGCGGCGCACCGCCATGCTGGAGCTGGCCGGCATCGCGCTCGCGGTGATCGTCAGCCTCATGCTCGCCCGGACCATGGTCAAGCCCATCCGGGCGCTCCAGGCGGGGGCGGCCCGGCTCGGGGAAGGCCAGCTCGGGGACCGCATCGTGGTCAAGACCGGCGACGAGCTCGAGGGGCTGGCCGACCAGTTCAACAGCATGGCGGCCCGGCTGCAGGAATCCTACGCGGGGCTCGAGCGGAAGGTCGAGGAGCGCACCCACGAGCTGCAGGAGGCGCTGGAGCAGCAAACCGCCACCGCGGAGGTGCTTCGGGTCATCAGCAGCTCGCCGACCGACCTCCAGCCGGTAATGGACGCGGTGGCCGAGAACGCGGCGCGGCTGTGCGACGCCTCGGACGCGCAGATCTTCCAGATCGAGGGCGAGATGCTCCATCGCGTCGCGGTCTTCGGGTCCGTGCCGATCAGCCCCAACTCGCGAATGCGCATCACGCGAGGTCTCGTGACCGGCCGGGCGGTGATCGAGCGACGGACCGTACACGTCGAGAACCTGGCCGCCGAGATGGAGACCGAGTTCCCGGACGCGATACCGATGCAGCAGGCGGCCGGCACCCGCACGATCCTGGGCACCCCACTGCTCCGGGAAGGTGTGCCGATCGGGGTGATCCTGATCCGCCGGCTCGAGGTGCGGCCGTTCGCGGACAAGCAGGTCAAGCTCCTGGAGACGTTCGCCGACCAGGCGGTGATCGCGATCGAGAACGTACGCCTGTTCCGGGAGCTGGAGGTTCGCAACCGGGACCTCACCGAGTCGCTGGAGCAGCAGACCTCGACCGCCGAGGTGCTGCGGGTGATCAGCAGCTCGCCCACCGACCTCCAGCCCGTCCTCGACGCGGTGGCCGAGAGCGCGGCGCGGCTCTGCCATGCCGACGACGTGGTGATCCTTCGCGTCGACGGCGACGTGATGCGTGCCGCGGTCCGGCGCGGGGTGTTCCGCGACTCGATGCCCGCCGAGTTCGCGTTTCCCATCAGCCGAGGCTCGGTGTCGGGTCGCGCGGTGGTGGATCGCCGGACGGTGCACATGCACGATCTGGCCGGGGAGGCGGACGAGGAGTTCCCGGTGGGCCGGGCGCTCCAGCGGCAGTTCGGTCACCGCACGATGCTGGCCGCACCGCTGCTGCGCCAGGGGATGGCGCTCGGGGTCATCACGGTGTTCCGGACCGAGGTGCGGCCCTTCACCGACAAGCAGATCGCCCTGCTCGAGACCTTCGCGGACCAGGCGGTGATCGCGATCGAGAACGTGCGCCTGTTCCAGGAGCTGCAGTCGCGCACTCAGGACCTCTCTCAGTCCCTCGAGGAGACCGGCGCCCTGAGCGAGGTCATCCGGGCGGTGAGCTCGTCGCTGGACCTGAGCGAGGTCCTCGACACGGTGGCCCGCCAGGCGGTGACGCTCTCCGGGGCGGACGGGTGCGGGATCTTCCAGATCAGCCCGGGCCGGCGGGCCTTCGACGTGGTGGTCAGCCACGGGCTGAGCCGTGCGTTCGTGGATTCGATCTTGACCCTGTCGGTGGGCGTCGACCACGGCACCATCCACGAGGCCACCGAGAGCGGGGAGGCGGTCCAGATCCCGGACGTCGCTCAGGCGCGCGACTATCCGTTCCGCGACCTCTTCCTGGCCGAGGGGCTCCGGTCGGTGCTCACGGTTCCGATGAGCGGGGACGAGGTCGCCCGCGGCATCGTGATCGTCCGACGCCGGCCCGGCGAGTTCGACGAGCGCCTCGTGAACCTCATGACCGCGCTCGCCAACCAGTCGAAGGTGGCGATCGCCAACGCGAACCTCTTCCGCGAGATCGAGGAGAAGAGCCGCCTGCTCGAGGTGGCGGACCGGCACAAGTCAGAGTTCCTCGCCAACATGTCGCACGAGCTGCGCACGCCGCTGAACGCGATCATCGGGTTCTCGGAGGTGCTGCTGCAGCGCATGTTCGGGGAGCTGAACCCGAAGCAGGAGGAGTACCTCCAGGACGTGCTCTCCTCCGGCCGCCACCTGCTCTCGCTGATCAACGACATCCTCGACCTCTCGAAGGTGGAGGCGGGGCGCATGGACCTGGAGCTGGATCGCTTCGACCTGCCCCAGGCCCTGCACGACACGCTGGTGCTCGTGCGCGAGCGCGCGGTGCGCCACGGCATCGAGCTGACCCTGGCCGTCGACCGCGGGCTCGGCTCGGTGGTGGGCGACGAGCGGAAGATCAAGCAGGTCCTGCTCAATCTGCTATCGAACGCGGTGAAGTTCACGCCGGAGGGGGGCCGGGTGGAGGTGGGCGCGGTGCCCACCGACGGCGGGGTGGAGATCTCGGTGAGCGACACCGGTATCGGGATCGCCTCCGAGAACCAGGAGCTCATCTTCGAAGAATTCCGGCAGGTGGGGGGCGACTACGCGCACAAGCGGGAAGGGACGGGACTCGGCCTGACCCTCGCCCGCAAGTTCGTGGAGCTGCACGGGGGCCGGCTCTGGGTGAAGAGCCAGCCCGGCCAGGGATCGACATTCACCTTCTCCATACCGGAGCGGACATGGCCGGCGAGCTGATCCTGATCGTCGAGGACAACGAGAAGAACCGGAAGCTGGAGCGGGACATCCTCCAGTTCCACGGCTACCGGACCGCGGAGGCCGAGACCGCCGAGGATGGCGTCGCCCTCGCGCAGTCCACCCCGCCCGCGCTGATCCTCATGGACATCCAGCTCCCGGGCATGAGCGGGATCGACGCGCTGCGGATCCTGCGGGCCGACGAGCGGACCCGGGCCATCCCGGTGATCGCGGTGACCGCGTCGGCCATGACCCAGGACCGGCAGAAGATCATGTCGGCGGGCTTCGACGCCTACCAGGCCAAGCCGATCGACGTGACCCAGTTCGTGGCCGCGGTGCGCGCGATGCTGGCGCGGCCACCGGCGGGGGGAGGCGTCGCATGAACTCGCCCGCCCGGATCCTCATCGTCGACGACACCCCGATGAACGTGAAGCTGCTGGAAGGCATTCTCGCCGGCCACGGCTACGCGGTCAGCACCGCGCCCTCCGGCCCGGTGGCCCTCGAGCGCGTGCGGGAGGAGCGACCGGATCTCGTGCTGCTCGACGTGGTGATGCCGGAGATGAGCGGGTACGAGGTGTGCCGGCGACTGCGGGCGGACGAGCCGACGCGGCTCCTGCCGGTCATCATGGTGACCGCGCTCGATCCGGTGCAGGAGCGCGTGAAGGGCATCGAGGCCGGCGCCGACGATTTCCTGACCAAGCCGATCAACCAGCCGGAGCTGGTGGCCCGCGTGCGCTCGCTGCTCCGCGTGAAATCCCTCCACGACGAGCTGGCGGAGCTGAACCGGACGCTCGAGCAGCGTGTGCGGGACCAGGTGGCCCAGCTCGAGCGGCTGGGACGGCTGCGCCGGTTCTTCTCGCCCCAGCTCGCGGAGCTGATCCTGGCCGGCGACGCGGACGATCCGCTCAAGAGCCACCGCCGCGAGGTCACGGTGGTGTTCCTCGACCTGCGAGGCTTCACCGCCTTCGCGGAGACCGCGGAGCCGGAAGAGGTCATGACGGTGCTGCGGGAATACCACGCGGAGATGGGCAAGCTGATCCTCGAGGCCGAGGGCACGCTCGAGCGCTTCGCGGGCGACGGCATCATGATCTTCTTCAACGATCCGGTGCCGGTGCCCGATCCCGCCGCGCGGGCCGTGCGGATGGCCGCCGCGATGCGCGAGCGCATCGTCTCGCTCACCGAAGCGTGGCGCAAGCGCGGGTTCGAGCTCGACTTCGGCGTCGGCATCGCCCAGGGATACGCCACCATCGGGGCCATCGGCTTCGAGGGGCGACTGGACTACGGCGCGATCGGGACCGTGACCAATCTCGCCTCGCGCCTCTGCGGCGAGGCCAAGCCCGGGCAGATCCTGATCTCCCAGCGAGTGGTGGGCGGGGTGGAGGGGGTCGCCGAGGTGGAGCCGATCGGGGAGCTGACCCTCAAGGGCTTCCAGCGTCCGGTGAGGGCCTTCAACGTGGTGCGCCTGAAAGAATGAAGGCGCCGCCGCCCGCCCATGGAGCGTAGGATCTTCATGGCCGCGCTGGGAGCTGGGCTCGCGGCGGCCCCACGCGGCGCTTCCGCGCAGTGGCCGGCGGTGAAGGTGGTCAAGGTCGGTGTCCTGCGGGCGGCGCCGGACGCCCCCCTCTTCCGGCAGAACTTCGAGTTCTTCCGGCGCGCCCTGCACCAGAGCGGGTTCGTCGAAGGCGCCGGCCTCGCGATCGAATACCGCGTCCGCGCGGGCTCCGCCCCGGAGATCTCGGGCCTCGCCGCCGAGCTCGTACGCCTCCGGGTGGATACGATCGTGGCGATCGGGCCGGCCGCGGTGCGTGCGGCGGCGGGAGCGACGAAGGCGATCCCGATCGTGGCGGTGGATCTCGAGTCCGATCCCATCGCCGAGAGATTCGTGACCAGCCTGGCCCGTCCCGGGGGAAACATCACCGGGCTGTTCCTGGATTTTCCGGAGCTGAGCGGCAAGTGGATCGAGCTCCTGCGCGAGATGGTCCCGAGGCTGGTCCGCATCACGGTGGCCTGGGATCCCACCACTCCTCCGAACCTCCTGCGGGGCGCCGAGGCGGCGGCGCGGACGGTGGGCGTCCAGCTCACTCCGGTGGAGGCCCCGGCTCCCGACGGCCTGGCGGCCGCCTTCCAGTCGGCGACCAGCGCCCGGTCGGGCGCGATGCTGGTGCTCCCGTCGCCGATGGTCAACTCGGCGCGGCGGGGCATCATCGAGATGGCGGCGAAGCATCGGATGCCCACGATCATGGCGTTCCCCGAGTTTGCCGAGGAGGGCGGACTCATCGCCTACGGCCCCGACGTGCCGGCGATGTTCGGGCAGGCGGGCACCGCGATGGTGAAGGTCCTGCGCGGCACGTCACCGGCCGAGATCCCCATCGAGCGGCCGGCGCGCTTCGAGCTGGTCGTGAACCGCAAGACCGTCGCGAGCCTCGGCCTCACCGTTCCGCCGTCGCTGATCGCGCGGGCCGACCGAGTGATCGAATGAAGACGGCCTGCATCGTCGGCGCGGGGGCCATCGGCACGTTCCTCGGCGCGCGTCTGGCCTGGAGCGGCGTGGAGGTGTCGGCGCTCGCGCGGGGGGCGACCGCGGCCGCGCTGCGCGCCCACGGCTTCCGGTTCGAGGAGGGCGGGACGACGCTGACGGCGCCGGTGCACGTGGTCGAGGAGACGACCGTGCTCGGCCCTCAGGAGCTGGTCGTGCTCGCGACCAAGGGGCCGTCGCTGCCCGGGCTCTCCGACAAGATCGCGCCTCTGCTGGGCCGGGAGACCGTGGTGCTCACCGCCATGAACGGGGTGCCGTGGTGGTTCTTCCACGGGCTCGGCGGTCCGCACGACGGGGCGGCGGTGCGCGCGGTCGATCCGGACGGCCGCGTCGCGGCCGCGATCCCGGTCCGCCACGTGGTCGGCTGCGTGGTGCACGCGACCTGCTCGGTGCGGGAGCCTGGTCTGGTTCGGCACGGCTTCGGCCGGGGCCTGATCATCGGCGAGCCGGGTGGCCGCGTCTCGGAGCGCGTGAGCGCGCTCGGCGAGCGGTTGACCGCGGCCGGCTTCGAGGTCACGATGTCGAAGCGCATCCAGGCCGACGTGTGGTACAAGCTGTGGGGCAACATGACGATGAATCCCATGTCGGCCCTGACCGGGGCCACCTGCGACCGGCTCCTCGACGATCCGCTGCTCGAGCGCTTCACGCTCGCGATCATGGCGGAAGCGGCCGCCATCGGGGAGCGCATCGGTTGTCCGATCCGGCAGAGCGGCGAGGACCGGAACGCGGTGACCCGGAAGCTGGGGGCCTTCAAGACGTCGATGCTGCAGGACGTGGAGGCCGGCAAGCCACTCGAGATCGACGGGCTGCTCACCGCGGTCAGCGAGATCGGCCAGCGCGTGGGCGTACCCACGCCCAGCACGGACGCCCTGCTCGGGCTCACACGGGTCTTCGCGTCCGGTCGGGGGCTCTACTAGAGCATGGCGCCGCCCCGCCCGCCGTTCCGCGCCGATCACGTCGGCAGCCTGCTGCGGCCGCCCGCGCTCAAGGCGCTGCGCCTCGAGGCGGAGGCGGGGCGGGCGAGCGCGGCCACGCTCGCCGCTGCCGAGGATGCGGCGATCCGCGACGCGGTGCGACTTCAGGAACAGGTCGGTCTGCAGGGCATCACCGACGGCGAGATGCGCCGGAGATCGTGGCACATGGATTTCCTGACCCGGCTCGGTGGGCTCGCGAGTGAAGGGCGGCGGCTGCCCGTCACGTTCCACGGCCGGACCGGAGACGTGAACTTCACCCGGCCCGATCTGCAGATCGACGCGCGGGTGACACGGCCGGCGCCCATCTTCGTCGACGCCTTCCGGTTTTTGAAGGGCCTCACCCAGCGCACGCCCAAGCTCACGATCCCGTCGCCGTGCATGCTGTACTCGCAGGTCGGGCGCGCCAACATCAGCGCGACCGTCTACCCGGATCTCGACGCGTTCGTGGAGGACACCGCGGCCGCGTACCGGGCGGAGATCGCCGACCTCTACGCGGCGGGCTGCCGCTACCTCCAGCTCGACGACGTGAGCCTGGCCTACCTCTGCGACGAGGGCATGCGCGCGGAGGGCCGGGCCCGGGGCGAGGACCCCGACGCGGTGCTTGCGCTGTCGGTGCGGCTGATCCGGGCCACGCTGCGCGACCGCCCGAGAGATCTGGTCGTGTGCACGCACCTCTGCCGGGGCAACTTTCGGTCGGGGTGGCGCGCCCAGGGCGGCTACGAGAAGGTGGCCGACGTCATTTTCAACCAGATGCCCTACGACGGCTTCTTCCTGGAGTTCGACGACGCGCGCTCCGGCGACTTCTCCCCGCTGCGGCACGCCCCTGGACGCGTCCGGGTGGTCCTCGGGCTCGTCAGCAGCAAGGTCGGCACGCCGGAGAAGAAGGACGATCTCAAGCGCCGGTTGGACGAGGCCGCGAAGTATCTTCCCCTCGAGCAGCTCGCGGTGAGCCCGCAGTGCGGCTTCTCGTCCACGCTCGAGGGCAACGAGGTCGCGGTGGAGGACCAGCGGGTGAAGCTCTCGCTCTGCGCCGAGGTGGCGCGGGAGGTCTGGGGCGGCCTGTAGCGATCTCGCCGCTCAGTCGGCGGCGGGGAGCAGCACGCAGGCCTCGGCCGGCACCGTGACCGCGACCGCCTGACCTGGGCGCGCGCGCGCCGGGGTGGGGCCGGTCACGCGCAGGACGACGTCGCAGCCCTCGAGACGGACCTGATAGTCGGTCGTCTCGCCGAGATAGCTCGCGCGCACGACGGTGCCGGCCAGCACGTTGGATCCCGCGGCGGTGGCGCCGCCCGCCGGCCCCAGGGTGATCTGGTGCGGCCGGATCGAGACCACCGCGGGGGCCCGCGGGGTGAGCCCGCCGGCGGCGACACGTAGGCGGAGGCCCCCGCGGGCGACCGTGCCGGGGCCGTCGGCCACCGCGTCGATCAGATTGGTCTTGCCGATGAACTCGGCGACGAAGCGGGTGCGCGGCCGCTCGAACAGCTCCTGGGGCGCGCCGATCTGGACGACCCGCCCATCACGCAGGACCGCCACCCGGTCCGAGATCACCATGGCCTCGGCCTGATCGTGGGTGACGTAGAGCGTGGTGATGCCGAATTGCTCGTGGAGGCGGCGGATCTCGAAGCGCATCTCCTCGCGCAGGCTCGCATCCAGGTTGCTGAGCGGCTCGTCGAGGAGCAGGATCTCGGGCTCCACGACCAGGGCGCGCGCCACCGCCACCCGCTGCTGCTGTCCCCCCGAGAGCTCGCCGGGGTAGCGCGCGCCGTAGCCCGCGAGCTGCACCACCTTCAGCATCTCATCGACGCGGCGGTCGCGGTCGGCCCGGGCGACGCCCGTGAAGCGGAGGCCGTAGGCCACGTTCTGCGCGACGGTCATGTGGGGCCACAGCGCGTAGCTCTGGAAGATCATGGCCATGCGCCGCCGCTCGGGCGGGATCACCACGGTGGGCGAGGAGAGGACGCGGTCCCCGACTCGGATCTCGCCGCCGTCCGGCGCGAAGAAGCCGGCCACCAGGCGCAGCGTGGTGGTCTTGCCGCAGCCGGAGGGCCCGAGCAGGGCGACCAGCTCGCCGGGGTGCGCCGTGAGATCGAGACCGACCACCGCGCCGACGTCGCCGAAGCGCTTGGTGAGGCCGGTGATCGTGACCCCGGGCATCGGGCTAGGCCACTCCGCCGGATTGCCGCGCGCCCATCACGTCGCGGCCGAGCAGGCCCTGCATCAGGGCCACCGTGACGAAGGTCATGACGAGCATGAAGACGCCGAGGACGGCGATGGCACCGAACTGGCCCTCCTCCTTGAGATCGAAGATCACCACCGATATGACCTTGGTGTTGGGGGTGAACAGGATGATGGAGGCCGACAGCTCGCGGATCACCCCGATGAACACGAAGCACCACGTCGCGATGATGCCGCTCTTGGCGAGCGGCGCGGTGATCTCACTCAGCACGCGGAGGCGCCCCGCGCCCAGGATGCGGCCGGCCTCCTCCAGCTCGGGGTGGATGCCGCGCAGGGTGGCGTCGGCCTGCGAGTAGCCGACCGGCATCTCCTTGGTGAGGTAGGCGAGGAAGAGGATCCACAGCGTGCCGTAGAGCAGGAAGGGCGGCCGCGTGTAGGCCACGAAGAGCGCGACGGCCAGCACCACGCCCGGGATCACTACCGGGGCCACCGCCAGGAAGGCCAGCACGTGGTGGCCCACCACGAGCCGCCGGTTGGTGACGTAGGCGAGCAGGGTGGCGAGGCCGGCTCCGATGCACGCGGTGAGCACGCCCAGTTCGATGGTGTTGACGATGGCCGACTGCGTCGCGCTGTGCAGGAAGGTGAACGACCAGTGCTCGAGCGTGAGGTTGTCGAGGGTGAGAGGCTGCGCCCACGCGCGCGAGAAGGCGGCCTTGAGCAGGATGCCGTAGGGCAGGAACACCGCGCAAGCGAGCACCCCGAGGCAGACGGCGAGGGCCGGGATGCGCCAGCGGCCCAGCCGGATGATGCGGCGCTGGGCGCCCTTGCCGCCTACCGCGGCGTAGCCCCGTCGGCCGAGCAGCCGCTTCTGCACGAGCAGGAGCAGCGCGGTGGCGAGCAGCAGGGGAATCGAGAAGGCGGCCGCCATCTCCACGCGCGGCGGGTACTGGAAGAACGCCCAGAGCTGGGTGGTCACGGTGTGAAAGCCGGCGGGCAGGGCCAGGATCGCGGGGGAGCCGAAGAGGGCCAGGGCCTGCAGCACGGCCAGGATGAAGCCGCTCAGGATGGCGGGCAGCACCATCGGCAGCGTGATCGTCCGCGCGACCTGGAAGCGGCCGGCGCCCAGGATGGCCGCCGCGTCCTCGAGGTCGGAGGCGATGAGGCCCAGGGTGTTGGCGATCATGATGTAGACGTACGGGAACGTGTAGATCGCCACCACGAAGATCAGCCCCGGCATCGAGAAGATGTTGAGCAGCGGATCGGTCGCGCCGGTGAGGCCGCGGTAGAGCCGGTTGAGATAGCCCGCGTTGGGGCCGGCGAGCATGACCCACGCGAAGGCGCCGAGGAACGGCGGCGTGACGAACGAGGCCATGATCAGGTGCTGGATCGTGCGATGCCCGGGCAGGTCGGTGCGGGCGGTGAGCCAGGCGAGCGGCGCGCCGATCGCCAGCGCCACCACGCCCGACCACGCGGCCAGCACCAGGGTGTTCCACAGCGCCTTCTGCAGCGGCGGGTCGGCGAGCACGCGCGCGTAGTGGGCCAGGGTCACGCCGCGCTCGCCGTGCACGCTCATGTAGGCGAGCCAGCCCAGCGGGAGCAGGATGAGCATCAGCAGCGCGGCGGCCGCGATCAGCCACACCGGCGCCGCGCGGTCGAGACCCTCGAGGCGCCGGGGACGGGAGAGACCCGCCGCGTCGGCCATGACGGGAGCGCTAGGCCCCGAAGAACTCGACGAAGCGCGTCTTGATCTCGTCGGTCCGCTTCTCGAGCTCCTCCGCGTCCACCTGCAGGAGCTTGAGGTCCGACAGGCGTGGCTTGTCGGCGGGATACTTCGCCTGCGGATGGCCGGAGTAGAGGCCCTCGGTGTCGGCCAGCACCTGCTGCATGTCCCGGTTGAAGATGAAGTCGGTGAAGAGCTTGGCCGCGTTCGGATGGGGGGCGAAGCTCGTGATCGCGCTGGGGGACACCACGAGGGGCACCCCTTCCTTCGGATACACGATTTCCACCGGATTTCCCTTCTTCTTGACCTGGTAGAAGGTGTAGTCGCCGCCGTCCACCGCGACCGGCCGCTCCCCCGAGGCGACGACCCCCGACGGGTCCACCGCCGACTGCACCAGCATCGGCTTGTTCTGGGCGAGCGCCTTGAAGTAGTCCCACCCGTGCAGATGCACGAGCGCGAGCACGTGGGTGGCGATCACCCCGCTGTAGCCAGGATGCGCGGTCACGAGCTTGCCGCGCCACTTGGGGTCGAGCAGGTCCTTCCACGTGCGAGGCGCCTCCGCGGCCGAGATCGCCTTGGTGTTGTAGGCGATGACGTTCACGGTGGCTCGCAGCCCGTAGTGGTAGCCGTCGCGGTCCTTGAAGCCGGGCGCGAAGCTCTCCGCCCCGGCCGGGGTGTACTGCATCAGCAGCTTCTTCTCCTTCAGCAGCACATAGTGGCCCGCGTCGGAGGTGTGCACGACGTCCACGTTCTTGATGTTGGCTGAGAGCTCCTGCATCATCCGCTGCAGGATCCGCTGCGAGCCGGTGCGGTGGACCTCGACCTTCACCCCCGGGTAGGCGGTCTCGAAGAGCTTGGCCACCTTCTCCGAGCTCGTCAGCGCGAGCGAGGTGTACCAGACGACCTTGCCCTCTTTCTTGGCCGCCTCCAGCCGCGCATCCTGCGCGGCGGCGGCGACCGCCGAGGAGACCAGCGTGAGCAGCAGGAGCGGGATCACGAGCCGGGGATGAGTCATTTGATCTCCCTCGAAGGGGTCGTCAGGCGGTCAGCGCATCCATCAGCGGGCCGACGCGCGGCTGGCCGGCGAGCGCATCGACGAGCCTGACCACACGTGCGGCCTGCTCCTCCCCGATGGCGAGGGCCGCGTTGGCCCGGAACTTGGCGGTGAGCTCCTCCGGAGTCATCGGGAAGTCGGGCCCGCCGCGGGGATGGTCCTGCCGCTCCTCGAGGCGGCGTCCGTCGGTCAGGCGCACCGCGACGTGGCCGATGAAGTGGCGCGGGTAGTCGATGGTCGGGTCGACGTCGTAGAACACCTTACCCGCCACGGCCCGTCGCCGCTCGTCCTGCACGGCCTGGTCGGTGAAATCGGCGAGGGTGGCCCGCCCGTCCACCAGGATGCATGCGAGCAGGTAGGGCAGGCTGAACTTGGCCGCGTATCCGTTGCGCGGGCGATGCTTGCTCGCGAGCGGCTCCCAGAGGCGCGGGATCGGCCCTTCCGCGGTGCGGCAACGCACCTCCGCGATCTGCTCGGGCCGGAGCGCGTGGCGCTCGCGCAGCCGCCGCGCGCAGTCCATGTAGGGGTGCGCGATCGAGCCGCACGGATAGGGCTTGAATGTCAGCGCGGCCAGCTCCCAGATGGACCCGAGGCTTGCGAGGAGGGCCTCGAGCCGAGGCGCCTCGTGGCCGCCCGCGAAGGCGGCGTAGAAGCCGTGCTCGCCCTCGAAGACGGTCTCGGGGCCCGTGAAGCCGGAGCGCGCGAGAAGTGCCGCGGTCACGCCCGCGTGGGCGGCCCAGCCGGGATGCAGGCGCTTGGTCCACGAGCCGTCGGCGAGGTACTCGATGATGCCCGCGGCCTGGCTGCCGCAGATCCCGAAGGCAGAGACCTGCTGGTCCTCGGTCAGCCGGTAGAGCCGGCCCGCCGCGGCGGCCGCCGCGAAGCTGCCGGTGAGCGCGGTCGGATGATAGTGGCGGGCGTGGAAGCGCCCGGGGACCGCGAGGCCGACGCGGCACATCACCTCGACCGCCGCGATCACGGCTTCGAGCACCTCGCGACCGGACGCCTCGACGGCTTCGCCCACCGCCAGCGCGGTGGTTACGGCCACGCAGCCGGTGTGCACGATGGCGTCCTCGCGGGTGTCGTCGAAATCGAGCCCGTGGGCGAGCGTGCCGTTGGCGAGCACCGCCGCGGGCGCGCCGACCCGACTCTTGCTGCCGATCAGCGTGCTCTCCGGTGGGCCGCCCAGCCGCTCGGCCGCTTGCGTGACCGAGCGTCCGAAGTCCTGACGGGAGGAGGCCAGGCCACTTCCGACGGTGTCCAGCGCGAGCAGACAGGCTCGTGCGGCGACGGGGGGCGGGACGTCGTCCAGCCCGAGGCCGGAGACGAATCGCGCGAGGCGCCGAGCGACCGACGGGGAGGAGGCGGGAGGCTGTGGCACGGCCGTCGGCCCTTTCTACTGAAGGCTCCTCGCGATGTCAACGGCGAAGTTCTCGGTCGAGGAGGCCGCGCGGTGATGCGCGCGCGGAAGCCGTCTGGCGCACTGTCCGCGACGGCGATATGATGCGGGCCCAATGGAGAAGACGGCGCCCGGGCGTGTGACCGGTGTGGCACAGGTGTTCGATCTGCACGAGCTCAAGGAGTTCGCCTCCGACCGGCGCGTTCGCAAGATGCTCTTCAAGACCGACCAGCTGTGGTCTGAGATCGCCTGCTACGAGCCGGGCCAGTCGACGGTGATGCACCAGCATCCGAAGGAGGAAGAGGCGATCTACGTGCTGGAGGGTCGGGCCCACATGAGCATCGACGGCCAGGAGATCGTGGTGAGCGCGGGCTCGATCGTGAAGTTCCCCCGAAGTGTCCCGCACGACGTGCGCAATCTGGGGCCGGAGCGGTGCGTGATCATGTTCCTGAAGGTCAATCCGAAGGTCCTGCGCGATGGGTAACGTGGAGCGCTGCGACAAGACCCTGCCGGTGAACGAGATGATCTACTACGTCCGGCGGGACGCCGTCCTGCGCGAGCGCTGGAATCGCGACCTGGAGGGGCTGGCCCGCCAGTTCGGCCTGAGCCGGGAGGAGTACGAGGCGGTCCGCGACAAGGACGTCCGCCGGCTCAACGACATGGGTGTGCACCAGTACTACATCCCGCAGATACTCCGGCTGTTCTACGGGGCCGCCGCCAACAGCAACAGCCATCCCGCGCTCGAGGCCTACAAGCGCGCGTACCCGGAGGAGGCCGCGGCGGCCGAGCGGGCGCAGGAGCGTCTCGCGCGGGGAAAGGGCTGAGCGATGGCCCGCATCGTGTCCGCGATGGCGCTCACCCACTCGCCCGGGCTGACCGGGTGGTTCGATCGCGCGCCCGAGGGCCAGCGCCGGGAGGCGCGCCGCGCGCTCGACGCGATGCGGGAGCGCCTGCAGGCGGCGCGCCCGGACGTGATCGTGCTGTTCAGCAACGATCACCTGCTCAACTGGCCGATCAACAACACCCCGGAGTACACCGTCGGGATCGGCCCCGAGCACGTGGGGCCGGCCGACTGGTACGACGAGTGGCTCGCGCTGGCAAAGTACCGGATCCCCGGGCATCCCGGCCTCGCACGCTACCTGGTGAACGAGGGGGCGCGGCGGCGCCTCGCCTTCGCCTACCTGCGTGACATGCAGTTCGACGACGGCGTGTCGGTCCCGATGCACTACCTGAATCCCGACGGGGCGATTCCTCTGGTCCCGGTGACGATGAACTGCACGGTCCCGCCGATCCCTACACCCGAGCGCGCCTACCAAGTAGGGACGACGCTGCGCGAGATGCTGCTGGCCTATCCGGGACCCGAGCGGGTCGCGGTGCTCGCCACCGGCGGCCTCTCACACGAGCCGGGCGGGCCGCGGTACTTCTCGGTCGACGAGGAGTTCGACCGCTGGTTCCTCGACCTGCTGAGACAGGGTGATCATGCGACGCTCGTGCGCGAGTGCACGCTCGAGCGCATGGAGGCCGCCGGCTCGGGCGGCACCGCCGAGCTGCTCGCGTGGATTCTCACGCTCGCGTTCACGAGCGGGCCTGCGGAAGTCCTCGCCTACATGCCCGCCATCGCTTGGCGCTCGGGCACCGGCATGGTGGTGTGGCCCGGCGTGCAGAATTGACAACTTTTTGCAACCGTCCTCCTGTGGACGACCGGAGTGACACTTGAGCAGCGTCGATCAGCGGCCCGTCGCTAAAGCCACGTCCCGCCTCACCCGTCAGGCTGGCGTCGTTCTTGCTCCTTTCCGCTCCGGGGGGAGGGGCGGCATGAGCCGGGTGCAGCCGGAGAGAGAAGCGTCGGTATTCCGCAAGCCGGTGGTCCCGCCCGAGCGCGTCAGCGCCCGGCGTGGCCCGGAAGCCCGCGGCGATCGCAGCCTCGCGATCCCGCCTCGGGTGGCCTCGTCCCTGTCGCGCACGGTGCGCGAGCAGCTCGCCTATCTCACGCCGGACCAGCAACGCGCTTTCCTCTGGCGCTACCGCGCGCAGGCGAAGTCGCCGCTCATTGCGCTGTGCTTTCTGCCTCTCGGCTGGCACTACCTCTACCTGAGGAAGCGCGGCCTGCAGGTGCTGTTCTGGCTCACGCTGGGCGGGCTCGCGGCCTGGTGGGTGGCGGATGCCTTTCGGATCCGCCGGCTCGTCCGCGATTACAACCGCCGTGTGGCGACCCACGTCATGCGCGCCCTGTGGGGCTAGGAGGCCCGTCCTACACTCGCGTCAGCGGATGCGATCTCTGCCGGGCGGCTCACATCACGCCCTGGTACCACGAGGACGACATCTGCTGGATCGCCGAGTGTGACATCTGCGAGGTGCCCATGGTGGTGTGGCGCTACCACGGCACCGAGCCGCCCGCCGAGCACCGCGAGCACATGCACGCGCTCCTGCGTGAGATCGCCACCCGCAAGCTGGGCCGCGAGTGCTACGTCGACGATCACATGCGCAACATCCCCGACCACTACCACGCCCACGGCCGGCCCAAGGGCGGGTTCTTCGGTCCCGGCGCGCGCCGGTAGCGCGCCGCCCCTTCACCCACAGGAGACCAGCCATGCCCGAGAGCGAGCTGCACCGCAAGGGGAACGAGATCCGTCGCCAGCTGCTGGGGGACGAGTACGTGGAGCGCGTGAACGCGACGACCTACAAGGATCCGGTCATGCGCACGTTCATCGACGTGGCCACCGAGAACGTGTTCGGCGCGCTGTGGACGCGCCCCGGGCTCGATCTCAAGACCCGCACGCTCGTGTGCGTGGTCTCCGACGCCGCCACCGGGCGCGAGCCCGAGCTCCGCATCCATTTGCGGATGGCGCTTCGCCAGGGATGGACCGAGACCCAGCTGATCGAGGTCCTGATCCACATGTCGGGCTACGTGGGCGTGCCGATGATTCGGGAGGCGCTGATCTGCGCGCGGGACGTCTTCGCGGAGATGAAGTCCGAGTCCTGACCCGTCCCCGGCACCTAAACGTGCTGCCCCGCCCGCGGCGCTCTCCCCGCGAGGCTAGCGGCCCTCCATGATCTCCCGCATCCGGCGGAAGGTCAGGAAGCGGCGCCGGTTGGCTTCGGGCATCGACTCCAGATCCGGTAGCTGGGTCACGGTGAGCCCGTACGCCTCGTAGGTCGGGATGTCGGACTCGGCGAGCCCGCCCGCGGCGGCCTTGCGCTCGAAGGCCGCAGCCACGTACGGCGCGAGGTCTTCGGCCTTGCGCGCGGCCCGCGCGGCCTCTCGCGCCTTGAACTCGGGCATCACCGCGGAGGCGAAGAGATCGAGCGATTCGCAGATGTGCTCGTGCCGGTTCTTGCCGCCCTGCTGGATGAAGATGGTCTGGTCGACGCCGTAGTCCTCGAAGGCGCGCAGGGAGGCGCGCAGCTCGTCGGGCGTCCCGATGCAGCCGGTGCCGCCGCCCAGGACGTCGAGGTCGAGCTCGGCGCGTACCTTCTCGAACTTGTCCCAGATGTCGGTGCGGCCGGGCCGGTGCTTGCCGAAGACGTAGTGATGGCCGAGGGCGAACTGGAAGAAGCGGAAGCCCTCGGTGCCGCGCCGGCGCGCTTCCTGGGCGTCCGGGTGGCAGGAGAAGCCGGTCACCATCGCCACGTTCGGGTTGACCGCGTGGCCGATCGGGATGCACTCGCGCTTGAACGTCTCGTAGTAGTCGTCGACCCAGTGCTTGGCCTCCGCGGGATCGATGAACGCGAAGGTGAGCGCACCGATCCCCAGCTGGGCGGCAAGGTGGATGGTCTCCCGGTTCGAGCACGCCACCCAGAGCGGGGGGTGCGGCTTCTGGACCGGCTTCGGCACCACGTTGCGGATCGGCATCGAGAAGTACTTGCCCCGAAACCCGGGGTAGGGGTCGAGCGCGAGCATGCTCGCGACCTGCTCGGTGGTCTCGCGCCACATCGCGCGCCGCTCGGAGGGATCGATCCCGAATCCCTCGAGCTCCGCGCGCGAGGCCGACTCCCCGGTGCCCCACTCCACGCGCCCGTTGGAGACCAGATCGAGGGTGGCGATGCGCTCGGCCACCCGGGCGGGATGGTTGTAGGCGGGCGGCATCAGCACGATGCCGTGGCCGAGCCGGATCTGGCGGGTGCGCTGGGAGGCGGCGGCGAGAAAGACTTCCGGCGCGGAGGAGTGGGAGTATTCCTCGAGGAAGTGGTGCTCGACCTCCCAGGCGTAGTCGATGCCGAGCCGGTCGGCCAGCTCCACCTGGTCCAGCGCGTCCTGGAAGAGTCGCTGCTCGCTGCCGGCGTCCCAGGGGCGCGGGAGCTGATGCTCGTAGAAGATCCCGAATCGCATGCCCGCTCCTTTCGTGCCGCCGCTACGTTGAGCGACGGGGCGTCGCCGCCATCGTAGCGCAGGAGCCGGGTGTGAGGCGAGGGAAGGGGGCGGCTACGGTGACTGGGCCAGCGGCGTGGTGGGCGCCGGGCTCAACGGGGTCTCGCTCGACGGCGACGGCGACCATGAGCGGGCCGACGGCTGCGGATCCATCTCCTGCAGGAGGACCTGGGGGCCGCGCTCCGAACGTGCCGGCTCGGTGGGGACCATGGTCGGATATCCGGCGACGGAACGCGCGATGGTCGGGCGCACCGCCGGCCCGCTCGTCATCTGCACCTTGGGCTGGGGGCGCGGCGACCTGGAGAACCACCGGGGGGCCGGAATGGGCTTGGCCAGCACGCGCTCGGCGCCCGGCTTGTCGCCCATCTTGCGGAGCACGCGGGCCACGAAGCGGCGCGTCTCCGGGTACGGCGGGATACCCTTGTGACGGATCACGTTCTGCTCGCCCGCGTTGTAGGCGGCCAGGGCCAGCGGCAGGTCGTTGTTGAAGGTGTCGAGCATCGCGCGCAGATGGCTCGCGCCCGCGTCGATGTTCTCGTCGGGATCGTGCGGGTCACGCACGCCGATGAGTGCGGAGGTCTGCGGCATCAGCTGCATGAGGCCGCGAGCGCCCTTGTGGGAGACCGCCGCGTGATCGAAGTTGGACTCCACTGCGATGACCGCGGTGATCAGCTCCTCGGACAGCCGGTAGCGCTTTGCGGCCGCCTTGATGTGATCGGGGATGGCGGCGAGATCGTATTCGGGTGTCGCTGGCTCATCCACTTCCGTCTCGACCACCGGCTCGCTGAGGGCCGCGATGCGCACCGGGAGCTCCGATGGCGTCCACACCGCGAAGAGCAGCGCGAGTCCGAGGGCCGCGCCCACCGCGGGCAGGGGCTGCATCCACTGTGCGCGCTCCCACTCGGGGAAGAGCGGGAGCTGACGGCGATCGGCCTCGACATAGTGGTTCCAGATATTGATCAGTCGGGTGAGCATTCACGCACCTCCGGGTGCCCGGAAGTATGCGAGGCGGGTGCCAACCCGTGTGGGCTACTCCGTGTTTATTTTCGGATACTTGGTGGGTGTCGAGGAGGTGTCGCGGCGAGTCCTCGGCTCGCTGACGGTACCCAAGTCACCCGGCTGACACCGGTTAGCTCTTGGTGATCTGGGTGAGCCCGGGCAGGCGCCCGAGCAGGTTGCCGGTCACCCCGCCATCGACCACGAGATCGTGCCCGTTCACGTAGCGTGCGTCGGGGCCGAGCAGGAACGCGATGACGTCGGCCATGTCCTCCGGCGTGGCCACGCGACCGATCGGCACCAGCGCATCGCGCGCGGCTGCCACCGACTGATCGGCGTACACCTTCTCGGTCATCCCCGTGCGCACCATGCCGGGCGAAAGGCTGTTGACCCGGATACCGTCGCGTCCGAATTCCTGCGCGAGCACTGCGACGAGCATGATGAGCGCCGCCTTGCTCGGACCGTACGGCCCGAGATTGGCGTGCGCGTTGCTGCCGGACATCGACGCCACCGCCACGATCGCCCCGCGCGAGGCGGCCAGCGCGGCGTGGGCCGCCTTGGCGAGCAGCCACGTGGCGCGGGTGTTCACCGCGAACATCCGGTCCCAGTCCTCGACCGCGTAGCTCACGAGCGGCCCGGGCCGGTTCACGCCTGCGTTGCTGACGACGCCGTCGAGCCCCCCGAAGCGCGCGATCGCCTCGGCGACCACCCGGCCGGGCGCGTCCGCCGTCGCCATGTCGCCGTGGAGCGGCAGCGCGGTCGCCCCCAGATTGCCCAGGTCCCTCACGAGCGAGTCGAGCGCGGCGGCGGGCCCGAGGTCCACCGCCGCGATCTGCGCCTTGCGTCCGGCCGACTGCGCGTCGCGCGCTAGGCGCAGGCACGTCGCCCGCCCGATCCCGCTCGCCGCTCCCGTGACCAGCGCCCGCACGGGCCTCAGGCCCCGGTGAACGTCTTGCCTTCGGTGGCGAGCCGGCTCAGCAGATCGGCCGGCTTCCAGACGTCGCCCTGCGTCTTCTGCCACTCCTGCATGCGGTCGCGAATGGTCTTGAGGCCGATCTGATCAGCCCAGAACATCGGGCCGCCCCGGTAGACCGGCCAGCCGTAGCCGTAGACCCAGATCACGTCGATGTCGCTGGCACGGATCGCGATCTTCTCCTCGAGGATCTTGGCGCCCTCGTTCACCATCGGGTAGAGGAGACGGGCCAGGATCTCCTCATCGGAGATCTTGCGGCGGGTGATGCCCATCTCGCTCGCGACCTCGACGATGATCTTCTCCACGTCGGGGTCGGGGATCGGGGTGCGGTCACCCTTCTCGTAGCGGAAGTAGCCGGCCCCGGTCTTCTGCCCGAAGCGCCCCAGCTCGCAGATGCGATCCGCCACCGCCGACTTCACGCCCTTGCCCTTGCGAATGCGCCAGCCCACGTCGAGGCCGGCCAGATCGCCCATCGCGAAAGGGCCCATCGGGAAGCCGAAGTCGGTGAGCACCCGATCCACCTCGTGGGGTAGCGCGCCCTCGAGGATGAGCTTCTCGGCCTCGCGGCCGCGCTGGTGCAGCATGCGGTTGCCCACGAAGCCGTAGCAGACGCCCACGCACACCGGGACCTTGGCGATGCGCCGGCCCACGCCCATCGCGGTGGCCACCACGTCCTTGGCCGATTTCTTCCCGCGCACCACTTCCAGCAGGCGCATGACGTTGGCGGGGCTGAAGAAGTGCATACCGATCACGCTGTCCGGGCGCGCGGTGGCGGAGGCGATCTCGTCCACGTCGAGCGTGGAGGTGTTGGTGGCGAGCACCGCGCCCGGCTTGCAGATCTTGTCGATCTTGGCGAAGACGTCCTTCTTGATCGGCATCTCCTCGAAGACCGCCTCGACCACGATGTCGGCGTCCGCGATCTTGCCCCAGTCGGTGGTGCCGGAGATCAGGCCCATCCGCTTCTCGACGTCCTGCATGGTGAGACGGCCGCGCGAGGCGGTGGCCTCGTAGTTCTTCCGTACCACGCCGAGGCCGCGATCGAGCGCGTCCTGGACCACCTCCACCACCGTCACCGGGATCCCCGCGTTGGCGAAGTTCATCGCGATGCCGCCGCCCATGGTGCCGGCCCCGAGCACCGCCGCCTTCTTGATCTCCCGGCTCGGGGTGTCGCCGGGGACGTCCGGGATCTTGGCCGCCTCCCGCTCCGCGAAGAAGAAATAGCGCTGGGCCTTGGACTCCGGCGAGGTGATCAGCTCTCCGAACAGCTCGCGCTCCCGCTTCAGGCCCTGGTCGAACGGCAGGTTCACCGCCGCCTCCACCGCCTTGATGCAGTTCTCGGGCGCGCGGAAGCCCCGGGTCTGGCGGGCCACCGACTTCCGGAACTCGGCGAAGACCTCGGGCTTGCCGCGCACCGCGGCCACCTTGTCGTCCAGATCGCGGATCTTCTTGAGGGGCCGCTTCTCCGCCACCACCTTCTCCGCGAAGGCCACACCCGCTGCGGCCAGGTCACCGTCCACGATCTCGTCGATGAGGCCGACCTTGAGCGCTTCGTCGGCGCCGATCGGATCGCCGCTCACGATCATCGAGAGCGCCTTGGGCACGCCGACCACCCGGGGCAGCCGCTGCGTCCCACCCGCGCCGGGCAGGATGCCGAGCTTGACCTCGGGCAGCCCGAAGCGCGCGGCCTTCACCCCGACGCGGTAGTGGCAGGCCAGCGTCACCTCGAGGCCGCCGCCCAGCGCGGTGCCGTGGATCGCGGCCACCACCGGCTTGGGCGAGCTCTCGATCAGGTCGAGCACCTCGTGCAGGCCCGGCTCCTTCGGCGGCTTGCCGAACTCGGTGATGTCGGCGCCCGCGATGAAGGTGCGGCCGGCACAGACGATCACGACCGCGGCGACGCTGCCGTCGGCGGCGGCCTGCTTGAGGCCATCCCGCAGGCCCTGGCGCACGTGCTGGCTCAGCGCGTTGACCGGTGGGTTGTTGACGGTGAGCACGGCCACCCGGCCGCGGCGATCGAGATCAATGGACTGGCTGATGGCTGTCATGGCCTTCTCCTTCGCAGGTGAGCGGTGAAGTGCCGCCATGATAAGCGCCTTGCCGGGCGCCGGGAAGGGGGAAGAATTACCACGTTGAACCTTCCCGCCACCGCCGGGCCCGACCGGGTTCGGCGTTGTAAATGATTGCCGGGGCAGACGTTTTTGCTGCGCTCGAACTGGCATCGGTCCTGCGTGCGTCTCAAGGCCAGGAGGACGACATCATGCGCCGCCGATCGATCGTGGCTCTGCTCGTCATCGCCGGTTGGCTGACGATTGTTCCCCTGAGCGTGCGAGCTCAGTCGATGGACCTGAAGACGGCGCCCCCCGCGAAGGACCGTGTCGCTCCATCCGTGCCGGAACGTGATCTCTACCCGCAGCGTCCGTCCTTGCCGGATCGACCCAGTTTCGTCGCGCCGCTTTCGAAGGACACTCGGACCGGCCGGGCCGGCGTGGCGGGATTCAGCGCGCCGAATCCTCCGGTCGGCTCGCGCGTGGCGGGCGACCGCGAAAATCCCGGCTGGCCCAGCGTGGGGTTCTCGATCGAGTGGGGCCGCCCGCCGCGGGCGAACTAGCGGCTAGTGCGCGCGTGAGCCGCCCAGAGGGCCGCGCAGCTCGCGGGCCGTCTTCTCCACGAAGCGCTCGAGCCCCGAGGCGTCGAGGGCACGGGGCGGCATCAGGATGAGGCGGTGGACGCCGAGCGCGGTGAAGCGATCCGCGCTCGCGCGGTCCATCGCCTCGCCGCCCCGAGTGGGACGCGGGGTCACGCTGATCTCGAGCGCGCCCAGCGCCGCGGGCCGCTCGTAGCGCTCGGCCGCCGCGCGCAGGCCATCCAGGCAGCGCCGCGCTCCGTCTTCGTCGAGCGCGAAGCCATACCATCCCCGCCCCTGCTCCACCGCGCGCCGGAACGCGGCGTCGGTGTGCCCACCGATCACGATGGGCGGCAGCGGCTGCTGGACGGGCTTGGGGTGGGCCTGCACGCCCTCGAACGAGACGAAGCGCCCCCGGTGAGCGGGACGACGCTCGGTCCAGATCGAGCGGATCGCGGCCAGGTACTCGTCGGTGACGGCCCCTCGCGTCTCGAACGGGACGCCGAGGGCCCGGAACTCCGGCTCGAGATAGCCGACCCCCACGCCGAAGATGAGCCGGCCGCTCGACAGCACGTCGAGCGTGGCGAGCTGCTTGGCGAGCACCAGCGGGTTCCGCTGCGGCAGGATGATGATCCCGGTGCCGAGGCGGATGCGGGTGGTGTGGGCGGCGAGGAAAGCGAGAGCCACGATGGGGTCGGTGATGCGGTCTTCCGGCTCGAGCGGCGACGGCGGCACTCGCGGGTCGGGCAGGACGACGTGCTCGCCGCCCCAGAGCGAATCGAAGCCGGCCGCCTCGGCTGCGCGCGCGACTCGGACCGCGCCATCGGGCTGACTGCACGGCCCGGTGGTCATCGAGAACAGGCCGAGCGCGAGGGACATCAGGCCCCCCCGATCAGCAGGGCCCGCGCGCGCTCGCGCAAGGCGTCGGGCAACGGGGCGGGCCGCCGTGCCTCCTGGTCGAAGTGGACACCGGACTGCTCCAGCGTGGCCACCACCCCGCCCGGCTCTCGCGTCATCACGTGGAGGAGTCGGAGCGAGGAGTTGCCCACGTGGAGCAGGCCCGAGCGCACTCGGACGGAGTCTCCCGCGCGCAGGGGATCACCCAGCTCGAGCTGGAACTCGAACGTGGAGAAGCCACGCCGCTCCACCCGCATGTAGCTGGGCGTCATGCCGAAGCCCGCGATAGCGTGGCCGTTGGCGGCCGAGAAGCGGTGGATGTAGTGCGAGAGCGCGGCGCCGCCCGCGACGTCGATCTCGGCCGGCTTGACGGTGTCGAGCGCGCTGTCGCGAAATCCGGCGAGCCCGGGCGGTCGGGGTCGCCGCTCGCGGGCCGGGCCGTCCCAGGCCACGCGGCGCGCCTCGATCCGCCGCCCGCGCGCGGCGTCGAGGGGTGCGGCCAGGCGCACGCGCTGCTCCACCGTCGTGCAGAGCGCGGCCTCGCCGGAATCGAAGAGCTTGTGACCCAGCACGAGGGCGTCCGGCTCGACACCGATCACACCGCTCTCCACGTGCATGATGTCGCCGACCCGGAGCTCGCGCTGGTAGCGGACGAAGCAGTCGGCGGTGCGAGCCTCCGCGGGGGCGAGGCCGACCGCGCCGAGCATGTTCAGCCCCGCGTCGGCGATGCGGGCGAAGTAGTACGCCACCGTGAAGTGGTCGTTGTGGTCGACCTCCCAGCGAAAGACGGTGCCGCGATACGTCTCGAGCCAGTCGCCCACGGCGGCCGGCTAGATGTAGACCGACTTCATGGCCGGTGCCGGATACCGCGTCCCCGCCGCGGCGCCGGTGGGCACCGCTTCCTGCAGGGCCGCGACCTCGGCGGGCGTGAGCGACACGTCCGCGGCGGCCACGTTCTCTTCGAGGCACTCCTTCCGCTTGGTCCCCGGGATCGGGACGATGTCACGCCCGCGGGCCAGCAGCCAGGCCAGCGCGAGCTGGCCGGGCGTGCAGCCTTTCTGCTGCGCCAGATCGAGCAGCGGTTTCATGAGATCGAGGTTCTTCTGGAGGTTCTCTTCTTGGAAGCGCGGATGGTCGCGCCGCCGGTCGTCCTGGGGGATCTCCGCGGCGCTCTTGGTGCACCCGGTGAGCAGACTGCGACCGAGCGGAGAATAAGCCACGAACGCTATGCCCAGTTCTCGGAGAGTCGGCAGGGTTTCCTCGGCCTCCACCCGGTAGAGCAGGGAGAACTCCGACTGGAGCGCGGTGATGGGGTGCACCGTGTGGGCCCGCCGGATGGTGGTGGGCGCCGCCTCCGACAGCCCCAGGAAGCGCACCTTGCCCTTCTCGACGAGCCGGCTCATCGCCCCCACCGTCTCCTCGATCGGCACGCTCGGGTCCACCCGGTGCTGGTAGTAGAGGTCGATGGTCTCGACGCCCAGGCGCTTGAGGCTCGCGTCGCAAGCCTGGGGCACGTACTCGGGCCGTCCGTTGACGCCGGCGGTGCCGTCGGGCTTGCGGAGGTTGCCGAACTTGGTGGCGAGGACCACTCGATCGCGACGGCCGCGCAGGGCCTTGCCGAGCAGCTCCTCGTTCTGGCCCCACCCGTACATGTCGGAGGAGTCGAGGAAGTTGACGCCCAGGTCGAGGGCGCGGTGGACGACCGCGATGGACTCCGCGTCGTCGCCCTTGCCGTAGACGTTGGACATGGACATGCAGCCGAGTCCGATCGCCGAGACGGACAGCGAGCTCTTGCCGAGGGTGCGTTGCTGCACGAGATCCTCCTCCGGATCGGAAAGTTGGTTAGGATACGGCCACCGATTCTATCCCAAGACGGAGGCCCCCGCGACCCGTGGTTCACGACGTGACCCTGCTCCGCGACATCGCCCTCGGCATCGTCTTCGCCGCGATCCTGGGCCACGTGGCCCGGCTGATCCGGCAGCCGCTGCTCCTAGGCTACATCGCGGGCGGGGTCCTGCTCAGCCCCCAGATGGGGTTCGGGCTCGTCACCAGTGCCCAGAGCATCGAGCTGATCGCCGAGATCGGCCTGATCCTCCTCCTGTTCATCATCGGGCTCGAGATCGACCTGCGGGAGCTACGGCGCCTCGGCCGCTCGATGCTGACCCTCGGCGTCGGCCAGTTCGTGATCAACTCGCTGCTGGGTTTCGCGTTCTTCTGGTGGCTCGGCTACCGGGTGGGATCGGGCCACTTCGACCTGGTCTACCTGGCCATCGTCATCTCGCTCAGCTCGACCCTGATCGTGGTGAAGCTGCTGCGCGAAAAGTTCGAGCTCAAGGTCCTCTCCGGCCGGCTCACCCTGGGCGTGCTGGTGGTGCAGGACATCTGGGCCATCCTCTTCATGGCGGTGCAGCCGAGCCTCGACGACCCGGGAGTGGTGCGCATCGCCCAGTCCATCGGGGGCGGCGGGGTCCTCGTGGGCGTCGCCTTCCTGGCCAGCCGCTTCGTGCTCGCTCCGCTGCTGGAGGCCTCCGCGCGGCGGCCGGAGCTGGTGCTGATCTCCTCGGTGGCGTGGTGCTTCGGCATCAGCGGGTTCGCCGACGCGCTCGGCCTCTCCCGCGAGATGGGCGCGCTGATCGCGGGAGTGAGCATCTCCGCGTTTCCCTACGGCTCCGACGTCATCTCCAAGGTGACCGGGGTGCGGGATTTCTTCGTCACACTGTTCTTCGTGGCTCTCGGGATGAAGGTCCCGGTCCCCACCGGTGACGTGCTCGGCCATGCGGTCCTGATCGTGGCCTTCGTCTTCGCGAGTCGCATCTTGGCGGTGGTGCCGACGGTGGCGCTCCTGGGCGACGGGTTGTACGCGGGCGCGGTCACCGCGCTCAACCTGGCCCAGATAAGCGAGTTCTCCCTCGTCATCCTGACCCTCGGAGCCGGCTACGGCCACGTCTCCGAGGGCGCGGGGGCGGTGGTGCTCACTGCGATGATCCTCACCTCACTGATCGCGCCCTACGTCATCACCTGGAACGACCGGCTCGCCCGCCTGCTCGTGCGGCCGTTGGAGCGAAGGCGGGCCGCCTTCCCCGCGGGCGGACGCGCCGGGGAAGGGCGCCCCGCGCCCGAGATCGTACTGCTGGGGCACTTCCGGATCGCGCAGGCGGTCCTCGATCTGGTGGAGGCGCAGGCGCCCAACATGAAGAGCCGGATCACACTCGTGGACTACGACGCCAACCGGGGGCACGGCGTGGTGGCGCGGGGGTTCCGGTGGGAGTACGGCGATCTCGCGAACCCGGACGTGCTCGAGCACCTCGGTATCGAGGACGCGCGCGTGGTCGTGACGACGATCTCCGACACGTTCCTGAAGGGAATCAGCACCCGTCGCCTGGTCGGCAACCTGCGGAGGATGGCGCCGCGAGCGATCATCGTCATGACCGGCGAGGAGAAGACGGACGCGGAGGATCTGCTGCGCGCGGGCGCCGACCACGTGCTGATTCCCGGTGAGATCACCGGGGAGCGCATCCTCGACCTGCTGACCGAGGGCGACGCGCCGGAGGGCCGCTGACCGTCGCCGCGGTCTAGCCGAGGCCGGCCATCCGCGCGAACGCGGTGAGCTCGCGCGGCACGTCGGCCCCCGACGGCTGGTAGGCGATCTCGGTCACTCCGCGCGCGCCGAGATCGGCGACGCGCCCCCGTAGCTCATCCGCGGCGCCGGTGAAGGTGACACGCCGGATCAGGTCGCCGCTGATCACGCGCCGGTCGATCTCGTTCGGCGTGGTGAGGTGCCCGGTGTGCGTGTGCAGGTGACGGCCACGCTCCGGGATCGCCTCGATGGCGGCGCGCCACTGCCGCCCGCCCGGCAGCGCGTCGAGATCGAGCCCGGCCACGTTGCGATACTCGTAGGCCCGGTGCAGGACCACCGCCGCCCCCGCGCCCGCCGCCTCGAGCACGCGTGGCGCCTCCACCGTCTCCCCGGGGTCCAGCACGGTGCCCAGGGTGAGCAGGATCGACCACGGGAAGCCGGGAGTGGGTACCACCGAGAAGACGCCGTCGCCCTCCTGGCGGGCGATCGCCTCGCCCTTGGGCCCGCGGGTGCCGAAGACGAACGGCACCCGAATCGGCCGCCGCGGGGCCTGGCCTTCGCCGTGGAGCATCTGGGCCATCGCGCCGTCGACCTCAACCGCCTCGCCGGCGAGCAGGGCGCGCAGGTGACGCGCATAGCGCGCGACCGACTCCCACGGGTTCGGCCGCTGGCCCATGGCCATGCGTCCGGTGAAGCCGGATCCGATGCCGACGTTCACACGGCCCGGCGCCACGTCGACGAGCGACGCGATCGCGGTCGCGGTGACCAGGACGTGCCGCAGGCTCGGGATGAGCACCCCCGGGCCCAGCTCGATGCGGCTCGTGCGGTCGGCGGCGCGGCCGAGCGTCATCCACACGTCGAGCTGCAGCGCCGGCGTGTCGTAGACCCAGGCCCGGCGGTACCCGAGGCGCTCGGCGAGCCGGATGTGCTCCGGCGTGTCCGGTACCGGCGGGAACGCGCAGGAGATGTCCACGGAGAGCCGGGCGCTAGCTGCGGCCCGACCGGAGCGGCGGGCCGCCCCACCTCTCGAGCATCGCGAACTCCTCCACCGGCTTACGCTTGAGCCGGCTCAGGGCCTTCACCGGGCGCCCAAGGGGGATCACCGCGGCCAGGGCCACGTGGGAGGGCAGACCGAGCAGCGCCTGGACCGCAGGCTCCTGGGCGGCGGCCAGCGTGGTGATGGTGCCCGTGAAGCCCTCGTGGCGGGCCGCGAGCAGGATGTTCCACGCGAACGGATAGATGGAGGCGCCGCTGATCACGCCGACGCGCTCCAGCTCGGCGTCCATGGAGGCGACCAGCTTGAGGTCCACGCCCACCACCAGCACCACCGCGGCCTTGAGCACGGGCTCGGTCAGCCGCGCGGGCGCCGGGGTGCGCGCAATGGTGGCCGCGTCGACCCGGGTGCGGTCGATCGTGTTCCACGGGCTCTCGCCCACCTGCACCTGGGCCGCGTAGCGCTTGGCCGCCGCCTCGGCCGCGCGGGACAGGCCCTCGCGCGTCTTCCGGTCGCGCACCACGATGACCTTCCAGCCCTGGCGGTTGCCGCCGCTCGGGGCGAAGCGGGCGCGGTCCAGGATCTTGTACAGCGTCTCGTCGGGCAGCGGCTCGTCGGTGAAGTCGCGGCCCGAGAACGTCGTGGTCATCACGTCGTAGAGCTCCATGGTCTCGCCTCCGGAGGGTGAATATACACCGCGAACGGCGGTATAGTACGCGCCATGACGACCTCCCCGGTGTCCACGCTCTCGCTCGACGGCATCCGCGTCATCGATCTCTCCCGCGTCATCGCCGGCCCCTGGTGCGGGGCGCTGCTCGCCGATCTCGGCGCCGACGTCATCAAGGTGGAGGACACCGGCCCCGGCGACGAGTCGCGTACCTGGCCGCCTCACAAGGACGGGGAGGCCGCCGCGTACCTGCTGTTCAACCGGAACAAGCGAGGCATCGCGCTGGATCTCAAGCAGCCGGAGGCGGTGGAGGTGGTGAAGCGGCTGGTGAAGACCGCTGACGTGATCATCGAGAACTTCCGCACCGGGACCATGGAGTCGTTCGGCCTCGGCTACGACGTGCTCGCGCAGATCAACCCGCGGCTCATCTACTGCTCGGTCTCCGCGTTCGGGCGCACCGGGCCGCGCAAGGACAGCCCGGGCTACGAGGCGCTGATGCAGGCGTTCAGCGGCATCATGTCGATCACCGGCGAGCCGGGTGGCCAGCCGGTGCGGGCCGGCGTCTCGTTCCTCGACCTCACCACCGGCATCCTGTGCGCGCTCGGCGTCTCCAACGCCATCATCCAGCGCGAGCGCACCGGGCTCGGCCAGCGTGTCGACGGCTCGCTGCTCGAGACCGCGGTGAGCCTGCTCGCCTTCCACGCCGAGGGCTACCTGCTGACCGGGGCGTTGCCGCGCGCGCTCGGCTCGGGCCACCCGTCGCTGTCGCCGTACCGCAACTTCAAGTGCGGCGACGGGCAGTGGATCTTCATCGCGGCCGCGAACGACCGCTTCTGGCAGAAGCTCGCCAAGGCGCTCGGTCTCGACGACCTGGCCGCCGACCCGCGCTTCGAGAAGAACCAGGGGCGGGTGGCCAATCGCGCGGAGCTCGAAGGCATTCTCGAGAGGACGATCGGTGCGCTCGACCGCGAGCCTCTGCTCAAGCGCCTGGAAGAGGCCGACGTGCCCGCCACGCCGGTCAACACGGTGGACCAGGTGATGAACGACCCGCAGACCGCCGAGCGCGGCATCGTCCAGCGCGCGATGCATCCCAAGCTCGGCGAGATCCCGGTGGTCGGCACCCCGCTCCACTTCTCCCGCATGTCGCCCGGCGTCCGCCGCGCCGCCCCCCTCCGGGGCGAGCACACCGACGCCGTCCTGTCCACCCTCGGCTACACCCCCGCCGAGATCCAAGCCCTCCGCGCGAAAAAGGCCACCGCCTAGGCTGGGGTCAGGTCTTACATTCCGACATTTCCCGCGCGCAGCGACTCACCTCGCGCGTTAAAAATGTCGGAATGTAAGACCTGACCCCTCACCCGAACTTGCGGGATTCTTCGCGTCGGTAGGCGCGGGCGGCGATCGCGAGGAAGAGCAGAGTGTAGCCGGCGAGCCACGCCACCGCGAACGGCATGGGCTCGGAGGCGGCCCCCACCGCGCTCCAGGCGAGCTGCCCGTAGTGATAGGCGGGCAGGTAGGGCGCCACGCTCTGCACGAAGCCGGGCAGCTGCGAGAGCGGCAGGAAGAGGCCCGAGGCGAACGATAGGGGCAGGTAGACCAGGTTCGCCGCCGCGGGCGCCACGTTGGGTCCGGACAGGTAGCCGATGGCGAAGCCGAGCGCGATGAACGGCACCGAGCCCACCAGCAGTCGCGCGATCATGTTGATCCACACCAGCAGGTCCTGTCGGATGCCGCCCACCACGGTCCCGTAGGCGATGAGGACCACCAGTGACAGCAGCGCGTAGACCTGCGCGTTCAGCACCTTGGCCAGGATCGCGATGAGCGGCGGCAGGGGCGTCGCGCGCATGAGCACGTCGACCTTGAGCGCACGCTCGGTGGCCACCCCGATGCCGAAGCCGAAGACCATGACGCTGCCCACGCTATAGGCCGCGAAGGAGGCGAGCAGGTAAGCCCCGAGGCTCGTGCCGTTGGGCAGCGTCTGCCTCACGTAGGGCAGGCCGAAGAAGGTGAAGAACAGGACCGGCAGCGCCACGATGGTCACGCTGAAGGCGGGGATGCGCCAGCGCATGCGCATCTCGCTCCACGTCTGCATCAGCAGCATGCGCCCGAGCGGGGCCAGCGCGCTGGTAGTGCTCATCGTCCGGCCGCGTCGCCGGCGTCGGCCCGTCGGGTCAGCGCGAGGAAGGCCTCCTCGAGATCCGCGCCGGTCACCTCGAGATCCACCACGTCCACTCCCCGGCGGAACAGCTCGCGCAGTACCACCGCCGGCTCGTTGCTCAGCAGGCTCGCCCGGTCGCTGCTCGCGCTCAACACGCTCGCGGGGAGGCCTTCGAGATCCGCCGCGGTGAACGGGCGCCCCGCGGTCAGGGAGATCTTCTTGCCGGGCACGCGTCCCTTCAGCTCCTCCGGGCTCGTGTCCGCGATCACGGTGCCGCGATCGATCACGACGATGCGCCGGGCGAGCTCCTCGGCCTCGCGCAGGTAGTGGCTGGTGAACACGATGGTCTTGCCCGCGGCGGCCAGAGTCCGGATGCTCCCGACGAACGCGCGGCGCGCCTCCACGTCCATGCCCACGGTGGGCTCGTCCAGGAAGAGGATGTCGGGATCCCCGCAGATGGCGAGCGCGAAGTAGAGCCGCTGCCGCTGCCCCCCCGAGAGGGTGCCGATCCGGGCGTCCCCATTCTCGGTGAGACCGGCCATCGCGATAGCCCACTCGGTCGGGAGCGGCGCCGGGTAGTAGGCGCGGAAGACGTCCACGATCTCGCGAACCGTCAGCACCGCGGTGGTGCCGGACTCCTGCAGCATCACCCCGCAGCGGCTCCGCGCGCGCCGGTCGGTGGGTGGCAGGCCGAAGAGACGCACCTGGCCCGCGGTGGGCTGGCGGAGGCCGAGCATCAGGCTGATCGACGTGGTCTTGCCCGCCCCGTTGGGCCCCAGCATGGCCACCACCTCGCCCGCGTGGATGCTGAGGTCGACGCCGCGCAGCGCCTCTACCTGGCCGTAGCGCTTGCGCGCGCCGATGAGCGCTACGGCGGGGGGACCGCCCGCCTCACCCCTTGAGTCCGTAGAGCCTCCGCGCGTTGTCGGCGAACAGCTTGCGCTTCTGGGTGTCGGTGATGTCGCCGCGCTCGCGGATCTCGTCGAGCGATGCGGGATAGCTGTTGTCCCAGTGCGGGAAATCGGAGGCGTAGACGATCTGGTTCTCCCCGACCAGCTTGAGCGCCTGCGGCAGCAGCCACTCGTCGGCCTCGCAGGAGAAGAAGACGCTCCCGCCGCGCACGTAGTCGCTCGGCTTCCGCTTGAGCGCGGGAGCCTCGGAGGCGCGCTTGGCGTACTCGTCGTCCATCCGCTCCATCCAGTAGGGCGCCCAGCCGCAGCCGGCCTCCAGGAACGCGATCCGCAGCCGCGGGAAGCGCTCCGGGACGCCCTCGAAGATCATCGAGGTGACCTGCCGCATCTGGCCGAACGCGTGCGAGCAGGTGTGGGCCTGGATGAAGCGGGGGAAGAGCTCGAGCCCTCCGCCTCCCAGGTGCGACCCGGAGGCGTGCACGCCCAGCATCACGTTGAGGCGGTCGGCTTCCTCGTAGATGGGCAGGAAGCGCGAGTCGCCCAGGAGATGGCTGCCGTCGGCCGCGAGCATGGCCCCGACCAGCCCGAGCTCGGTCACCCCGCGCCGCAGCTCGCGGGCCGCCGCCTCGGGATCCTGCACGGGCAGGAGCGCGACCGCCTGCAGGCGCGGGCTCTGCTTGACGAACTCCTCGTGTAGGAACGTGTTGTAGGCGCGGCAGAGGGCGACCGCCCACTCGCGATCCTTGAGGAACGAGAGGAAGAGCCCGAGCGTCGGATAGAGGACGGTCTGCTCCATGCCTCCCCGGTCGAGCGCGCGCAGCCAGGCCTCCGCGGTCCCCGCCGAGTCGCCGAGCGTGCCGAGGAGGCGCCGGTCCCAGCCGTCCCACGGGTAGAACGAGAAGGTAAGAGGCCGCTGGTTGTACGGCGCGTCGAGGTACTTGGCCACCTGCTCGAGGGACTCGGTCACGTGACCGTCGGCGTCGATGATGGAATAGGCGGTCTGGCTCATCGGATCCTCCAGCGCGGAATCGTCTCCGGGTTGACGCAGTGGGCGGGGGGCTCGCCGCGGCCGGCGGCCAGGATCTGGTCGAGGGCGAGCGCGAGATTGGCCCGTCGCCCCGCCTCGCTGTGGCTGACGTTGTGCGGGGTGAGGATGAGGCGCTCCGGGTCGACCTCGCGCAGCGGGCTCGTCGCGGGCAGCGGCTCGCGGGTGAACGCGTCGAGGGCGGCCCCCGCGATCCAGCCCTCGCGGAGCGCGCGGGCCACCGCTTCCTCGTCCGCAATCTCACCGCGCGCGGTGTTGATCAGGATCGCGGTCGGCTTCATGGCCCGCAGCGCCTTCTCCCCGATGAGGCCGCGCGTCTCGTCGGTGAGCGAGGCGTGCAGCGACACCACGTCGCTCTCGGCGAGCAGGGTGGGCAGATCCACGAGGGTGGCCCCGAGGGACCGGGCCCGCTCCTCGGAGACGTACGGATCGGTCGCGAGCAGCCGCACGTCCCAGTTCACCAGGCGCCGGGCCACGTGCGAGCCCACGCGGCCGAGGCCGACCAGCCCCACCGTCTTGCCGAAGAGGAACTCGCCGCGGTCTCCCCGCTGCGCCCACTCGCCCCGGCGCAGCTTGGCCTCGTTGTGCTTGATGCGCTTCTGCAGCATCAAGGTCACCCCGATGGTGGCCTCGGCCACCGCGATGAAGTTCTCGGGGGTCGGGCTGTTGGCGACCAGGATTCCGAGCCGCGCGGCGGCCGGGACGTCGATCTTGTCGGTGCCGATGAACGGCACGATGACGAGCCGGAGACCGGGAGCGGCCTGCATCACGGCCCCGGTGATCGAGTCGAGATGGGAGGCGAGGATGACGTGGCAGTCGCTCGCGGCCGCCCCCAGATCGGCCTCGGTGTAGGCCGCCCGCCCGGGCTGGTCCAGGGGCCGGCCGATCACCACCTCGTGGCCGGCGGCGCGGAGCGGGTCGAGCTCGCTCGCCGGTCCGCTCGGCCCCGAGGCGAGGATCTTCACGGCTTCTTGCAGATCACGTTGAGGACGACCTGGCGCTTCTCTTCCTTCACGATGCGAAGGCCGCGCCGGAGGGCGTCGGGCAGGGCGGCCGGATCTGCGACCCGCTCCCCGTGGCCGCCGGAAGCCCGGCAGAGCATCTCGTAGTCCGGGGAGGGTTCGAGCGCAGTGAGCGGCATCGAGTCGGTGCGCACCGCCCAACCGTCGCGCGCGTAGGTCTGCACCGCCCGCTTCACCGCGTTCCACGTGCGGTTGTTGAAGACCACGAAGAGGACGGGCAGGTTGTAGGCCCGCGACACGAAGTGCGATGCGGTCGGAGAGCCGAAGATGTAGGCCCCGTCCCCGACGCAGCAGATCACGCTGTGGTCGGGCGCGGCCAGCTTGGCCCCGAGGGCGGCGCCGAGGCCCCATCCGAGCCCGCCCGACGGCGGCGCCGCGAAGTAGGTGCCCGGCCGTGTGAACGTGCACTGGGTGGCGTCGAGATCGTACTCGTTGATCACGATGGTGCGGTCGTCGACGACCTCCCCGATCGCTCGCGACAGCCAGAGCATGTCGATCGGCGCGTCGGCGCTCAGGCTCTGGGCCCGGGCCGCGGCCACCTCGCGGCGGCGGGCGCCCGCCTGCGTCCAGCGCTCACGCCGCGCCGACACGGCGGCCCGATCCGCCCGCTTCGCCACCGCCTCGGCGAGCGCGGCGAGCGACAGCCGGGGCGTCCCCGCGAGGGCGGCGTCGGTCGGGAAGCCGCGCACCGGGTAGCGCGAGAAGAGCGGATCCACACCCAGGTGGAGCACGCGCGTCTCCGGCCTCGGGCGCTTCAGCTGCGGGAACCACGGCACGTCGGACTCGACGACCAGGATGGCGTCCGCCTCGTCCAGATGCGGGGCGGCCTCGAAGCCGCCGTGGAGCGCGTGATCCTGGGGGAAGTTCACGTAGGTGTGGAACTGGTCGAAGACGGGCGCGCCGAGGGTCTCGGCCAGACCCACCAGCGCGGGCACCGCCCCCGGATCGCGACCTACCGCCTTCGTGATGATGATCGGGTTGCGGGCGGCCGACAGGATCGCGGCGACCTCGTCCACCGCGGCAGGATCCGGCAGCGTCGCGGCGGGCACCGCGGCACGGCCGGGGTCGGCGTATTCGATCGCGTCGTGCCGCTCCGCGAGCACCTCGCGCGGCAGCGTGAGGTACACCGGCCCCCGGGGCTCGGATTGGGCCAGCGCGAGGGCGCGGTCCACCACCGTCTCGAGCTGGTCGAAGCGCTTCAGCTCGTAGTCCCACTTCACGAATTCGCGCAGCATCCCCGCCTGGTCAAAGGCCTCCTGCGCCCAGTGGATGGGCCGGTCGCGGCTGCCCGCGTCGCCCGCCTCGGTGATCGGGTTGCGCCCGGCCGAGAACAGCATGGGGACGTTCGAGCGCGCCGCGTTGATCACGCCGCCCGCCGCGTTGCCCGCGCCGACGATGACGTGGACCATGACGACCTGCGGTCGGCCCGAGACCATCGTGTAGCCGTGCGCCATCGCCACCGCGGGTACCTCGTGCGGCACGGTGATGGGGCGCGGGCTCGCCTGGCCCTGCGCGCCCCGGCGCGCGTAGGCCTCGATGATCGGCGCGAAGTCGGTGCCCGCGTTCGCGAAGAAGTACTCCACTCCGCGGGCGGCCAGGAGCTCCAGGTAGGCGTCGGCGGTGGACTCGACGGTCGCTCGTTTCATCATGGTGCTGGGAGGGTAGCGCCGGGCGATGGGGTGGTCAAGAACCATGCAGTTGCCGTAGAGTAGGCCCCCATGGCGACCCGATACGACCTGGTGATTCGCGGCGGGCTCGTCGTCGACGGCACCGGGGCTCCCGGCCAGCGCGGCGACGTGGCGGTGCAGGACGGACTGGTCGCCGAGGTCGGCCAGGTGACCGGCCGCGGCGCGCGCGAGGTGGACGCCCACGGCTTGGTGGTGGCCCCGGGCTTCATCGATCCGCACACGCATTACGACGCGCAGATCACCTGGGACCCGCTCGCCTCGTGCTCCTCCTGGCACGGGGTGACCACCGTGATCATGGGCAACTGCGGCTTCACGCTCGCGCCATGCCGCGAGGCCGACCGCGAGACGCTGATGCGCATGCTCACCTACGTGGAGGGCATGCCGATCGAGGCGCTCACCCAGGGCATCCGGTGGGGCTGGGAGACGTTCGCTCAGTACCTCGAGGGGATCGAGAGGATCGGCCCGTGGACCAACGTCGGCTGCTTCATCGGCCACTCCGCCATCCGCCAGTACGTGATGGGCGACGCGGCCTGGGAGCGACCGGCCACCGCCGACGAGATCACGCGCATGGGCCACCTCGTGACCGAGGCCATGGTGCTGGGCGCGGTCGGGCTCTCGTCCACCACCAACAAGAATCACGTGGGTGATCGGGGACGCCCGGTGCCGAGCCGGCTCGCGCACGACGACGAGCTGACCAGCCTGGTGCGGGTCATGGGCGCCTCGGGTCGTGGCATCCTCGAGCTGACGATCGGGGGCACGCGGCCGGACCGCCTCGCCGAGATCGACCGCTTCGCGGAGCTGGCGCGCGCGGCGAGCCGCCCGGCTACGCTGGTCTCGCTTCGCCACAACCCATCGCACCCCGAGGAGCACCGCGCGATCCTCGCGCGCATCGAGGCGCTGGCGCGCGACGGCGTGGCGATCTACCCGCAGGTGACCACCTCGCCGCTGACCGCCACCTTCGATCTCTCCGGGGCGTTCGTCTTCTTCCGCTTCCCGGTGTGGAAGCGTGTGCTCGACGCGCCGGTTATCGCCTGGCGGGCGCTGTTCCGCGACGCGGGCTTCCGCGAGGAGTTCCGCGCCTCGGTCGGGCACACGCCGCTCTTCCAGGGCGACACCGCGCCGCTGCGCGTGCACGCGGTGGGGGCCGAGCGCTTCGCGGCCTTCGCGGGCCTGCCCGTCAGCGAGGTGGCCGCGCGACGCGGCCAGGACGTCGTCGACGCTTTCTTCGATCTGGCCATGGAGGACGATCTCCAGACCCAGTTCACGGTGGCGGTCATGAATACCGACGCGGCAGCGGTGGCCGAGATCTTCACCCACGAGCGCTCGCTGATCGGCCTCTCCGATGCGGGCGCGCACCTCACGCTCTTCTGCGAGGCGGGCCAGACGAGCCGGCTGCTCGGCCACTGGGTGCGCGAGCGCGGGGTGCTCTCGCTGGAGGACGCGGTGCGGCGCATCACCTCGATGCCCGCGGATCTCTTCGGGCTGCGCGACCGGGGCCGTCTCGCGGCCGGGCTCGCCGCCGACATGACGGTCTTCGACCCGCGCACCGTCGCCGATCACGAGCCCGAGCTGGTCCACGATCTGCCCGGCGGCGGTCCGCGCCTGGTGCAGCGCGCCAGCGGCATCGAGTGGTCGTTCGTCAACGGGTGGCCGGTCATCGAGAAGGGACGGATGCCCGAGGCCGCGACGTCCCAGCGGGGCCCCGGCCGTGTCCTGCGCGTGGCATGAAGTTCGGCATCTTCTACGAGCACCAGCTGCCGCGGCCCTGGGGGCCGGATAGCGAGTACCGGCTGCTGCAGGACTCGCTCACCCAGATCGAGCTGGCCGACCGGCTCGGCTACGACTACGCGTGGGAGGTCGAGCATCACTTCCTCGAGGAGTACTCGCATTCCTCGGCGCCCGAGGTATTTCTGGGCGCCGCGACCCAGCGCACGAGCCGCATCCGGCTCGGCCACGGGATCATCCAGCTCCCGACCAACCATCCGATCCGGGTGGCCGAGCGCGTATCCACGCTCGATCTGCTGTCCGGCGGGCGCGTCGAGCTGGGGCTCGGCGAGGGACAGGGGCCCATCGAGCTGCACCCTTTTGGCCGCCGCGTGCGGGACAAGCGCGACGTCTGGGAGGAGGCGGTGCGCGTGCTCGTGCCGTGCTTCACCCAGCAGTCGGTCGAGCATCACGGGCAATACTTCGACTTTCCGGCGCGCAACGTCATTCCCAAGCCGCGCCAGAAACCACACCCACCGCTGTGGGTGGCCTGCTCGAACATCCAGACGATCGCCAGCGCGGGGCAGTGGGGCATGGGTGCCCTCGGCTTCCAGTTCGTCTCGCCGGACGCGGCGCGTGCCTGGGTGAACCGCTACTACACCAGCCTTACCCGGGACCTGAACCGACTAGCGGACTACCCGGTTAACCCGAACGTTGCGATGGTGAGCGCCTTCATGTGCGCGCCCACCGACGAGGAGGCGCGCGAGAAGGCGGCGGGCTGGACCTTCTTCGTGTTCTGCCTCTCGCACTACGGCCGCCACGGGATGGCCGAGCCAGGCACCGGCGACATGTGGAAGCTCTACCAGGAGTGGCGGCACACCCCCAAGGCACAGGAGACGCTCAAGGCCGGCCTGATCGGCTCGCCGGAGACGATCCGCAGACGGCTCGCCGAGTTCGAGGCCACCAACGTGGACCAGGTCATCCTGCTCAACCAGACCGGTCGCACCAGCCACGAGGACATCTGCTCGAGCCTCGAGCTGTTCGCGCGCGAGGTGATGCCCGAGTTTCACGCGCGCGAGCCCGAGCATCAGCGCTGGAAGGAGGACGTGCTCGCCGGTCGCATCCAGCTCGATTCGCTCGACACCGAGGGCTTCAAGGTTTACTCCCACCAGAACGAGGACATCGTGCGACTCACTCCCGAGGAGCTCAAGCAGAAGATGGCGGCCAAGGAAGCGGAGCGGCGGGCATGAGCGGCATCCGCATGCGGCAGATCTGCCTGGTGGCCCGGCAGCTCGCGCCGGTGGTGGACGAGATCCAGTCGATGCTCGAGTTGCCGGTCTGCCATCGCGACCCCGGGGTCGGCAAGTACGGGCTCGAGAACGCGCTGTTCCCGGTCGGCGACGGCTTCCTCGAGGTGGTGGCCCCGGTGCGCGACGGCACCACCGCCGGACGCTACCTCGACCGGCGCGGGGGCGACGGCGGCTACATGGTGATCACCCAGTGCGACGATCTCGCGGAGCGCCGGAAGCGTTGTGAAGCGGTCTCGGTCCGCATCGCCAACGAGATCGGCTACCCGGAATATCACGAGCTCCAGCTCCACCCGCGCGACGTGGGCGCCGCCATGCTCTCGTTCGCCTGGCAAGCGGGCGCGCGCTCGCCCGGGGGGCCCTGGCACCCCGCCTCCTACCACGGCGAGCCGCAGGCGAAGACCGGACTGATCCGGGCCATGACCGCCGCCGAGCTGCAGAGCGAGGATCCCGACCGTCTGGCGCGTCGCTGGAGCGAGGTGATCGAGCGGCCGGTGCGCATGGAGGACGGGCAGCGGGTGATCGCGCTCGACGATGCGACGCTCCGCTTCACCGAGGCCACGGATGGGCGTGGCGAGGGCCTCGCCGGGCTCGATCTGGCCTGCGCCGAACCGGCGCGCCGCGGCCGCGTGCTGATCTGCGGCATCCGCTTCCGCCTGCTCGCCTAGCGCCGGGCCCCCGGATCGGTGCCGTCCTGTGGACACCGGACGCCCACCCGTGTCAACCGGGCCGGGATCGGGCCCCGTGCGTCCGGTGCCTGACGTCGTGATTCCACGCACTTAGGTCGCCCGCCTCCATGGCAAGAATGTTGCCGCACAAGAGCCGTCATGCTGTGGCGTGCTCCCCTGGCTTCGGTTCTCGCGATGGTCCTGCTGCTCCTGGGCTGCAGCGGTCCTGATGCCCGGGTCCGGGGCACCATCCAGTCCGGGGATTCGGCGGCCCGCCAGCGGGCGCTGAGGGAGGCGCTCCAGTACTACCGCGCCGCGGCGGTGGCCGAGCCCGCCTCGCTCGACGCGCAGACGCGGCGTGGCACGATGGCCGAGATCCTCGGCGAGTTCGACGAGGCGCTGGACGCCTACGCGCGGGCCGCGCGGCTGGACCCGTCGGCGCGCGCTTTCTACCGCGCGGGAACCCTCGCGGAGCGGATGGGCAATTCCGCGGTGGCGATCGAGTATCTCGGCGCAAGCCTCAACGGCGCCCCCACCCGCTCCGAGCGCATGGCCCAGACCGGGCTGCGCTGGGTCGAGGGCCTCAACCGATCGCTGAGCGCCTCGCACCTCTCGCAGATGCTTCCGGACTGGGTCTTCCGGACGCTCCTGGTGAGCCGGGTGATGCTGGGGCGCGCCGGGCTCGACCGCGACGCGACGGCCACCGCGCTCTTCACCACGCTGCTCGAGTCGGGCGACACCGCCCGCGCCCTCGAGCTGGCCCGGTCGCGCGGCTGGGTGCGGGAGGGCGCCGACTACTGCACGGGCGCCTCGGGGCGGAGCGAGGCCGAGCGGCGAGCGCTGGTGGGCATGCTCGCCGCTCCCGAGCGCACCGACTGCCTGCTCTTCGTGGGCCGCTCGCTGACGGACGGCGGCATGGTGCGCCTGTCGCGCGTTGTCCTGCTCGACCGCAGCCGCAACTCCACCGACCCGCGCGTGCGCCGCGACGCCCTCGCCTTCATGGGCCGCCGCCTCCCCGCCTACGACGTACCCAAGCTCGCCGAGTCGCTCAACATCGCCGGCTTCAACCTGCAGCATCGATTCGGCGACGCGGGCGGCGCCGCCGCCGCCTACCAGCGCGCGATCGCGGCCGACCCGAAGTTCTCGTGGCCCTACGCCAATCTCGGGCGCCTCTACATGGACATGGACCAGCACGAGGTGGCGCTCGAGTGGCTGCGCAAGGCGGTCGAGATCAACCCGAAGCATTTCCGCGCGTACGTGAACCTGGGAGTGGCGCTGCAGGTCCTGCGACGCCATGACGAGGCGGTGCCCGCGTATCGGGCAGCCCTGGCGCTCGATCCGGACGACGCCTTCGTCCACGCCAAGCTCGGGCGCAGCCTGCTGAGCCTCGGGCGCGATGAGGAGGGTCTCCGCGAGCTGCAGGTCGCGGTCCGCCTCGATCCGAACCTCACCGAGGAGCGTGATCTCCTGAGCCGGCGCATCGCCGGTGATCCGCGCGGCTTCCAACCAGACTGACGCCGCGGTATGGTGGGGCGCCCATGCCCCCCGCCCCGTCCTCCGATCCCCGAGTCTCGCGCGCTCCCGCCTATCGCGCCCTCGCCGTCACCGTGGTCACGCTGGCGCTGGCCTACGGCGTCTGGTACGCCTACAGCGTTTTCCTCGTCGCCCTCCTGAAGGAGTTCGGCTGGAGCCGCTCGGTACTCGCAGGAGCCTTTTCGCTGTTCACGCTCGTGAGCGGCGGCGCCGGGCCCGTGCTGGGCGCGCTCGCCGATCGGTTCGGGCCACGCCGCCTCATCCTGGCCGGCGGGGCGCTGCTCGCGGCGTCGCTGTGGGCGGACAGCTACGTCACGCGCGCGTGGCATCTCTACGTGGGCTTCGGCCTGCTCACCGCGATCGGCGTCTCCACCGCCGGATGGACGCCCGCGGTGGTGATGGTGCAGCGGCAGTTCAGCGCGCGTCTGGGCCTGGCTCTCGGCATCGCGGGCTCCGGGGTCGGGCTCGGCATCTTCCTGGTGGTGCCCCTCTGCCAAGCTCTGATCGAGGCGTTCGGCTGGCGCTGGGCGTTTCGCGGCCTCGGCATCCTCGCCGCGCTGTGGATCCTGCCCGCGACCTATCTGGCCGTCCACGACACCCCGCCGGCCGCGCGATCGGCCAGCGCGCCCGTCGTCCCGGCCGCAGCAGGAGGCGGGCATTCGCTCGACCGCGCGCTCGCCAGTCCCTCGTTCCGCTACATCGGGCTCGCGGTCTTCCTCGGCAGCATCTGCAGCCAGACCCTGCACGTCCACCAGGCCGCGTTCCTCGTCGATCACGGGATCTCGGCGATGACCGCGGCCTCGGTCATCAGCGTGGTGGGCGCGGCCAGCATCCTCGGCAAGACCGGTGGCGGCTTCATCTCGGATTTCTTCAGCCGCGAGCTGGTGTACGCCTTCGGCATGATCGGCATGATCATCGGCGTGGGCGTGCTCTGGCTGGTGGCCGCGTCGCCTTCGGCCTGGCTGGCGCTCGGGTACGCGGTGTTGTTCGGGGTCGGCTACTCGGTCACCGCGTTCGTCGTGCCCGCCATGATGAGTGACCGTTTCCGCGGGCCCCACTTCGGCTCGATCTTCGGCGCCACCCAGGTGGCCAGCGCGGTCGGCAGCGCGCTGGGAGCGTGGCTCGCCGGTCGGATTTTCGACGCCACCGGCAGCTACGCGATCGCATTCGGGATCGCGGCGGGCGCCGCCGCGGTCGCGGCCCTGTCGGTGTGGGCGAGCCGGATCCCGCAGCCGGGGCGGGGCTAGGGACTCTCGCCGCGCACCGGAAGCGGCACGCTCGGCACCGTGTCCGGCGGCTCGGCGCCGTCACGGCGGGCGGCCGGACGGGCCGCCGCGCTCCGGAGCTCATTCGCACGCACGTACACGGGCTCCGGCACTTCGGCGGCATGGCCGCGGGCCGCGGACGGGATGTATGCTCGTGCCGCCGCCTTCGGCGCGGGGACCGCGACGGGCGGCGTGACCGGTGCGACCGCGGGGCTGGCGGCGACCGGAACCGGATCCGCCTGGTGCGGGGAGGCGTCGAGCAGATGCAGGAGGTACGGGACCGACACGAATGCCACGAGCGCGACCACCGTCATGAGCATGGAGGCCCGCACCCAGCCACGTGTGAGCCAGCCGGGCGAGAGCCGAGCGGGCTCGCCGTCGTACCCTTCCTCGTCGGTGAGCCAGCGGATCTCGTCCTGGAGCGTCGCGACCTCCGCGCGCAGGCGCGCCCCTTCCTCCTCGAGGCGGGCCAGCCGCGCCTCGACGCTCGGCGGCTCATCGCGAGAGGGCACCACGCTGATCTTGCGCTCCGGTGAGGCCATGGTGCCTTCAACGGGAGCAAGAGCTACGCCAGCGAGCGATGGACAAGCGCTCCGCTGAAAAGTCGAACGGTTACGGCGCGGGCTCGGCCCGAGAAGTGTCGCGCCGACGTCGACACGGTGCCCGGACGTGACCGTTCCGGAGATCCTGGCCCTCGACTTCGACGGCGTCTGCTGCGACGGCCTGCGCGAGTACTTCGAGACGAGCCGTCGCGTCTATGCGCGGGTGTGGCCGGCGGACACGATGCCCGGGCCCGAGCTGTTCGACGTCTTCTGCGCCCTGCGGCCCGTGATCCTGAGCGGCTGGGAGATGCCCGTGCTCTTGCGCGCGATCGCGCACGGGTGCCCGCGCGCGGCGATCCTGAGCGGGTGGGACGCGGTGCGTGACGCGATCGCCACCGCCGACCGCCGGGGCGCGGCGCTCGGCCCGCTGCTGGGCCACACCTTGGACGCGGTGCGACGTGAGTGGATCGCGACCGACCTCGAGGGCTGGCTGGCGCTCCACGCTCCCTACGCGACGTTGGCCGAGCTGCGTCGGCTCGTGGCGGAGCCGGGGCGCGCGGTGCTGGTGACGACCAAGGAGGGCGAGTTTGCCCGGCTCATCCTCGACCGGTGGGACGTCCGGCTCTCCGACGTGCAGGGCAAGGAGACCGGCGCGCACAAGTGCGAGAACCTGCGCACGCTCATCGCGGCCTGGGTGGCCGCGCACGGTCGCCGGCCCCGGCTGGCGTTCGTCGAGGACCGCCTGGAGACGCTGCAGCACGTGACGACCCATCCCGACCTCGACGACGTCGCGCTGTACCTGGCCGAGTGGGGCTACAACACGGAGGCGGCGCGGGCCTTCGCGCGCGCCGACGGCCGTATCCGGCTCCTCACGCTCGGGGAGTTCCGCGGCGGCACCGCGAGCTGGCCGTGAGGCTTGTCCGCGCGCGCGGGCTGTGGCATCGTCCTCTGCCATGAAGATCGCGCGCGTCGAGGCTCTGCACTGTGACGGCGGCTGGCGGCCCTGGACCTTCGTCCGCATCGAGACGGACGACGGGCTCGTGGGCTGGGGTGAATGCAGCGACAACCGGAGCCCGTACGGCATCGCGGGATCCGTCCGTGACCTGACCCCGCTGCTGATCGGACAGGATCCGCGGCCGGTCGAGCGACTCTACTGGGACATGCTCCGGGCCACGCGCCAGAATCTCGGCGGGGTGACCCACAAGGCGATAGCGGGCATCGAGCTCGCGCTGTGGGACATCAAAGCCAAGGCTCTCGGGGTGCCGGTCTACGAGCTGTTCGGCGGTCCCCTGCGTGACCGCATGCGCCTGTACTGGTCGCACTGCGGGACCACGCGGGCGCGGCTGGGCCACGTGCTGGGTACGCCGCCGCTACGCAGCTACGACGATATCGCCGCGCTCGGCCGCGAGGTGGTGGCGCGCGGGTTCACCGCGCTCAAGACCAACATGGTGATCCCGGGTGATCCGGCCACCGTGTACTTCCCGGGGTTCGCGAGCGGCATCAACAGCACCGACGGCGCCCCCACCGTGGAGATCCTGGATGCGATCGAGCGGCTCATCGGCACCTTCCGCAACGCGGTGGGGCCGAAGGTGGGCCTCTGCCTCGATCTCAACTACAACTTCCGCACCGAAGGCGTGCTGCGGGTGGCCAAGCTGCTCGAGAAGTTCGATATGCAGTGGGTCGAGTACGACAACTGGGACCCGCAGGCGCTTCTGCAGATCAAGCAGTCGACTTCCACACGTCTCGCTTCGCTGGAGAGCCTGGTGAGCACGCGGCAGTACCGCCCGTTCTTCGAGCTGCACGCCGTCGACGTGGCCATCATCGACGTGCCGTGGAACGGCTTCTCCCAGGCGGTGCAGATCGGCCGCATGGCCGAGGCCTACGAGATCAACATCGCGCCCCACAACTACTACAGCCATCTCGCCGATCTCCACTCGCTGCACCTCTGCGCGGTGCTGCCCAACGTGCGCATCATGGAGATCGACATCGACGACGTGGCCTGGAAGGCGGATCTGGTGACGAAGCCGCCCGTGATCAAGGACGGCCACATCTTCCTCGGCGACGCGCCGGGCTGGGGGGCCGACATCAACGAGGAGGTCCTGCGAGCGCACCCCTGGTCGGGCCCGGGCGATCGCGCGCGGAGCTTCTACGGCATGAGCCCCGAGCAGATGCGGGCGCGCCCGTCCGTCACGTGACTTTCGGCTGCACCTTTCTGCGCAGCGCTTGCTCGGTCGCGCGCCAGAGGTACCAGGCGGCGACCGAGCGGTAGGGGCGCCACCGCTCGCCGTAGCGCCGCAGCTGCTTGGGCGTGGGCTGCGTGCGCCGCCCGTAGGCGAGCTTGAAGCCCTCGCGGACCCCGAAGTCGTCGACCGGCAGCACGTCGGGCCTCCCGAGGGTAAACATCAGCAGCATCTCCACCGTCCACTGCCCGACCCCGTGCAGCTCGGTCAGCCGCTCGATGATGACCTCGTCGGTCAGGCGATGACAGGCCCGCCGGGTGGGCACGAGCCCGGCCCGCGCCTTGCGCGCGATGTGCTTGATGGCGCGGATTTTCCCCCGCGAGAAGCCAGCTCGCCGCATCTTGGCGGCGGGCGTGGCCGCGACCGCCGCGGGCGTGGGGAAGCGACCACCCGGGAAGAGCGCGAGGAAGCGGCCCAGGATCGCCTCGGCGGCGCGGCCGTGGATCTGCTGGTGTGCGATCGCGCGGACCAGCGTCTCGAACGGCTGCTGGTTCCGGACCGCGAGCCCGCAGGGCCCCACGCGGCGGATGAGCGCGCGCATCACCGGATCCACCCTGGAGAGATGCCGCACCGCCGGCGCGCTCATGTCGCGCGACTGTAGCACAGGGGGATTGACATCTCTCGCGGTAGTGGCGACCATCCGGGGGCGATGCAGACCCCACTTGTCCGCTATCCCGATCCGGCGGTGCAGGTCCTCGACGACAGCTTCGCGAAGTATCGCGTCTTCAACGCGGCGGTGGAGCGCCTGGCCACCGGCTTCCGCTGGGCGGAGGGCCCGGTGTGGTTCGGGGACGGCCGCTACCTGCTGTGGAGCGACATCCCGAACGACCGGATCATGCGCTGGGACGAGGAGACCGGCGCGGTCAGCGTGTTCCGCAAGCCGTCGAACTACTCGAACGGCAACACCCGTGACCGACAGGGCCGGCTCGTCACCTGCGAGCACGACAGCCGGCGCGTGACTCGCACCGAGTACGACGGCGCCATCACGGTATTGATGGATCGCTTCGAGAACAAGCGGCTGAATTCGCCCAACGACGTGGTGGTCAAGTCGGACGACTCGGTGTGGTTCACCGATCCGCCCTTCGGCGTGCTCAGCAACTACGAGGGGCACGTGGCCCCGCTCGAGCTGCCCACGAACGTCTATCGCCTCGACGTGAAGACCGGCCAGGCCACCGTGGTCACCGGCGACATCCCGCGCCCGAACGGCCTGTGCTTCTCGCCCGACGAGAGCCGGCTCTACGTGGTGGTGTCGGGCGCGATGCCGCGCGAGATCCGGGTGTTCGACGTGGTCTCGAGCGGCACCGCGCTCGCCAACGGCCGTGTCTTCATCAACACCGGGGCCGGGATCCCGGACGGGCTGCGCTGCGACACCGACGGCAACCTCTGGTGCGGCTGGGGCGGCGGCGAGGGGCTCGACGGCGTTGCGATCTACAACCCCGACGCCCGCCTCATCGGCCGCATCCTGCTCCCCGAGCGGTGCGCCAACCTGTGCTTCGGCGGGGCCAAGCGCAATCGCCTCTTCCTGGCCTCGAGCCAGTCGCTCTACTCCATCTTCGTGAACATCCAGGGCGTGGCCGGCGGCTGAGCGGCCGCCGATGGCGCTCCCCACCGGCCTCCGGGCGTTCCGCCACGCCGATTTCCGGCGGTTCTTCGCGGCGCAGTTCGTGGCCCAGGTCGGCTCCTGGATGCAGACAGTGGCCCAGTCCTGGCTCGTGCTCCAGCTCACCTCGTCCCCGCTGCTGCTCGGCCTGATCGGCACGCTGCAGTTCGGGCCGATCCTGCTCTTCTCGATCGTGTCGGGGGCGGTGGCGGACCGCGTGCGCAAGCGTCGGCTGCTGCTCGTGACCCAGTCCGTGCTGGGCGGCCAGGCGCTCGTGCTGGGGGCGTTGGTGTATGCCGGGCACGTGGAGTACTGGCACGTGGCCGTGCTCGCCACCGGGGTGGGGCTCGCCAACGTGCTCGACGGGCCGGCCCGCCAATCCTTCGTGGCGGAGATGGTCGGCCGGGCGGATGTGGGCAGTGCGATATCGCTCAACTCCGCCTGCTTCAACGCGGCCCGCATCGTGGGGCCGAGCATCGGGGGCGTGATCATCGGGAGCTACGGGATCGCCCCCGCCTTCGCGCTCAACGCGACCGGCTTCGCCATCGCGATCGCGATGATGCTCACCCTGCGCGCCCGCGGGCTTCCGCAGCCGCGCTCCGGCCAGGGCGTGGCCGAGGAGATCCTCACCGGCATCCGCTACGTCTGGCGGACCCGCGAGATGCTGCTGGCGCTGGGGCTCACCTTCGTGGTGAGCCTCTGCGTGTTCAACTTCACGGTCTACGTCCCGCTGGTGGTGCGCACCGTGCTGGGCCTGGGCGCGGAGGGATTCGGGTTCCTCATGGCCGCGCTCGGGGTCGGGGCGGTGAGCGGGGCGCTCACGCTCGGCACGCTCGGCCCCCGCCGGCCCCCGCGCCCGCTGATGTTCGCAGCGGGCGCGGCGGCGTGCGGCGGGCTCATCGCGCTGTCGGTGGTCCGGGCTTTCTGGCCGGCGGTGGCCGTGCTGTTCATCACCGGGTTCTTCGGCATCATGGCGGTGGTCTCCTGCAACACCACGATGCAGCTCGCGGCCCCCGATGCGTTGCGGGGCCGGGTCATGAGCATCTACACGCTGATCTGGGGTGGCGTGTTCCCCATCGGGGCGTTCCTGGTGGGGGCGATGTCCGAGCGGTGGGGCGTGCAGCGCGCGCTCGCCACCAACGGGACCATCGGGCTGACCGGGGTGGCCCTGCTCCTTGGGTGGTGGCGGCTGCGGGCGCGCTGAGCGCGCCCCGAGCGCGAATCCGACGCGCGGGAAAGGAATCCGATCGATGGCGACACGGCCGAAGGTGCGGGTGGGTATCGTGGGCGCGGGCTTCGTCGCGCACATTCACGGGCTCGCGTATCGTCACGTGCGCGGGGTGGACGTGGAGCTCGCCTGCGTGACCGCGGGGCGCCCGGAGCGCGCGCGCGCCTACGCGACGGAGTTCGAGGTGACGCGGGTGGCTGCCGACTTCCGTGCGGTGGTCGCCGATCCCGCGGTCGACCTGGTGGATCTCTGCGTGCCGCCGCACCACCACGCGCCGATGGCCATCGAGGCGGCGCGGGCCGGCAAGCACGTGATCGTGGAGAAGCCGCTCACCGGCTTCTTCGGCCCGCCGGCCACGCCGCGCGAGGAGATGCTCCGCGCCGCGCTCGGGGCCGCCGACGAGGTGCTGGCCGCGGCGGCGGCCGCCCGCGTGCGCCTTTGCTACGCGGAGAACTGGGTCTACGCCCCGCCCATCCAGAAGGCGCGCCGCCTCCTCGCCGCCTCCGGCGGACCGATCCTACGGCTGGTCGGAGAGGAGAGCCACTCGGGCACGCACTCGGCGGTGAACAAGCACTGGGTGACGGGCGGCGGCGGCTCCCTGATCGGCAAGGCGTGCCACCCGCTCGGAGGAGCCCTCTACCTGAAGGCCGACGAGGGGCGCCGGCTGCGCGGCGCGCCGGTCCGGCCCGTGTCGGTGGTGGCCGAGGTGGCCCAGCTCGCCGATACCGCCGCCTTTCGCGCGTGCTCTCCGCGCTATCTCAACACCGTCGAGGGCACCGACGTGGAGGACTGGGGGAGCATGCTGGTGACCTTCGACGACGGGACGGTGGCCCAGATCTCGGCGGCCGACACCGTGCTGGGAGGCATCCGCAACTCGATGGCGATCTACGGGGCGAAAGCGGTCGTGCTCTGCAACATCAACCCCAACGACGTCGTGCAGGCCTACGCGCCAGACCCGTCCGTGTTCGGCGACGAGTACATCGTCGAGAAGATCGAGACCAAGGCGGGCTGGACCGCGCCCCAGCCCGACGAGGAGTGGACCACCGGGTACCCGCAGGAGATCCAGGATTTCGTGGAGTGCGTGGCCTTCGATCGCGAGCCCCTCTCGAATGGTCCCCTGGCCCGCGACGTCACCGCCGTCATCTACGGCGCCTACCTCTCCGCCGCGACGGGCCGCCGCACCGACCTTCGCCCCCACCTCAAGTAGGGGTGACACAGGTGAGTCGCTGAGCGCTCGAAATGTCGGAATGCAAGACCTGACCCCTAGAGGAGGCCGGTGGAGGTGAGATAGCGACGGACGCCCGGGTGCAGGAGCTCGGGCCGGGATACGGCGGCCACGGTATTGACCGCGGTGGTCTCGCGCGCCTGGGGGAGGCGCGCGCCGAGCGCGGCCTCGCCCCGATGGAGCGCGCGCGCGAGCCGGAAGGCGATCTCGTCGCCCAGAGCAGGCCGCGCCATGATGAAGCTCCACGAGCCCACCGACACCAGCTCGAGGGCCTGGCCCGGGTAGGAGCCGGCGGGCACCATCATCAGCCTGAGGAACGGGTGCTTGCTCTGGATGCGGTGGATGTCGTCGAGATCGGGCACCAGGAAGCGGCCTCCCGCCGGCCCCTGCGTCACCGCGGTGAACCCGGGCCAGCCGACGCCTCCGCCCCACAGCGCGGCCACCCGGCCGTCCATCACCATGGCGGGCCCGTCGCCGGCCGCGTCCAGTAGCAAGGCCTGGAAGTCGCGGTCGCGGTCCAGCCCAAGGCCGTCGAGCACGTAGCGGGCGAGGATGATCAGGCCGGAGCCGCGCGCGCCGAAGGCCACCGGCTTGCCCTTCAGGTCCTCGATCGACCGGTAGGGAGAATCGGCCCGCACGACGAACAGGCCGGGAGTCGAGTACATCGCGGCCAGGATGCGCAGATCCGCGGGCGCGCGGCCGATGCCGGCGAGCGCCTCGTGCGCGACCTCGCCCTGCACGAGCGCCAGGTCGAGCGAGCCCGCCTCGAGCAGCGGCACGTTCTCGGTGCTGCCCTTGGTGTTGCGCGGGCGCACGTCGAGAGTCGGGTCCACCTCGTTGATGGTGTCGGCCACCGCCTGCCCGTACACCGGAAAGCCCCCGCCGGGGGTGGCGGTGCCGAGCGTCACCTCGGTTCGGCTCACGGCGCGTACCCTACCACAGCTGCGCGCGATGCAGGGACGCTCGAAGCGCGCGCGCACGCCCCTGCATGGTCGGCCGTTCTGTGGCAGACTGGGCACCCGATGGAGCTCACCGGCAAGGAAGGCTACCGGCACATCCTCGCCAGCTCGGTGGTCTTCGAGCACCTGCCGCTGGCTGCACTCGATCACATCAGCACGCGCGGGCTGCTGGTCGAGGTCGCGCCGGGCGAGCTCGTGCTCTCCGAGGGCACGCGCGGCCCCGGGCTCTACGTGGTGCTCGAGGGCCTCGTGGAGGTCTTCCTCCCCGAGGCCGGGGCCGGCCGGGCGCGGCGTCCGAGCGAGGTGCACCTCAACACCCTCGGCCCCGGCCGCTGTCTCGGCGAGTACTCGCTGATCGACGCGCACTCGACCTCCGCGGCGGCGCGCGCCCTGTCCGGCGCGAAGCTGTTCTTCCTCTCGCGCGAGGAGTTCCGCAGCATCGCGGAGGGCGACGCGCGGGTGGGCAAGGTGATCTACCTCAACCTGCTGCGCTTCCTCATCACGCGGCTGCGCGCCAAGGACGAGGAGATCGATCTCTTCATGGTGGGCTCGCTATGACGCGGCGGCCCGGCCTGGTGGCCACGCTGGCCATCGCGCTCGTCGCGGCGGCCTGCACGCCCATGGCGACGCCCGACACACTGCCGCGCCGGATCTCCACCGTCACGGTGTCGGGCGCGGGCACCGCGTCGGCCCCGCCCGATCAGGCCGAGATCACGACCGGGGTCGTGACGCAGGCGCCGACCGCGGCGCAGGCGCTCGCCGCCAACCGCCAGACGATGGAGCGGCTGCTGCAGGCTCTCGGCGGCCTGGGCATCGCGCCGCGGGACGTCCAGACCACCAACATCAGTGTGTCGCCGCAGCGCCGACCGGGCAAGGAGGGCCAGTCACCCGAGATCACCGGCTACGAGGTGATCAACCAGGTCCGGGTGAAGGTGCGCGATCTCGCCCGCCTCGGACGGGTGCTCGACCAGCAGGTGGGACAGGGCGCCAACCTCGTATACGGCATCCAGTTCGGCATTCAGGAGCCCGCCCCGCTCCTGGACGAGGCACGCAAGCGTGCGATGGCCGACGCGCGCCGCAAGGCCGAGCTGTACGCGGCCGCGGCCTCCACGAAGCTCGGGCGGGTGCTGGCGGTGCAGGAGGCGGGCACCGTGTCGCCGCGGCTGGAGATGGCCCCGCGCGTGATGTCGGCCGCGGTGCCGGTGGCGCCGGGCGAGCAGGAGATCCACGCCTCGGTCACCGTGACGTTCACCCTCGAGCCGTGAGGAAGTCATGAGCGATTTCCACTTCCGCAGCGCCCGGCAGATCGCCTCCGACATCCGCCGCCGCAAGGTCAGCGCGGTCGAGGCCCTCGACGCGTTCCTCGCCCGCGTCGATCGCTTCAACCCGACGCTCAACGCGATCATCGCGATGGACGTGCCCGGCGCGCGCCGCCGCGCCAGGCAGGCCGACGCCGCGCTCCGGAAGGGCAAGCCCTGGGGGCCGCTGCACGGCGTGCCGATGACGATCAAGGAGTCGTACGACGTCGTGGGGATGCCGACGACGTGGGGGCTGCCCCGGCTGAAGGACAACCTGCCGTCCCGCAACGCGCTGGCGGTGGACCGGCTCCTGGCCGCGGGCGTGGTGCTCTTCGGCAAGACCAACGTGCCGTCGTGGCTGGCCGACTGGCAGAGCTACAACCCGATCTACGGCACGACCAACAATCCGTGGGACGTCTCGCGCACTCCGGGCGGCTCGTCGGGCGGCTCCGCGGCCGCGCTCGCCGCCGGTCTCACCGGCTTCGAGGCCGGCAGCGACATCGGCTCTTCCATCCGCAACCCGGCGCACTACTGCGGTGTCTACGGTCACAAGCCCACGTTCGGGATCGTGCCGCCGCGAGGCCAGGCCCTGCCCGGGCGCGTGGCGCAGGGCGATATCTCGGTGATCGGCCCGATGGGGCGCAGCGCGGAGGACCTCGCGATCGGCCTCTCGGTGATGGCGGGCCCCGACGAGATCGACGGGGCTGGCTGGCGCCTCGATCTGCCCACACCGCGCCGGAAGACCCTTCGCGACTTCAAGGTGGCGGTGATGCTGACGGATCCGCAGTCCGAGGTGGACGAGGAGGTGCAGGCGCGCCTGCAGGCGCTGGCCGACTTCCTCGCCAAGAAGAAGGCCAAGGTGAGCGATACCGCGCGCCCCGCCATCGACACCGCGGAGGCGCACCGTCATTACGTCTTCCTGCTGCGCGCCGCGACCGCGGGCCGGCAGTCGGACGCGGAGTACCGCCAGAACCTCGAGGTCGCGCGCGGCCTGCGCCCGGACGACGAGAGCTACTACGCGCGGATGACCCGCGCCAACGTGGCGTCCCATCGGGAGTGGCTCGCGGTGAACGAGGCGCGCCACCAGCTGCGGTGGCGCTGGGCCGAGTTCTTCCGCGACTACGATCTGCTGCTGTGCCCGGCCGCGGCTGGCGCCGCCTTCCCGCACGATCACGAGGGCGAGCGTCACGAGCGGACCATCGTGATCAACGGGCGCCGGGTGCCCACCACCGACCAGCTGTTCTGGGCCGGCTACACCGGCATGGCCTACCTGCCGTCCACCGTCGCGCCCTGCGGCTTCACGCGTGCCGGCCTCCCGATCGGTGTCCAGATCGTCGGCCCACAGTACGGTGATCGCGCGTGCATCGAGCTCGCGCGGCTCCTCGAGCGCGAGTTCCAGGGCTTCGTACCCCCGCCCGACTATCGCTGAGCCGGCCGGACGGGACGGAGGACGCGCGATGTCGTGGGAGCAGCGGCTGGTCAGCCTGGCCAAGATTCTCTTCTGGCTCGTGCTGATCGCGGTCGTCCTGCAGCAGGTCTACGGCGCCAACCGGCCGGAGGTCGCGCGCACGCAGCTGCTGGAGCGCTTCCAGCAAGAGCGCAAGTCGCGGGTGATCGCGCTCATCCACCGGCAGGACACGGTCACCCTCTTCGGCCTGCCGGTCAGCAGCTCGATCAGCATCGAGGACTCCGAGGCGGTGCTGCGGGCCATTCGTCTCACTCCCGAGAACCAGCCCATCGACGTGATCTTGCACACGCCCGGGGGCCTCGTGCTGGCCGCCGAGCAGATCGCCAAGGCTCTGGTCCTGCGCAAGGCGAAGGTCACCGCCTTCGTGCCGCACTACGCGATGTCGGGAGGCTCGCTGATCGCGCTGGCCGCCGACGAGATCGTCATGGATCCGAACGCGGTGCTCGGCCCGGTGGATCCCCAGATCGGCAGCATGCCGGCCGCGTCCATCGTCCGGGTCCTCGCCCTCAAGAAGCCGGAGGACATCGACGACGAGACCCTGATCCTGGCCGACATGGCCGCAAAGGCGCGGGTGCAGGTGAGCACCTTCGTGGCCGAGGTGCTGGTCAAGCACCTCCCGCGGCCGAAGGCGGTGTCGCTCGCCGTCGTGCTCTCGGACGGGCGGTGGACGCACGACTTCCCGATCACGGTCGAGATGGCCCGGGCCCTCGGCCTGCCCGTCACCACCGACATGCCGCGCACCGTCTACGACCTGATGGACCTCTACCCGCAGGGCGGCCGCGGGCGGCCGTCCGTGCTCTACGTCCCTCTCCGCCCGAGCGTTCCGGAGCGGAGCGAGTCCGGCCCGATGGCGCCCGTCAATCCGCCGTCCGGGCCGAAGTGATCCGACGCGAGGAGATGCGATGGCCAAGCGACGCGTAGTGCTGACCGGGGCGGCGGGTTACGTCGCCCAGCGGATGTTCCCGGAGCTCCACGAGCGGTGGGACCTGGTGCCGATCGACGTACGCCCCACCACGCGCGACGGCCGGAAGGTGCCCGGCCTGGTGGTGGCCGACCTTACCCGCCCCGACCGCAACGAGTATCGGCAGCACTTCCGCGGGGCCGACGCGGTCATCCATTGCGGCTTCGTGAGCGCGCCCGGTCTCGACGCCACCACCTGGCAGGACAACGGCGACGCGAAGTTCTGGGCCGAGCACACCAACGTGGCGCTCTGCTACAACGTCTGCCGGGTCGCCCTCGAGGAGGGCGTGCGGCGCGTGGTGGTGGCCAGCTCCAATCACGCGGCCGACTACTACGAGCGACTGGTGTGGGACGGCCGGCTCGACATGGTGACCCCCGAGATGCCGCCGCGCTCCGACAACTGGTACGGCTGGGCCAAGGCGGCCTACGAGCTGCTCGGCTTCGTGTTCGCCACCGGCACCGTGGACGGCCGCAAGCTCGAGATCGTGCAGTGGCGCATCGGGGGGCCGCGCGATGACGACATCGACCACGTGAAGCCGGGAGACGTCAAGGTGATGCACCGGGCGCTCGGCGCGTACCTGTCGCAGCGCGACCAGGTTCAGCAGGCGGTGCGCATGGTCGAGACCGAGGACATCCGCGACGAGCGGGGTATCCCGTTCCAGATCATCTACGGCATCAGCGGCAACACCCATCGCTTCTGGTCGATAGCCAACGCGCGCGAGGTGATCGGCTACGCGCCGAAGGACGACAGCCAGGTGAACTTCGCCGACAAGATCGCGGCCATCGCCCGCGCCGCGAAGAAGGATCGCGCATGAATCCGGAAGACGAGCTGAGGACCCTCGAGCTCATGCTGTCGGAGTACCGGGAGACGCTCAAGGAAGTGAACCGACTGGGCGGCGACGGCATGGCCGCGGTGCGGGGTGAGTGGCTCCTGCGGATCAAGGAGCTGGAGCTGCAGCGCGAGCATCTGTCTCACGTCGTGCGGAAGAGGCGGCGGCACGTCGGCTGATGCGGGCCGGTGGTGGGGGTGCGCGGGGGGCCTCCCCGGGGCACGCTGAGTCGCAGCGCGCGGCGCCGTCTCGACCGGGCCACGAGATGGGCCGCTGCGGCTTCGATGACGCGCAGAAGACACGGCCCCGGGGAGGGCCCCCGCGCCCCCGCCGCCGGCCCGGCGCACTCGGCCATCACGTTTCGACGATCGGAGGATCAGGGTGAGGCGGGAGTTTCGGTTTGTGCAGGTGGATGTGTTTACCGAGCGGGTGTTTGGGGGGAATCCGCTGGCGGTGGTGTTCGAGGCGGTGGGGCTTGGCGATTCGGAGATGCAGGCGATCGCCAGGGAGGTGAATTGCTCGGAGACGACGTTTCTGCTGCCGCCGACGCGACCGGACTGCGCGGCGCGGGTGCGGATATTCACGCCGGCGCGGGAGGTGCCGTTCGCGGGGCACCCGACGATCGGGACGGCGTGGGTGCTCGCGACCGAGAAGATGCTGCCGCCGGGGACCACGCGGTTCAACCTGGAGGAGGGAATCGGGCCCGTCGAGGTGACGCTCGAGGGTGATCCGGCGCGGCCGAGCTTTCTCTGGATGCGGCACGGCGAGGCGCGGCTCGGGCCGGAGCTGACCGATCGCGCCGGATTCGCGCGGGCGCTAGGGCTGGCCGAGACCGATCTGTTGCCCGGGCACCCGGTCTGCACCGGATCGACCGGCAACGCGTTCCTCTACATACCGCTGAAGGACCGGGAGACGGTGGATCGGGCCCGGCTCGACGTTCCGGCGCTGCTGGCCGCCCAGGGCGAGGGGCCTCACCTCGGCGTCTTTGTCTTCGCACCCGAGCCGAGCGGATCTTGGGCAGGGCGAGGTGCAGCCGAAGGCGAGCCGAGCGGATCTTGGGCAGGGCGAGGTGCAGCCGAAGGCGAGCCGAGCGGATCTTGGGCAGGGCGAGGTGCAGCCGAAGGCGAGCCGAGCGGATATAAGGTCTACTCCAGGATGTTCGCCCCGCACACCTCCGGCGTCCCGGAGGATCCGGCGACCGGCTCGGCCAGCGGGCCGCTCGGCGCGTATCTGGTGGAGCGCGGGTTGGTGGCGCCGGCCGCGACCGTCGACATCGTGAGCGAGCAGGGCACCCGCATGGGCCGGCCGAGCTTCCTTCGCATCCGGCTCGGCATGCGCGGCGGGCGGATCAGCGACATCCAGGTGGGCGGCAGCGTGGTCGCCGTGATCGACGGGCGTCTGCGCATCCCCTGATTGGGCGAGGACAATCCATGTACGTTCCCCGGCATTTCGAGGTCACCGACCGCACCTGGTGTCACGCCCTGATGCGGGCCCAGAGCTTCGCGGTCATGATCACCGCGGACGACGCGGGCGCGCCGTTCGTCACGCACCTGCCGTTCCTGCTCGACGACGCCCGCGGCCCGCTGGGCACGCTGCGCGGCCACGTGGCGCGGGCCAACCCGCACTGGCGCTACCTGGCTGCCGGCCGCCCCACCCTCGTGGTCTTCGCGGGCGCGCACGCTTACGTCTCGCCGTCGTGGTACGCGAGCCATCCGAGCGTGCCGACCTGGAACTACGTGGCGGTGCACGCGGCGGGTGTGGGCTCACTCGTCGAGGACGCGGGACGGGTGACGGCGTTGCTGGCCGACCTGGTGCGCGTCTACGAGGGCGCGGGGGCGACGGCCTGGTCCTTCGAGTCGCTGCCGGGGGACTACGTGGCGGGCATGCAGCGCGGGATCGTGGCCTTCGAGATTCCGATCGACCGGCTCGAAGGCAAGGCCAAGCTGAGCCAGAACCGCGACGCGGTGGACCAGGGCCGCACGCGCGAGGCGCTGGCCGCCGCCGACGATCCGCTGGCGCGGGCGGTGGCCGCGATGATGGCGGGCGCTCCGCCGCGCTGACGCGGCTCGCCGGTCGGCTACTCGCCCCTGAACACCGGCTTCCGCTTCTCCAGCATCGCGCGACGTCCTTCCTGGGCGTCCGCGCTGGTGCGCGCCCGGGTGGCGGCCGCGTCGAGGTCCTCGTGCCGGATGCCGTCCCGGAGGGACGTCGCCCGCAGGATGCTCGCCTTGATCCCGGCCAGCGACAGCGGCGCGTTGTCCGCGATGCGGCGCGCGAGCGCCTGTACCGCCGCGTCGAGCTCGGCGGGCGGCACCACGTGGTGCACCATGCCGATCTCGTGGGCCCGACACGCGTCGATGGGCTGACCGGTGAACAGCAGCTGGCGGGTCTGGGCCGGCCCGATGATCTCGACCAGCTTCTGCCCCAGCGGGAAGGGGATCACGAGCCCGATGCGGGCCAGCGGCATCCCGAGGCGGGCGGGCTCGGCGGCCACCCGCAGATCGCAATGCAGGGCCAGCTCGCAGCCGCCCGCGATGGCGTCGCCGTGGAGCACCGCGATGGTGGGATGCTTCGAGCGCTCCACGCGCTGCAGCACCTCGACCACGTTGCCCTCGGGATCGGCCT
>Ga0335085_10000839_pt1 | contig 76483 bp, 74 predicted proteins | sample Lox_Sample_45_FD_206712 | JGI IMG/M metagenome (GOLD analysis project Ga0335085, IMG submission 206712) | Soil microbial communities from Loxahatchee National Wildlife Refuge, Florida, United States - Lox_Sample_4.5 | ecosystem: Environmental > Terrestrial > Soil > Wetlands | place: USA... | reverse complement strand
CCGTAAGTAATTGCATTAAAGTACTGACCACCGTAGTAAGAAAGGTTCCAAGTAAATCCATCTACAGAAGAAAAAATAGCTGCGGCAAAACCATTAGTACCATAGTAGGGTCCCACTGTTACGTATTGGTCGTCACCATAAACAATACCAAAAAGCTCAGACTCGCCAAAAACGTTTTGTTGGTTATATGTCCAGTCGCTTCCATCTTGAGAGGTTAAAATTATTGGATATGCATTGAAATCTCCTCCTGCGGCAACGAACATGCCATTACCATAAGTCACACTCCAGAGGTAGTTGCCGTGGGGATAACCAATGCTAAACGTGTGTTGAGTCCAGTTGACTCCGTCAGGTGATGTTACAATGTTGCCGTGGGCAGTTCCTACTCCACCGAGAAAGCTCGCGACAGCTACGAATAACCCGTCGCCGTAGGTGATACCTGTCAAATCGCTGACATAGTCGCTGATGGTACAGTTGCGCGCTGTCCAGTTGATCGCATCTGGCGACGTAAGAATTGTGCCTCCTTGGCCAACTGCTATAAACTGACCACCCCCGAATACTATGCCGTAAAGCCAAGCATTTGTTCCAGAATTGCATAGGGACCAATTATTCCCGTCCAGCGAAGTCACAATGGTTCCATTCGCTCCTACAGCAACAAAACGACCATTGCCATATGTAACGGCTTGAAGTGTACTACTAGTTGGTAATGGATTTGGCGATATCCATGTGTCTAACGCATCAGCCCGACAAATTACATTTGTTGCCAGCGTCACGACAACGGCAAGTATGAAAATGATCTTTCTCACGGGCGTTCTTTCCTGTCCTCGTTACTTATAGGATTCGTCATTTTGCCAATTTTATCCAGCTCTAGCATTTTACTGTCTGAATTGGTCGAGTGCCCCCAAACGGATAGCGTCTGCATTGGCTTCATGTTTAAGTTTTTCGTAGAGTGGATGCTTGCCAGTGAGTTTATAGGCTACCGCCAGCTTGCGTTTAGCGCGCGCAATTCCGGCGTGATTTGGATTTATGGCTTGCACACCGCGTTCGAGAAATTCACGTCCCTTGAACCACCGGCCACAAAAGAGATAACCGAAACCAAGATGTACCATTGCATCGCCCAATACTTCCTCATTCGCTCCTTCGCGTTCCTGAATGCTAAGCATTTTCTTGAAATCACTTACTGCGCTAAATCCATTCCCGAATCTCAGCCAAATGCTGCCTCGAATGGCAAGTTGATTGGCAGTCGGTTTTCCGTTTGCGCGTATTCCCTCTTGAATGTATCGGAACGAGCGCAACAAACATTGCAGTCGCAGCGGGCCGAATGGCATGAACTTGGATACAGAGTAATAAGCAGAAGCAAGACCTTCGTTCGGGGGAATTGTTGCCGGCAATTGAGACCGGATGACCGCTTGCGAATTTATTGGAGCCACTGTTCCAGCGTAAAGATGCCCATGCCAGCCGCTCCAAGATGCCGCCCCCGTCCAGAAGTTCAAAACTGTATCCCATAGTGGCAGAAAATCCTTCAATCGGCTGTCTGCTTGCACTTCTTTAGGCAGATAAGAAGCCGACATCAATTCGCGGGCGGCCATCCACATTCTTGATAATTTCCGCTGCATTTCGGGAACCCGTTCGTAATCCGCAAGAAGATTTTCCACAAGGTCTTTTTGAGGGAGTTCCTGGCGTGGCTCAAATTGGCCGTCGAGGAAAAGGACATTGTCCATCTCATGGCCGGGCGGGGCTTTTCTTGCCCGGTCAACATAAAGTTCATGCACGAGATTCCGGCGCAAGGGAAGCACGAGCTTCTTGGGCTGGCGCAGGTGGTCCAACATCATCTGCTTCGCCTCACGAACGATTGTCTCCGGCGACTTGGGTTTTTGCTGCTTCCAATCGGGAAACGCGAAGGACAGAAGGTGTAGCAGGTATTTCAGCCGAGGCCCCGGTGAGAAGCCTTCCTGAATGAAAAGATGTGGTTCCTTTTGCTGCATTACCGCACAGTACAATTCAATCTCGAAATAGCTGGTCGCGCTGATCAGATTGCCGACAGGAACCGGCGAACCATGTTCCTTCTCCCCTCGCCGGGCGTCCGCCAAGATACAGATATAGAGGTCAGATTGAGCCAACACTTCAACCAAACGATCAACAGCCTTCAAACCCGTGCCAAGGCCTGGCTCTGACCATTCCGCCACCCACGCGATTTCGCGATTTGGATTTTCATGCCGAAAGATGCTAAATGCGTCGTCGTCTTTGAGACTATGAATTGCCTGCCTCAAATGCCACAGAGGGCTGTTCTGATGGTTTTCCCCAAATCGTTCCTCCTGAAAGAAGGATGATATGAATGCGACGGGATTCACTTGCGGCTCTCAACGTTTAGCAACCAATTCTCATGGTTTTCTTACTTCCGGCTCGCCTGAAAATGCAAAAAGCGGGTCTGACTGTTCAGACCATTGTAAGTATTCTGGCATCCAGCGTCAAGCCTCTTTTTGGGTATTGGTTCCGTGTGCCGATTCCCAAACTAAATGAGGCTATCAGTTCTCAGGTCGCCTGCTTACTAAAAGCGGAACGCGAAAAGCGCGGCCTTTCCCTGAACGTGCTGGCGCAAAAAGCGGGATTGTCGCGCCAAACGGTCAGCTATGTGGAGCAGGAAGTTCAAAATCCCACTTTGGACACGCTGCTCCGTATTACGTCAGTTTTGGGAATTGATTTGGAAAAAATCATTGCCAAGGCGAGGAAAATGGCAACCGAACTGGAATAATTGAAGTTGAGAATGTTTTGAGTTTTTACCTGCCGTTAAGACAAGCCAAAATTCTTCAAAAACTTGTTGCGCGGAGCCGTTTTATTGTTATGCTGCACGTCCGCTTTCAAAGATTGAAGCGGCAAACTATTTGAAACCATTAACAGACAATTGTTCTTTGTATGGCTGCCCAACGCATTCGAATTCGACTTAAGGCCTATGACCATCGCGTCATAGACCAGTCGGCGCGCGAAATTGCCGACACCGTCAAGCGCACCGGCGCGCGCGTCGCCGGCCCCATCCCGCTGCCAACCCGCATCGAGCGCTTCACCGTCCAACGCTCGCCGCACGCGGACAAGAAATCGCAGGAAACTTTCGAGCAACGCACCCACAAGCGGCTGATTGACATCTTGGATCCGACGGCGAAGACCGTGGATGAATTGAAAAAACTCAACCTTCCGGCGGGCGTGGACATCACCATTAAGATTTAAGGAGAACGATCATGCCACTCGGACTTTTAGGAAAAAAACTCGGCAGCACGCGCGTTTACAACGCCAGTGGTGTGCTGATTCCCGTGACGGTCGTGCTCGCCGGCCCCAATCGTGTATTGCAGGTCAAGACCCAGACTGGCAAGGATGGCTACAATGCCGTTCAACTCGGTTTCGACGACCAGAAGGAACAGCGGGTGACGAAGGCGCTGCTCGGCCACATCAAAAAACAAAATGGCGTGGCGGTAAAACGCATCAAGGAATTTCGCAATTTCTCCAAAGAAGTGAAGCCCGGCGATATTGTCGGCCCGGCGCTGTTCGCCGTCGGTGATTTTGTGGATGCCATTGGCGTCACCAAAGGCCGGGGTTTTGAAGGCGTTATGAAGCGGCACGGTTTTGGCGGCGGCCCTTCGACGCACGGCCATAAAGGCTGGCACCGCCGCGTGGGTGCCATCGGTCAGCGCCTGTTCCCCGGCACGGTTTTGCGCGGCTTTAAGATGCCCGGCCACATGGGCCAGGTTCGCCGCACGACGCAGAACCTTGAGGTGATTCAGGTGCGCGAAGCGGAAAATCTTTTGCTGATCAAAGGCGCGATTCCCGGCGCGGAAGGCGATTATGTGGTCATCCGCGAATCCAAGAAACGTCCGAAGGGCTGGAAACCGCCGGTGAGCATTGCGCCGATGAAACGAAAAGGCGCCGAAGCCAAGAAGCCCGAGCCCAAACCGGCGGAGGCTAAAAAATAATTTGGTAGGGACGCTTCGCCGAGGCGTCCGCGGACGGCGCGGCGGGCCGTTCCTACCAGGAAATTGCCATGAAAATTGCCATTAAGAATATCGAAGGAAAAAACCAGGGCGAACTGGAAGTGAAGTTCCCGCTGGTTGAAAACGGAAAAGGTACGCAAGCCGTTCACGATGCCGTTGTGGCGTATCAGGCGGCGCAGCGCAGCGGCACCGCCAACACCAAGAACGTCGGCGAAGTTTCCGGCACGAACAAAAAGCCGTGGCGGCAAAAGGGCACCGGACGCGCCCGCGCCGGTTCGTTCCAATCGCCGTTGTGGGTCGGTGGCGGCGTGGTTTTTGGCCCCAGACCCCGTGATTTTGCGAAAAAGATTTCCAAGAAAACCCGCGCGCTCGCGCTGCGCAAGGCGTTAAGCGAACGGCTCAAGGCCGGTGACGTGGTGGTGCTGGACGAATTAAAACTCAGTTCGCCAAAGACGAAAGATTTCATCAATGTGATGTCCACGCTGGAGTTGAAGGGGACGACTTTGATTGTGTCGTCAGAGGCGGACAAAAATCTGACGCTGGCCTCGCGTAACATCCCGGATGTTGCGCTGACCACCAGCGAATCGCTGAATACTTACGACGTGTTGCGGCCTGATAAATTACTCTTCACGAGGAGCGCGTTTGAAAAAGTCGAGGCCCGTTTGACCAAGGAATAACATGAACGCTTTTGAAGTCATCAAGACCGTCCGCCTGACGGAGAAAGGCACCCGCCAGGGCGAGAAGTATAATCAATACACCGTTGTGGCTGATCGTCGCGCGAACAAGTCGGAGATTCGCCAGGCCGTGCAGGAATTGTTCAAGGTCAAGGTCACCCGGGTCAACACGCTGAATGTGCATGGCAAACTGCGCCGCCAACGGACGTCCCAGGCCGGCAGGGCGCCCGATTGGAAAAAGGCCATCGTGACCTTAAAAGAGGGCGACAAGATTGTTTTGACATAATCTTAATCGTGACGGGTTATGGATGACAATTCGAGCGCGCGAATTTTATTGATAAGCCGAAACAATCCGACTTTTTATTTTGTCAGTCCAAACGATGCGGCCCGGAGTAAAGGCGGAGTTACACTATTGATCGAGTTAGTGGTCCATTTTTCAGGTTGATAGGCTGCGGATTGGTGCAGTCAATTTGTCGTCAAAAAACAATTTGACTCAATGGAGTGTTATTTCAACAATCCTGAAATGTATCCACGTAGTTCCTGAACGGAAACCAACGCAAACTCTATGTCACGAAAGATAAATTCCTACGTCATCCTGCTGACCCTCATTGCCACATTGGGCGGATTGCTCTTCGGATACGACACCGCCGTTATTTCGGGGGCGGTGGGCAGCTTGAAGGCTTATTTTATTGATCCCCGACACCTTAGCGACCCCAACACCGCCAACTCACTCTGGGGCATCGTTAATTCCAGCGCGCTCATTGGCTGTATCATTGGTGGCATCATCGGCGGGTGGGTCAGCACCCACATCGGCCGCAAACGTGGATTGATTGTTGCCGCCGTTCTTTTTTTAGTTTCCGCCCTCGGAGCCGCCGCGCCGGAATTTCCCTTTGCCCCCATCGGCCACGGCGGACCGGGATACATGTGGAATTTTGTCTTTTACCGCATCCTTAGCGGCATGGGCGTTGGGCTGGCTTCCATGCTGTCGCCCATGTACATCGCGGAAATCGCGCCGGCAAAGATCAGGGGTAATCTGGTGGCATGGAACCAGTTCGCCATTATCTTCGGCATGTTGGTTATTTATTTCGTCAACTATGGCATTTCCAAGGCGGGCAGTGGCGATGCCTGGCTCAACACCATCGGCTGGCGTTATATGTTTCTGTCCGGCGCCATCCCCTCGATCGCGTTCCTGCTCCTCCTGTTCTTTGTGCCCGAAACCCCACGGTATTTGATGTTGAAGGGCGATGAACCGGGCGCTCGCGCGGTATTGGCCAAATTGACGACGGCCGAGGAAGGCGAAAAGGAAATCGCCGACATTCGTGCTTCCCTGGCGGAACATCATTCCGGCCGTCTGTTCTCGTTTGGCGCGCTCCTTATTTTTATTGGCATCATGTTGTCAGTCTTCCAGCAGTTCGTCGGCATCAATGTCGTGCTTTATTACGCGCCGGAAATTTTCAAGAACGTCGGTTTCGACACCAATGCCTCGCTGTTTCAAACCATCATTGTCGGCGCGGTCAACCTGATCTTCACCGTGGTAGCCATCGTCACCGTGGATAAACTGGGGCGCAAACCGCTTCAGATCATTGGCGCGCTCGTCATGGCGGTAGCCATGCTTGCCTTGGGTGGCGCTTTCGCGTTTCAGATCAAAGGGGTGACAGCGTTGCTTTGCATGCTGCTTTACATCGCCGGGTTTGCCGTGTCCTGGGGCCCGGTGGTCTGGGTCCTGTTGAGCGAAATTTTCCCCAATCAGGTTCGCGGCAAAGCCATGGCCGTGGCGGTGGCGGCCCAGTGGATCGCCAATTTTCTGGTCAGTTGGACGTTCCCCATCCTCAACGACAATCCGCATCTGGTAAACAGCTTCCACCACGGGTTCGCCTACTGGATTTATGGCGTAATGAGCGTGCTGGCGGCCTTATTTATGTGGAAACTGGTCCCGGAAACCAAAGGCCGCACGCTCGAACAAATGGAAGCCCTCTGGCAGACGCATGGCAAAAAACTTTGAGACGCGCGTGGGATCTTGCGTCCAGGCATCTCATTTTAAAAAACTGTCTGGTATCCCATTCCTGCGGAAGTAGCCACACGAAAACGGGATAACAAGGCCGCAAATACTCTGCCGCGAGAACTCTGTGTCCACGGTGTTGTGGCGCCGTAAAGCACTTGAAGGCATGGCTAAAATTGAAGTTTTAAATTTAAGGATGGTGGTAGGTGATGGATTCGAACCATCGAAGGCGTAAGCCAGCAGATTTACAGTCTGCCCCCGTTGGCCACTTGGGTAACCTACCGACCGCGCAGGCCGCATAGTAAATCATGCCGGCGTTGGCATGTCAATTTCACTTCGTTCTCGTTCTGAAGCCGAGCGGCTACTTTACTTGCACCCGGAAGCTGCTCGCCTTGGTGAGCTTTTCCAGACTGCCGTCGTAAAACTCGTTGCGGTATTCCTCGGTTTCGAGCAGGTGCCGGGTCAATTCCTTTTTGTCGCGCTTGATGATGAATTTTAACTCGTCCAAGTCGTTCGACCAGCGGAAGCCGTTGAAAAATTCCGCGCCGGCAAACTGCGTTTTGTAAAGTGCCGTTTGCGAATAACAGGTGCCGAGATAGAGATGCTTGAAGCCGCGCTCGGCGAATAGCGCCACCGCCGAGGTCATCATGAACATGCCGAGATTGCGCGCGTAATAATTCAGGTCGTAAAACGCGTAATAATAAAAGGCCAGCGCCCTGCCTTCGAGATAAAGCGTGGCGGCGCCAATTTCTTCGCCGGTTTCCGCGTCCGCGAACACCAACAGGTGCGAAATAATCGGTGAGTCAAACAACGCGTCCAACCGGTCAAATGTCATCACGTCCTTGCCAAATTTGATGTCGGCGTAGGTCTTGAAAAACTGGCGTCGTTCGGGGGTGTAATTGTATTTGTCGCGCGGCACGAGTTTTACTTCGATGCCGGCGCCTTTGCGCAAAATACGGCGGTTTTCGGACGACGGCGTGAACCCGGCCAGGTTCACGCGCACCTGCCGGCATAGATAAAACCGATCAAGGTAGCGGGATGACGGCAGGAACCCCGCGTCAAAAATGTCGGATGGCGTCTCACCGTCCTCCGGCACGGCCCAGACGGCATACGGGAACTGATAATGTTCGTAATCGGAATTTTGCTCGGAGAAAAGGAGTTTCATTTCGCAGCGACAGTTTCAAATTCGCGCGCTGGTTTGCCCTGGCCATTCACCGATTTCCGCCGCAACCGCAGCCGCCAGCTCGTCAGCACCTCGTAGCTCACCGAGTTTTTCAGTTTGGCAATATCATGCACGGTGATTTCCTCGTTGCCCTGCTGGCCCATGATGACCGCTTCGTCCCACATTTGCGCCTCGGGGATGTCCGTGATGTCCACCATCAGCGCGTCCATCGCGAGGCCGCCGACCAACGGTGCGCGTTTGCCGTGAATGAGCGCGCCACCCTGGTTGCGCACGCGCGGGAAAGCGTCGCCGTAACCGATGGGTAAAATTGCGATGCGTCGTTCCGATGGCGCGGTGTAGCGCATGCCGTAGCCGACAACTTCGCCCGACTTCAATTTTTGAATCGCCGCGATCTTTGCCTTTACCGACATGACCGGTTCGATGCCGGGAATACGTCGGCAGACCGGGGAGGGAAAGACGCCATACAACAAAATGCCCACACGGACCATGTCCAGATGTGCGTGTGGCAAATCCAGAAAGCCGCCGCTGTTGCACGTGTGCCGCAACTTCACGAAAATGCCGTGCCCGGCCATGCCTTTCAAGACTTCGCTGAAGCGTGAGAACTGAAGATTCGCAAAGGTCTTGTCCGTTTCATCCGATTGGGCGAAGTGGGTCATCACGCCTTCGAGCAATAGTGATTTTTCCGCAACGATTTGTTCAATGAGTGGCAGCGCTTCGTCCCAGCGCACACCATAACGGCTCATGCCGGTGTGAATTTTTACGTGAACCGGCACGCGCTTGCCATGCGCGGCGGCAATCTGCGCGAGTTTGCGAACGGTGTGGGGTTCATTCACACAAACGGTCAAATCATGCTCCACGCACCACGGCAGTTCGGCCTCCTGCCGTTCGCCCAGCAACAATAACGGTTCGGCAATGCCGGCGTCGCGGAGGGACATGGCCTCTTCCAGGGTGCTCAGGCCGAACCCCCAGGCGCCTTCTTCGAGCGCGATGCGCGCCACGTCCAGCGCACCGTGCCCGTAAGCCTCGTCCTTTACCACGGCGAGCAAACGCACGTGGCGCGGCAGATCGCGGCGAATCAGTTGCACGTTGCGGCGCAACCGACCGAGGTCAATCTCAGTCCATGCCGGCCGCAACGGAAAATGAGTCGAATCGAAATCCATAAAAACGTGCAAATGGTTTAACCATGAATCATGCCAAAGGCACGAAAAAAGCGCATCTTTGCGCGCTTGGCTTCACCCTTTGATTTAATTCCTGTGCCGATGAATATAATGACTTGCATAAGCGACCCCAATGGTCAATCTTTCTCCCTGTCGGAAGTCAAATGCAGTTTCGACCAATGAGAAATTCAATCCGAACGGTTGGCATCATCGGCAGCGGCCCGGCGGGGGCGACACTGGCTTCATTGCTCACGATGAACGGCGTGGAGGTAACCCTTTTCGACGATGGTCGCCGGCCCGACCTGATCGTGGGGGAGTCGCTGATTCCAGCCATTGTGCCGGTGTTGCGGAAATTAGGCTTGGAGGAGCGCACCGCGGCAATTTGCCAGTACAAACCGGGAGTCACTTTCACTCTCAGCCCGGAAGAAGAGGTCGCGTTCACCTTTCAATCACTCGCTGGCTCGCCCATGCCGACGTATGCCTACAACGCGCCGCGCCCGGCTTTTGATAATCTGCTGGATGAGCGCGCCACCGAGTTGGGCGTGAAACGCGCGCGGGTGCGGGCAAAGGTCGGGCGGGTGGATGGGAATAGATTGCAACTGGAGGCGGAAACACTCTCGCAAGCACCCTGGCTCCATGGCCGGCAGCCGGATTTGCTTGTGGATTCCACCGGCCGCAACCGGCTTTTCGCGCGCACGCTGGAAATACCCGCGGAACTGGGTCCGCGCAAAGACGTCGCCTATTTTGCCCACTATGACGGTTTCGCGGATCCAACTCCGCGCGGTCAGGTCATCATCGGTCGGCTGGCTCGCGGCTGGTGCTGGCGCATCCCGTTGCGAGACTGCCTTTCCGTCGGCGTCGTGATGAACAAGGATGATGCCGCGCAATTTGGCGCGACGCCCGAGGAGCGGCTCGAAGGAGTGATTAACCACGATCCCTTGCTTGCCGCCGCGGGCCGGAACCGCCGCCGCCTTACGGAGGTTGTCACCTATACCAACTACCAATTGATTCCCAAACGCGGCCACGGGCCGAACTGGGTGATGACCGGTGATGCCTTCGGTTTCGTGGATCCCATGCTGTCCCCGGGCATGTGGCTGGCTCTACATTCCGCGGAATTACTTGTTGAACGGTTGAACGACCTCCCGGCGTACACACGCGAAATGCGCAAGCTTATCAAAGGATGGATGGGACTCATCCAGTATTTTTACGATGGCCGTATCTTCGCGATGTATAAAACGGGCATGTTCTTCGAGCAGAAGTTCCCCGGAAAAATCTCGGAGACGATGCATGACTTTTTCAACCGCAAAATCGCCTGCATGGCCGCCGGGCTGACCACGACCTCGCGGTTTGGGCACGGCATGTTGCAAATCATGGCACAACCGGCGGCGTGGAAAACCAACCCCGACCTGTTGGCGATTCATTGAAGTCGAAAACAAGTGGCAGCCCTCAATTCATTCCAACGAAAGTCCGCGCGCCCGGGAAGAATTGTCAAGAACGGGCTTGCAACCAAAACATCCTTTCGCTTAAAGAAAGAGCGGATGCTTTACGAACACTGGCAGAAGGTGGTTCAGGACAGGGGTGGTGAGTTGGCTTTGCGCGATCTGGCTTCCGGTCAGAGTTGGACGTTCACGCAATTAGACCGCGAATCAGGAATTCCCCTCCCCGGCAACCCGCCGATGGTTTTTCCACAAGGACATTCGCCCGAATTTATTTTTAACGTTCTGCGGGCCTGGCGCCGAGATACGGTGGTGTGCCCCCTTGAAGCACAGCATCAACCGATCGCGGTACTTCCTCCGCCCGCGCCTTGCTGCCATCTCAAAACCACGCCTGCTTCCACGGGTATGCCGCGCGCGGTCGCCTTCACGGCGGAACAGTTGGTTGCCGATGCCCAAAATATTGTGGCCACAATGGGGCTGTGTCCCGAGTGGCCCAACCTGGGCGTCATCTCCATGTCCTATTCCTACGGGTTTTCGAATTTGGTGCTGCCACTGTTGCTTCATGGTATTCCGCTCTTTCTGGCGCCGGCGCCATTGCCAGAAATCCTGCGGGGCGCAGCCAAGGCTCATTGGAACTTGACCGTAGCCGGGGTGCCGGCGCTCTGGCACGCTTGGCATAAGGCCGGCGTGATTTTGAGCAATGTGCGTCTGGCCATCTCGGCTGGTGCGCCGCTGCCGCTGACCTTGGAGCGTGCAGTCTTCGATGAACACAACGTTAAAATCCACAACTTTTATGGCTCGACCGAGTGTGGCGGCATTGCCTACGACGCAACGGAAACGCCGCGATTGGACGAAGCCGCCGTTGGCCGACCAATGAAAAACGTTAAGGTAACGGTCAGCAAAGACGGGGCGCTCGCAGTGCAGAGCCGGGCCGTAGGCAAGACCTATTGGCCAAATCCGGAAGCCACGCTCGGGCGGGGCAGGTTTCAAACCTGTGACCTCGCCGAAATCAAGGATGGCACGGTTTGTTTGCGCGGCCATAACAGCGACCATATCAACGTGGCCGGGCGGAAAGTATTTCCAGCCACCATCGAAGAGGTGTTGCAGGAACACGAAGCCGTTGATGAATGCCTTGTCTTTGGCGTGCCGAGCGGAAACGCGGACCGGATTGACCACATCGTGGCGTGCGTCACAACGGATCGGCACGGCATCAAGGAGGAATTGAAACAATTCCTGCTCCAAAAGCTCCCAAGCTGGCAGGTGCCACGCGAATGGTGGTTTGTGGATTCTCTCGAAATCAACGGCCACGGAAAGAAATTCGCGCGCGCCCAATGGCGGAAGGATTTTCTCGAAACTCGCGCGCGGCAGAATGTTGCAGTTTAACGCCCGTTTAAAGATTTTTCTTTGCGGGAAACGTGGCAGACGCAAATTCGGCCCGGTCGTCAGCACCCAGCGGAAACGGAAATGGTTTGAAAACACCGAGGTTGTCTTGGGGTATAATATTTCGTTGGCGGACCGATCTTCTATGCGCGACGTTTTCGGTTACTCGACAATTCCAGTTTCCCGCATAAATTCTTCCTATGGATTTGCCACCGCTGATTCTCGCTTCCGCGTCGCCGAGACGGGCGGAATTGCTTCGGCAACTGAGTCTGGAGTTCCAGGTTGTTCCGAGCGACGCGACGGAAATGTTTGATGACCAATTGTCGCCACTGGAGCTTTGCCAGCTCAACGCGCATCGCAAAGCGCGCGTTGTTGCCAAAAAACATCCCGACGCGCTAGTGCTGGGCGCGGATACGTTGGTGTTCTTGGACGAGGAAGTGATGGGCAAGCCAGCGAGCTTGTCCGAGGCGCGGCGGATGCTGGGGCGGTTGCAGGGCCGCACGCATCAAGTCGTCACCGGCGTGAGCCTGATTCATCTGCGCGCGTACCGCGAACGTATTTTTGCCGTCCGCACGGATGTGACGTTCCATCCGCTCACCGCCGATCAAATTAACTTTTATCTTTCCAAGATGAACCCGCTGGACAAAGCGGGCGCCTATGCCATTCAGGAAGATGGCGATACAATCGTCTCCGGAATTTCCGGTTCGTTCAGCAACGTGGTGGGATTGCCGCTGGAAGAATTGGAGGCGAAATTAAGCGCGTGGGCGGGTTAATTCCCGCCAGAGCAAGGCGCTCATCCGCTGGCCGTTCTCAAAGCAGTCCAGGTCGAACTTCTCGTTTGGTGAATGGGCGTTATCCTCCGGCAAGCCGAGACCGAGTAACAGCGTATCCGCGCCGAGGACCTTTTTAAAATCATTTACAATGGGGATGGAACCGCCTTCGCGCAGCAATACCGGCTTGCGATGAAACGCTTCTTGCAACGAACGCAGCGCCGCCTGCGCCTGTGGACTGGTCGGCGAAACCAGATAGGCTTCCGCGCCGTGACCAGCTTCGACTTCCATGCGCACCGTAAGCGGGCATATTTTTCCGAGATAGTCGCACACGATTCTGCGGACGTGGGCCGGCCTTTGGTTCGGCACGAGGCGGCAGGTGATTTTGGCGCGCGCCCAGGCGGGCACAATGGTCTTGCTGCCTTCGCCCTGATAGCCGCTCGTGAGACCATTGATTTCAAAGGTCGGTCGCGCGCTTCGTTGCTCAAACGGAGTAAAACCACGCTCGCCAAATAATTTTTTTACGCCAAGCAATTTCCGGAGTTCGCGGTCGGTTGTAGGCAGGCGTTTGAATTGTTTACGTTCGTAAGCTGAGAGCGGTACGACATCGTCGTAAAAACCGGGGATCGCAATGCGCCCGTTTGAATCGCGGAGCTTGGCGAGCAACCGGCTCAAGGCCATGGCCGGATTATCCACCGCGCCGCCAAAAATGCCGGAATGTAAATCGCGCGCCGGGCCGCGCAAGGTGATTTCAAACGCGATGATGCCGCGCAACGCGTAGGTGAGCGCCGGATGTTGGGCGTCAGGCATCCCGGTGTCGGAAACGACAACGGCATCGCATTTTAGTTCGTTCCGATGCGTCTTGAGAAATTTAGCAAGGCTCTTGCTGCCGACTTCCTCCTCGCCTTCGATAACAAAAGTGAGGTCGCAGGGCAGGGGAGTGCCGGTTTTGAGATAAGCCTCGACTGCCTTGAGATGGGCAAAGTGCTGGCCTTTGTTGTCGGTCGCGCCACGGGCAAAAATCGCACGGCCCGCGATGCGCGGCTCGAACGGAGGCGTCTGCCATAAATCCAGCGGCTCCGGCGGTTGCACGTCGTAGTGGCCATAGACCATGAAATGCGGCCGCCTGCCTTTGCTGCGCTTAGAGGCGGCGGGTCGCGGGGTCTTGGCGACAACGATGGGATGGCCGGCGGTGGGACAGACGCGCGCGTCGAGGCCGATCTGCTGGCAATGTTTGGCCAGCCATTCGGCACAGGCGCGCAAATCCTTTTTGTGTTGAAGTTGCGCGGAGACACTCGGGAGGCGGAGGTATTCGCACAACTCGGCCACAAAGCGGGCCTGGTTGCGTTTCAGATAATCGAGCACCACTTGCATGGCATCTAGCTAAACGATGAAACGTACCGTTGCCAAGCAGAACCGATCAAAATGTCATCGAAAATTTTCGGTTTATGGGATTTCAGACTGATCACAGCCGGAAATATGACGGCCAACGCTCACTTGCTCATTGAGTTGATCAGAATGAGTATGCCCGTCACGGCACCGGCCACCAGGAGGCCCACCCACAATGCGACAATGAGCGATTTGATTTCACGGCGGCGCCGAAATGGTTGCCACCGCGGAAACAGCCACTTTGCCAACCGATCCGTTATCATAACGGCCTCTTGTTTTGGATTATAGGCTACACACTGTTTCTTTAAATTTTCGGTTAAATCAAACCAATGTGCTTCAATGCCAATCCTGGTAAAGCTTTTGCCAATATCTGGCAAGCACATTTAGGTTCTCACGAACGACGGTGCGGTATGAAAGCATCTGGTCACAAGAGTCCGGGTGGTTCCATTTTGCCAGTCCGCAAGGCGGGCTGAGAATGTTTATGATAAACCAACAGCCTGTTGCCCGACCGAAAAGGATTCTGCTGGTGGATGACAACAAGATTATTCTGAAAGCGGTAGCCTTGGTGCTCCAATCCAATGGTTATGAGGTCATCACTGCCGCCGATGGTGCTGCGGTCGTGAGCATTGTGGACAGGGAAGTCCCGGATTTGATTTTGCTCGATCTCCTGTTCCCGCCGGATGCCATGGATGTGGGCATGCACTGGGACGGATTTGCCATCATGCGCTGGCTCCGCAACATGAGCGGGGCCAAGGACGTTCCAATCATCATCATCTCAGGCACCGAACCGGCAAAATATGAGCCGCAAAGCCTGGCAGCAGGAGCACGTGCGTTTCTGCACAAGCCCCTCGACATGGACGAATTAATCAGTACTGTCCGCACAGTACTGGGAGAGAAGCAAACCGAAGCCGCGGCTTGAAATCAGACGCTCTCGTCTTGAATTTTAGTTAAATCCAATTTTGTAAGGGCTGCTTTCTTCCGTTGGGATCGCCTCGGGCTTTCACTATTTGGATGGCATTGGAGAGATTTCAGAGACTGGTTCACGGAGCGCCACATTGCACGCCCTTTATGCCTTGCGTAGCCGGGCGGTTCTGGTTTTTGAAGATGGAGAAACGGAAAACCACCGGGTCACGTCGCTTGTGGATAACGCCATTCACACGCCCAATCCTCATTGGACCGAGCCGGCTGTCGTGTTTCTAAACTCCGATGCCACGCAAGTCCTCGCCAAGGTTCTTTACGAACCTGATTTTATGAAGCGCGCACAGGTGTTAGCTGGCGCCCTGGGTGAAGTCGAAGTGAAAATGAGCGCCGCGCCGGCCGGTACAAAACAATAGAGAGATTGCCCTGCGAACCACGGCAAATCCATTCAATGGCTGATGACGCCCATTTCGCTCCTATCACGGCGCGAGTTCAAGGCGATAGAATCGCTGGGTGAAATTCGTGGCTTTTGTGTCGGTGAATTGCCAGACGCCGTTTGTGCCCAGCGTATTCGTGGCGACGGGTTGCCAACTGCCGGGCAATGTGAGATTCGTCGTTGCTTCCAAAATGTAAGTGTAGTCGGGCGCTCCACCGAGGCTCAAGATCACGCTATCATTGCCCACCGCGACACCGATAATGAGCGGAGTGGTGTCGGGTATTGGTGCGAGGATATTAATCAGGTTCGTTCCATTCGGTGTGCCAAGCCCGGTACAAAGGTCATAACCGGTGACCGCATTGAATAGTCCCGGCGTGCTGGTGCCGATATTGTTGCCGTTGGTGATGTCGTGAAAACAGGCGTTGTAATTCGTGCCGTTGGCGATGGCATAGAGAGCGGGGTTTAAAAATCCAACGGTGGTTCCATTCACTTCGACGGACTGTTGGTTGACCAGCGCACAGAAACCCGCCCACAACGGCGCGGCACAACTGGTGCCCACGAAATAATTTGTGCCACTGTCATCGCCATTATTGTAAGACACAAAAATATTGTCAGCCGTCAGCGCCACGTCGGGGACATTGCGGAAAGTAGTCGAACCGCCATTGGCCGTCATGTTCACATTCGCCTGCCAGTAAGGAATGTGGTAGTAAGTGCTGATGCCGCCGCCGGAACCGAGATTGGCATCACTGTCGCCGCGACTGTTGTAGTTCCAGACGGTCTCCGATGACCACGAAGCGCCGGAGCCATTCATCGTCAACGTCGTTCCACCGACGCAGGTGAGGTTCGTGCTGTCCACCGGCGCGTTGGTCTGGCTCGAATCGTCAATCATCTCGTTGCCGGTGTAAGCGTCGCTGTCGCCGGACGCCTGGAAAAATGACTGCCCTTGCGCGGCCATCTGTTGAAAAAGGCCGTCAATCGTCGGGTCCGGTCCTCCGGTCCAGGTCCACGAGCAACTCATTTGCTTGGCCAGGTCGTCATCGGCCATACTGGTTAAAATGGAACTTTCACTGGACCGGGTTTCATAAACTATAACCCTCGACAAACCGGGCGCCATGGCAATCGCCTGTTCGATGTCCAGGGCCACCTCATCGTTGTTGGCGGTGCCGGGGCCGTGGTCGAACCGTGATGTGAGAATCACCGCATTGGTGAGGGGAACATAATTGGTAAGACCGATGATGTTTTCATAATTCGTGATGTCCACTTTGTAATAATCGGAGAACTCCAGCAACCCCACCGTTTGTCCCGTGCCGGTGAGCGTTGTGCCGGGCACATAGGCGTTGCGAAAATCGTTGCCGGCATATTCGTGCTTCGGTCCGGAACCATTAAAAGCCAGGGGCATGGCGTTCGATGCCTCGGCCTTGTGCAGCAATGGATGCGGGAAGTTGTAATCGCTCAAACCCTCAACCGTTACCACAGATAAATTTGTCGGCACCGAAGGTTCCGTGTCCGGCGCAAAAAAATTGCGCGCCTCGGTCGGGTGCCGGTAAGAATGCAAGGTGACGTGAAATGCCCGTTCGACGTTCGACGCGCTGCCTTCCACGTCCAACACCACGCGGCTTGGATGTTGATCCGCCACGATGAGACCGTTTGTTTCCGCAAACTTTTTGACTGCCTGATAATCCTGTTCCGTCGGTCCGAAACGCGCCGTGAATTCCTGTGGCGTGAGAAACTTGTGGAAGTTGGTGCTGCGCGGATCGTAAAGCTGCCGGAGCAATTCACCCAGCGCCGCTTGATTCCGCAGCGGCAAACCGATGGAGAGAAAAAGACGATTGGTTGCCGGCAAACGGCCCGTTGGCGTCAATCGCGCCACTGCGGATGGCATGTGGCCACGCAAGATCACCCGACCCGGCTCCGCTTGTGTATTCCAGGCCGATGCCAATGCGGAGAGCGAAATCACGAGGACATAACCTGCTATTTTAGGGCAAAGACAAACTTTCACAAATTATGGCATACGTCTGGACGCCGGAATTTAAGCGATTCTCATACCAAGTCAAATCGCCAACATTTATGGTAGCGGACCAGTTCCATTAGGACAGAGCATTGCTTCGCGAGAATGCCGGCGTTTCAAACACGCGTCAGGCTTGGCATCTTTGTGGCACGTGACTTCCGGCAAAGCAAAATCTTCTCTGATTTAGTTGGTTTCAGCAGAGATTTCAGGGCAAACTCTGAAATGAGCAAAACCAAGCCTGTACGCCGGATTCGCTTGCAACCACTGGTAACCGGTCAAGTCTGGCAGGTAACGGGATTGAATTTTGAAGTGGGTCTCGTTGGCAAGTGGCTGGTGCATTATAAACTGTCCAAACCCAACGCCGTCAGAATTCCCAACTCCGTCGGCGGCCGGACGGCCATTGAGAAATATCTGAAAAAGAACAAGGCCGTTCTGATTAAGGGCTGAAATCGAACCGCCCAGACGCCGGGGTTTGATGTCCGCAATGGAATTGTTTCACAACCGGCGTTGAGCATCAGCGTTCGCTGTTGTCTTTCAATTCCCAAACTTGTACTTGAATTTGATGGTGTCGCTCCGCCCAATTTATAATCGCCGCCGCAATGGGAGTATGCAATAACACCACTGAGCCGGGATCTCCAATCAGAATGATACGCCGCACATCCTTGCCGGCATCTTTGGCCAGCAACGCCTTAAAAATCTCCCGCTCCAGCACCGGCGGTGAACTCAGGATATTAAACTCCACTTCCATGATGGTGTGCTCGTTCTCCAGCCAAAAATCCACAGTTTGAAGGCTGGCTTGGTTCAGGGATTGATTGACCACTTCCGCACCAAGCTTCTGCCCCACGAGAAACTTCAAATGGTTGATGACCTCATTGACAAACGGGGTGGCCGCGCCGGCACGTCTCAGGGCAAACATGCGATAGGCGTCGGCGTCATCCTGAGCCAACTGGAATATATGTTCTGCTTTGGTCATTGCCTGTGAAAGTAACCGTGCCGGCAAATGCGAACACGGTGATAAATATGGGCCAAAATCCCAATGTAAAAAAATCATAGCCCGCACTCATGACGCTGTCGAGCAATGGTATTGAATTTGACCGCCCGGACGCCGAGGTTTGATACAAATCGCACGAATTTTGAAGGGGATGACGCCAATTGTTCATGAATGTTTTTGTTCGCACGGGTCAATAAACACCAACACAAAAGCCGGCCGGGAGCAGAAATATCTGAATTTGTGAGAAGCAATGCAGGAACCGGGTTTGGTATGTCAATTGCGTTCGGTGGTTCATACGGAACTGACGTAGTCTGCCAGCAATCCACACGCGGCTTCCTTCTTCCAGTCCCGGTCGGCGGATCAACCTTCTGGCCGGGGCTTGCCTTTTTGGTGGTCCGGCTCTGTGGCGTAGGAACTGACGTGAGGACGCCCTAATGCCGGCACTGCCACCTTTGGATTTAATAAGGAAACACATGAAATCAGGAAAAACGTTCCTTGTTTCTTGCATTCCTTATCTCGTTAATCCGTCGGTTCCCGCGCCCGCATTTTGCGCGAAAGAATGAGCAGTACCAACAACCCGGCGACGGCTCCGATGGCAACAGGTTTGTGTGTAAAGATGTATCGGTGGACGGTGGCCAGCAACGGCTGAGGGCGCTGCGGCAGATCGGCGCCTTGCGATTCATCCAAGCTTTGTCTTTCAATGGGATGTTCAATGTCGAGCAATTCGTGTTCGCAATGTCCAATCACGCGGTAAAGCCGGTTGATTTCCAGCATCTCCGATTCGGTTAACTTCTTTTTCGGGACCGAACGGTCCGTGTAGAAATATTTCGTCATGGAATTGAATTCCAATTCATTTCCAAGGAACACGACGCCCGGGTTCAACTCCGAGGTGACATATTGGAATTTGCTGTAGGGCAATTCCTGGGTCTTGCGGACATCAACTATCGAAAAATTCGGCTTCGTGGCGCCCGGATGGAACCAATAGGGATATGTGCCAACCTTCATATCCGGCGTGCGCCGCAACTCGAGAACCGGCTGATTCACAATCTGCTGAACCCGCAACATGGCAGCGTTCATCTGGGCCTTGATAAGCACAATCTGCTGGTCGTTTGTGCTTGCGTCGGACGGAGCGGCCATGGCTGAAATCGAGAACAACGAGAGCAGCAAAACCAGCCAAGGCCCAAAACTGATTTGAACGGGGCGAAAAACAATCCCCCGCCGTCCAAGCCGGACAACAGCGGATTGTCCTTTTGAGAACACTTGCATCGGACGGCTTAAATAGCGGATTGAATTTTAAATTTCCATCTATTTTCTCCCTGATCAATCTTGAGACCAATACAGCCCTCAGTGGCCGCTCCTGGCAAAATTGGTTGGCGGGGACAGGCGGGATTATGCCATGCGTCAAATTTCCTTTTCTTCAACCGTTTTCCGCGTATCTTGTTGTGCTCAGGTTTGAAATAAAGAGCGGGTTTGAAATTAAAATCAAGATTGCGATTAAGACGAGAATTCAGGACACAGGATGGACGCAGCGCACATCAGAAATTTCAGCATCATTGCCCATATTGATCATGGGAAGACGACGCTGTCGGACCGGCTCCTGCATCGCACGGGCACAATCTCCGACCGGCAAATGGAAAATCAGTTGCTTGATTCGATGGACCTCGAAAAAGAACGCGGCATTACCATCAAGGCGCATCCGGTCACAATGCTCTACAAGGCCAGGAACGGCGAGACGTACGAGCTGAATCTGATTGATACGCCGGGGCACGTGGATTTTTCCTACGAGGTGTCGCGCAGCCTGAGCGCGTGCGAAGGCGCGTTGCTCATCGTGGACGCGGCGCAAGGCGTTGAGGCGCAGACGGTCGCCAACGTGCATCTGGCGATGAAACAGAACCTCGAAATCATTCCGATAATCAACAAGATTGATTTGCCCCACGCAAACGTGGCGCAAACACGGCAGCAACTGGAAGAAATCCTGGCCATTCCCGGCGAAACGGCGATTCCCGCCAGCGCCAAGGAAGGGATTGGCATAGACGAAATTTTGGAAGCGATTGTCGCGCGCATCTCGGCGCCGAAACCGACGGGGCAGGGGAGTTTACAGGCGCTGGCGTTTGATTCGTTGTTTGACACCTACAAGGGCGTCGTCACGCATGTCCGCGTGTTCAACGGCGAGTTGAAGGCCGGCCAGTCGGTAAAACTGTTGCATTCCGGAAAAAATGTCGAGGTGAAGGAGGTTGGCAGTTTCAACCCGAAACCTTACACGCGCGAAAAACTGGAGGTCGGCGAGACAGGCTATTTTACCGCAAACATCAAAAGCCCGCAGGAGGTAAAAATGGGCGACACCATCACGGACGCGCGGAACCCATCGCCGGCATTGCCGGGCTTCAAGGAAATTCATCCGATGGTATTCAGCGGCATTTACCCGATCAACACGGCGGATTACGAGCATTTGAAGATGGCGATGTCGAAGCTGAAGCTGAACGATTCGGCGTTTGTCTATCAGGCGGAGACGAGCGTCGCCTTGGGATTTGGTTTCCGCTGCGGTTTTCTCGGATTGCTGCACATGGAAATTGTCCAGGAACGGCTGCGGCGCGAATACAACATGGACATCATCGCGACCTATCCGAGCGTGGTTTATCACATCACGCTTACCGACGGCACGCACAAGGAAGTAGACAACCCGGCGTTCCTGCCGGAGGTGACGTTCATCCAAAAAATTGAGGAGCCGATGGTCAAGGCGTTCATCATTTGTCCGAACGAAAACATTGGCGACATGATGGCGTTGATTTCCGAGAAGCGCGGCTCGTTGGACCACACCGAGACGCTCGACATCCGGCGTGTGATGCTGACGGCGCTGATTCCGTTGAACGAAATCCTGATTGATTTCCATGATCGCATCAAAAGCATGACGCGCGGCTACGGCTCGATGGATTACGAGCAGGCCGGCTATCTGGAAAGCGACATGGTGAAGCTGGACATGCTGGTGAATGGCGAGCCGATGGACGCGTTTTCGTGCATCGTGCATCGCAGCAAGGCGGAGGGCAGGGGACGCGTGCTGGCCGAAAAGCTCAAGGAAGTCATCCCGCGCCAGCAGTTCCAGGTGAAAATCCAGGCGGCCATCGGCGGGAAAATCGTTGCGTCAGAGCACGTCAGCGCGTTTCGCAAGGACGTGACGGCGAAATGTTACGGCGGTGACGTCTCGCGCAAACGCAAATTGCTGGAAAAGCAAAAGGAAGGCAAAAAGCGGATGAAATCCATCGGCAACGTGAATATTCCGCAAGAGGCGTTTATTGAAGTTCTCAAAGCATGAGACACGGATTACACTAACACGAAACGAACCTGTAAATAATTTATGAAAATCCGTGTAATCGGTGTCAAAGAACAAAATTTATGATCCGCTGGCTATTCTCCAAAACAGTTCGCGAAGCCGTCGCGATGCGCAAACACGTCCACCGCTGGCATTACGCGCAGCGCGACCTACTGTCGCCACAGGCGATTGGCGCGGTGAAGCTGGCCATGAATGCGCTACAGGATGCGCTCAACGAGAAGCCGCTCAACACGGGCAGAATCCGAATCAAGATGGAGGAGCTTGAATTCGCCGCCAACAAATGGCTTAAACCGTATCCAAACGCCATCTGGCGCGAGAACGTGGAGGTGCTGCTGGTGGCCGTTGCCGTGGCAATGGCCATCCGCACGTTTTTTCTGCAACCGTTTAAGATTCCCACCGGTTCGATGCAACCAACGCTCTACGGTGTAACTTCCACGCCTGACTTCGGTCCCATTTTCAGCGAAGTCAACGCCGGTTTTGATGACAGGGATAAAATTCAAGCCGAGGTGAACAAGCAGATGACGCTGCAGGCGGCCATGAAAATTCCGAACATTTGGGGCCGCATCAAGGATTGGTTTCATGGCATTTCCTACGTTCATTTTGTCGCCCCAACCGATGGCAGTTTGAATGCGATTCAGAAACCCTGGCCACCAGCGTTTTTCTCCCTTTACCAGCGCATCGAATTTGCCGGGCAGTGGTACACCCTCTGGTTTCCCCCGGATTACGGCGAAGAGCCGATGCGATTTCGGGCCGGGTTGGATCCCGGCCGCGTTTTCCACAAAGGCGAGGATGTGATAAAATTACGCGTCCATACCGGTGACCACTTGTTTGTGGACCGGTTGACGTATAATTTCCGCCAGCCGGAGCGGGGGGAAATCGTGGTGTTTGAAACCAAGGGAATCCCCGGGGTGATGCGCGACGCGATGACTCCACCGATTCCTGACGATCAATTTTACATCAAGCGCTTGGTTGGCCTCGGCGGTGAAACGTTGTCTATTCACAAAGATTACGATGTTGCGGATATTCCTCAATTCGGTTTCGGCACCAACGCAGTCGGAAATCTCGTCGTTGATGGCAAGCCGTTGTCAGCCTCCACGCCACATTTCCAAAATCTCTATTCGTTTTCCAATCCTCCTGCGGGAGCAAAAGTTCTTCAATATCAGAACAATCATTATTACGGCCATGCCATGCTACAGTCGCTGGCTCCGGGGCAAAGTTACCAGGTGGAGACAAATTGTTTTTTTGTCATGGGCGACAATACTTTCAACAGCCTAGACTCGCGTTACTGGGGTGATTTCCCGTCCCAATATGTCATCGGCAAATCCTTCTTTGTCTATTGGCCCATCACCAAACGGTTCGGATGGGGTAACCAATAAATTCTAAGCCAAACATGAGCAGCAAGGCCAACGAGACGGTTCTAGTCACTGGCGCTTCATCGGGTATCGGCTTGGAACTGGCAAAAAGTTTTGCGGCGGACGGCTCTCGTTTGGTGCTCGTCGCTCGTAATACAGAAGCGCTGCAATTGCTGGCTGACGAATTGCGCCGCGCGCACAACGTTGAAACGTCCGTCTTCACCGCCGATCTGTCGCTGCTTGAAACGCCGGAGCGCATTTTCAACGAGTTGCAGGGCAGGGGACTCACGGTGGACGTTCTGGTGAACAATGCCGCCTGTGGCGCGTGGGGCAGATTCGCCGGATTGCCCCTACAACGGCAGATTGAAATGCTCCAGGTCAATATCACCGCTTTGATACAACTTACCGGGCTGTTTCTGCCCGGCATGCTGCAACGTCAGCGCGGTGGAATTCTGAACGTGGCTTCGGTCGCCGGTTTCGTGCCGGGCCCCGGCATGGCGATTTATTACGCAACCAAGGCGTGTGTTCTTTCCTTTACCGAAGCTTTGGCCGAGGAGCTTGCCGGCACGAATTTGACTGTAACGGCGCTGTGTCCGGGACCCACGACGACAAACTTCGACAAGGCCGCGCATATCACCAAGGAAAAACGCAGGATCCGGATGGCCAAAATGTCGGCGCAAGCCGTCGCGCTTTACGGGCTTCGCGCCTTTCGGAATAAAAAGGTGGTGGCAGTTCCCGGACTGCAAAATCGTCTCATCGTGTTGCTTTCCAGATGTATGCCACGTTCATTTGTGAGAAAAATGGCGGGCATATCCAATGGGATTTAAGACTGTTGAGGACAACCCGGCAAAATTGGCAAAGAACTAGCTATCTAGCCTTTTGGTCAATAACTAACTCAAAATCACGATTCTGCGGCAATGTTTACCTCACCAACTATAACTATAGGGATTGCTCTTTTTGTAGCCGTCGGGCTCGTTTGTTTTGGCGTCATTCGATTAATGCGATACTTTCGGGACGGATTTCACAAAGATAACGCCTCTTTGAAGACACATTCGATGGACACTGGCGGCATTATTACTCCTGAGGTAAAGCGGCCGTAGCCGGTCAAACAAAAGGCTGAAATACATTTAAAACGATACAATTCATGGCTTTTCGTTATCTATTATAGATGCACAATGTTTGTTATATTTATTTTGTCAACAAGTTAATTTGACGAGAAATGAGGCATGGTGTCTAATATCCAGAGATGAAATTCAAATTGGCCATGTGTGCGCTGGCCGCGTTGGGGGTGGTTTTTAGCGCTTCTGGAATGAACCGGTGGAAAGCTCTGTCTATGCTCGAGACCGGCGATAATGATTACGCCATTGGACGTTGCGGGGAAATCTCGCGATTCCAAATCCGCGCCCAGCTTTGGCCGGGTGGCAACCCTCAAAACGCACGGGCTGCGTTAATGGTTGCGCGAAGCATCATGCAAGCGCGCGTGGAGTGGTTTGAGCAAACCCACAAGCGCCTGCCGAACAACTTCGAATTTTACGTCTTGTGGAATGCGCCGGCGGAAGTGGATCATCCGGTTCCCTGTGTGGCTGAACGCGCCCAGCGGTTTGCCAACCTCGTCGAACGCGACGAGCATCAATCCCAAGCCGCTAATTCCTTCAGGCGGACTTCCAACGCGACTTGAGGCTCCGCGCCAATTCATAGGCTTTCAGGTATTCGCGCACGGTCTGTTCCCAGGGAAAAACAGTTTTCATGGCGTTGCGCTGGAACTGTCGCAATAAATCCGGGTTCTGGTATAGCGCCAGCGCCTTGCGAATGGCCTTGGCCAGCGCCCGGGCTGAGTATTCGTGAAATTTGATGCCGTTGGCGCGTCTCGTGTCTTCCGCCAGATCAACCACGCTGTCGTCAAGGCCGCCGGTGGCACGAACGATGGGAATCGCTCCGTACCGGAGACTGTACATCTGGTTCAGCCCGCTCGGCTCGAAGCGTGAGGGCATGACATAAAAATCGCACGCGGCCTCAATCCGATGCGCCAAGCCTTCGTCGTAATGCACGCGCGCGGCAACTTTTGCCGGGAAACGCCGTGCGAGGTCCAAATAGCCCCGTTCATAAGCGGACGAACCACTTCCGAGCAAAATGAACTGCATCTCCGCGCTCAACATTTCTTCGAACGCGCCTAGTTGAATATCCACCCCTTTCTGCTCCGCAAGACGTGAAATGGTGCCGAACAACGGCACGTCGCTGCGCTCCGGCAAACCGATTTCTTTCTGCAAGGCGCGTTTACAGACGGCTTTGCCGGCCCGCCGGGTGATGGTGTATGAACTTGGTAAAAACGGGTCGTGCGCCGGATTCCACTCATCATAATCCACACCGTTAAGGATCCCCAAAAACTGCCTCTGTCGTCGGCGCAGAAGACCGTCCAGACCGTGCCCGAACTCTTCGGTCGTAATTTCGCGCGCATAACGCGGGCTGACCGTAGTGATGACATCGGCGAACGCGATGCCGGCCTTCAGACAATTTAAATAACCGAAGAATTCCACTCTCTCCATCGTAAAAAAATCCAACGATAAATTTGTCAAGGCAAAGATGCCCGGCGGAAAAACCCCTTGATAGGCCAGGTTGTGAATGGTCAGACAGGTCGCCGGTGGATTCCCCCACCCCTCCGCGCGTTGCTGGTGCAATAGCAACGCCGGCACCATCGCGGTTTGCCAGTCGTGAACATGCACGATGTCCGGCCGCCACGGCAAATACCGCGCGAGGTGTGCGACGCACTTTGAAAAGAAAATAAAACGGTCGGCGTTGTCGGCATAGCTGATGTCGTTTTCTTGGTACAGTGCCGCCCGGTCGAAAAAATCCGGCTGCCCGATGAAATAGACCGTCAATCCTTTTTCCATTTCAAGCGACCACAATGTCGCCTGAATGCGCCGGTCCCCCAGTGGCAAGTCGAAATACCAGTCCACCTGGTGCATCTGAGGGAAACGTTCGAGAACGCCGCGATACAATGGAGAAACGATTCGCGCTTCATGTCCTGCGCGCGCCAATGCCTTGCCCAAAGCGCCCACCATATCAGCCATTCCGCCCGTCTTGGAAAACGGATAAACTTCACTGCTGGCGAGAAGAACCTTCATCAATGTTGAATTTTAAGTTTTGAGTCCTTAGTTAAGCCGGCTTTCAACTCAAAAGTCAGAATTAATAACCTAAAATTATTCACGCGCAAATCCGTTCAGCTTTCAAATACGGCTGAAGCGGTTTGGGTATCACCACGCTGCCGTCAGCTTGCTGGTGCGTTTCCACCAGCGCGACAAACAGCCGCGCCAGCGCCGTGCCGCTGCCATTGAGAATGTGTGGGAATTGGTTGCCGCCGGATTCGCTTTTGAACCGCAGATTCATCCGGCGCGCCTGGAAATCTTCGCAATTCGAGCAACTCGACACTTCGAGATAGCTCCCCTGCCCCGGCGCCCAGACTTCAATGTCGTAAGTCTTGGCGCTCGCAAATCCCATGTCGCCCGTACACAACAGCAGCACGCGATAATGGAGTCCCAGCAGTTGCAGAACCTTTTCCGCGTTCGCAACCATCTTTTCCAGTTCATCGTAACCATGCTCCGGCTTTACGATTTTGATCATCTCCACCTTGTCGAACTGATGCACGCGAATCATGCCGCGCGTGCCCACGCCCGCCGCGCCCGCTTCACCCCGAAAGCACGGCGTGTAGGCGCAGTAGCGGATGGGCAACTGCTTCTCGCTCAAAATTTCCTCGCGATGGATGTTCGCCACGGGTGTCTCGGCGGTTGGTATCAAATACAAATAACCAAGCTCATTTTCGTCATCACCTTCGGCCACGCCATAGTATTGGTCCCTGAATTTCGGAAATTGCCCGACGCCTTCGAGGCATTGCCGTCCGACCATAAACGGCGGCGACACCTCCGTGTAGCCGTGCTGCATGGTGTGCAAATCGAGCAAGAATTGAATCAACGCCCGCTCCAGCCGCGCACCCCAATTGGTGTAAAGAATGAAACCACTGCCGGAAAGTTTTGTTGCCCGCTCGAAATCCACCAGCTTCAGTGACTCACACAATTCCACATGTGATTTGGGTTTGAAGGCAAAGCCCGGCTTTTCGCCATGAATACGAATCTCACGATTGTCCTCGGCGGTTTTACCTTCGGGTACCGATTCATGCGGCAGATTCGGCAGGCGCAACATAAATTCGTCGCGGGATGCTTCCGACACTGATGCTTCCTTGTCCAGTGCCGCAATTCTTTCGCCAAGGTTTTTTGTTTCTGCCTTCTTTTCCTCGGCCTCGGTGATTTTCTTCTGTCCCATCAACGTCCCGATTTCCTTGGAAACCTTGTTGCGTTGCGCCTTGAGTGATTCAACTTGGGCAAGCGCTTCACGACGTTGCTGGTCGAACAGAAGGATTCCATCAATAAGCTTTTCATCCCCTGCCCCGCGCGTCGCCAGACGCTGACGCACAAAATCGGGCTTTTCACGGATCAATTTGATGTCGAGCACGACCCAATTTAAGAAACGCGCTTGGTTCGGGCAAGCTGATTGGATTCGGTGGGGCGAGCGTACTCGCGAGCCGAAACCTCAAATTGCATATCTCTCAACAATACGATTCAATCTTCTTGGTTAAAATGAAGCTGCCGGAGACATTTTATCGCCTTTTACGCACGCCAACATTGACCTGGCCCAGAATTGTCTTGGCGCTTTTTGTTGCCGTCGCCGGTGATGGCTTGCAATGGTTGCTGGGTCCCGTCGGCTGGGCTTTCGGCGCCCAAATCATTGACGTCATTGTGATGTTCCTGACGAGTTGGCTGATTGGCTTTCATTGGTTGTTATTACCGTCGTTTGTTTTGGAACTCATTCCGCTGACCGACGAATTTCCGACCTGGACCGCTTGTGTGATCACGGTAACGGTTTTAAGGAGGCGCGAACAGCGGGCATCGAAACCCTTGGCGCCTGAAGAACCGACAATCGAAATCTGATTGAAAATTCCACCGCTTCGCGGCACATTGCTCCCATGCAATCTGTTTTTACCGGGCCGGTTTACGTAGTGCGCGACAATATTGACACGGATCAAATTATTCCCGCGCAGTATCTCACGCTTGTGCCGACGATTCCCGACGAATACGAGAAGCTCGGCAGCTACGCCCTCGCCGGCCTGCCCGAATCACTTTATCCGACGCGCTTCGTCAATGAAGGCAAACTCGACGCGGATTATCCGATTGTCGTGGCCGGAAAAAATTTCGGCTGCGGCAGCTCGCGCGAACACGCGCCCATCGCGCTCGGCTCGGCCGGATGCAAAATCGTCCTCGCCGAAAGCTTTGCGCGCATTTTTTTCCGCAACAGCGTCGCCACCGGCGAGCTTTATCCCTGCGAACTCACCGAGCGCCTTTGTGATGCGCTGAAAACCGGCGACGTCATAACGGTTGATCTCAACGCGGCCACCGCCACGGTCAAGACGTCGGGCAAAGTCATCAAATTCAAATCGCTGGGTGACGTGCGCCCTGTCGTGGATGCCGGTGGTTTGTTCAATTACGCCCGGAAGACCGGCATGATTGCAAAGTGAGTTTTGGGCTTTGAATTCCAGATTTTTAGTTGCAACTTGAGGCGTGAGTTCGATTCAAAACTCAAAATTCAAAACTAAAAATTTAAACCTCCTCCCCTGCCCTCGCTCGCTGAAAATTCTTCGCGGCACGTTCACGCTGCCAAGGCAGAACCCGCTGGCGGCAATCAAATTTGCCCTCAGCGATTCCGTGCCAACCTCCCCCGAGAGCTATACGCTGGCGATTTCGGAAAGTGGAATCAAAATTTTGTTTCGGGGAATTGGCGGCCTGCACGCGGCGACGGCGACAATGCGTCAATTGCTCCGCCAATACGGCAACCACCTGCCATGCCTGGAAATCCGCGACTGGCCGGATTTTGCCCGTAGAAGCGTGATGCTCGACGTTTCACGCGGCCGCGTGCCCAAGCTTGAAACGCTTCTTGAACTGATCGGTCATCTCGCTGATTTCAAAATCAACGAGTTGCAACTCTACACCGAGCACACCTTCGCCTATCGGCGTTACAAATCCATCTGGCAGAGTTGGGGCGCCTTAACCGGTGCGGAAATTCGCAAGCTGGACCGACATTGCCGCGCCTTGGGCATTGACCTGGTGCCGAACCAGAACTCGTTTGGCCATTTGCGATATTTCCTAGAACATCCGCGTCTCAAAAAACTTGCCGAAGTTCCTGGGCCGTATGCGGCCAATTCCGGTGGATTTGTCCGCCGGCCAGCGACGATGGCCCCAAATCATCCGGGCACCCTGCCCTTCCTGCGCGGTCTATATAACGAATTGCTGCCGAACTTTTCGAGCCGGTATTTCAATGTTGGCTGTGACGAAACGTACGATTTGGGTCGAGGCCAAAGTAAAAAGCTCTGTGAAGCCAAAGGCCAAGGGCGCGTGTATTTGGATTTCTTGAAGAAAATTCATCGTGAGCTTTTGAGGCGCGACAAACAGATGATGTTCTGGGGTGACATTATTTTGAAATATCCGAAGTTGATTCCCGAACTGGCAAAAATCGGCCGGGACACGCAGCAGCGTGTCCCTACCAACAACATCATCGCATTAAATTGGGGCTACGAGGCAAACCATCCCTTCGACCGCGAAGCCGCTTTATTTGCCAAATCCGGGATTCCCTTCTACGTGTGTCCCGGCACTTCTACATGGCAGACGCTAATCGGCAGACACGATAATGCGCTGAAGAATTTGCGTGCTGCGGCCAAAGCCGGGAGCAAACATGGCGCTGTTGGTTATCTCATTACCGATTGGGGCGATGGCGGCCATCCGCAACCTTTAGCCGTGAGTTATCTGCCGATTCTTGCCGGTGCATCATTGGCTTGGAACGCCCGGGGTTTTGACGAGCAAAAGCTTATCCCAGTTTTAAGTCGTAATGTGTTTGCAGATTCAACCGGCAAGATTGCCGGGGCCGCATTCAAGCTTGGCTTCGCCCATCGCAAGCTGAAAGCAAAAGCGCCGAACGAAACCCCGCTGGGCACCGTGATTGCCGCACCGCCAGCGGAGGAACGCGAACTGTTCTGTCGGAATGGATTAAACTGGTTCAAAAAAATCCCGGCGAAGAACATTCGCGCTACGTTGAAGGAAATTGAGAAGCAAGTCGCCGTTCTGAAAAAATTGAGACGGCGGCACATTGTCCCTCCCACATCACTGATTTTGCCAAAGGAACTGGACCTGGCTGCGCGTATGGCGGCGCAGTCCTGCAAATTTATGCTCTGGCAACAGGCGGTGGCAACACAAGGCAAGTCCCGCGCGCTCCGCCAACCGGACGTCGCAATAACGCGGCGCTATCAACGACTGGCGCGGGCCGGCATCCGGGAATTGCAAAGGCTGGAGGAAGATTTCAACGCTTATTGGCCGTCGCGCAACAAAGCCACGCCGCAACATTGTTCGGCCTTCCTTCGTTGGCGCATCAACGACTATCGGCGGTCGTTGACAAGGTAGGAATCAGCGGCGTTTGCCCGGAAAGTTTGGACGCGGACGAATGGGCGGCGGAACCGGAATTTTCGGTGGCGTTCCCGGCGGTTTTGGCCAGTGTTTCTCGGCATATTGAGCGGCCTGTCTGGCGACGTTTTCCGCCGACTCGGCGACCGGCGCGACGTTATGCGCGGCCTCCTGTGCGGCCATTCCGACTTTCCCGGATTGTTTGGACAGCCAATCCTCGGCCTTTGTCGCCAGCTCGCCAATCTTCGTTTCGGGAAATTTCATCTCGCCGATGTGAAAGGACGGCATGGATTTCAGCATGTCCGGCATCGGGCCGGCCGGATTGATTGGTTCCTTCAAGTGGCGGGCCATCGTGTCCACGGTCTGATAGCCGTTCACGATCCAGTCCAATTCCCCGTTTTCAATGTTCAGCAGCAAGCCATGCACGGGAATTTTGGGACCGATGAGCGGGCTGTGCCGGACGATGTCGCAGCCTTTGATGACATTTTACCGTTCACTGCTGAACAGGCCGAAAAACTCGTTGAGATTTTCCGGCAACAAATGCCGCTCCACCCCCAATTCTCTGAATTTATCAAGCAACGCCATCGTGGTCGTTTTACAGACCTGGCAATCCGTATGGCCGATGATGGCGATTTCCTTGCCGCCTTTCACCGCGCACGCCAGCGCCAACGTCCGCATCATCGAACTCATGGGGTCAAAGATGATGTTGCCGGCGTTGCGCAGCCAGATGAACTGTTCCGCCGGCAGCGCGAGCACGTTTGGGAAAAACGCGTTCAACCGCGGATCAATGCACGTCAACGCGATGACCGGCAGTTCGTCCGCAAAGTCCGCCGGATGCAGACCGGCATTCGTGTCACCGGCCACCGCTCGGTGATTCGCGTCAATAATGGCTTCAAAAAGGCGCATTCAATTTACGATATACGATATATGATTTACGCGCGACCAGAAGCACGGGCGGTTTTTGCCGAGGAAACAACGATGGCAAGAATTTCACCGGCTTCGTTCATCAAGCCAGACAAACGGGGCGCTTTCATCAAATTATTGTCCATCAGCAATTCCATCCAGAACAAAGACTCGTCGCATTCTTCCTCGACAATGCGGAGCTTGTTGATAAAATCCGAGTTGGACTTGGCCCGGCAGACAGCGCGATAATTTGCACCCACGGAAGTTCCACTGCGCAGAAGCTGTTTGCCCAGCGTTTGTGCAATCCAATTGCTTGGGAGCGCAGAGCAGAGCTTCACGATGCGATTAGCATACCCCTTCGTTCGTTTTTTCATTTCTTCACGCGTCATAAGCGCTGTAATTTAATCGTTCACCGCTTGCCGATTGGCACGTAAATCGTATATCGCAAATCGTAAATTACTTGTCATCTTTGCTCATCGCCTTCTTCAAAGCCGGGACCTGTTCCAGCAATTTCTCGAACTTCACGCCGGTCAGGCTTTCCAGCACGGGTGGCAATTGGCTGATGATGGTGGTCACGTCACCGGTCAGTTTGCTCGCGCCGCCACCGGGACCATTGCCGCTATTAATAATGACCATCTTCTCGGTCTTGCTCAACGGTTCGCTGATTTTGTCCGCCACTTCCGGCAACACGCGCACGATCATTTCGATGACCGCCGCTTCGTTGTATTGCTTGAAGCTCTCGGCCTTGGCCTGCATCGCGGAAGCCGTCGCCTTGCCTTGCGCCTCAATGACGGTGGCTTCGGCCAAGCCGCGCGCCTTGTTTGCATCCGCTTCCGCCAGACCGGTGGCTTTCACGACATCGGCGCCGGCAAAACCAGTCGCCTTGGTCGCGGAAGCGGCACCGGCCGCCTCGGTTTCCAACTGGAATTTCTTCGCGTTGGCCAGCGTCTCAACTTTGTAACGTTCTGCGTCGGCGGGCTTTTGGACCGTGGCTTCGAGTTCGCGTTGTTTGCGCAAAATTTCCTGTTGTTGCAGTTCAATTTGCTTCTGTTTCTCTACGATGCTGACCTGCACTTCCTCGGCCTTGACGAGCTGGCCGGTCTTGAACTTCTGCAAATCGTAGGCAAGGTCCGCTTGGGCCTTCTGCTGATTCACCGTGGCCTGATATTGCGCCACGTTGGATTGATAATCGCGTTGCGCCTCGGCGATCTTGGTGTCGGCGGCGAATTGCGCTTCCTGCCCGGCCTGCTTCGCCTGCGCGGAACGAATCTGCGAATCGCGGTCGGCCTCAGCCTGGGCGATGATGGCGTCGCGTTTGACCTGGGCGATGCGGGGTTTGCCGAGGGCATCCAGATAACCCTGGCCATCACGGATGTCGCGAATGGTGAAACTAATGATGTTGAGACCCATGTTCGCCAGATCCCCCGCCGCCACTTCCTGCACTCGCTGGGCGAAGGCATCGCGGTTCTGGTAAATTTCCTCGACGGTCATTGTGCCGAGGATTGCGCGCAAATGGCCTTCCAAAGTCTGCGTGGCGATGTTGCGGATTTCATCGGTGGTTTTGCCCAGAAATTGTTCCGCCGCCGTACGGATGGAAATATCATCACCCTTGACCTTGGTTTGCGCCACGCCATCCACCTTCACCGGCACGCCTTTGCTCGTGTAAACCTCGGGCGTCTGCACATCAATGGTCAGCAGTTCCAGCGAGAGAATGTCCACCTTCTCGAAGATCGGCCAGACGAACGTGCCGCCGCCCTTGACGATGCGGAACCCGACCTTCGTGCCGTCCTCCGCGCGATGTTTGATGCCGGAGACGACGAGCACCTGGTTCGGGCCGACCTTGGTGTACCGGCTGAACACCATGTACAGCAGCAGAAAGACGACGATGACGATGACGACCGAGGCGATGATGACGATGCCGCCTTGCATGAAGTTTAGTTCAGCCAGGAAAGGAGTGAGATTCATTTTAAGTTGATGGTTTGGAGTTGAGCGTTGAGGGTTAAATCAATTGGTTGTCTGGACATAAAATTGCGTGCCGACGACGCGGGTGATTTTTATGGTTTGGCCGCTGGCCACGGCCGCGCCGTTTTCCGTGCGCGCCGGAGCGGTATAACGGGTGTCGCCCACGACATAGGCGATTTCGCCCACGCCATTCGCCGGGATCGGCGTGATGACGTTAGCCTCGGTGCCAATCAGCCGTGCCACGCGGGATTCACTGGAGCCTTGGGTATGACGAAACACCGAACTCAGAAACACATACATCACACCCGCCACCGCAAGCCCGCCAACCGCCGAAAGCGGCGCGCTGATTTCCGCCGGGCTGATTTTGTGAAACTGGCTGAAAATAAGGCCAAATCCACCAAACGCGGTGATGAAGGAGGCGATGATCGTGGGGCTAAAAAGAGAAATACCCGGCGCATCGCTGCTGTCCGCGCCCGCCTCCACGTTGCCGCCGCTGCCTTCCACGTGCCCGCTGTGCCCAAAGAAGTGGCCGAACGTCACACTAACGACAGTGAAAATCAATCCCGTCACCAGACAGATTCCGTAGATAATCATAAGCCCTCGCTGAGTTGTGGTTGGTGCGAATTAAATACCAACGCGCCCCCAAAGCAAGCAGGAATAGCGGGTCTGTTTTTACCGGGTTTAGTCATGTTCGATGCTTATCAAACCCCATCCTGAGCCTTCCTGCATTTATAATTTTCAACTTAGTTTGTAATCCCCCGCTTCCCGCTTGCCAGCCATCGCCGGTTTTCTCATTGTCTGGCCATGCAATCCTACGAACTGTTGCGCGAGGTTTTTAAAACAAAGTCACCCAAACAAGTTGCCGAGCACGTCGGCTTGTCGGTTTCGGTGGTTTATAAATGGGCCGAGCAGCCCGGAAACACCACCGGTCATCACTCGGAAGCCACGGCCCGGCCGGGCGGCAGCGGCATTGCCAATCCGCTCGACCGAATCGAAGCCCTGCTTCAAAGCACGGGCGACCAGCGGATTGCCCAATGGGTTTGCCAGCGCGCCGGTGGTTTTTTCATTCAAAACCCGAAGAACATCCCGGAGCCGCATTATTTGATTCCCGCCACCAACCAGATCGTCCAGGAATTTGCCGACCTCCTCAGTGTCATCGCCAACGCCGCGCATGACAACCAGGTCACCAGTGGCGAGGCCAAACAAATCCGTGGCCGTTGGGAGCAGTTAAAAACCGTGACTGAAGGTTTTGTGGCCGCGTGCGAACAGGGCAACTTCGAGCACATCCACAATCAGGCGCGACGGTCCGCTTCCGCATCCGCCGCGAGGGCAGAAGATTGAGGAAAAATGTGGGGTCGCACCGCCGGGGCGGCCAGACGGCTGGCGCTGCGCGCCGTGCTACCACCTTCAATAAACCAGCACCAGCACCGCCGCTGTTGGTTTTAATAAGGAAAGCATGAAATCAGAAAAATCGGTTCCTTGTTTCCCGCCTTCCTTATTCAATACGCCGTTTTTGTAGGAGTCGAGGTAACGAGACTCATTCAATTTCGGATTGGCGAATGCGGATTGCGGATTTTCAATCAGAGACTCCTCACGTCGTCTCCTACAGATCGGAATGGGGAGCACAGCCGCCCTCGGCTGTCGTGTTTGACGCCCTCGTCGGGCACATTCCCCGACGTTTCCAGCGAGGGCGCTGAAAACAGCACGCGAGGCGCGTGCGCTCCCCCAATCATCGCCGCGTTCCAAAGCGCCAGAGGGCTGGCGCACTCCAAGACGCTTCGCGTTCACCAAGCGGTTCCGAACATCCGCCAGGTGTTGGGCTGCGGCAGTCCTCCGCCGCTGTTCCCATCCGTGTTCATCTGTGTTTCCTTTGTGGCCGAATTCACGGGCGGCATTGGCTTGCGCCTCCAGTTCCAATTATCGGCCTTTTACGTCCCATGCATCACGCAAGCCGTCGCCGAGAAAATTCAGCGCCAATAACGTTGCCACCAACACGCCGCCGGGAAAGGCAATGAGCCACCAGTAAATGCGGATCGGATTGATTTGTGATACGCCTTCCGCGATAAGCGTGCCCCAACTGGCCATCGGCGGTTGCACGCCCAGGCCGAGATAGCTGAGAAATGATTCGTACAGCACAATCGCCGGAACAGTGAGCGCAATATAAGTGATAACGACGCCAAAGATGTTGGGAATGACGTGTCGCGCCAGAATTCGCGTGGTTCCAGCGCCGAGCGAACGGCTCGCTTCCACGAACGCCCGAGTCCGCAACGACAACACCTGGCCGCGCACAATGCGCGCCATGGTCAGCCACGAAACGGCGCCCAGACCAACAAACAGAAGCAGGATTTGCATTTCCTTGCCCCAAAAGGCTGATTGCTGGACGAAGGCCGATTGCTTGAGCAACGTACCGAGCGTGGTCAGCAGCACGATGACAAAAATAATCGTCGGCAGCGAATAGAGGATATCCACAATCCGCATCAGCGCACTGTCCACCCGCCCACCGACGTAGCCAGCAATGGCGCCCCACAAAACGCCAATGACGAGGCTGACGACCGCGCCAACAAGACCAACCAGCAGCGAAATCTGCGCGCCATACATGACACGCGAGAAAACATCGCGTCCGTGAACGTCCGTGCCAAACCAATGCTGAATGCCTGGCCCGGCGAATTGCATATCGGACAGGCGGTCGGGATTATGATCCCGGGCAAAGGCAACGCCCGTCGAGCCGGAATGTTTCGCAATGCCGAGGGCAACCGGCCAGCCAATCACCAGGACCAGCAGCAAAGTGAGATACCAGGCGCTAACGATGGCCATACGATTTCGTTTGAACCGCTGCCAGGCTTGTTTGCCGGGCGAGATATGTCGAAGGGCGAGGGTTGAAGGTCGAGGGCCGGCAACGCTTGGCGTTCCGCTATTTAAGCTCTTGACTCTCGATTCTCGACTCTCGTCTGCGTCATTCATATTTCACCCGTGGATCAAGCAAGGTGTAGGCAAAGTCCACAATGAGATTCAGCCCAATGAGCAACCCGGCGTAGAGCAACGCCAGACCGACGACAACCGTGTAGTCGCGGTTCAAAGCGCCATTGATTAAAAACACGCCGATGCCGGGAATTTGGAAAATGTTCTCGATGACAAACGAGCCGGTCAACAAATCCGCCAGCATCGGCCCGGAATAGGAAACCACCGGCAGCACGGCAATGCGGACGGCGTGTTTGAACAACAACCGGCTTTCACCCAACCCCTTGGCCCGGGCGGCGGTGACGAATTCAGATTGCATGGCGTTCAACATGCCTTCGCGAAACAGACGCGCAACTTTCCCGGCGGAAAACGCGCCCAACGCAATCATGGGCAGGATGGCCTGCACCGGGGTTCCCCAGAGGGCGACTGGCAGCCAATGCAATTTGATGGCAAAGACCACAATCAAGAACGGCGCGAGCACAAAACCCGGCACGCACACGGCAAGGGTGGCCAGAAAACTGCCTGCATAATCCGGCCATTCCCCGCGGCGCGCCGCGGTGAAAAAACCGAGCGGCAGGCCGATGCCCAAGGCGAAGCAAAACGCGAGTGAACCGAGGGTCATGGAAACCGGCAAACCTTGTACAATGATGTCATTCACGCTGTGATCGCGATATTTGAGTGACGGGCCAAAGTCGCCATGCGCGAGGCCATCAAGGTAACGCAGATATTGTTTCCAAATTGGCTCGTTAAGATGGTATTTCGCCTCCAGATTACGTTCGATTTCCGGCGAGGCGGGCGCGCGTTCGCGGTCGAACGGGCCGCCGGGCGCGATGTGCACCAGCCAAAACGCCAGCGCGCTGATCACCAGCAGCAGTGGAACCGCGAAGAGGAGTCGGCGGACGAAATACATTTCAGTTTGGGCTTTGGCCTTTGGCCTTTGGACTCATTTTGCGAATGTACTGCAACGGATGATCGTCGAGAATGTTTTCATAAACGCCCTGGATTTTGTTCACGTCGAAATAATTGATGCCAACGTAAAAAAACAGCGGAATGATAGGCACCTGATTGCTTACCAGGAGAGTTTCCGCCTGTTGGAAAATTTCCGCCCGCGTCTTCAGGTCTGTCTGTTGGTTGGCTTCGGCAATGAGTGAGTCGTAACGCGCATTTTTCCAGCCGGTGCGGTTGTTGCCGTCATAGCTGGTGAACATGCCCAGAAACGTTTGCGGATCGTTGTAATCTCCAATCCAGCTTGAGCGCGACAGGTCGTAATCCAAATGCGACTGCGCGTTCAAATAAACCTTCCACTCAAGCTGGCGCAATTCCATGCGGATGCCGAGTTCGTCGCGCCACATCTGCTGCAATTCAATAGCTATGTTCTGGTGTATTTCCGCCGCGCCACCCGCCGCCGCGTTGAACATGTATTCAAAGCGCGGAAACCCCTTGCCTCCGGGATAACCGGCTTCGGCCAATAATTTTCGCGCCAGCGCCGGATCATAACCAAGCCCTTTAACGGGAAGATAATGAGCCGTCTCGTCCGGCACGAGATGAGAAGCGGGCTGCTCCCCTGCCCTCGTAATTTTTCTTACAATGCGTTCCTTGTCAATCGCCAGGGCGAGCGCCTGGCGGACACGAGGGTCATTGAAGGGTTTTCGAGTGACGTTAAACCGGATGAAATAAGTGCCCAGATAATTGAACTCGTGAAAGTCCGGGCGCTTGAGCAACAGGTCCACCAATTCAGTAGGCACGAGTTCCTTGTCCCACACAATGTCGGCCTGGTGGTTCATATAGAGATTCAGCGCCGCGCTGGGCGAACCGACCGGCACCAAGTCTATAATATCGGACTGAGTATGGGCGGCGTCCCAGTAACGGGGATTTTTTTTCAGACGAACCTTGTCGTTGAGACGCCAATAAACAAGCTCGTAAGGGCCGCTGCTCGGCAAGGGCCGCGCCATGATCCAGCGATCTCCGTATTTCTCAATGGTCTGGCGCGGCACGACATAGGTGATCGGCATGGCGCAAATATCGAGAAAAAACGGTGTGGGATGATTCAGTTCCACACGCACGGTGAATTTGTCCAACGCGTGAACGCCGACAAGCGAAGGGTCCGTAATTATGCCGGCATTGAAAGCTTCGCCGTTTTTCAAATAGTAAAGTTGTCCCGCGTAATCCGACGCCGTCGCCGGGTTCAAAGCGCGAATCCACGAATACACGACATCCTCCGCCGTGATTGGCCCGCCTGTTGACCAGACCAGATTGGCGCGCAGATGAAACGTGTAGATACGGCCATCCGGTGAAATTTCAACACTCTTCGCCAGTCCGGAAATCGGACGCGCCGTCTTGGGGTCGAGCCGCATCAAACCTTCAAACAAGCCGATGACGATGCGGAACTCCGGTTGTCCGGTGATAATAGCCGGATCCAGCGTTTCCGGCTCCGCTCCGTTTAAAATGGTGATGTCAGCGGGAGGCTCGCTGCGCATGCAGCCGGAATTCAGGAAACAAACTGTAGAAATCAGAAGGCAGGAAAAAACAGTTAGCCGCACAACGCGCGCCTTCTGACTTCCGACTTTCGGCTTCTGGCTTCTGGCAGAGGCGCTTTTCAAATGGCTCTCGCGTTATTTTGATTGCGGTGGTGAAGCGGGCGAATTGCTGGACGCCGCCGCCGGCGTGTTTTCCGGCACCACCGGCACGGAGAGTAAATTGGCGTTTGTGGCCGGTGCTGGTTGTGAAACGCCCGGCAATGAAGAGGGCGGTGGGGCGACGGGCGCCTGCATTTGCTTTTCCTGCACTTGCTTTTCGAATGCCGAGGAAGTCCCTTGCTTGTGCAATTGATCTTGTAAATAGCCGAGCAACAGGGCCATCAAAAAGAAAATCACCGTGGCGTATTTCGTGATTTTGGTCAGCGCGTTGCCGGAACCCGCCCCAAACAACGCGTCCGCCGCGCCGCCGCCGAACGCCATGCCGGCGCCGGCATCCTTCTTCGGCAACTGTATCAGCACCAATAAAATCAGCACCAGACAGTTGAGCACCAGCAAGGCCGTCAAAATTCCAACAATAAAACCCATAACGAGGCGTAGGCTATATCGAATTCTTTACAATGTCAGCAAAACTTCGCGCTTCCAGCGCCGCGCCGCCAACGAGCGCGCCGTCCACATCCGGCTGGCTCATCAACTCGCGCGCGTTGGCCGGCTTCACACTGCCGCCGTACTGGATGCGAACTTTCCTGGCCACGGCTTCGCCGAACAATTTCACCAGCAAACCACGAATGAACGCGTGCGCCTCCTGGGCCTGCTGGGTCGTCGCCGTTTTGCCGGTTCCAATGGCCCAGACCGGTTCGTAGGCGAGGATAGTTTCGACCATTTGCTCTTTCGTCAAACCGGCCAGGCTGCCACGGACTTGTGTTTCCAAGACCTTTTCCATCTGTCCCGCTTCCCGCTCGGCCAGGGTTTCGCCAACACAAACAATCGGCTTAAGGCTCGCCGCGTGCGCCACCGCCGCCTTTTTGGCAATAAGGCCGTCGGATTCCTTTTGATACTGCCGCCGCTCGGAATGGCCCAGAATGACGTAGCGCACGGAAAATTCCTTCAGCATCCCGGCGCAGATCTCGCCGGTGAACGCGCCAAAATTGTTTTCACTCATGTTCTGCGCGCCCAGGCGGATGTTGGAATCATCAATCATGGCCTTGGATACCGATTCCAGCGCCGTGAACGGCGGACACACCGCGATGTCCACCTCGCGGATGTTGGCCAATTCCAGTTTGAGATCGCTCACCAGGGCCAGCGCCTCGGCCACTGTTTTGTTCATCTTCCAGTTGCCCGCAATAATCAATTTTCGTTCTTTATTCATATTCTAATCATAATCGTCCTCGTCCTCCCTCCTCGTATCCTCGATTACAAGAACGACGACGAGGGGGAAAATGCTATTTATCCGTCAACGCCGCCACGCCGGGCAGGACCGCGCCTTCTAAAAATTCCAGGCTCGCGCCGCCGCCGGTGCTCATAAACGTCACCTTGTCGCCCAGCTTGGCCTTCTTCAGCGCCTTCACGCTGTCGCCACCGCCGATAATGCTCTTGGCGCCCTTCTGCGTCGTATCCGCCACGGCTTGGGCCACGATATTTGTGCTGGCGGCGAACCGCGCATCTTCAAACATGCCCAACGGGCCGTTCCACAAAATCGTTTTTGCGCCCTTGATGATTTCGGCATAGCGGGCAGCCGTCTTCTCGCCGGCACCGAATCCCTCCGCATCATCGGGAATATCACCGCTGACCGTGCGGATGTTTGTGAAATCAAAAACCGGCTTGCCCTTTTTATTGAGTTTGCCTGTGTCCACCGGCGTCGCGATCACGAAGTCCACCGGCAATTCAAAACGGACATTGAGTTTCTTTGCCTTGGCTTCGGCGGCAAGCGCGGTCTGCTTGTGATCGGGTTCGACCAGCGATTTGCCGGTCTTTTCGCCGTGCGCCAGCTTGAACGTGTACGCCATGGCGCCGCCAATCAAAATTGTATTCGCCTTTTCCAACAGCCGGTCAATCACTTTGATTTTGTCTGAAACCTTCGCGCCTCCGAGAATGACGATAAATGGACGCGCCGGATTTTCCAGTTCATCGCCAAGGAATTTCAGTTCGCGCTCCATCAACAAGCCCGCCGCGCATTTGCCGCCGCGCTTGGCGATCACGCGGGCGACGCCTTCCGTGGAAGCATGGGCGCGATGCGCCGCGCCGAATGCATCGTTCACATAAACGTCAGCGATTTTGGCCAGCTTTTCCGCGAACGCCGGGTCGTTCTTTTCCTCCTCGTTGTAATAACGAACATTTTCGAGCAGCGCCACATCGCCGTCTTTCATGGCGGCAACGGCCTTCTCCACCTTTTCACCAATGCAATCGTCCACAAAGGTGACCGGTTTGTCGAGCAGCTCGGAAAGTTTTGCCGCGACCGGTTGGAGCGACATCGTGGCTTCGCGCTTGCCTTTGGGGCGGCCAAGGTGCGCGGTTAAAATCAACTTGCCGCCTTTTTCAATCAAAAATCTGAGCGTCGGCAGCGTCTCGACGATGCGGGTGGCATCAGTGATCACCATCTTGCCGTCTTTTTCTTCCAAGGGCACATTGTAGTCCACCCGCAGAAAAACCCGTTTTCCGCGAACATCCAAATCTCGAACCGTCAATTTTGCCATAAATTTGTCCTGAATTTCAAAATTTCAGAAATGCGAGGATAACCGGAAAGGACTCCAAGTAAAGTGAATTCAGTGCGGAACCAGGATTCGTAACAGTTACTTTAAGATGCTCTGGGTCCCTACATTACCTCCACTTTCCACTTTTGCCCGGAGTCTGCAAAACCTAGACTGTTCCCATGACTTTGCCTGGATTTCCCGTGTATCGCCCGCGCCGGCTGCGGCAGTCGCCGGCGCTGCGGCGGCTCGTGGCCGAAACGCATTTGGGCGTGGAGCAGCTCGTCTTGCCACTGTTCGCGCGCTTCGGCAAAAAACTGCGCCGGCCCATCGAGGCGATGCCTGGCATGTTCCAGCTTTCGCCGGATGAAATTGTCCGCGAAGCGGCAAAAGCCCACGCGCTCGGCGTTCCCGCAATTCTACTCTTTGGCATTCTGGACAAAAAGGATGCAAAAGCTTCGGGCGCTTATGCCAAGAATGGCATCGTGCAACAAGCCGTGCGGCTGCTGAAGCAGGAATTACCGTCTTTGCTCGTAATCACAGACGTTTGCCTGTGCGAATACATGGAGCACGGCCATTGCGGCATCGTGTCGGGTGGAAGAATTTTGAACGATCCTTCGTTGAAACTACTCGCGCGCACCGCCGCCAGCCACGCCGAGGCCGGCGCGGACATGGTCGCGCCAAGTGACATGATGGATGGCCGGGTTGCCGCCATTCGTGCCGAATTGGATAAAAACAGCCTCACTGACACGCCCATCATGTCCTACGCGGCAAAGTTTGCGTCGGCGTTTTACGGACCGTTCCGCGAGGCCGCCGAGTCCGCGCCGAAATTTGGCGATCGTCGCAGTTACCAGATGGACGCGGCGAACGCGAACGAGGCGCTGCGCGAAGTGGCACTGGACATTCAGGAAGGCGCGGACATCGTGATGGTGAAGCCGGCACTGGCGTATCTGGATTTGATTCATCGCGTCAAAACCGAATTCGGTTATCCCACCGCCGCCTATTCCGTGAGCGCCGAACACGCGATGATCAAGGCGGCGGCGGCGAAAGGCTGGATTGATGAACGCGCGGTGACACTGGAAAGCCTGCTCGCCATGCGGCGGGCGGGCGCGGACATTATCATCACCTACGCGGCGGCGGACGTGGCAAGATGGCTGAAAAATGGCTAATTCCCAAATCCGAATGGCTAAGGAATAACAAATGACCAATACCGAATTAGGCTTCGTCATTAGTCATTCATTCCCAGGAACGCTTTTCCGTTGCCATTAATGCCCATCCCGGTTACGCTGAACTCTCCTGTTTTTGACCTATGATCGGAACCATTCGCAAACATTCAAAGTGGCTGTGGGCCATAATTATTGTAGTCACGATTATCACCTTCGTTTTTTGGATGAACCCCGGCGGCCGGAACGGCGACGGCGGCACAATGAGGGATCTGGGTTCAATTGACGGTCAAAAAGTCACGTTAGACAATTACCTTGGCGCCAGGAACGAGGTGTTTATTTTTCATTGGTTTCGCTATAATCAATGGCCGGATAGAGACCCGAACTTCTCCCAGACTGATTTGCAGCGTGAACTTTATGTGCGTTTAATGCTCATTCAGCAGGGGGAAAAACTGGGCATCCACGTTGGAGACGACGCCGTGGCCACGGCGGCAAAGGAAATTTTAAGTTCGCCCGGATTGACACGGGCCTTTGGACTTGACAGCGGAAGCGTGCCGCTGGACGCCTTCGTAAAAAATATCCTCCAACCGAAGGGCTTGACGGCTGGAGATTTTGAAAATTTTGTCCGGCACGATCTGGTCATTGACCAATTGCGCCAGGCGATGGGTTTGAGCGGCGAACTCGTCACCCCACAGGAGGTCGCCGCCGTTTATCAACGCGAGTACCAGGAACGCTCTGCACAAATCGTTTTCTTTTCCGCGTCGAATTATCTGGCCTCCGTGCCCGTGCCGCCCGCCGCAGTTGACCAATTTTACACGAATTACCTTGCGGAATACCGCCTGCCTGATCGCGTGGCGGTCAGTTATGTTGCGTTTCCGATAACCAATTTCATGGCCGCGGCGGAACAAAAATTTACCAATCTCAATGATCAGGTGAAGGCCCTCTACGACCGTTACGGCACCAACGCCGTCCCGGAGGCCAAGACACCGGCGGAAGCGAAAGCAAAAATCCATGATTTTCTAATCCGGCAGCAGGCACTGGCGGATGCGCGCCAGCAGGCCGATGATTTCGCCAGCACTGTTTTCAACATGGACCCTGTAAAGCCGGGAAACCTCGCCACGGTTGCCAAACAAAAAGGACTGGTTGTGCATACGACTGCGCCCTTCAGCAAAGAATATGGCCCGGAAGAATTCACCGTGCCGGCAGATTTCACGAAATCCGCCTTTGGCCTGACGCCGGATGAGCCGCTGGCGGGGCCAATTGTCAGCCCCAATGCCATCTATGTCATCGCACTCGCCAAACAATTGCCCAGCGAAATTCCTCCATTCAGCCAGATTCACGCCCGTGTCGCGCGGGATTATCAACTCCATGAAGCCACGTTGCGCGCGCAAGCAGCGGGGACAAATTTCGCTCTCAGGCTTGAAATCGGCCTGGCCGCCGGAAAAACGTTTTCAGCCGTTTGTACCGCTGCCGGATTGCACCCCGAAACGTTGCCGCCGTTTTCACTGAGCACGACGGACTTACCGGAATTGGGCAATTCCGCCACGTTGAACCAGATCAAGTCAGCGGTGTTCGGCACGCAAATCGGTCACGCGAGTGATTTTGAGGTGACGGACGATGGCGGTTTCATCGTTTACGCCAAATCGCAATTGCCGTTAGACATAACAGCCATGAATGCCAATTTGCCGCAGTTTGCCGCCGCGGTTCGCCAGCAACGGGAGAGCGCGGCATTTATGAGTTGGGTTGAACGCACCGGCAGCCGGGCGTTGCGCGACACGCCCATTGCCCCCGGACAGTCGGGTAACGCCGGGCAATAATTCCGGTGTGATCGCAATCCAAGGTTGGGACAACAACACGATTGCAAACTGTGAGCGTCATTAAACTTTCCTCCCCGCGTGACTCCGCGCAAGAACGGGGCGAATTTTGGGAAATTCCAATTTTATTCGAGGACGAGCATTTACTCGCCCTCGACAAACCCGCCGGTTTGCCCGCCTCGCCCGACCGCCACGATCCACGGCGGTCAAGTCTGGTGAAACTTTTACACGCCGCCATTACGGCTGGCAAATCGTGGACGCGCGAGCGCGGGTTGAATTATTTGATGAACGCGCACCGGCTGGATTCCGAAACCAGCGGCGTGATTTTATTTGCCAAAAGCAAACCGATTCTCGTTACTCTGGCCAATGCGTTCAACTCCGAACAACCTCTGTTCCAATACGTTGCCTTGGTCCAAGGTTCGCCCGAAGAGGACAAATTCACGGTGGATGCCAAACTCGCGCCGCATCCATTGAAAACTGATATGATGTGCGTGGCGAAAAACGGCAAGAAATCAAAGACCCGGTTTGCAGTATTGGAAAAATTTTCCGGTTATACCTTGTTAAAATGCGAACCGCTGACCAACCGCGCGCACCAGATTCGCATTCACCTGCGCCATGCCGGTTTGCCCATTGTCGGCGACACGCTTTACGGCGCCAAACCGCTTTGGCTGTCGCGGCTCAAGCGCGATTACCGGCTCAAGCCCGGCCGCGAAGAACGGCCGCTGATTTCACGCGTCGCGCTGCACGCCGAAGAATTGACCCTGCCGCATCCCGTCACCGGCCAAACCTTGACCACTACCGCGCCCTGGCCGAAGGATTTGAAAGTGGCGGTCAAATACCTCCGCCAGTTCGCAAGGTAAGACAGGTTTCAACAACGGCAAGCTGGCGCGGGAACTATGGAGCTTCGCCTGGCCGGGAACTTTTCGGCAGGCCGCCACGAGAGGGTTTAGCCTGGAAGTCTGGCCGTGGCCTTAAACTTTTCCCAGTTGGCTTCGGCATCAGAGTGAAGACGAATCTTATCAAATCCACTGCCCTCACCCGTAGGTATGATGACGCGGGCACAAAGCAAGTCCCAAACAACTTCAGGGAAGATTTCGCGCTCTTCGTTCTTCAAATGACACGAGATAACATGGACGGGGTTTCGCCCTTCACGCGATTCAAGAACGTAAGCCACGCATTGCTCAAGACTCTTGACACTGAAAAGATTTCCGTTGCTGGGGCGCGCCTGCTTGCCGAGAAGAAGGTCAACGGTGACGTTCAAGACTGTTTCTTTAGGCGCTTTCATGGCTCATCCGGCGCATTCCCGTCAGGAAACCACCCAATTCAAAACCGCCTTTTGTATGTGCAGGCGGTTTTCGGCCTGCGTGAAAATCGTATGGGCGTTGGCTTCAAAGGTTTCCTCGTCAATCTCCTTGCCGCGATACGCTGGCAGACAGTGCATCACCAGCGCGTTCCGCGCGGCCAGTTTGACCAGCTTTTGATTGATTTGATAACCGCTCAGAATTTTCAGGCGGTCGGCGGACTCGGCTTCCTTGCCCATCGAAACCCAAACGTCCGCGTATAGCAAATCCGCGCCTTTGGCGGCTGTCGCCAAGTCGTCGGTGCAGATGATTTTTCCGCCCGCGCGCTTCAGCAAAGCCGCCGGCGGCTGGAATTTCTTTGGTGCGGCAATGCGCAATTCAAAGCCGAGTTTTCCGGCCGCAAACATCCATGATCGCGCCACATTACACGTGCCGTCGCCCACAAACGTCACCACCTTGCCCGCAATTGGCCCGCTCTCCTCCCGAAACGTCATGATGTCCGCGAGAATCTGGCAGGGATGCTCCTCGTCGGTCAGCGCGTTGATGGTCGGGATGCCGGAATATTCGGCAAATTCCTCCACGTCGCTCTGCGCAAAGGTGCGGATGACCGCACCGTGAATCAGCCGGCCCAGAACGCGCGCGGTGTCCTTGACCAGCTCGCCCCGGCCCAGTTGAAGCTCGCTCGCACTCAGGAACATCGTCTGGCCGCCCAGTTCGCGAATGCCGACCTCGAACGAAACTCGCGTACGGGTGGACGATTTGGAAAACATCAACGCCCAAATCTGCCCGGCCAGAGGCAACCGGTCGCGCCGCGCGCGTTCGCGCTTACACACAACGGCATCGCGCAGGATTTTTTCAATGTCCGCGCCTGGCAGCTTTTCCAATGACAATAGATGTTTCGTTTTCAAAAGCTTTGGGAATTCTGCCCAAATGAAACTTATACCTCAACCCGTGCGACGCGTCACTTCTTTTTCACAACAGTGTGGCTGCGGGCCTCGCCGCATTTTTTTTGCGACGAGGCGTCGCCGCCACTTTCTTCGCGGCGTCGGCCACGCACCAGAGATACCAGGCGGCGGTGGTGCGATGGGGACGCCAGCGTTCGCCGAAGGCGAGCAGTTCCTTCACCGTCGGCATCGCGCGCCTTTTATAGGCATGGCGAAACCCGGTGCGCACGCCAAAATCGTCCGCCGGCAAAATGTCCCGTCGGCCAAGTTGAAAAATCAGCAGCATTTCCACCGTCCAGCGACCGACGCCGCGAACTTCCGTCAATCGCTCAATAATTTCATCGTCCGGCAGTTTTGCAATCTGCCGCGCAGTCGGAACGACACCGGCCAGTGTCTTGACGGCAATGTCGCGGATGGATTTGATCTTGGCGAAGGAAAATCCGCAGGCGCGGATTTGCGCATCGGTAACTCCTGCCACATCTTCCGGGCGCGGAAATTTTCGGTTTGGGAATAATTTCTTGAACCGCGCGAGAATGGTGTTGGCCGCCGTGCCGTTGAGCTGTTGGTAAGCGACGGCCTGCACCAGCGATTGAAACGGCGGGCGGCTTGTTTCCGGCTCCAGTCCACATGGGCCGTGCCGACGGATGAGCCGCCGCATCACCGGATCGCAGAGGGCAAGATGTTTGTAAGCGGCAGCGTTCACGGAACAGATCACGCCAGCGATTTGACCACTTCTTCGATTTTGCTGATGCCCTCGCCGGCTTCCTGGGGTTTCAGATTCAGCGGCGGCAGCAGCCGCACGATTTGCATTCCCGCCGGAATCGTCAGCACGCCAATCTGATGCAGCCGGTTGACAAACTGGACCGCCGCCGTTTTGTCGCTGGCAGCAAACGCCGGAATTATCTCTCTTTCCATTAATTCCAAGCCGAGCATGAAACCGAATCCCCGCGCGCGTTTGACCACGCGCGGATACTTTGCAGCCAATTTTTCCAATTCGTGCTTCATCCAGTCACCAAGTTTGCGCGCATTTTCATCGAGCCGCTCGGTTTCGATCAATTCCAGAATTTTCAGTGCCACGGCGCAGGCCAGCGGTGTGCCGCCAAACGTCGTCGCGTGCGCGCCCGGACCCAGCAAATCCGCAAACGGCGCCCGCACCCAAAAGGCGCCCATGGGAAATCCGCCGCCGAGCGATTTGGCCATGGAGAGCCCGTCCGGCAGAAATCCGGGAGGGACGGCGTGCCGCTGTCCCTGAATGTTTGGGTCGGCGACACGCCGACCCTCCCCATTTTCCAGAATCCGTTGAAAGCTTTGGAATTTTCCCGTCCGATAATGGCCGTCTTGCACGCCATCAAGGAACAGTAGCAACTTTTTCTCGTCACACAATGCGCGCAGGCCGAGCAGGTATTCCGGGGTGGCCAGCGTGACGCCGCCTTCGCCCTGCACACCTTCAATCATGATGGCGACCGTTGCCGGTGAAATCGCGTTGCGGGCGGCGGCCAGATTGTTGAATGGAATGTGCCGGAAACCTGGCGTCATCGGTTCGAACCCCTTTTTGACCTTATCCTGGCCCGTCGCCGCGATGCCGGCCATTGTGCGTCCGTGAAACGAATTCAGGGCGGTCAGGATTTCAAACCGGCCTTCGTCATGGCCGAATTTCCGCGCCAGTTTGAACAACCCTTCATTGGCTTCCGCGCCGCTGTTGGAGAAAAACACTTTTCCGGCGCCGATGCGCTTCACAATTTCGGCGGCAAGCCGGCCCTGCGGTTCGGTGAAATAAAGGTTCGAGACGTGAATCAGCTTTTTCGACTGCTCGACGAGTGCCTCGGTAATGGCTGGATGCGCATGACCGAGGCAGCACACGGCGATGCCGCTGCCGAGGTCGAGGTAGCGTTTGCCCGCGACATCAAAAAGGTAACTGCCGTTGCCGTGACTGAACGCGAGGTCAAAACGCGCGTAGCTGGGGACGACGTTCTGGCTGAACAATTGCCGCACCGACTCAAACTGGTTGCGCACGAGCGGCGGCGGTGATGGAACGATTTCTTTCACCCCCGCAACTAATCCCGAATCAGGGTTTGGTTGCAAGCACTAACGGTGAAACCGCTGGAACCTTGAGCAAGCGCGGCTTGACAAAGCCCGCTTCGCGCAGCCAGCCGCTGATTTCCTTGAAGCTGAAGGTGTCACCGGCCTCCGTGTTGACCAGCATATTCACCGCAAAAAGAAGCCCGACCGGCGGGCCGGTGCGGTCATCGTCCACCAGGAACTCCATGATGGCAATCGTACCGCCCGGTGCGAGCGCGTCGAACGTCTTTTTCAGCAACCGGCGGCTTCGATAGCGGCCTTCACTGTGCAAAATGTGGCCCAGCGTCGCCACATGATGATTTTTTCCGAAACGCACTTTCAGCAAATCACCGGGAACTTTTGTCAGCCGGTTGGCGACTCCCTGCCGCCGCGCAATTTTCTGTGTCACCGCGAGCACCGGCGGCCAATCCACCGCGCTGACGTGAACGAGGGGTGACTGTTCCGCGAGCGCGATGCCCCAGACCCCGGACCCGGCCGCTAGATCCAGCACACTGACCGGCCTTTTTGCCTCGGGGATTCGTAGATATTCGCCCAGGGTTTTCGCCGCAGCGTAGCTGAGGGGAAAAATGGACTCGACGAATTTTGTAAAAAATCCCGCGCCCGTCTTCCCGGAATTGACCTTTGCGGCGGGCTGGCCGGTGCGCACAATTTTATCCAGGCCGAGCCATTTCGGAATCAGTTGCGCGGAAATATGACGGAAAAACGCGCCGTGAAAGGCGGGTTTTGTGGAAACCAGAAAGGCAGCGCTTTCCGGCACGAGCCGGTAGTGGCCGTTTTTACGCGCCAGCAATTGTAATCCGACCAACGCGTTGCAAATGGCTGTGGCGCCGCGCACAGAAACGACGGCCCGCTTCGCCAGTTGCCGTGCCGTTCCGGGAGCATCGTGAAGCAAATCAAAGAAATGATGTTTCACGGCTGCCTCGATGATCAGCGGTGGCGCGTAACCCCAGCTCAATTGCATGATTCGTTCCGGCGTCAGCACAGAATTCTTGATAGTGTTCATAATATAATTTATAAAAGCTTGCGAATTTGTGAAAATCACCGGATGGAAGCAAATATAATTTCACTTCTGGGTTCTTGAATTTACGAGTGAAAATTGCGGCGACGACCGGAGCAGCAGGTTGGTTGATTACAAAACGATTTCCGTGCCCACGCCTTTGTCGGTAAAAATTTCCAGTAGCACGGCGTGCGGCACGCGGCCATCCACAAACGAAATTTTTTCCACGCCCGAATGGATGGCGGCGACGGCGCTGTCCACCTTCGGAATCATGCCCTTGTCAATCACCCCGGATTTTTTGAGTGCGGCGACTTCAGCCGTCCTGAGGTGCGGCACGAGCGAATCCTGGCTCTTCGGGTCACTCAACAGGCCCGGCACGTCGCTCATGAACACCAGCCGCTGGGCCCTGAGCGCTATGGCCAACTCCGCGGCGGCCACGTCCGCGTTGCAATTGTAAACCTTCCCGTCCTCGCCGCGTGCCGTCGGGCTGATAACGGGTGTGAAACCGCACCAGATGGACTCTTTCAACGGCGCGGTATTGACCTCCACCACTTCGCCGACATAACCGATGTCAATTTTTTTGCCCGGGTTTTCCTTGTCGTTCAGCCAAAGCTTGCGGCATTTAAAAATGTCCGGCCCGGCAAAACCCAGGGCCTTGCCGCCGAGCGCGTTGATGGTTTTGACGATTTCGGGGTTGATTTCGCGTGACAACACGTCGTCCACGATCTTGGCCGCAGCCTCGTTCGTCACTCGCTGGCCCTGCACGAATTCCGCCCTCAACCCCGCTTTTTCCATCGCGCGAGTGATGGCCTTGCCACCGCCGTGTACGACGACGGGGTTGATTTCAACGGCTTCGAGAAAAACGATGTCGCGCGCGACCCCGGTGCGCACGTTCTCGTCCGGGGAATCCATGAAACTGCCGCCGTATTTCACGACGAACGTCGCCCCGCTGAATCGCAGGATATACGGCAGCGCTTCGAGCAGCGTTTCGGCTTTGGCAATGAGGTCTTGCACGGGCTTATTCCTAGCAGGAAGCCGGACGAAGGAAAGCGCGTTTCATGACCACAATTTCACTTTCGTTGATGTGGAGATTTCCCTAAATTGTAACCGCCATGCCTGAAATTGCCAAGTTCGTGAACAACGCTGCCAGCACCATTACCCCGGCCATCGGCGAAAAGGTTCTGCGCCAACTGCCGCAGTGGAAGCTTGAATTTACCCAGATCAACGCGCCGAAATTTCCTCATCTCGTGGATCAATTGGAATTTCTCGCCAATGCCGCCGAGGATGCGATTGAAGGTGTTTACAAGGAACTGCCGTATCAGACCTTGGCGCAGGCGGTGTTTGCACTGCTCTACGCGCACAAGAAGATGGGCATCATTCCGGACAGCATTCTGGAACTTGGCCGCGCGGATGATTCAAGCGTGGTGCGCAGCGTACTGCTCCAAAACGAAAAGGCGTTTGAGAAGTACGCCGGGTTGCAAGGAGTCAACTGGCAAAGAATCACCAGCCAGCCTTAAAGGCTTTTCAGCCGAAAACCCCTGCAGAAATTCAATTAACCTTCCCAACGGAAGTTGAGACACACTCCCACTACCAACGGTTAGGGGGCGGTGGTTTGCTGTTTCTGGTATCGTTGCCGAAATTCGGGGGAAAGGTCGCTAAAATACACCTTGGTCATTCCCAATCCGCCGCCCGCTGGCGTGTAACTGATGATTATTCCGTCGGACATCACCCTTTCCACCTCCACATTATTGTAGATGGATCCATTAACGGTTACAAGTTGACTGGCCGGTTTTACCTTCGCCAGTGGACGGACTGGCGTTGTTTCAGCGTGAAGCACCAAACCTGGCTTGAACATAGCCGCTATCGCAGGTGGTTGAATCTTGGCCGGTGACTGAGCCACTTGGGTGGTAACAGGCGCAGCAACGGCAATAGGAGTGCTTTGTACTGGTATTTTAGCTGCCGGAGCCACTTCGGTGGGAGTGGTAGTCGCCGGTGCGGCAACGGTAACTGCCGGAGATTTAATTGGGCTGGCGACGGGAGTCGCAGCAGTGGGAGCGTATGAGATCGGAGCAACTGCGGCGGGAGCAACGGCTGGAGTCGTTGCTATCGGCACGACAGCGGCAGGGACTTCAGCGGTTGAAGCCTTGCTTACCGTGGTTTCAGTAGCGGGAGCCGGAACAGCCGCGACCGGGGCGGTAACTGGACTTGTTGCCACCGGCGTAACATTGGCCGGAGCGGTAGCAGCAGGAGCTTCGGAGGCAGAAACGGCGGCGGTGGAAGCAGCCGCTGAAACTTTATTGGCTTCGGTGGAAATAACAGCGGTACTTGGAGCTTCAGTTGTAACAGCGGTCGTGGCGGAATTTTCGGGAGCAGGAGTGACTACCGGAGTGGTTAGCGAAGTCGCTGCACTTTGGGTCTTGCTGGTTACGCTACTGGCCGCTTCGGCAGGCTGTGCCACCATTGCCGCGGAATTTGCATTCGGTGACGACTCAGATTGCGGGCGATCCAGTTCGTGCATCTTTTGTTCCAAAGCCGCGCGAGCGGCTGCTATCTCCGCAGCCGTGGCGATGTGGGCCTCAACCGGAGCGGCAGCAATAGAAGCCTTCACGGTTGGCGTTTCGGCGGCCGGAATTTTAGTTGCAAAAGCAGTGGCGGTTGAAGTTTCGTCCGCTGTAGTTTTCGTGGCAGTGGCCGACGCAGCCTCAGCCAGGGTTTCATTTATCGTGGCGGTGGCACTGGAAGTTTCATTGGTGGAAGCGGTCTCAACTACAGCTTCAGCGGTCGGGACATTGGTTGTCTGAGTATCAGCAACAGGAGTTTCGGTCGCCGAAGTAGTGTTTGTGGCTGCTTCAGTTGCGGGAGTGGCCTCACTCGGCACGGCGGTAATTGACGCGGTTTGAGCAGATGCACTCGTCTCAGAAGTTTCTGTGGCTGGAGTTTCTACAGCCGGCGTTTCAGCAGTGGAAGTTTCTGAAGTCAGGGTGACAGCGGTCGAAACTTTGTCTGCTGCAACTTCGGGCGCGGAAACGGTAGCCGTTGGGGGTTCGTTTACCGGAGCATTAGTGGCAGTAGCCGACGTAGCCTCAGCCGGAGTTTCACTCGCCGAAGCGGTGGCCGTAGAAGTTTCATTGCCGGATGTGGGCCCAGCCGGAACTTCAGGGGTTTCAGAAATAGAAGTTTTGACAGCCGGGGCCTCGATTGCTGGAGCTTCAGCGGCCGAAATATTATTTGTCGGAGTTTCAACATCTGGAGTTTCTGTCGCTGACGCACCATCTGTGGCTGCTTCAGCTGCGGGAGCCGCTTCGCTCGGCACAGCGGCAGTTGGTGCTGTTTCAGCAGGAATAGTCGCAACAGAAGTTTCCGCCGACGGTATTTCGGCAGTGGGAACTTTGGAAGTCGAGGTAGCAGCAGTTGAAACCTTGTCGGCCGTAGTTTCGGGAGCGGAAGTGGTAGCCGTTGGGGTTTCGCTTACCGGAGTATTAGTCGTGGTAGCCAACGTAGTTCCAGTCGGAGTTTCGCTTATCGGGGCAGCGGCCGTGGAGGTTTCATTGGTGGAAGCAGTCTCAACTACAGCTTCAGCGGTCGGAGCATTAGTTGTCTGAGCATCAGCAACGAAGTTTTCAGCCGGGTTGGCAACTTGAGCTTCATCAGTCGGAGTTTTAATGGCGGGAGTTTCAGTATTATTAGCAATTGGCGCAGCTTCGTCCGCAGTCTTGCCGGCCGATGTGGTCGTGCTGGAAGTTGCATCGGCAGAAGTGGCCGCCTGAGTTGTTGGCGCCGGAGCGGGTTCCGAAGCCACAGCATTTGTGGCAGCCGTAGTCAACACATTGGTCGCCGATTCGGCAGGTTGTGTTGCTGCCGTCATGGAATTTGTATCCGACGGCTGCTGGCTTTGTGGATGGTCCAAATTGAAAAGTTTTTGTTCCAAAGCCGCGCGGGCAGCGGCTTGGTTCGCATTGTCATCCGCACGAACGGCAATAATGCTCGCGACAAAAGCAACGCACAGAGTAATAAAGTTTCTGGTTTTCATAAAATTGTCTGTCTTCCAGCCGTTCCTGCGAGCATCTCCAAGGCCAATTCAGGCTATATCAGACACATTGGCTCCCACTTCCGTCTAAAACCTTCCGAGAAGAGACATGGACTACGAGAAATCCAGTTTTCGAAAAGATTCGCGTTCAAATTCTCGCATTTGTTAATGTCCCAATAACGTACACGGAGATTTGTGGCGGAGGCGAATTGTTTGTCCGAGTCCCGAGTGAATTTGAATTTTAGACAACCTCAAGTTAAAATAAAGTGAATGATTTCTCATTGTCGGATCGTCAACAGGATCCCTTTCAGTTTATTGAAATTCATTGTGGCGACCTTATTGGCCACGCCGATGTTGTCTCTGGCGCAGACGAATATGACTGTTTATGCCGATTCGTTAACCAACGGCTGGTCGGATGGAAGTTATAGTTGCACGCGGGACTTCACCGATACTTTGCCGGTCTATTCCGGTAATCATTCCGTCAGCGCCACCATCACCAATGCCTGGGGTGGCATTCAGTTGAATCATTCCCGCATGACGAACACTGCTTTTGCCAGCATCAGTTTTTGGCTCAATGGTGGCTCCACCGGCGGACAACAGCTTCAGATGTATGGCGATCTGAGCACCGGGGTGCAAAGCTCCCGGTATCATCTGGCTGCGCCGTTGGCCGACACCTGGCGGCAATACACCGTTCCCTTGTCAGCTTTGGGCGTGGCAAACGCCACGAACTTTACCGGTTTCGCCATTCAGGATTCTGCTGGAGGAACCGAACCGGTCTTCTATTTGGATGACATCCAACTGGTCAGCGCCGTGGCGCCTGCTGTGGTGCATTTGACGGTGGACGCCAGCCAGCCCATCCGCACCGCCGATGCGCGCTGGTTTGGGCTGAACGCGGCCTTGTGGGACAGTTACTATGACACGCCCACGACGGTTTCGCTGCTCAATGAATTGGGCACGCGCATTATTCGCCTGCCGGGCGGCTCCCTTTCTGATGAATATCATTGGGTCTTGGACCAGTCGGGTACGAATACATGGCGATGGGTAACGTCCTTCGCCAATTTCATCCACGTCATCACTAACGCCAGTCTCAATGCTCAGGCCATTATCACCGTCAACTACGGCACCGGCACGCCGCAGGAAGCAGCCGCCTGGGTGGCGTATTGCAATGCCGCGACTACCAACACGGTGCCATTGGGCGTGGATGCCAAGGGCACCAATTGGCAGACGGCAGGATATTGGGCCTCGTTGCGTGCCTCGGCGCCGCTCGGAAGCGATGACGGCAAAAATTTTCTCCGCATTTCACGAACAGCGCCGCTGGGTTTCAAGTATTGGGAAATTGGAAATGAATGTTATGGCGGCTGGGAAACCGACAGCAACTCGGTGGCTCACGATCCTTACATCTATGCTGTGCGCGCCACAAATTACATCGCCTTGATGAAAGCCGTGGATCCGGCGATCAAAATCGGCGTGGTCTCCGCACCCGGTGAGAACAGTTACGCCAACGATACCAACCATCCAGCCTATAATTCGCGCGAAGGGCTATATCACAACGGCTGGACGCCGGTGATGCTGGCCACGTTGAATTCGTTTGACGTAACGCCGGATTTTCTTGTGGACCACTTTTATTCCGAGTCCGGCTCGGACAACGACGTTGCTCTGCTACAGGCCTCAGCCAACTGGTCCTCCGACGCCGCGAATCTGCGCCAGCAAATCACTGATTATATCGGCGGCAACGGCACCAACATTGAACTGCTGGTCACGGAAAACAATGCCGACTCCGGCCATCAGGGCAAACAATCCACCAGCCTCGTCAATGGTCTTTATCTGGCCGACAGCCTCGCGCAATTGATGAAGACGGAGTTCAATTCATTCATCTGGTGGGATTTGAGGAATGGCACGGATACCAACGGCGATTTTTCAGCCTCGCTCTACGGCTGGCGCACCAACGGCGATCTCGGCGTCGTTGGCAACCTGGACACACTTTATCCGACGTTTTACACCTTCAAGCTCATGCAAAAATTTGTTCAACCCGGCGACACCGTGCTGACGGCGGCCAGCGATTACTCGCTGCTTTCAACCTATGCCGTTCGGCGGCAGGACGGCAGCCTGACGATGTTGGCCATCAACAAGGATGCGTCCAATACGCTGACGGGACAGGTGGCGGTGGCCGGCTTTTCTCCGGCGTCAAATGGCACGGTCTATTCCTACGGAATTCCGCAGGACGATGCCGCGGAGACCAATGGAAGCATTTCCTCGCAAGACATCGCAACGACGAGCTTTCCCGGCGCTGGAACAAACTTCAATTACGCCTTCCCGCCGTACTCAGCAACCGTCTTGCTGTTGTCGCCGGCGCCGGCAACCTTGCTGGCCATGCCGACGCCGCCGGTTGCGAGCCAGTTCGTCTTTCAACTCCAAGGCCAAACTGGCGTTCCTTATATTATTCAATGTTCGACCAATCTGCTGACGTGGACTTCCATCAGCACCAACACGCTCGCGACCGACACGATAAACATCACCAACTCCGTGGATTCCTCCACCCCGGCACAATTCTGGCGCGCAACCTGGCAACCTTGGCCTGATGTGTCCTCGCCGTGAAACGTTGACAACCTTCGAGCTTCCGCAACAATAGTGTGGTTACATGCGGTTATTTACAGCGTTTTCTAAGTCCCTTTTTCTCGTTGCAGCCGGCGTCAGCCGGCTCAAATCGCCTTGGCAAATTTTGAACCTGAAAACCGGAGTTGGGGAGCACACCCGCCCCGGGTGTGGCTGGGCGCGCCCCGCGTCCAGTACCTTTGCACACGACACGAACTCAATCTTTGGCAACATTCTCACTCCTCTGCGGTGTTCCGCGCGGACGCGGAACACCGCACGCGAGGCGCGTGCGCTCCCCATTTTAGTTGCGCTGGCCGCGCTCGTGCTTTTCTGCGGCTGCCAGACAACCACTCAAAGTCTGTTCACGGCTTCCGGTCCCGGCTGGCACATTCAACAGGGCCAGGTGCTCTGGCGGCCCAAAGGCGGATTGCCCGAGTTCGGCGGCGATCTTGTGCTGGCCAGCAACCCGGACGGACAGGCGTTGATTCAGTTCGACAAGACGCCGTTGTCCATGGTGTTCGCGCAGGTCACGACCAATCGCTGGCTCATCCGGTTTCCGCAACGGCAGATGGGGTTTTCCGGGCACGGTTTGCCTCCGGTCCGATTTGCTTGGCTCTATCTGCCCACGGCGCTAGCCGGGAAACAGCTTCCCCTGCCCTTGCATTTTGAGCGCGAACCGGACGGCAACTGGCGGCTGGAAAACCACCGCACGGGAGAAATCCTGGAAGGCTACCTGTCGCCGTGAGTTCATTCCTGAAACGTTGGTGGTGGGCGATGCTCCTCGTGGCAGTCGGCTGCGGGCTGTGGCGGCTGCGCTTCGACGTGGACATCCTCGACTTGTTGCCGCCGGACGAGCCGACAGTTCAGGGATTGAAACTTTACCAGCAACATTTCGCCGACGCGCGCGAATTGATTATCACCCTTCACGCGCCGGACGCTGAACAGGCAGAACGGTTGGCGGGCGAATTGGCGGAGCATTTGCAGCAGCATACCAATCTGGTCGCGGAGGTCGCCTGGCAAGCGCCGTGGAATGAACATCCGGAGCAATTGGGCGAATTGCTCGGCTGGCTTTGGTTCAATCAACCACCGGAAGATTTTACCGCGTTGACCAATCGTCTCGCGCCGGATCGGCTTAAACCTGAACTGGAGCAAACCAAAGAAGCGCTCGCCACCTCGATGTCGCCGATGGATTTGGCGCGGCGCGAGTATGATCCGTTTGATTTGCTGACGATGCCGGCGCTGACCAATCTCGCCGGCTTCTCCTCCGGCCAAAGCCAGCAGATGTTCGCTTCGCCTGACGGGAAGTTCCGGTTGTTGTATGTGGAATCCGCCGTGGATTTGGGCAGTTACCGTTCATGCGAAAGCTGGTTGAAGGCGATTCATGCCATCGTGGATGGGTTGAAAGCGCGGCAGCGCCTTGGAGTGCGGCAGCCCACTGCCGCTTTCGTTACTGCTACCAATCAAAAAGCGCCAGAGGACTGGCGCAGTCCAAAACCTGGCGGTAGTTCGAACGATTCATGGCAAAACGTCGTGATTGGCTACACGGGACAGCCGGTATTCGTGAAGGAAATCGCCACGAGCATGCAACGGGACATGAGCCATTCGGTGGGCGCGACCTCCGTCATCATCGCCCTGCTCTTCTGGCTGATGCACCGGCGCTGGCGGCCGATGTTGTGGTTGCTGGCGCTGCTGATGCTGATTTTGGGCGCGACGCTGGCGCTCGGCGCATTGGTGCTGGGAAGCATCAGCGTCGTGAGCATGGGTTTTGCCGCCGTGCTGCTGGGGCTGGCCGTGGATTACGCCGTGGTTCACTACCAGGAAGCGCTCGCGCATCCGCAAATGACCGTGCCGGAAATCCGCCGCGCGATTGCGCCGAGCATTCTGTGGGCGGCCATCACCACGATGAGCGCGTTTCTGGTCCTGAACCTCGGCGGGTTGCCAGGTCTCGGACAATTGGGAACGCTGGTGGCTATTGGCATCGCCTTGTCGGCTTTGGTGATGGTGATGATTTATCTGCCGCCGTTGTTTCCCGAACGCCGCAAGCCGCGTCCGAACCAACCGCCGTTCCGTTGGTGGAATTATTTCGTCGCGCCGCAACAACCGTGTGGCTGCGACGCCTCGTCGCATGGAGTGGAGCGCGATATTCCCGTTGCGCGAACCGGTCGGCGACGGAGCGTCGCCACCGCTCTGCTGTTGACCGGTTTGATTTTGATTGGCGCGGGCGCGGTTGTCTGCTTCCGGCAACCGGGTTTGGATCGGACCGGAAACGCATTGCAACCCCAACATGGCGAGGCGCAAACGACGCTGGATGAAATCACGCGTGAAGTCGGACTGCCGCCGCAACCGCTTTGGGTCATTGTCCATGGCCAGGATGAAACCGAAATTTACCAGCGCCTGACAAACGCAGATGCATTGTTGGCGGGGGCGGCTTCAAATCACGTCATCGGCCAATATCTCCTGCCGACAGCGTTGTGGCCGCGAACGGAATTTCAAGACGCCAACAGGACAACAGCAACTGTCCTCGGAAAGAAAGGTCCGTTGCTGGAAAATGCGGCACTGGCGGAAGGTTTTAATTCCAACGCAACAGTTCTGACGGAGGAAATCGTCCAAACCTGGGCGCAAGCCGGCGTCAGCACAAATGTCTTTTGGCCGACCAATCACTTGAGCCAATGGCTGCTGAAACGGTTCATCACGCGAACGACCAACGAATGGCTCGTGATGGGTCTGGTTTATCCGCCGACGAACCGCGTCGAGTCAGCGCAGGTGGATTTGTCGAATCATCTGGCGAAAAACAGCGCGTTGCTCTCCGGCTGGGAATTGCTCGGCACCGCCACCTTGCAACGCGTGGAATCGAGAATGTGGATAGTGATAACACCGATGGTGGTTCTCGTGCTGCTTTCGCTCTGGCTCGCGTTTCGCCGGGCTACAGAAATTCTGCTGGGCGCCGCTGTGCTAGGGATGAGCGGATTGTGCCTGCTAGCCATCATGGTGCTCAGCGGCTGGACTTGGAACCTGATGAACCTGATGGCCGTGCCGCTGATTCTTGGCACGGGCGTGGACTACACGCTGTTCATCCAACTGGCCTTGCGGCGGCATGGCGGCGATCTTGGCATGGTCCGGAGTTCCGTCGGACGCGCGCTGATGTTGTGCGGCGGCACGGCGGTGACCGGATTTGGTTCCTTGGGATTTTCCAGCAATCCGGGCATGGCCAGCCTGGGCAAGGTGTGCGCGGTGGGCATCGGCGCGAACATGTTGATTTCAGTTTTCCTGCTTCCGGCATGGTGGCGGGTGTTTAGTCCGCTGTCTAAAGTTCAAACCCCAAGGTCGGAGGGCGGCAATAGGGTTGCTCAACCGGCATTTTACCGCGCCGGCTTGTGGCGGTTGGGATTGACCATTGTGCGAATTCTGCCGGTTGGATTGGTGAAAGGATTTGCCGTCATTGTGGCTGAATTTTATTGGCGGTTTCAACGGCAACGCTGTGAAATTGTGGTGAAAAACTTTTTGCCAGTTTTCGGCGGCAGCCGCGCGGCTGCCGAAAAAACCGCCCACCAGCTTCACCGGAAATTCGCGTGGAAGATGGTGGATTTGTGGCGTGTCGAAAGCGGCGTTCCGGTGCAAAATTGGCTGACCAATCTGGAAGAACTGGAAATCATCCGCACTGCGCGGCAACGCGGTCGCGGCACCCTTTTTATCACGTTACACCTTGGCAACTGGGAACATGGCGGCCTATTGCTGACGCAACTGGGCATCCGGCTGACGATTCTCACGCAGGCCGAACCCGACGATGGTTTGACCGACTTGCGTATTGAGGCGCGACGACGTTGCGGCGTCGAAACCCTGGTCATCGGTCAAGACGATTTCGCCTTTGTCGAGGTCATCAAACAACTTCAAGCCGGCGCGGACCTGGCAATATCGTTGGATCGGCCGCCGGAACGCGGCGGTGTCCTGATAGAATTTTTTGGTCATCCGTTTGAAGCGTCGCTTGCCGCGGCGGAACTGGCGCGGGCTTCAGGCTGTGCGTTGATTGGCGTGACCATCGTCCGCCGGCCCAGTGGCTATGCTGTGAAAGTGCTGCCGGAGTTCACCTACGACCGCAAAGTGCTGGGCAATCGCGAAGCCCGCCGGGCATTGACGCAGCAAATCCTGCGTGCATTTGAGCCGGAAATTCGCAAGGATATTGATCAATGGTATCAATTCACTCCCATTTGGCCGAAGTCCTCATGAAACGGATGCTCCGCGTCTTGGGGTGCAGTATTTGGATTCTATTATGTGGAACAGCAACCATCGCGGTTGCACAAGAGACCGGGAGCAACGCGCAATTTAACCAATGGTTCGAGGTCCAGACCAACACGCATAGCTGGTCCGCCGATTTTGTTCAGACACGCCATCTCAAAGTATTGAACCAACCCTTGGTGTCCACCGGCAAGGTCTGGGTGACACCGGGGGAATTCCGCTGGGAACTCGGCCAGCCGGTGCAGACCATCGTGCTCCGCCAGCCGGACCAGTTGCTCATCATCTATCCCCGGCTCAAGCGGGTGGAAAAATATCCGCTCGGCGCCGTTCCAACCGGCCCCATCAAGGACGCTCTGGCCCTGCTGGACGCTACCCTGCCCCGCGACCGGGCAACCATGGAAAAAAACTTTCGCTTGTTGTCAGCGGTGGTTACGAACTCGGTCCTGCAAATGACGCTCCAACCGAAAAGCGATTCCGCCCGCAAATTCATCAGCGAAATTGTGATTGGCTTTCACACGAACAATTTCACCATTGCCGCCACGGAGATGAAATTTGCCGACGGCTCCAGCTTGCGGAACGATTTCACCAACGTGGTGCTCAACCAGCCGATTGATCCGGAACAGTTCGAAGCCAAACCACCGCCGGATTACACCTTGGTTGAACCCTTGAAACAATGACCGCTGAAAGCAATGGTTGGAGTTCAAGCCTTAGTTTGTCACTGGCAGGAACACGCTAAAGCGTGAACTCCAAAGTCTTGGAAATGTTTATGAGCGCATCACAGGACATTCTGGAACTGGCCATGAAATCGCTGCCGCATGGGCCGGAATTCCGGTTCGTGGACCGAATGGTCATCCTGACGCCCGGCAAGGAAGGCGTCGGCGAATATCGCGTTCGCGGCGATGAATTTTATCTGCGCGGCCATCTGCCGGGCGAACCAATTCTGCCCGGCGTGCTGCTGGTGGAAGCCGGCGCGCAGGTGGCCGGCATGGTAGCGCAGGAAGACCCGGCCAATCCCACCTGGCCGCGCATGAAACTATCCGCGCTGCGCGCCGTCAAAATCATGGGTTCGGCCAAACCTGGTGACACATTGAGAATCGAAGCCGCCATAACCGGCCGCATGGATAATCTGATTCAAGCCGCAGTGACCGCCTTCGTTGCAAACACCAAGGTGTTGTCTGCGGAACTCACCTTGGCCGGCATGGCTAAAGCCGGTGAAGCGGCAGCGAATATCCGGGCGACCGAGTAAATATAATGGCACTGACCGAGCAATCTTTCCGCCCATTCCAATTTGAACGCGACACGTTCGCCTTTCCGCACGAACTGGTGTGGCAATACCATTTCGATCCGGTGACGGGCGCGATGACCACCTTCAACACCGACCCGCCGCCAACGTATTACCATCGTTGTTTCGTGATGGTGCGCTCGACGCGGCAGTTTTTTTACCACGCCCGATTCGAGCCGGACCAACCGCCCGCTGAACCGGAAGTTTACCGGCAGCTCATCCGCAAGATTGTCTCACGTAGCCCGCGCCGGCCATGCGCGGAATCCGAACGCGTGGCGGTTCCCGGCTACGACGGCTTGCGCGCGTTCAGCCGGGCGCACGAACTGTTGCTCAAGGCGGAATTGGGCGGCCCGTGGCAATCCTATTTTTTGCGAAGCCACTGGCGCATGATTTTCCCCGTCATGCCATGGCATCGGAAATGGATGGCGAAAAAACTGAAACGCTCGTTGCCCAGACGCGGCTTGACTCTCGTGCACTTGTTTCGCTTTCCGCGTATCACCATCAATCATGGCATCGTGCTTTACGGACTGACCGAGTCGGAACAAAACATGGAATTCGAGGCGTACGATCCGAATATTCCCGAGCACCCAGTGAAGCTCGTCTATGAGCGGAAGCGGCGGGTCTTCACCTTTGCGCCCAGCCGCTATTGGGGAGGTGGCGTGTTAAACGCGGTCGAGATTTTCTGCGACTGGCCGTATTGATTTGGATTTTCGATTTGCGAGATATTCCCGGCGCGCCCGGTCCCACCGCCACCCGCGTGGACGCCAGAAGGCGACGCCAAAAAACAACGTGCCGCAACCATTGACGCCCATCGCGTAGCCGATGTTGTAGGTCCGTCCGGTATTGTTCGGGGCATAAATCGGCAGGTCCTGGCCCATCAGCAAACCTGGCAGCGCGGCGGGCATCAACATGCCGTGCCATATCCCGATGGGAAAACCGGCGACCTGATTGGGTTTGTAACTGTTTGAAGCCATCCATGCCTGGGCCACACCCAGTATCACACAGATGGCAATTATCATGATGCTCTTGGTCACGATAAATTTCACCAATGACATCTGATTGGCGGTTGCCATTTGATTCGGAGCGGTTGCTTCCATTTACAGAGCATGTTCCGATGCCACGACATGGGGCAAGTCTATAATACCAACTAGCATCCGGTGCATCGAATGAAGTTACCCTGCCTTGGCAAGTTCAAGCCTTTTCAGCCCACAAGTTCTCCGCTACGAAAAACGTCGGATAAAGGCGATTGTTTGTTAGGTGGATACAGGCAGTTGCCGGGCAGCATGGTTGCAACGCCTCGCCACAAAAGGCGGGCGCGACGCCGATTGGCGTCGCGCCCTTCGATTACGTTGATTCGGACGGATCGCGCCCTATTTTGATTCTTGCGGTTGCGTTGCCGCGGCAGGCTCTTGGGCTTGCTGCTGCTGGGCGGCTTCAGCTTGAGCTTTGGCAGCCTCGGCTTGAGCTTGTTTGGCAGCTTGCTCTTGGGCTTGTTGCTGCTTGATGGCTTCCTCTTGGGCCTGCTTTTGTTTGGCAGCCTCTTCCCGGGCTTGCTCCTGTTTGAGGGCCTCCGCTTGGGCTTGCTCCTGTTTGGCGGCTTCCATCACGATCGGCCCAACACTTTGGCAGAACTGCTTATTAACTTGACCCAGCATTTCCGCATAGTTGAAATCATTCCTGATTGCATAGATCCAGGATAAGGTCTTTTGGGGATCGGCAGTATAAGTTTGCGAGAAAAGCGCCTTGCCCGTTTTGCTATCTACCAGACGAAGATCAAGCGAGAGATCATTCTCAGTCCACGCAGCCGGAAACCCGATTAGCCAGAGGTCGGGACCGTAAACACTCAAACCGTATGTGATCAAGCGCCCGATGTATTTGGTGCTTAATATCTTGCCCTCCACGGCATAATCACTGTTCTCCCGCCGGTAGTCGAAGAAAGCATCCGTAAAAAAACCGGTGCTTCTAAGGTCTTCAGCCAGAGCCTTCGGAAAATCTTCCGTGGGCTTGTAGTTCAACCACATTCCCGAAGTCGTATGCATCTGAATTCCCTCCGGTGTATTTAATGTCTGCCAGCCAAATGGCATCAAAGGAATCACATAAAGCCCATAAAGGTTATGATTTTCGTTCGGTCTTGCATCCTCAAAAGGCAAAACGACAATCTTTTTGCCGGTATCCATGGCAGCGGGTGGATAGGAATTAGGATGGTAAACCCAGGTTTTCTGGCTTGAACACCCGGTTGCTAACGCGACTACGAGAACAACCAATGGGATTTGCTGAATGATATCTTTCATGTTTTCTAATTGTGTTGATTTGTGCATTAACTTCTGTTGATGCTTGTGAACGTATCTCGCCGCAAAAGAATGTCAAGCACCGGAAAAATTTCCCATTTAAATTTTGCGGCGGCATTGGCTCATCAGCAAGCTTCCAGGCTTGACGCTGTTTCAAGCTGCGTCATACTCGTAAAAAATGAGCATTGACCCTAATTGTCATTTTGCCACAGATCAAACTCAGCAATGACCCCAGAGAAGGACCCCAAGACCATCGCCGCGCAACTGTGTCAATTCGCACGAACCAATTTCGTCGCCGAAGGAACGGCCTTTGACGAAAACAGCCCGCTGGCCCAGGCTGGCATTGATTCCTTTGCGTTGGTGGAACTGCTGCTCTTTTGCGAGCGCGTCATCGGCGTTCGGGTGCCGGATTCACACCTGACGGGTGCCAATCTGACCTCCATGGCCACGCTCGCCAAATGCATCTCCGAATTGGCGCGCAACGGCCATTCGACCACTTAAGCCCGCCTGCGCTATGCCCGACCTGCCCCGTCAGATTCGATTGGCTGCCGGAGATTACTTCATGCACGGCCAGGACCTGCGGATACGCCAGGCCGGCATGCAGGGGAATGTCTGCTGCGCCGTTATCCGCCTGGGAAACGGCTTGGACCTTACCCGGCTGCGCCAGCGTATCGCGACATCGCCGGTGGTAGATTGGCTGTCGCGCGCGCGCATCACGCGTCCATTCCCGTTGTTTCCTCCCGTCTGGCGGGCAACGGCAAAATCGAAAACCATCTTCTTTGAACACAACGACTCAAACGGCGGCGTGGATATGTGTTCCCTGCCCGCCGCAGTGGCGGGGCGCGAATTGCATCCCAAATACGGGCCGGGGGTGGCATTCGATCTGGTTCGCCATACGGATGGAACCAGCCATTTGTACCTTTCTTGGAATCATACTCTTCTGGACGCGCGGGGTTTGGACTTTTTGCTGAGTCATTTAAATTCAAACAGCGAGTCGAACGGCGCGCCGACCCTTCAGGATTTTATCAGCCCCAAACAAACCGGCCGCAGGGAAAGGGGTTGGTGGCCCAATGCGCAACTGGCGCATCGTTCAATGAAGTGGCTCACCCAATCCGGCGGGGAACCGCTTTTCAGTCTGGCACCAAGCAAGCCCCGTTCCGGCCCCTGCCGCAACCATCGCCGGATTGTTTCCTTCACCGACGCAGAAACCGCGAGCATAGATACACGCAGCCAGAAGATCACTGCTGGTTTCCGGCGGAGTCATTTCTTTTTGGCCGCCTCAATCCGTGCCTTGCATACCCTCGCGCTCCAGCGCGGCAACAAAGACGGAGCTTATTTAACGCCTGTTCCCCACGACACCCGCAAGTTCGGTGCGAAAGGGCCCATCTTTTCCAATCATCTCTCAATCCTTTTCTACCGTATCGAACCGCGACACGCCGGGCGCATCAGCGACATCGTCGGCGAACTCGGCCGGCAAATGGCGGATCAGATTCGCGACCGTTTCCCGGAATGCTGCATCGCGGCGTTGGACATGTTCAAGGTGCTGCCCTTGGGATATTACCTGTATCACTTGGGTAAGCCGACGCGCGGCAAGATTGCTTCTTTCAGCTTTTCGGATTCCGGCGAAATCTGTCCGGGCATGACCGAATTATGGGGTGGGCAAATTCTCGATGTCACCCACGTGATTCCGTCCTGGCGACCGCCGGGTCTGACGGTGTTGTTTCTGAGGTTTAACAACCGGCTTTCCATAATGCTTTCCTGGGTGGATGATTGCATGAGCCTGGCCAACGTGGACGGTTTTGAACGGGATTTGCGCCGGGCGTTGCTGGAAGAAGACTTGTCATGAAGGTACTTTTAGTAGCGACCAACCGCGAACGCTCACCTTATCCGGTCGCGCCGCTCGGTGCGCTCTGCGCCGCCGCCAGCGCCCGGAGCGCCGGGCATGACGTAACCTTCCTGGATTTGGGGTTGGCGCGAACGCCGCAACGGGCGCTGCAAAAAGCCCTGACCAAAAATGATTTTCAAGCCGTCGCCTTTGGTATTCGCAATCTCGATAACTGCTGGTTTTACGCGCCGCGATTGTATTTTGACGAAGTGCGGGAATTTGCGGATACCGTCCGGGAATATTTCGACGGACCATTGATTCTGGGCGGCACCGGTTTCTCGGTTTCGCCGCAAGGCTGGATGCGCCGGTTGCAACCCGACTGTGGCGTCGTCGGCGAAGGTGAGCGGGCTTTTCCTGAAGTGCTGAATCGCCTGGAAACAAAACGTTCCCTGGAAGGAATTGACGGCGTCATTACTCCCGCCAACAGCAATGGTTCTGGAAATATTCCGCCCACACGGGCCATTGAGAGTTTGGGCGAGTTGCCAGTACCAGCGCACGACTTGTGCAGCTATGCGCCTTACGTCCGGCGCGGCGGGTTTGTCGGCGTGCAAACCAAGCGCGGATGTCCGTTCAAGTGCGCCTATTGCATTTATCCCCAGTTGGAGGGCAAACGCTACCGGCTCCGCCCCCCGGAAGCCGTGGTCGATGAGATTGCCTCCGTGGCGGCCCGGTCGAAGATGCGCGATTTCTTTTTCGTGGACAGCGTCTTCAACGATCCCCGCCGCCATGCGCTGGCGATCTGCAAGGAACTCGAACGGCGGAAATTACCCGTTCGCTGGTCGGCGTTCTGCAACCCGACCGGTTTTGACCTGGAACTCGCGCAAACAATGAAGGCGGGCGGCTGTAATGGAGTGGAATTCGGCTTGGACGTGGCTTCGGACAAAATGCTGGCCGTCTTGCAAAAGCCGTTTGGACAGAAGGAAACCCGGATTGCCCTGCAAGCGGCGCGCGACGCCGGTCTCCCTTTTGCCATTTACCTGCTCTTTGGCGGTCCCGGCGAAACGTGGGCGGATGTTGAGGATACGCAAAACTTTTTGAACAGTTGTGCCACGGCGAACGCTGTGTTCGCCACCATCGGCATCCGGGTTTATGAAGGCACGCCCATGGCAAAGATCGCAGTGCAGGAAGGTCAGGTGAAGCCGGACCAGGACCTGTTCGAACCAGCCTACTATGTTTCACCGCACATGGCCGAGGACACGGAAAACAAACTGGATTGCATCGCGCGCCGCCGTACCGAATGGACTTCGGCGGTGGATTGGCGCAAGTTCGTGGTCAAGCTAGGGCAAAAAGTATCCATCCTGCTGAACGTGCGTCCGCAGTGGAAGGCCATCCGCAGTTACGGTGAGCACATGAGACCGAAACCGCAGTGAGCAGCGCACCTCTCATTGGGGGAACAGCCCTTTCCTGTGACGTACTGGTTGTTGGTGGCGGTGCGGCGGGCGTGGCGGCGGCGGCCGCAGCCGGGCAGGCGGGCGCGCGAGTGGTTTTATTGGAGCGTTATGGTTTTCTCGGAGGCTTGGCCACCACTGCCCAGGTCGGCACCATTTGCGGACTCTATCTGCGGGACGCGGCTGGCGCTAACGCCACGCCGGTGGATGGTGGATTCGCGCAGGAGTTCGCCTCAAGATTACAACGCGCCGCCGACACAAAACCAATCCGCGTGATGGATACCGGCCTCTGGGTGCTGCCCTATCCCCCACCCGCTTTTGCCCGCGTAGCTGATGCAGTGGTGAACGAAGCCAAAAATGTTTCGCTTGTACTGCACGCCACGGTGGCAGAATCCCAGGCCGAAGGCTCCCGCCTGATCGAAATTCGCGCCTTAGCCTGGAACGAGCCGTTGGTTTTTCATCCAAAGACTGTCGTGGATTGCACCGGTGAAGCGACCGCCGCTGCCCTTGCCGGCGCTAATGCTGAAAATGGCGGGGCTGACCAGGCACCCGCCCTGGTTTTTGTTTTGGGAAATGTTGATCCCGGCTTGGCGCAACGCGGCTTACTTGAAGTTCGTCGCGAATTGCATCGGGCCGTTGAAAGTGCTGCTTTGCCTGCGCTCTGCGAGCGGTTGTCATTGGTCCCCGGGACTGGCGCTTATGGCCGTCTTGCATTCAAATTGAGCCTGTTGCCCGCAAGTCCTGACCGTGCGCTCTGGCAACAAGTCACGGATTGGGAACGCGAGGCGCGCGCGTTGCTGGAACCGCTCCGGCGATTCCTCGTCGAAAACATTGCCGCTTGCCGGAATGCGCGCCTTGATTCCGTGGCTCCCCAACTCGGCGTCCGTTCGGGCCGCCGAATTCTGGGGCGAGCACGACTCTCGGACGAGGACGTGTTGGAAACGCGGAAGTCTCCGTTGGGAATTGCCCGCGGCGGCTGGCCGATGGAGCGTTGGACCAACAGTCCAAGGCCGGAAATGACTTATTTCAAAGAAAACGATTACTACGAAATTCCCTTGGACTGTCTGCGTCCGGTGGAACTGGATAACGTTTGGGTGGCCGGACGTTGTCTCTCCGCAACGACGGGAGCAATGACCTCCGCCCGCGTCATTGGGACAGCCCTGTCAACCGGTTGGGCGGCTGGAACTGCTGCCGCTTCCCAGGCTGGCGGCCGCTCGCTAAACGATACCGTCACGGCAATCCGGCGCTCCTTGCGTCATTGACCAAACTAAGAAGCATAAATAAGTTTTAGCGAATGAACGTTTTTGAAACGCTTTCCCGCTCCGCACAGCAGTGGCCTGACCGCATCGCCATTATTGATGCCGGTGGAGTGCTAAATTATCAATCCCTCTGGCGCGAAGTCGAAGCGCTGCGGATTCAGCTTGACCGGCTGGGTGTGCGCGAGGGACAGGGCGTGGGCATGCGGGCGCGCAACAGTCGTGCGTTTGTCATCGGTGCGCTGGCGGCGTTGGGTTGCGGGGCAGTCATCATGCCCATCCATCACCAGATGAAGCCGGCGGAACTGGCGGACATGCTCGCGCGCGCGCCGTTGTGCTTGATTATTGACGACGGTAGCAATCCCACCCAGCCCGGCAAAACCATCACACTGGAAAATCCGGGTGGTAATGGTTTGCGCTTCACGCGACTGGATGGACCGCAACAACCGCTGGCGCCAAAAATCAAAGGCGCCGCTTTTGTGCGGTTCACTTCGGGAACTACCGGCCAGTCCAAAGGTGTGGTGCTGACGCATCGCGACGTGCTGGAACGCACCAAAGCCGCCAATTCGGGACTGGGTTTGACGTGCGAGGACAAGATCCTCTGGGTGCTCCCGATGGCTTATCACTTTTATGTTTCCATAATCCTGTATCTCGAGGCCGGAGCCACGGTCATCGTCAACACGGACTATCTGGCCGAGAACGTCTTGGACACGGCGGCGAAGTATCAAGCCTCGTTCCTGTACGTCACGCCAATGCACGTGCGCATGTTGGTCAGTGAAAGATCGGGACGCTCATTGCCACCCTCATTGAAAAGGGTCATGTCCGTTTCGAGCCGGCTTGATCCGCTAGTAGCGCGGGATTTTCATGCGCGGTATCGCGTCCCGGTGTCCCAAGGCTTTGGCATCATCGAGGTCGGGTTGCCCATCATGAATATTGCCGAGGCGGCGGAACATCCCGAAGCCATTGGCCGTCCAGTCCCCGGCTTTGAAGCGATGATCGTGAACGAAGCGATGAAGCCGTTGCCCGAAGGTGAAGCGGGCCAACTTGTTCTGCGCGGTCCCGGCATGTTTTCGGGTTATCTGAATCCGCCCCGGTTGCGTGAGGAAATATTGCATGACGGCTGGTTCTTGACCGGTGACTTGGGGCACCGCGACAAAGGTGGGCGGATTGTGTTGGACGGACGGACTTCTTCGGTCATGCATGTGGCCGGCCACAAAATCTTTCCGGAAGAAATTGCCGGCGTGTTGGACCAACATCCGGCGGTGCTGCGTTCGCGTGTGTTTTCCCGTCCTCATCCGCAGTTTGGCGAGGCGGTTTATGCGGAAGTGCAGTTGCGCGACGGCAGTTCCTCGAACATCAGCGAAGAAATTTTAGCGTTCTGCCGCCGCCAGCTTTCCAGCCACAAAGTGCCGACCTCGCTGGAATTCGTGTCCGAAATCAGCATGACTACCAGCGGAAAAGTCCGGCATGGAGTCCATGAACCAAATCTGACTCGGATTTAAGCCGAACCGCCGGAATCGCAGTTTCAGCAGCCTTTTGATGACGCCAACATCCGTACTGAACCAAACGTTAAGCAAATTTTCGCCTTTCCATCTTGCGCCGGTCACGCATAAAAATGAGGCGTGCGCCGTGATTGAAAATCCGCTAATCCATGGCCGTGAACAACGTGCGCCATCTCGTCAATCTCGCGCTCATCGGTTTCATGGGCACGGGCAAGTCTTCTGTGGGGCGGCTGGCGGCCGAGCAGTTGCATTTCGATTACCTCGACACGGACGAAATGATTCAATCGCGCACGAGCCGGACTATCAGCAACATTTTTGACGAGGAAGGCGAGGCGGCCTTTCGCAAGCTGGAACAGCAACTGGTCAAGGAACTGGCCGCCCGAAAGCGCACCGTCATTTCCACCGGCGGCGGATTGCCGACGATTGCGGCGAATCTCACCAGTCTTAAAACCCATGCCCTGACCGTCTGCCTCTGGGCCTCCCCGGACAAAATATGGGAACGCGTCCGGAACCAGACCCACCGGCCTTTGTTGTGCGGGCCGAATCCCCGGATCAAAATTGGCGAACTGCTCGCGGCGCGTGAGCCGTTCTACCGCCAAGCCGACGTGTTGATCAACACCGACCTGCGCTCTGCCCGGGAAGTGGCCCAGCAGGTCGTGCATCAATTCAAACTCGCGCAACCCGTTCGCAATGAAGGAAACCATCCGACGACGGGCGCGTGAACTGGGGTTCGACGACTGCCGTTTTACCAGCGCCGCCGCGCCCGCGAGCGCCAATCAATTTGAGGCTTGGCTGTCGAAGCAGCACCACGGTGAAATGGCGTGGCTCGAACGAACCGCGCCAAAACGGATTGAACCACAAAAAGTTCTACCCGGAGCAAAGAGCGTCATCGTGTTGGCAGCAAGCTATCATTCTGAAAGTCCAAAGTCAGGAATTGTGGCGCGTTATGCGCAATTTACCGATTACCACGATGTGCTCGGCGAGCGTTTGAAACAATTGGCCGTATTCGTGAACCAGCTCGGCGGCGCGGGAGCGCGCTTTTTATGGTACGTGGACACCGGGCCGCTGCTGGAACGCGACTTTGCGCAACGCGCCGGGCTGGGTTTTGTCGGCAAACACACAAACGTCATCAGCCGGAAATTTGGCAACTGGATTCTGCTCGCGGAAATCATCACCACCCTGGAACTGGAACCCGACGCGCCGGAACAGAATCATTGCGGCAAGTGCACTCGCTGCATCACAGCTTGCCCGACCAACGCCATCAGCGCGCCCTTTCAATTGGACGCCCGCCGTTGCATTTCCTATCTCACCATTGAACTGAAGGGTGTCATTCCCCTCGAACTGCGCCCGGCCATCAGCAATCGCATTTTCGGCTGTGACGATTGCCTGGCGGTCTGTCCGTGGAACCGATTTGCGCGTGAAGGCAATCTGATGAAAACCCACGCGCGGAATGAACTGGCCGCGCTGGACTTGATCGAACTGCTCCAGCTTAACGAAGCCGGTTTCAAATCCCGCTTTGCCGGCACGCCGATTTCGCGGATTAAACGTCGGGGCTTGCTGCGTAACGTCTGCGTCGCGCTCGGCAATGTTGGTGACGACGACGCCCTGCCCCATCTGCAAAAAGCCGCCAACGACCCCGAACCGTTGATTGCCGAACATGCCCGTTGGGCGATGGACTGGATTGAAGGACGCACCGGTAAACCGGAGTCGGGTTCTACTGGACTCAGCGAACACTGATGAATAACTTTGTCGAGCCTGCCTGCAATTCGGGACACCGGCAGGTCATCCATGCGAACGCTTAACCATTTATTTGAAAAAAACGAAATGTGGGCCGGTCAAATCCGGCAGCAAGACCCTGATTTCTTCGCCAAACTTTCCCAACAGCAAACCCCGAACTACCTGTGGATCGGCTGCTCGGACAGCCGGGTGCCGGCCAATCAAATCGTCGGGCTGCTGCCGGGAGAATTGTTCGTCCACCGGAACATCGCCAATCTGGTCGTCCACAGCGATCTCAACTGCTTGTCGGTATTGCAATTCGCGGTGGATATTCTGAAGGTGCGTCACATCATCGTCTGCGGACATTATGGATGCAGCGGAGTGCAGGCCGTGCTTCGGGGTGACCGGCTGGGCTTGAGCGACAACTGGCTGCGCCATGTACAGGACGTGCGACAGAAACACGAGCAACGGATAATGAGCGCCGGTGACAGCTCCCGTGCCGCCGACCGCCTTTGCGAACTGAACGTCATCGAGCAAGCGGCCAATGTCTGCCACACCACAATTGCGCGCGAAGCGTGGGAACGCGGCCAGGAGCTGTCCGTGCACGGCTGGATTTACGGATTGCAGGACGGGCGGTTGCGGGACATGGATGCCACGGTAGCTGGTTTTCACGAAGCGGCTGCCGTGTATCGCGCAGCCATTTCGGCTTTAACTTGATTGGCGCACCACCACACCATGCTCCTGGATTTCAATAAGGAACACAGGAAATCAGGGAAAACCAGTTCCTTGCTTCCTGCCTTCCTTATTCAATAGACCAAAACTTGCACCGCTCTTGGTGGGGCGAAGCTACCGACGAGCCGGCTCGCGAGAGGACACGGATTACCCAGCGCGGCCAGGCTAGTCCGTGGACATTACCGCAAGAAGTGTCCGTTCCCTGAGCAAAAACAGGGCGGCGTTGCTGCGCCGCCACCTTTGGCTGACCAGCAGGTCAGCCCTGCACATAATGATTGGCCGCGGCGCGAAAGGGACTGCGCGCCCTACCCCAACATTGTTATGATCCGTCACAGTATCAAAATTGGAAATGCCCCGCGCGGCAGCCGGAACCCGGCTGCCGCGCCAGCAAAGCCGGTGCTGACGTTTGATGCTGGTATCGGCCTTTGGTACGTCACTTTCGACGGGCCGACGCCGGCACAATGGAAGATTTGGAAACGTTGCAATTACGCCCCGGATTGGGAGGAGCAAGGTGAATTGACGCCGTCCGAAATTCCAACCACGACCGATACGGTGTTGGCCGGTGACGAACTGTGGTGGCAGATCAAGTTCGTCGGGGCGGACGATGCCTTTAACCCGGTGACGCCTTACCGCGCCGTCGTCAGTTCTTCGCTCTCGCGGAGCTACGCTGAGGCAGGCAGCTTTGGATCGTCAGGCTGTCCGTGAACCGTGCGGTGCTTATTTGTCCTAAATGATCGAGGCGCAGTGCCTTTATGCCCATTGTCGGTGTTCTTGATCAAGCAAACTTTTACACAATTGGCGGCACGAAACTGGCTACCTAAGTGCTCAATTATAAGTGAAATTCGAGATTATCACTATCATTCTCTCGTTTGGCTGCTGGTTAGCGCCTGAAATTCGGGCACAAACAAATGTTGCAACCGCTGATTTTCAAACTAACCATTCGCGGCTCATCAGCAGCGCCGAGATTGTCACTCGTGAAGGATTGGCCTACAAAGATGTTATTGTGCAGAATATTCTTCCAGACGGTTTGGTAATTAGATATTCAGTGACCGACGGGGGCCTCGGCGTTGCAAAGCTCAATTTCAAGGATTTGTCTGATGATCTGCAACGGCAATTCAGATATAATCCGACGAATGCAGCACGTTTTGAGCGGGAAGAAATCGAGGCGGAGGAGGTTTGGCGGGCGAAATGGATTGCCGATGACGAACAAGCCCGAGCAAAAGTTCTTGCTGATGTAATCGCCGAAGCTGAAACTCAAGCAAGGGGTATCGGCACAGGGTTTTTTGTCACGGACAACGGATATCTGCTTACCTGTTTTCACGTTGTGAAAAATGCCACAAGCATCAATGTGGCCACAAAAGAAGGATTATTTCCGGCTCAGTTAGTGCAATCCGACCCCGCAAAGGATGTCGCACTGCTAAAAGTGGCCGGGTCGTTTACTTCGTTGCCTTTGGCCCGCGACGACACTGTGAGTTTGGGCGAGTCGGTATTCACGATTGGCTTTCCGAATCCAGCGGTGCAAGGCTTGCAGCCAAAGTTGACCCGAGGCGATATTAGCAGTCTGGCAGGAGCGCAAGACGATCCTGATGAATACCAGATCAGTGTGCCCGTCCAGCCGGGGAATTCGGGCGGAGCCTTGCTCGACGAAAATGGGAATGTCGTTGGGATTGTTAACGCGCGGCTTTCCGATTGGGCGGCGGTCAGAACGTCCGGCATGACGGCTGAAGATGTGAACTACGCGATTAAAATCTCCTGTGCAAAGCAGTTGCTCGGTACTGCTCTGGGATGGTCAACGAATCTCAAGTCACCCTATCCGTCCGGCGACCGTCAGTTTGAGAATGTGGTTCAAACGTCGCAGTCCGCCGTGGCGCTGGTGTTGGTGCAATAAATATTATTGTGCCCCAGGTGAGATTTGACTGATGCTTCTTAAGCCCGCACTGGAGCCAACGCGACTGCCCCTTGTCGGCGCTCCCGGTATTTATTCCGGCAACGCTTTTAAGGTATCGCTGCTCAATGGCTGTGGATGCGCGCCGATTTTGGCGCGGATGGCTTTCACGGCAGCGGCGGTTACCGGAGCGCCTTTGTTGCCCCATGAGTTGCGGATGTACGTCAGCACGTCGGCGAGATCGGCGTCGGACATGGCCGCGCCCATCGCCGGCATGGAAAGCGACCAGGTTTGTCCCTTTACGGTCAATTGGCCGCTGAGGCCTTCCAGCGGAATGTGTGCGACGCGCTCAAACCCCTTGGTAATGACCCATTCAGAACCGGCCAGCGGCGGCGCTTGGCCGGGTTTGCCCTCGCCATTAATGCCATGACACAGGCCGCAAACTTGGTCGTAACGCGCCTTGCCGTGCGCGAGCATGGCGGCCTCGCCGGATTTGGGCTGGTACGATTCCAGTTCCTCGGCGGAGGCGTAAGGGCCATAGACCTGCGAATTGAACCAGCCGCTGTGATGGTCGAAGTAAACCATGCTCAAAAACATCAGCACGAGCGTCAGCACAATAATCCACATCGGCACTGTCGAACGCGATGAGGTCGGTTCGGTATTCGGCTTTTGAGGTGTGCTGGATTTCAGTTCGTCGCTCATGGTTTGGAAACGGCCAGCGGCTGGGTAAAGGGCGCGTCGTGCAACGGCACGTTTGCGTGCAGGCTTAACAAATACGCCACGAGTTCCTGCGCCTGCGGCGTCGGCACCACTTCATAACCGGCGGGCGGCGCGAATTCCTTTGGCAAACTCAGGGCGTCTGCTGACGGTTGGTCGCCAATTTTTTGAATCTGGAAAAGATAACGGAACGGCGGCATGGCCGAATCTGTCGTAACACTTCGCGGTGCGTAAAGGTGACGCAGTTGCCAGTTGGCGTCTGCTTGACGCGTACCTACGTCGGCCAGGTCCGGCCCGATGCGCAGGCTGCCCAGTTGCACCGGATCGTCGTACAGAAAATCCTCCGCGACACTGTGCCGCCGGCCCCAGCCGCGTGTGATGTCCGGACCGGTGGCGGTGATATGAATCTCGGCCTTGCCGCCGGCGGCGGTAATTTTATCCACGGCAGAATTGGCGGCGTCTATATTGAGGCCGTTCAATTTCAAAGCGGAAATTACATTGGTCACCGCTGCCGGATTTTTGCCGGCACCCGTCAGCACCACCTCGCACTCAACGCCGCTTTGCTGAACCTGTTCGGTATGGCAGGCCGCGCAACCGTTGGCGCGATAAACCTGCAAGCCTTGGTTCGCCTCTCCGGGCCGACCGACCGGATAAAGATCGGATGAATTGAGAATGGTCGTTTGTTTCTCGGCGCCGAGTTGCAATACCGGCCCGAGCACGAACCCGCACCACGAACTGCCAAGCGCGAGCAGCGCGGCTAAAAAGACCCGGAAGCCGGTTTTCACGATTTCCCCTCCGGCATATTAGATGGTTCGAGTTGCATGCAAGCACGGTTAAGCGCCTGCCGTCTTGGACTGCGGTGGCTGTGACACCGCTTTGGAGGGCATACCCAGTTCCCAGCCCCGGTCAAAAGCGGCGTCGCGCTTCGCTTGCCGCAGCACTCCAAGACGCAAGCGATCCCGGCACCGTTTCTGAAAAGTTCGATAGCGTTCACAATTTCGCCCCCTCGATTTCCAACGGAGATTTTACAAACGCGACAAACTTCTTAACCAGCGCGAACTTCCAGCGCAGCGTCAGGCCCATGACGTTCGCAAAAAACAACAGGTTGCCCAGCAGCATGAGCAGCAGGCCGGTGGTGCTGACGCGCAGGAACGGCAGCATGGCTTTGGTGGTGTCGGCAAATGCGATGTTGGGATTTTGCAGT